>OGOQ01000204.1_pt1 | contig 69165 bp, 59 predicted proteins | sample 1552691 | NCBI WGS metagenome assembly OGOQ01 (sample SAMEA2580209, study PRJEB22360) | human gut metagenome | biome: human gut; feature: human-associated habitat; material: faeces | place: Denmark | collected 2008/2010
TATTGGGGCAGCTTTTCTATGTGCATTTTACTTTTTGTTCTTAAAAATGAACGTCAGCAATGCCAGTATAAACATACCAAAAATCATAAGATCCTGGAAGGTGTAATATACCATAGACATCACCTCCATTCCAACGGAATTTCGGCAACGCCACCCTGCAACACGGTTGTCCTTATTATTGTATCATGTAAACGAATTTTTGACAAGAAAGACAAAAAACTACCGCCCTCGCAGCTTTTGCTGCATAGGACGGTAGTTTTGCTTTGTAAAATTACAGGCCGGCCTGCTCAATACCGCTGAACAGGAAGCCTAAATGATTGGTGGAGTTCAGCAGCACTACGCGCCAAACACCTTCGTTATATTCCAGAACATTAATGCAGGTGTTATCCTGCTTAATCTGCCAGAAATGCGACATATCAAGGCCAAGCAAATCACAGATAATCGCTTTGTTCACTGCGTCATGCGCAGCAACCAGCACTGTTTTGCCGGCGTATTTTGCTGCATAGTCGTCAAAGGCAGCGCGCGCACGCTTGCGTACATCCTTCAGGCTTTCGCCGCCGTCAGGCATTTGCACCAGCTGCGGTTGGGTGTGCCACAGGGCAAACTCCTGCGGAAATTGCTTGGCGATTTCCGGCGCCAGCACGCCTTCCCAGCTGCCGTGATTGATTTCCAGCAGACGTTCATCTGTGGCTACCGGCAGCTGGTGCAGGTCAGCGCAAAGCTTGCAGGTCTGGTAGGAGCGCTGCAGTGGGCTGGAGATGCACACATCGATAGGGATATGGTGCAAGCCCTCGGCTAACAGGTGGCCTTGGCGCAGACCGCGCTCGCTCAGCGGCGTATCCTCCTGCCCTTGGTAACGGCCTTCTATATTCCAGGTTGTTTCGCCGTGTCGGACTAAAATTATTCTCATAAAATTTCCTCGCTGTAATTTATTTGGCTTTAGCCTTCGCAGTTGATGAGCTTAACATCAATAATGCCTTCCACACCGCGCAGCTGCAGCATGATGTCGTTCGGAATGTCGTCGCCGACAGCAATTGCCATAATGTTGGTGTCGGATTTAGGAGTGCTGCCAACCTGCATGCCGTTGATGTTGATGCCGGCGCTGCCCAAAATAGTTGCCATTTGACCGATCATATTAGGCTTGTTGACGTGCGGTGCCAGCAGCAGGTAGCCTTCGGGATTGAAGTCAACATGATATTGGTCGATTTGTACAATCTTAGGCTGCTTGCCGTCGAACAGGGTGCCTTCGATTTTATGTGTGCCCTTGGCAGTAGCAATTTTTACATTGATAGCAGTAGTGAAGTAACCGGGCTTGTTGGCCTTAACCTCTTTAACCTCCAGGTTACGTTTTTTAGCAATGCCGGGAGCATTGACAAAGTTAACGCTTTCCTGCAGAATCGGGTTCAGCAGGCCTTTGAGGAAGGCGGTGGTGAGTGCCTGGGTTTCGGTTTCAGCAAGTGCGCCGGTGTATTCTACTTCTACGCTCTTAATGGGGCCGTCTGCCAGGTAGATGCCAACGGTACCCATACGTTCTGCCAGCTTGAAATACGGCTGAATAACTGTTGCCACGCTTTTCGGAATGGGAGCCATATTAACGGCGGTCATAACCGGACGGCCTTCGAGAGCATCAATTACGCCGTAAGCAACGTCAACAGCTACACCAATTTGCGCTTCAATAGTGGAAGCACCAAGGTGCGGCGTTTGTACAACATTGAACAGGCCCAGGAAGGGGTTATTTTCTTTGGTAAGCGGTTCAGTCGGATAAACGTCGATAGCGGCGCCGGCAATTTTACCGGATTTAACGCCTTCAGCAATTGCTTCGGGATCCATGCAGCCACCGCGGGCGCAGTTGACGATGCGCACGCCGTCCTTCATTTTGGCAATAGCTTCGGCATTCAGCATCTTTTCGGTTTCCTTGGTGAGCGGAGTGTGAATGGTGATATAATCGGATTTAGCCAGCAGAGTGTCAAAATCAACCAGCTCAACGCCAACCTGATGCGCACGTTCTTCGGTAATATACGGGTCATAACCAATGGTGGTCATTTCCATAGCCTGCATACGTTTGGCAATGCGGCTGCCGATGCGGCCCACGCCGATGATGCCAAGGGTTTTGCCCTGAACCTGAATGCCGTCAAAGGATTTGCGGTCCCATTTGCCTTCCTGAATGGATTGATGAGCCTGCGGAATGTGACGAGTCATAGCCATCATCATAGCAACAGTGTGCTCGGTAGCTGCCATGGTGTTGCCTTCCGGGGTGTTGAGTACAACAATGCCTTTAGCGGTAGCGGCGGGGATATCAATGTTATCAACGCCAACACCGGCGCGGCCGATAACCTTCAGGCGGGTAGAAGCTTCGATAACCTCTTTGGTTACCTTGGTCATGCTGCGGGTTACCAGGCCATCGTAATTGTTGATAACCTTGATAAGCTCATCCGGCTTCATGTTGGGCATTACATCTACATCAAAGTGTTCGCGCAGCAGAGCTACGCCTTTTTCGCTGATATCGTTGCTGACAAAAATTTTCATGGTGATTTGTCTCCTTTATGTATAATTTGTAGGTTATTGAACAACCCTCAGTCATCGCCTTTGGCGATGCCAGCTCCCTTGACGCTAAGACCCAGTTTGTCGCAAGCTACGCGCCGCGAGAAACTGTTGGTCGTGCTAATGTCGCGTGCGACGCAGGGAGCATATAACAGATAGGCGATCAATATTGGGCAAGAAGTTTATATCTTCCCTGAAAGGGAAGGTGGCTGCGAACGAAGTGAGCAGACGGAAGGGTTGTGTATATCTGATAGATTATGAATTGAAAATTATTTACTAGTTTTGTTTTCCTTCATATATTCTTCCATAAACTCCGCCAACGCCTTGCAGGCCTCCGGCGGCACAGCATTATAAGCACTGGCGCGACAGCCGCCGACAAGACGATGACCGCCGATGCCGACAAAGCCTGCAGCCTTGCCCTTAACGACGAAATCCTTCTCCATTTCCGGCGTAGCCAGATTGAAAGTGATATTCATATTGCTGCGGGCCTCGGGAGCGGCATGGCCCTTGTAAAAACCGTTGCTGTTGTCGATAACGTCATAGATGAGCTTAGCCTTGGCTGCATTATTCTTGGCAATAGCGTTTACGCCACCCTGCTTTTTAATCCAGTGCAGGGTTTTGTTAACCATATAAATGGCAAAGACAGGCGGTGTATTGTACAAAGAATCGTTATTGGCAAAAGTGCTGTACTTCAGCATAGTGGGCAGGTCCTCGCGTGCTGTCGCCAAAAAGCTTTTCTTGGCAATGACGATGACTACGCCTGCAGGACCAAGATTCTTTTGCGCTCCTGCGTAGATAAGGTCAAAATCCTCGACGTTCACCTTGCGCGAAAGAATGTCGCTGGACATATCGCAGATAACGGGAACGTCAAACTTGGGGAAATCCTTGTATTCGGTGCCGTAAATCGTGTTGTTGGCAGTGAGGTGTACATAAGAAGTATCGGGGCGGAGCGTGAATTCCTGCGGAATGTAGCTGTGGTTTTTATCAGCGCTGGTAGCAGCCTCATAAACCTCGCCGTAGAATTTTCCTTCCGCCATGGCCTTCTTGGCCCAGACGCCGGTGTTGACATAAGCGGCGTATTTTTTAGTGTGGAAATTAGCAGCTGTCATCAAAAACTGAGTGCTTCCACCGCCCTGGATGAACATAATCTCGTAGTCCTCGGGGATTTCCATCAGCTCGCGCAGCAGCTGTTTTGTTTCTGCGTGCAGGGCAGCGTATTCGTTGCTGCGGTGGCTCATTTCAATGATGCTCATGCCGGTGTTTTTGTAGTTTAAGAACTCCTCCTGCGCTTCCAGCAGTACCTCGAGCGGCATAGCGGAGGGACCGGCGTTAAAGTTATATGCTCTTTTCATTTGTTCTTTCCTTCTTCCTGAAAATAAATATGGCAAGCACATCCCTTTGGGACGAGCTTGCCTTTATCTCGCGGTACCACCCAAATTGCCATTGCATAATTGCTTCACCTAAAAAAATAAGCCCTTCATCCCTATCTTGGGACGAGGACTGCTCGCGGTGCCACCCAATTTGCCTATGGCCAACTCTGAACGCTGTATCGGGCGCACCCGTCAAATTCGTCATTTGCCGCTTCGGAGCGGAACTAGTGTGCTTCGCTGCTGCCTTGCATCAACCGCCAGCTTTCTGAAAAGACCTGCACATTGCTTCTCCATCATTGCGTTGCGTAATGTGATTTGTAGATGATTATAGCACGCCTGCTTTTAGAGTCAAGTGTTTTTGTAAAGATTTTTTATGTATACAATTTTTTAAGCTGTTTTGTAACGTAGATTACAGAAAAGTTGCTAAAAATTTGTTTATGTGATAGAATGGCTTTGACAACCGTGTTGCAGGGTGGTGTTGCCTTCATTCTTAAAGAATGGAGGTGATGTCTATGGTATATTTTACATTCCAGGATCTTATGATTTTCGGTATGTTTATACTGGCATTGCTGACGTTCGTGTTTCAGAACCGTAAGTAAAATGCACATAGAAAAGCTGCCCCAATACTTTGACCGGTAAGGGCAGCTCTTCTGTTTCTTAGCGGGCAACCCACCTTGTGGGCAGTTGTCACTTTTCATCTATAATATAGCACACTGCCGTTTTTTTTGCAAGTTGTGCATATTTAACTTGCGTATTTTCGCTGTTCATGTTAAAGTAAGCATGTAAACAAAATAACGTAACCGCTAGGGGCGCAATTTGCTGAGAGGACTTACATCCGACCCTTTGAACCTGAATCTGGTTAAAACCAGCGTAGGAAAGCGAGCAGATTTCTGCAAAAAGACAATTCAACCGCTTTCCGACAGGAAGGCGGTCTTTTAATTATAAGGAGGAAAAAAATATGGCAACACAAATGCAATTAGCACGCCAGGGCGTAATTACCGAAGCAATGAAAATTGTAGCAGAGCAGGAGCATGTAACTGCGGAGTTTATTCGTGAAGGCGTAGCAAACGGTACTATTGCTATTCCCTGTAACATCAATCATAAAAATATTATTCCGCGCGGTGTAGGCACCGGTCTTACCGTAAAGGTTAACGCTAACATCGGTACTTCCAGCAGCTATCCTGATCCGGAACCGGAGCTGGCAAAGCTGCAGGCTGCTATTGACGCAGGTGCGGATTCTGTTATGGACCTTTCTACCGGCAATAATATCAGCGCCTCCCGTCAGGCAATTATTGCTGCATCTACCGTAATGGTTGGCACTGTGCCGATGTATCAGGTAACTGTAGAAACCATTAAGAAGCGTGGCGCAGTGGTTGAGATGACTAAGGAAGATATTTTCGATGTTATCCGCCAACAGGCTGCAGATGGCGCCGACTTCATGACCATTCATTGCGGCATTAACAAAAATGTGCTGAAAGCACTCATTGACGAAGGCCGTGAGATGGATGTTGTAAGCCGCGGCGGCAGCTTTATTACCGGCTGGATGCTGCACAATGACGCTGAAAACCCACTGTATGAATACTATGATGAAATTCTTGATATCTGTGCTGAATATGATCTAACCATCAGCCTTGGCGATGGTCTGCGTCCCGGCTGCATTGCTGATGCTACCGACAGAGCACAGATTCAGGAGCTGCTGAACCTGGGCGAATTGACGCAGCGCGCTTGGGATAAGGGCGTACAGGTTATGGTAGAAGGCCCCGGCCACGTGCCCTACAACCAGATTGCTGCGAACATGCAGATGCAAAAACGCCTGTGCCACGGCGCACCATTCTATGTGCTCGGACCTCTTGTAACAGACGTTGCTCCAGGTTATGACCATATTACCAGCGCTATCGGCGGTACTCTTGCTGCTGTCAGCGGTGCTAACTTCCTTTGCTACGTAACTCCGGCAGAGCATTTGGGCCTGCCTGACTTAAATGATGTACGCGAGGGTGTAATCGCTACCCGTATCGCTGCGCATGCCGCTGATTTGGCTAACGGCAACAAGCAGGCATGGGAGTGGGATCTGCAGATGGCAAGAGCACGTAAGGTTCTGGATTGGCCTGCTCAGCTTGATCTGGCTATCGACCCGGTAAAGGCTAAGGAATATCGCTGCCGCAAGAACAAATCCGATGATGAGGCTTGCTCCATGTGCGGTGATTACTGTGCAGTTAAAATTGTCGGTCAGTATCTCGAAGAGCATATGAGAAAGAATTAAATAAAATTGCTGATAATATTATAATTAATATTTTTATAAGGATTTGAGAAGTAAAATATAAGAGAACACCTATTGCGTTATATTTGTTTGGCGCAGGTTGTGGTGTTCTCTTTGCTTTTCATGATTAGCAAAATTGCACTAACTATGCTATAATATAGATAATTATAATATTTCTAGAGGTAACTGATGGAGAAAAATATTTTAGAATATGTTGGTAAAAGCTTATATCAGACACATATTTTGAAGGAAATGAAGCGTTACGTTGTATTCCGCACGCGTTGCGCTATACATAGCGGCAAGGTTGACGAACTGCTGCAGTTTTTTGCTGCGAACAGCAAGCGTCAGGCGTGGCTGCAGGGAGCACCTGCGCTTTTGGAACAGACCACCAGAGCGTTTTTCTACAAAGGCTCAACCTGGGATGAACGTGTAGAGCTGGTGCAAAATCATCTGTTGATTATGGAAGAGCTGTTTAAGCCGGAGCTTATGGATAGATTATACAGCAAGGGTGAGATGGTACAGCTGTGGGAGGATTCCTACGATGACAGACCTCTGACGCTGCAGCTGTGGTTTCATGCCGGCCAACGCAAGGAAGGCTGTATGTCTTTGGCTTTATTCTATGAAGGCGAGCCTTTATACCAGATCATGTTCTGGCTGGCAAAAAATAAAACAGACGGCAAGAATGTTATTTATATCGGTGCCCTGCAGGGACCGCAGAACGGTAATGAGCTGATTAAGGGCATGACGAAGGCTTTCTTCGGCTATCGTACCAAAAATCTGATGTTCTATGGTCTGCGCTGCTTTGCTATGGCTATAGGCATTGAAAATATTTTCGCTGTTACTAATGACGGCTATTACGCGATGAACCATGTACGTGTAGACCGTAAGCTAAAGACTGATTTCGGTGCCTTCTGGCAGGAGTGCGAGGGTGTTATCTGCTCAGATCGCCGCTTCTACATTATGCCGACTGCGGAACACCGCAAATCTATGGAGGAGCTGAAGCCGTCTAAAAGAGCACAGCACCGTCGCCGTTTTGCTAAAATGGATGAAATGAAGGCTGCAGTTAAGGCTGCTGTTGACAGCTATAAAAAATAAAATATTACTTGTTTGGTTTGTAATATAGGCACAAAAGCTGTCTGCAATATTATTTATAGTAACAATCTGTACAAATTTTACATTGGATAAAGCAGAGGTTCAGAATAGAACCTCTGTTTTTTTTAGGTAAAACATGCTATAATGAAAATATATAGCTCTGATTGGAGGTAAGAAAATTGAAAAAACAGCTTGCAACTTTATTGTTGACCTTTATCTTTTGCTTTACTACAGTAATTCCAGGTTTTGCTGCTGATTCTGCTGTCCCGATGGCAGATAAAATCGGCGCTATGGAAAAAATGCTCTATGGCACGGAGCAGAGCGGTTCCTTGCTGCAACGTATGGATAGTCTGGAAGATGATGTTTACGGAACTATTACCAGCGATGCTATTATAAACCGCGTTGATAATATGTACGATTATCTTGAGGGTACTCCTGATAACGGTGAAGCTTCCTTTGCTACTAAGCTGAATGTTGTAGAATGGAAAATGAACGAAAGCATGTCCGGCGGTGCTGCCAAAAACCGTATTGAAGCCACGGAAAAGCTGCTTTATGGTCAGAACCAGACAGGTTCTTTGAGCGGTCGTCTGGAAAGTCTGCTGAAGCTCGCTTCCTATACTGACGGCAATGTGCCTGTACAGCAGGTTGTGCTTCCGAAGGATTCTGTTTTTAAAATTGCTTTTACCTCTGAGCTGAGCACTAAAATGAGCCGTAAGGGTGATGTAGTTCATTTTAAGGCAGCGGATAACCTGTATGTAAATGACGTACTGGTACTGCCGAAGGGTGCAACCGGTGTTGGTGAGGTAAAAAAGGTTGTTCAGCCCGGTATCTTCGGTAAGGATGGCCGCATCGATATTGACTTTACCTGCATCTATGGTGTGGACGGAACCAAGATTCCCGTTACTGTAGGCGAGCTTGCTAAACAAAAGGCTGAAAGCATTGCCGGTGCAGCCGGAGCTGCTATCGGCGGTATGATTATCCTTGGTCCTGTGGGCCTGGTTGGCGGTGCTTTTGTCAAGGGCAACAGCGTAACTATTCCGGTTGGTTGCGAAACCTTTGTCCAGACTACTGGAGATACTTCTCTGCAAGGCGTTGTATATCAGGAATAAAATCGAAAATTATACGTGAAAAGCTCACTCTTTCGAGTGAGCTTTTGCTTTTTTTATGGTATAATGTTAAGTGGATTATTATGAAATTTTTTCTTCATCAATATAGACAAAGGAGTTTTTTATATGCATAAGACTTTTATAGCTACAGCTTTGGCACTTGGAATGTGCCTGCCTGTTTATGCGGAACAGTTCAGCAACAGCAACAGCGACAGCATGTTAAGCCCGATATCTGTTGAAGAACCTAATGCCGCAGTACCGCATCGTGAAAAGCTGGATACAGAAAAGCAGCAGGGGCTGCCGATTCGTCTGACCGGTGAACATGCCGAATATGATACTGTCAGCGGTGATTTCCATGCCGAGGGCAATATTAAGGTATCGCAAAACGGTCAGGATATTTATACAACGCAGGTCAAGGGTAATATGAAAACTGGCGATATCTGGCTGCTGGAGGGTGGTAAGCTGGTAGAAGGTGCCAGCGAAACACAGGCTGCCTGGGGCCATTATAACTTTAACAATAAAACCGGTGAAATGAAAAAATTGACCGGTAAGAACGGCAAAGATTTCTTTGCTGCGCATCATGCCGAAATTTATCCTGATAAGATGATTTTGGACGAGGGCGGTTCTACGAGCCGTTGCCCCGCAGTAAAGCATCCCAAGTGCCTGGAAATCAAGGCAAAGACCTTTGAAATTTATCCTCATGATAAAATGGTAGCGCGCGACGTAAAGGTTTTTGTACGCGGCAAGCATATCTATTCCCGTGATTATTGGGAAAACAGCCTGACGGAAAAATCCAAGGAACGTATTCTGCCACATATCGGCTTTAAGGACAGCGACAAGGGTACCTATGTCAATCTTTCGTATGAACGTCCGTTAGGAGATAAGGACACAATTTATGCCGATTTGAATTATTACAGCAAGGTCGGCTATAAGCCTGTTTACGGCTTGGAGCATAACGAGCGTAACTTTAAAGTTACCTATGAAAACGGCTGGTATGAGGATGATGATGAATGGGTAGAGAAGCAGAACAATATCCGCTTTGACTATAAAAATCATCATATTGCACCAGGTTTGCCCTTATCCTACAGTGCTTATTTTGAACGCGGTCTGTGGAAAAATGATGATACCGGACGCAAGAGCTGGCATACAGAATACGGTGCCTTTCTTAACCATGACCGTATTTATCTGTTCAACAGCAAAAATACTTCTTTGGATTTGACAATCGGCAAGAAATGGACACGTGAGAGTGCAGAGGATACTTTGCAGTCTACCAATGTTTATTATGCAACCTTAGGTCAGAAAATCAGCCCGAAGTGGAATACCTGGGTTGGCTATTATCGTGAAGATTTTACGACAAATGTATTTACCTACGATCAGCCTGATATGGCAAAAGAGCTGCGTAATGGTCTGCAATACATTATGGATGACAAGAACAGCTTTACCATTGTCAACCGTTATGATTTAGACCAAAAGGAAAATTATGAAACAAGATACAGCTGGACGCATAAGTTCTGCTGCTGGCAGCTTTCCTTGATTTACAAGCATAGAGATACAAATGATAAAGACAGTGCATTTGAAGCTAAGTTTGATTTTGTAAACTGGTAATGAGGTAGAATATGAGAGAGATTATTAAGCAACGCTTTCTGGACCATCTGCAGGTGGCAAATGCTGTGATGAACAGCGAGATTCTGGCACAGATTGAGCGCATTGCTGTAGAAGTAAAAAAGGCGTTGGCCAATGGCAACAAGGTTTTGTTCTGGGGCACCGGCGGCAGTGCCGCTGACAGCCAGCATCTGGCTGCCGAGTTTGTAGGCCGCTTTCAAAAGGAACGCGCAGGTCTGCCTGCTATCGCACTGACGGTAGATACCTCCATTCTGACTGCTGTCGGCAACGATTACGGCTATGATAAGGTTTTCGTGCGTCAGGTACAGGCGCTTGCCCGTCCCGGTGATGTGCTGGTAGGCATTTCCACAAGCGGCAACAGCGCTAATGTTGTGGAAGCTGTTGAGCTGGCCAAGAGCATGGGTGTTTTCTGCGTAGGCATGACGGCTGAGGGCGGCGGTAAAATGAAGCTGCTGTGCGACGAGTGCATTGCTGTACCGGCGAAGGTTACTGCTCGTGCGCAGGAAATGCATATTTTGATAGGCCACATTTTATGTGAGCTGGTGGATGGTGAATAATTTGGCTGATTTAGCTGTAACAACTTTTTTAGCGGAACAGATTAAAAATGTACGCATTGCTGTTATCGGCGATGTGATGCTGGACAGATATTTTCAGGGTGAGGTTAAACGCATTTCGCCGGAAGCACCTGTACCGGTAACACGTATTACAAAGATAAATTCTGTGTTGGGCGGTGCGGCAAACGTTGCTGCCAATCTGGCGCATCTGGAATGTCAGGTTTTTATGGGCGGTGTGACAGGTGATGATGAAAACCGTCTGCTGCTGGAAAAGCTGATGGATGATGCAGGCATCAATCATCAGGGACTGGTGAAAAGCAAACGCCGCAAGACTATTACCAAGCTGCGTGTTTTGGGTGGCAATCAGCAGATGCTGCGACTTGATTTTGAAGAAACCGGCGATTTGTTCTCCGAAGAAATTATTGAGCTGCGTCATTGGTTGGCAGGAATGCTTGATGAAGGCTTGGATGGTATTATTGTTTCCGATTATGCCAAGGGTGTCTGCTCGGATGATTTTTGCCAATGGGTGATTGCTCAGGGCAAGGCCTATGATATACCGGTGTTGATTGATCCTAAGGGAGCAGACTGGTCCAAATATGATGGCTGTGATTTTATTACGCCTAATTTAAAGGAAATGTGTGAGGCTGCAGGCTGTCAGCGTGAAAACTCTGATGAAGCCGTTGTCAGCATGGCGCAGGCTGCACGCGAAAAATTTCATATTAAGAATGTTATTGTTACCCGCAGTGAGCGAGGCATGAGCCTGGTTAATGCTGAGCAGGTGCTGCACAGCCCTGCTACCGCCATTGAGGTGTTTGATGTTTCCGGTGCTGGTGATACGGTGGCGGCTACGCTTCTGGCAGGTGTTGCAGGCAAGCTGGCGTTGGCTGATGCTGTTTATATGGCGAACCGTGCTGCAGGAATTGTTGTGGCCAAGGTTGGCACTTATCCGGTGCACCGTGACGAGCTGCTGAAAGATTTGCTGACGGAGGAACGCAAGCAGGGCCGTGGCTATCGCACGCTGAGCTGGCAGGAGATTGCTTCTCTGGCAGCAACCTGGAGAGCCTGCGGCGAAAAGATTGTTTTCACCAACGGCTGTTTCGATATTCTGCATGTAGGCCATGTAACATATCTGGAGAAGGCGCGCAACCTTGGCAAGCACCTGATTGTCGGCCTGAATACGGATGCTTCCGTACGCCGTCTGAAGGGTGAAACAAGACCTTTGGTGCATGAGCTGGATCGTGCGCGTGTACTTGCAGCGCTGGCCTGCGTAGATGCGGTAGTGCTGTTTGATCAGGATACTCCGACTGAGCTGATTGAAAAAATTCGTCCCGACATTCTCGTTAAGGGCGGTGATTACAAGCCTGAGGAAGTAGCAGGACGTGAATATGCCGGTGAAGTGCGCATTATAGAATTTGAAGATGGTTATTCCACAACCGGTGTGGTGGAAAAAATTGCCAAAATGGTTAAGGAGGGCAAATTATGATTATTGTAACTGGTGGTGCCGGCTTTATCGGCAGTAATATTGTTAAAGGCTTAAATGACCGTGGTATTGATGACATTCTTGTTGTTGACAACCTGACCAACATGGTTAAATTCAAAAATATCCAAGGCCTGAAGGTTAAGGATTATATGGATAAGTATGCTTTCATGGATGCACTGAAGGCAGGCAAATTCAACCATGAAAAAATTGACGTTATTTTCCATGAGGGCGCTTGCTCCGATACTATGGAATATAACGGTAAGTACATGATGGAAAACAACTTTGAGTATACCAAAAACGTGCTGCATTTCTGCCTCGACAGAAAGATTCAGATGATGTATGCTTCTTCTGCTTCCACTTATGGCAGCGGTGCTCATGGCTTCCGTGAAGAGCCTGCCTGTGAGGAAGCACTGAACGTTTATGCTTTCTCCAAGCTGTTCTTTGACAACTATCTGCGCCGTCTGCTGCCGCAGGCACAAAGCCAGGTAGTAGGCCTGCGTTATTTCAACGTATATGGTCCGCAGGAAAACCATAAGGGCAAAATGGCTTCCATGATTTACCAAATGTACAATCAATGGAAGGCAGAACATAAAGTTCGCCTGTTCGGTGAGTACGCCGGTTATGGACCGGGCGAGCATACTCGTGACTTTGTGTATGTAAAAGACGTTGTTAAGGTAAACTTCTACTTCTGGGATCATCCGGAAATCAGCGGTATTTTCAACTGCGGTACCGGCCATGCGCATCAGTTCAATACTCTGGCTAAGGCTGTGCTGAACCACTTTGGCAGCGGCGAGCTGGAATATGTACCGTTCCCTGAAGTACTGAAGGGCAAATACCAGAGCTTTACTGAAGCAGATGACACTAACCTTTTGGCAGCAGGCTATGACGGAGGCTTTACTCCGATTGAAGAAGCTGCTGAGGAATATTGCCAGCTTCTCGACAAGACCGGCGGTTATTACGTTTATGAAGGCTAAGGCGGTATTTTTTGACAGAGATGGCGTGCTCAATGTTGATGTAGCCTATCTCTACAAAATTGAGGACCTGCGCTGGATTGACGGTGCACGCGAGGCTGTGGCGTATCTGTCGCAGCTTGGCTATAAAATTTTTATTGTAACGAACCAGAGCGGTATTGCGCGTGGTTATTATACAGTAGAGCAGATGAATGAGCTGCATTCTTATATGCAGCGTGAAATTGCTGCGGCAGGCGGCAAAATAGAAAAAATCTATTACTGCCCGCATCATCCTGAGGGCAGCGTGCCGGAATATACCGGTGTGTGCGATTGTCGCAAACCTAAACCGGGAATGCTGCTGCAGGCGCTGGCAGAATATGATATCGACAAGGAGCAGAGCTTCTTAGTCGGTGACGGTAAGCGCGATGTGGAAGCAGCGGAGGCTGCTGGTGTCAAAGGCTATCTTTACACAGGCGGCAATCTGCTGGATTTCGTAAAAAATATTGTAAGCGAGAGATGATAATGGAGTATCGGAATATCCTGTTAATCAAAATGAGTTCTTTAGGTGATATCCTGCACACTTTGCCCTTTGCGGCAGCGCTGCGCAAGCGTTATCCCAAGGCGAAAATCACCTGGCTGGTACATCCGCAGTTTGCCGGCTTTGTACCGGATCCTCCGGTGATTGACGAGGTGCTTTATTTTGACAAGGTAAAATTTAATAAGCTGGGCTTCAGTGATAAGCTGAAATATTTTTGCGAAATGCGCTCTTTGCTGCACAGCAAGCATTTTGACTTGGTAATAGATATGCAGGGCCTTTTCAAAAGTGCGGTGTTGGCTGCTATCAGCGGCTGTGATAACCGCATCGGCTATTGCGAAATGCGCGAGGGCAGCGGCCTTGTGAGCAAGGCGATTGGCGGCAGTCATAGCAAGGACCATGTTATTGAGCGCTATCTTGACGTGGCACGTTATCTTGGTGCCAAGGTTGATTCGTTGGATGATGTGGAATTCCCAATGCCGGATTTAAGCACGGAAACCGCTTCTGTGCAGCATAAACTGCAGGAGGCCGGCTGGCAGGGCGGCGATTACGTTGTTATTGTTCCCGGTGCACGCTGGTGGACGAAGGAATGGCCGGTCGAGCATTATATTGAGCTGGCGAAAAAGCTTACGGCTGATGGTACTGCCGTGGTGCTGGCAGGCGGACCTGATGATGCTGTCAAGGGGCAGAAGATTGCCGAAGGCACAGCGAGCTCACTGGTTATCGATTTGACGGGACAGACAAGCCTGCGTGAGCTGGCAGCGCTGATTAAGGGCTGCAGCTTCTATATCAGTGCGGATACCGGACCGCTGCATTTTGCGGCGGCTTTGAAAAAACCGCTTATAGCAATGTACGGACCGACGAAGGCTGACCGCACCGGACCGTACGGCAGCAAAAATTCCACGGTATTGCTTTCACCTGCAAAGTGTGCAGGCTGCTTGAAGAAAAAGTGCGATAACTGGCATTGTATGCATGATATAACGCCGGAAATGGTCTATAAAATTTATCAGGAAAAGGTGGCAGAGGGCTGATGGCACAAGCTGTAGAATTAAATGGCAAAAAAATATTGGTAACATTTTTGATGCATCTGGGAGACCTGACGCTGACCACGCCTTTCATCCATGCGCTGCGTAAGGCAGCACCAGATGCGCATATTACTTTTCTGGCAGATGAGAAGCTGAAGGATGTAGTGCTGCATAATCCGTATCTGGATGAGGTTATCACGATTGACAAGAAGGGCAAAGACAACAGCCTGCTGGCGCTGATGGCCTGCGCCCGTCGTCTGAGCAAGATGGATTTTGATGTGCTGATTAACCTGCATCCGAATGAGCGTTGCAGCTTTATTGATGCTTTTACCAAAGTGAAATTGCGTTGCGGTACAACACACACTTTGTTCAAACCGCTTTGGGATGTGTTTACACCGCTCAACCGCAAAATTCATGCGGCTGATATGTATCTTGATGTGCTGACGCAGCTTGGCGTACAAAAGCTGGAGCATAACGGTCTGGAAATTTTCCCGAGCGAGGAATATCAGCAGCATGCGGAGGAATTCTGGCGTGAGCACGGCGTGTTCGCTACCGATAAGCTGGTAGGCTTTAACATCGGCAGTGCTGTTGTTACCAAGCGCTGGGCGCCGGAGCGCTTTGCCAAGGTAGCAGATATTCTTGCGGAAAAGGGCTATAAGCCTGTATTCTTCGGCGGTACGATGGACGAAGAAATGGTGCAGGAGGCTGTCAGCTTTATGAAGACGACACCTGTGGTAGCAACCGGCAGCTTCCGTATTGGCGAGCTGGCGGCGGCAATGCGTCGCTGCAGCCTGATTATCACCAACGACAGCGGCCCGATGCACGTAGCAATCAGCCAGAAGGTGCCTATCGTAGCGATGTACGGTCCGTCCAGTCCGAAGCTGTACGGCCCTTATACCAAGGATGCAACTATTGTGACAGCGTTGCCGCCCTGCCCTGGTTGTGCAAGTGGCATGAAGCATAAGTGTGATGATATGCAATGTATGACACGTCTGACGGTAGAGCAGGTTGTACAGGCTGCTGAACAGATGCTGCAGCAAAAGGAGAAATAATTTTGAGTAAGCAAAGCATTATTACCGGAGAGGTTTTATTGCTGTGTGAAAGAGTGGAGATGGCGCAGTTTATGCACGCTTATCTCCGGCATTTATTTAAGCAGGGTATCAGCTTGCCTAACATGCAGATTGTAAATTATCAGAGTATCGATAAGTTAGACTTGCTGACTAAACGCCTTATACAGCTGGAAGGCAGAGAAATAGTGCAGAAGGCAGTATTCTTTGCTGACGCGGCTGATGAGCGCGAACGCCGAATGCAGAAATTTTTTGCAGTGCGTGACAATACTTTCTTTAGAGGAGTGGAGTATTGCACGCACTTTTTCTTTCCCGGCAAAAAAGCTACTAAACGTTGGCAGAAGGGTTATCTTGAGGATATGCTGCTGCAGTCGCTGCGGAGGGAAAGCTCGGAGTGCAGTGATTATTATAATCTGTATAATATGAGTGCGGAGTATTTGCAGTCAGTAAATTGCTGCCGTGGGCGAGAAAACAGATTAGTGAATTATAGCAGGCATTTACTGTACACATATCTGGCAGGAACAGAAAGGTATGTGGGCATGCGCTTGGGCGAGGCGGCTCTGGCAGGAGCCTTTGATTTGGATTATCCGTGCTATGCGAGTCTCAAGGAATGCTTGCAAGGCTTAAACTAGAGCAGCAGAATGCGAGGTTATCAAAATCACTTAATTGATTTATTATATTGTGCAAAAGTGTTAGCTTTGTTAGCTGTCGTCCTTTCTGAATTTTGGAAAAGCAAATAAATATGTTATAATTAACAAACAAACTAAAAAAGGGGGAGCAACATTTATGTTCGGAGAAATCATTGGAGCAATCAGCAATTTTATGTATAGTTATTTGCTGATTATCATGCTCATCGGTGTAGGCCTGTACTACACTTTGCGTACTCGTCTGGTGCAGGTACGTTTGTTTAAGGAAACTATTCGTGTTATTTTGGAGAAGCCTGTTGAATCCGGTGCGGTATCATCCTTCCAGGCTTTGATGGTATCTACTGCGTCCCGTGTAGGTACCGGTAATATTATCGGCATTTCCACAGCTATCTGCCTCGGCGGTTATGGTGCTGTGTTCTGGATGTGGGTTATTGCTGTTGTTGGCGGCGCTTCTGCTTTTATTGAAAGCACCCTGGCACAGATTTACAAGAAACGTGGTCCGCACGGCAGCTACGGCGGCCCTGCATACTACATCGAAGCTGCTTTGGGCAGCCGCGGCCTGGCAGTGCTCTTTGCTGTGGCTTTGATTGTAACCTATGGCTGCGGCTTCAATATGCTGTGCTCCTACAATCTGCAATCCACCTTTGCTGCTCTGAGCTTCTATAATCCGGATACAACTCCCTGGATTATCGGCGCAGTAGAAGCAGTGCTCGTAGGCTATTGCCTGCTGGGCGGTGGCAAGCGCGTTATCAAAGCAACCTCTACTCTGGTTCCTTTGATGGGCGTTATCTACATTTCTGTAGCATTTATCCTGACCATTATGCATATCAATCTGGTTCCCGGCGTTGTAGGCAGAATTTTTGCTGAAGCATTTGACTTCACTGCAATTTTCGGTGGCTTTGCCGGCAGCTGCATGATGTTCGGTATCAAACGTGGTCTGTACAGCAACGAAGCAGGTGTTGGTTCTGCGCCGAACGCTGCTGCTGCAGCTGACGTTTCTCACCCAGTTAAGCAAGGCCTGGTTCAGATGCTGTCCGTATTTATTGATACTCTGCTGATTTGTACCGCTACCGCTTTCATGTGCCTGAGCTCCGGCATCGAGCCGACTAAGGAGCTTGCTGGTGCGCCTTATGTACAGGCAGCTCTGGCAGCAAGCATGGGCGATTATGCTAAGCTGTTTATCACTGTATCTATGGTACTGTTTGCCTTCACTACTCTGCTGGGCAACCTGTATTATGTAGATAATGCTTTTGCTTATGTTCTGAAGCATGTTCCGGGCAAAACCTTTACTCTGTGTTACCGCATTCTGGCTTGCGTACTGATTTTCATCGGTGCCGGCTCCAGCATGGGTACAATGTGGGATTTGGCAGATGTTACCATGGGCTTCATGGCAATTATCAACTTGCCTGTTATCTGCATTCTGGGCGGTCCTGCTCTGCGTGCGCTGGATGATTACACCGAGCAGCGCGATGCCGGTAAGAATCCTGAGTTTAAGGCCAGCAAGATAGGTCTGACTCAAAAGCTGGACTACTGGCAGGATTAATATTTGTTTCTTGGAGCTGTCACGAGCTTTCGTAGCAGCTCTTTTTATATGCCATGATAATGATATATTATCGTCACAAGTCACATTCCGTTTCGTTCAGAGAAAATTTTTCCCGTGTCCGCAGGACACGACGCAACCGAGAAAATTTTTCTTTGCTACTAGCAGTATTTTCAGAATTAATGTAGAATAGATACGTAATAAAGCAATTTTTTGGTCAAGGTTGTTTTATGTCCTTTGCGAAGGAGGGAAAGACGATGATTTATAATTATTATCCTGGCTGTACGCTGTCAACGAAGGCGAAGCAGCTGGATATGGCAGCACGACGCTGTGCTGAGGTGCTTGGCTTTCCGCTGACGGAGCTGCCGGAATGGCAGTGCTGCGGTGCGGTTTACCCGATGGCGCCTGATGCTATTGCTGAGCGTCTGAGTGCGGTGCGTGCGCTTGTGGCGGCGCGTGAAAACGGCGGCGTATTAGTGACGCTGTGCAGTGCGTGCTATCATGTCATCAAACGTGTGAATCACGATATGGCGACGAATGCGGAGATTCGCCAAAAGGTGAATAATTATCTGCAACTTGAAGAGCCTTATGCCGGTGAAACACGGGTTTTGCATTACCTGGAGGTTTTGCGTGATGAAATCGGTTGGGAAAAGCTGGCGCAGCTGGTGAGTCATCCTTTGAAGGAACGCAGGGTTGGCGCTTATTATGGCTGTTTGCTGCTCAGACCGGGAGCAGTTTTAGCCCTCGATGACGTAGAGAGTCCAACTGTTATGGAAGCTTTTATTAAAGCGCTTGGTGCAGAGCCTGTTATTTACAGCATGCGCAATGAATGCTGCGGCGGTTATCTGGCGCTGAAGGATAAGGCGCAGTGCGAGCAGCTTGTCAGCGAAATTAAAAATAATGCTGCAAGCTGTGGCGCGCAGGAGCTGGTCACTGCCTGCCCGCTGTGCGCGTATAACCTGACGGCCAATGGTGCCGCAGGCAGCCTGCCGACACGCTACTTTACGGAGCTTCTTGCTGAAGCGCTTGGTGTTGCGGAGAGCGAAGGAGGTGCGGAATAATGGCTGTTGATGAAAAGCAATTGACAGAAGATATTTTGCGCCTTGCTGCTACCGACGTGCGTCGCTGCATGCAATGCGGCCGCTGCAGTGCGAACTGTGAAGCTGCGTCTAAAATGGATTTGCTGCCCCACCGCGTAGTTTGGGATTTAAACAGCGGTTATGCATCCGAGCTGCTGGAGGCTGATGCACCGTGGCAATGTCTGTCCTGTATGGCGTGCGAGGAGCGCTGCCCACGCGGCGTGAGTCCGGCGCGCGTTATGGAGGCGCTGCGCCTGCTGCAGATTCGTCAGCAGGGCAACAATAAGCTGCCTGCCGAAAGTGTGGAGCATTATCCGAGTGATATGCCGCAGCAGCTTTTGGTGGCAGCCTTTAGAAAATACAATAAATAGGGGGAAGCTACGTGCAAAAGATTGGTGTTTTTGTTTGTTGGTGTGGCAGCAACATCGCCGGCACGGTAGATGTTGCCCAGGTGGTAGAGGCAGTGCGCCAGATTCCGGACGTTGCCTATGCCATCGATTATAAATATATGTGCTCCGAGCAGGGCCAGGAGCTGATTCGCAAGGCTGTGACAGATTATAAGCTGGACAGACTTGTTGTCTGCAGCTGCTCGCCGCGTATGCACGAGGCAACCTTCCGCAAATGTGCGGAGGGCGTTGGCATCAATCCCTACATGGTAGAGATTGCCAATATCCGCGAGCAATGCTCCTGGGTGCTGAAGGATAGGGCCGAAGCGACAGCGAAGGCGATTAAATTAGCTAAGGCAGCAATTGCCAAGGTGCGCTTTAACGGAGCGCTGAAGCCCGGCGAAAGCCAGGTAGTGAAGCGCGCACTGGTTATCGGCGGCGGTATTGCCGGTATTCAGACGGCGCTGGATATTGCGGAAGCAGGCTACAAGGTAGATATTGTGGAGAAGGAGCCGACAATCGGCGGCCGTATGGCGCAGCTCGACAAAACCTTCCCGACACTCGACTGCTCTGCCTGCATCCTGACACCGAAGATGGTGGATGCAGCAAACCATGAAAATATTACGCTCTATACCTATAGCGAGGTAGAAAGCGTAAGCGGTTTCGTGGGTAATTTCGATGTGACCATCCGCAAAAAGGCACGCAGCGTGAAGGCTGATATGTGCAGCGGCTGCGGCATCTGTACCGAAAAATGTCCGTCCCGCAAAACTCCGAGTGAATTCGATATGGGACTGAAAAATCGCGGCGCAATCTATATTCCCTTTGCGCAGGCCATTCCTAAGGTGCCTGTTATCGACCGTGAGGCCTGCATCAAGTTTAAAACCGGTAAATGCGGAATCTGCTCTAAGCTCTGTCCGGCAGGAGCTATTGATTACACGCAGACCGATGAGCTGATTACGGAAAAATACGGCGCGATTGTACTGGCAACAGGCTTTAAAACGATTTCTCTCGACAAGTTCGGCGAATATGGCTATGGTGCCAGCAAGGACGTTATCACCTCGCTGGAGCTGGAGCGTCTGACGAATGCGGCAGGTCCTACCGAAGGACATCTCGTTTGTCCGTCTACCGGTAAGGAGCCGAAGAAGGTTATTATCGTTTCCTGCGTAGGCTCGCGTGATGTGAGCGGTCGCGGCAAGAGCTACTGCAGTAAAATCTGCTGCATGTATAATGCCAAGCATGCTATGTATATTCGTGAAAAATATCCTGATGTGGATGTAACTGTATTTTATATAGATGTACGTACTCCTGGCAAAGGCTTTGACGAGTTCCAGCGCCGTGCAGTGGAGGAATACGGCGTGCATTATGTACGCGGTCAGGTGGGCAAGGTTGTTGTTGACGGCGATGGCAAGCTGACGGTTTTCGCCAGCGATTTGAACAGCGGGCGCAAGCTGATGCTGAACCCTGATTTAGTAGTGCTGGCGACGGCTGTACAGCCTTCTCCCGATGCACGCAAGCTGGCAACTATGCTGACGGCAAGCATCGACAACGATGACTTTTATGTAGAGGCGCACCCGAAGCTGCGTCCGGTTGAAAGTCCGACGGCAGGTATTTTCCTCAGCGGCATGTGCCAGGGACCGAAGGATATTCCGGAAACTGTTTCGCAGGCCGGTGCGGCGGCCGTTAAGGTCGTAGGCCTGCTGGCGAAGGATAAGCTGCTGACGAACCCCTGCACTGCGCAGTGTGATACAAGCATTTGCAGCGGCTGTCTGGCTTGCACTCATGTCTGCCCCTATGGTGCGATTACCGGCGAGAGCAAGCAGGTTATTACGAAGCTGGGCGTGCGCGAAACACGCACCGTTGCGGTGGTAAACAATGCGCTGTGCCAGGGCTGCGGTGCCTGCACGGTAGCCTGCCCCTGCGGTGCTATGGATTTGCAGGGCTTTACTAATCAACAAATTCTGGCAGAGGTGGATGCATTATGCTAGAGAAGAAAAATTTTGAACCGAAAATCGTGGCCTTTTGCTGCAACTGGTGCAGCTACGCCGGTGCTGACGGCGCCGGAACGGCCCGCAAGCATTATCCCGCTAATATCAAAATCATCAAGGTTCCCTGCTCCTGCAGAGTGAATCCGCTCTTTATCCTGCGTGCATTTCAGCGTGGCGCGGATGGTGTCATCATGTGCGGCTGTCACCCCGGTGACTGCCATTATTCTACCGGCAACTATTATGCACGTCGTCGTATGACGCTGCTGCTCAGTATGCTTGATTATCTGGGAGTGGCCGGTGAACGCTTCCGTGTGGAATGGGTTAGTGCGGCCGAGGGCGCACGTTTTGCACAGGTGATGAACGATTTTGCCGAGCATATTGCGGCATTGGGTGAGAATGTAAAGTTGAGGGATTTGCGATGCAAAAAATAGAAAAGCTGCTGCAAAAGCGTGCAGCTGAGCTGTTGGCAGATGGCACAGTAGAGCGTGTGCTGGCATGGCAGGCAGGCGAATTCTTTTACGATAACGCACCTGCTGCCGTAAGCAGTGCGGATGAGTGCGACAAGCTTGTCTATAACGAGTTCTGCCCTGCCAATCTCTGCAAATATTTAATCGAAACAAGCCATGCAGGCAAGAAGACGGCTGTTTTCTTAAAGCCTTGCGATACATACGGAGTGAACCAGCTGCTTAAGGATAACCGTATTAAGCGTGAGCTTGTTTACGCTATCGGCACACCCTGCAGCGGTATGCTGGATATCAACAAGATTAAGGCTGCCGGAGCTAAGGGTATCATCAGCGTGAGCGTGTATGGAGACGAGGTTGTTGTCAAAACCGCTTATGGAGAAAAGCGTCTGGCAAAGGCTGACGTGCTGCTGAACAAGTGCCTGATGTGCAAGGGCGCTGCTTATAAAATTGCGGACGAGGAGCTTGCTGAGCCGTTGCCTGTACCGCAGTTCACCGGCGATAAATTCGCTAAGGTCAAGGAGATTGAAGCGATGAGCGCCGAAGAGCGTTTTGCTTTCTGGCAAAGCGAGCTGTCCAAGTGCATCCGCTGCAATGCCTGCCGTGATATCTGCCCGGCGTGCAGCTGTGAGCAATGCATTTTTGATAAGCCCGATACTCCGGTAGCAGGCAAGGCGTATGCCGACGAGGTTGAAGAGCAGATGTATCATATCATCCGTGCTTTCCACGTTGCCGGCCGCTGCACCGGTTGCGGTGAATGTGCGCGTGTTTGCCCGCAGGGAATTCCTCTGGAGTTGCTGAATATGAAGTTTATGAAGGATATCAACAGCTTCTTCGGCCAGTATCAGGCCGGTGCGGACAGTGAAACACCTGCACCGCAGGTAAGCTTTAAGCAGAATGATCCGGAAGCCAACAGTGCGGTAGAAGGGAGGGCACAGCATGTATAAGATAGCAAAGGAGAAGCTGCCTGTTTTATATGCAGCTTTGCAAAATATCGGCACACTGCTGCTGCCATGCAAGAACAAGAGCGGTCATGCGGACTTCGCACCGTACCGCGAGGATGCGGAGGTTGCACTGGATGCGCCGCTGACGAATCGCAGCGTCAAGGACGTTTTCTTTCCGCAGGTAGAAAATCTGATGACCTTTAAGACGAGTGGCAAGGAGCTGGCGCTAGAGCAAAATATTCCGCCTGCCGGCACGACTATCGTCATGGGCGTGCGTGCCTGTGATGCGCGCAGCTTTAAAATTTTAGATAAGGTTTTTTTGAAAGCGCCTGTTGATACATATTACAAAACAAGACGCGAGCAATGTGTGCTTATCGGTTTAGGCTGCAGTGCTCCTGAAGAAACCTGCTTCTGCCACGCCTTTGGCATTGACGCAGGCGCTCCGGAGACGGATGTGCAGACTTGGCTAGTGGGCGAGGAGCTTTGCTGGCAGGCTGTGACTGCCAAGGGCGAGGAGCTGACAGCGAAGCTCGTCGAGGGCGGTGTGCTGGCTGAGGCGGAAGCTGCTTCTGCAAAAGCAGTCAGCGAACAAAAGGAGCAGACGCAGAAAATTTTGAGTGTACTGCCCTTGCATGATTTCAAGGTGAATGACGAGCTGACGAAGGATGAGTTGAAGGTCTTCCACAGTAAAATTTGGGAACAGATGGCAGCAGGCTGCCTGTCCTGCTGCACCTGTACCTATGTGTGCCCGACATGTCATTGCTATGATATCCGCGATTATCAGGAGACGGAAGAGCGCACGCAACGCTATCGCTGCTGGGACAGCTGCATGGCGAAGGATTTTACGCTGATGGCGCATGGCAGTCCGCGTAAGACGAAGGTGGAGCGCTTCCGCCAGCGTTATATGCATAAGCTGGTATATTTCCCTGAAAATAACGAAGGCGAATATGCTTGCGTCGGTTGCGGACGCTGCCTGCAGAAGTGTCCGGTGCAGCTGAATATTGTCAAGGTTGCCAAGGCCTTGGAAAAAGCGGAGGTGAAGCAGGATGTGTAATTGTCATGATACCTTGATTCCGCAGATTGGCGTGGTGACGGATATCTGCACGGAAACGGCTGATGTAAAAACCTTCCGCGTGGAGAAAATCGGCGGCGGTAAGCTGTTTGAGCATCTGCCTGGACAATGCGCTATTCTTTCTGTTCCCGGTAAGGGTGAGGCGATTTTTTCCATTACCTCCTCTCCGACGAACGAAAAATATATGGAGTTCAGTATTAAACGCTGCGGTTCGATTACGAACTTTTTGCATTTTGATATTGAACCCGGTCAGCAGATTGCGGTGCGCGGACCTTACGGCAATCATTTCCCTGTTGAGGATAAATTGAAAGGCAAGGATCTGCTCTTTATCGCCGGTGGCATCGGTTTGGCGCCGCTGCGCAGTGTCATCAATTATATACTGGATAAGCGTGAGGATTACGGCAGCATTGATGTTGTTTACGGCGCACGCAGCAAGGAAGATTTTGTGCGTTATGACGAGCTGACGAATGTGTGGCCGGTGCAAAAGGATACGCGTGTGCATCTGACGATTGACCGTGCGCAGGAGGGCTGGACGGGCAATGTAGGCTTTGTGCCGAACTTCCTGAAGGACCTGAAGTTTACGCCGGATAAGACGGTGCTGCTGTGCGGTCCGCCGATTATGATTAAGCTGTGTCTGGCGGCGTTGATTGAGATGGGCTTTGAGAAGAAGCAGGTTTATACGACGCTGGAGCTGCGCATGAAGTGCGGCGTGGGCAAGTGTGGTCGCTGTAATATCGGCAAGAAGTATGTGTGCAAGGATGGGCCGGTGTTTACTTGCGATGAGCTGGACGAGATGCCGGACGAGTATTGATTCTTCGCAATTAAATATCGCTTAGCTCAGGAAAAATTTCTTAACGCAAATTTCGTGTGGATTCAAGACGAAGTGCCGCAAAACTCGCGCTATGCTTACATATTTTTCTATATTAGTTTGCTTATCGCTCAAACAGTTGCGACACTTCTGTGAATCCGGACACTTATTTACTAAAATTTTTATTCGCATCACGATATTATAATTGCTTACGTTGTGAGTCCCCTAGAGTTCTGTTGCCTCATGCAAGGATGCTTGCATCGCCGCCGGCGATGACTGGGGGTGTCTTGTAGGCACTTCGCTTGTAGCTCTACAGAATTTAATTTACACATATACATTTTTTGGAGAAGAAAATATAAGGAGCAAAAATATGGAAGAAATGGTAACTGTTTACCTGCTGGGCAAAAAGTACAGTGTCCCGGCAACCCTGACCATTATGGATGCCATGGAATATGCAGGCTTTAAGCTGGTGCGCGGCTGTGGCTGTCGCAGCGGCTTTTGCGGAGCCTGTGCAGTAATTTATCGTTTGAAGGGCAGCACGGAGCTGAAGGTTGTGCTTTCCTGCCAGACGAAGGTTGAGGAAGGCATGTGCGTTGGCAAGATTGATTCCTTCCCGATTAACAAGCGCACCTTTAATATTGAAGAGATTAAGGCAAGCGATAATATTGTCGGTCAGCTGTATCCGGAAATCTTCAGCTGCATTGGCTGCAATGCCTGCACGAAGGGCTGTCCGCAGGGCCTGAATGTTATGCAGTATATTGCTTACGCTCAGCGCGGCGAATATGAGAAGGCAGCACATGCTTCCTTTGACTGCGTTGGCTGCAATATCTGCGCATCCCGCTGCCCGGCGCAAATCAGCCACAGCGCTGTCGGCCTGCTGTGCCGTCGCCTGACCGGCAAATATATTGCGCCGAAGTGCGAGCATCTGGCTAAACGTGTTGCCGAAATTGAAAACGGCGATTATGTAACGCTGTTGCAAAAGCTGAAAAATATGCCTTTGGACGAAATCAAAGACCTGTATAATAAGCGCGAGATTGAAAAATAAGGAGGTGCGGCAAGGTGAGTGCATTTACTGAAGATATGTTAAAATCTATGGCTAAGGTTGAAGCTACCCGTGCCCAACGTCTGCATGCTTCTATCGAACGCTTTACGGCAGATGAAAAGGAAGAGCTGCTGAAGGAGTTCCATCCTGACTACAGCTCTAAGGGCTTCAAGGTTTTGGAGGTTGGTCCCAATAAGGGCCAGAAGGTGCCGGTAGAATTGGCACAGCTGCTGGAGGGCAAAAGCCGTCTGCAGGATGTAGAGCTTGATCTGGAAAAAGTGGACTATGACGTTGATGTGCTGGTTATCGGTGGCGGCGGCGCCGGTGCTTCCGCTGCGTTGGAAGCGCATAACGGTGGTGCTAACGTCCTCGTAGTTACCAAGCTGCGTATGGGCGATGCCAACACCATGATGGCCGAGGGTGGTATTCAGGCTGCGGATAAGGGCAACGATTCCCCGGCACAGCATTATCTGGATGCCTTTGGCGGCGGTCACTACAAAAATATCCCCGAGCTGCTGGAAGAGCTGGTAAGCAACGGACCGTTGGCGATTGACTGGCTGAGCAAGCTGGGCGTAATGTTCGACAAGGAGCAGGACGGCACTATGGTGACGACGCATGGCGGCGGTACAAGCCGTAAGCGTATGCATGCTTGCGCCGATTATACCGGTGCTGAAATCATGCGCGTGCTGCGCGACGAGGTGCAGAACCGCGGTATTCCGGTGCTGGAGTTTTCACCCGCAGTTGAGCTGCTGCTCGACGAGGAGGGTAAAACTGCCGGTGCGGTGCTGTGGGATTTTGATGCGCAGGAGTACAAGGTTGTACGCGCAAAATGCGTAATCATGGCAACCGGTGGTGCCGGCCGTCTGCATTATCAGGGTTTCCCGACCTCCAATCATTACGGTGCGACTGCCGACGGTCTTGTTATGGCTTATCGTGCCGGTGCGCCGCTGATTTATGCGGATGCTATTCAATATCATCCGACGGGTGTTGCTTATCCGGCGCAGATTTATGGCGCGCTGGTTACCGAAAAAGTGCGCTCGATTGGTGCGCAGCTGGTAAACAGCGAGGGCGAAATCTTTATGCATCCGCTGGAAACCCGTGATGTGGCGGCTGCGTCTATCATTCGTGAGTGTACTGCCCGCGGCAAGGGCGTGAAGGCGCTCGATGGTGTAGCGCTGTGGCTCGATACGCCGCTGATTGAAATGCTGCATGGCGAAGGCACTATTGCCAAACGCATTCCGGGTATGCTGCGTATGTATGCTAAGTTTGGCATTGACCTGCGCAAGGAACCGATTTTGATTTATCCGACGCTGCATTACCAAAACGGCGGTATCCTGATTGATAAGGATGCGGAAACAAAGCTGCCGGGTCTGTTTGTTGCCGGTGAAGCTGTTGGCGGCATTCACGGCACCAATCGTCTGATGGGCAACAGCCTGCTGGATATCATCGTCTTTGGCCGCATTGCCGGTACTAAGGCTGCCGAAGCAGCGAAGGCTGTTAAACTTGGCAAGCTGAGTCTGGAGCATGTACGTCGCTACGCTGAGGAAGAAAAGGCTGCAGGTGTGCAGGGCGAGCTGTCGCCGAAGCTGCTGCCGGTTTATACTCATGGCAGAGATGTAAGGTAAAAATAAGATATAAATAAAAAACATACAACGGCAAACTTCACAGCTTGTTCGTTGTATGTTTTTATTTTATATGCTAAAATATGTTTTAAGACAACCGTTTACGGGGTGGCGTTGCCGAAATTCTCTAAGAGAATCGAGGTGATGTCTATGAGGAACTATGATTTCAAAGACCTGATGGCTTTTGGCATGTTCATTCTGGCATTGCTGACTTTTATCTTTCAGTACAGCAGATAGTCTAGACATAGAAAAACCGCCTCTGTAATTTGCAGCTACAAGGCGGTTTTTCAAACCCAATTTAAGCGGCAACCCACCTTGTGGGCGGTTGTCTTCTTTATCTATAATATAACATAAAGCATAGTTTTTTTCAAGGAATTACTTGTGAACTTTTGGGGGCGGCGCATTGGTAATGGTGCGCCAGTTTTGGCTATGTGATATAATGGGAAGAAAACGAAAGGAGCATCCTTATGCAAAAACTTTTAGCGTTCTTTCTGGCGATGCTGCTCAGCGTCAGCGTAATTGCTGGCTGCGGCAGTAATAGTCCGAAGACAAATGATAAGCAGACAACCCAGACAATAACTGTTAATACAACCAAGAGCAACAACGGCCAGAATACTGCGGCCAACGTCAAGGCCAATAGCGGCAAAATCAAAATCAGCGAAAGCGCCGCTTATACCGACAAGGAGCACGTTGCTGCCTACATCAACGAATATAAGCGCTTGCCGCACAATTATATTACGAAAAACGAAGCCAAAAAGCTGGGCTGGCAGACAAAAGGCACACTCGACAAGGTTGCACCGGGTAAATCCATCGGCGGCGACCGCTACGGCAATTACGAGGGCAAGCTGCCGAAGAAAAACGGCCGCAACTGGAAGGAATGCGACATTGATTATGTGAAGGGCAATCGTAACGCGAAGCGCATTGTCTTTTCCAACGATGGTCTGATTTACTACACCTGCGATCACTACAAGTCCTTCAGCAAGCTTTACGGAAAATAAGGAGATTATCATGAGAACAATCACATTAGATCTTGAGCGCATGACCTCCGTGCCTGCGCTGCATAAATATCTGCGCAGCGCGTTGGCATTGCCTGCGCATTACGGTGCCAATTTAGACGCGTTGTATGATTGCCTGACAGAAATTGCCGAGCCGACGCAGATTATTGTGCCTGCCAACGTTACCGACAATGAAAAGCTGGGCTGGTATGGCGAGCAGCTGCTGCAGGTGTTGCAGGACGCAGCGGAAGAAAACAAAAATTTACAGGTAACAGTAAAATAGCAATACGAAGGACGGGCCTTGGCGGTTCGTCCTTTTTACTTTTATCCGCAGGCGTGATATAATTTTAGAGTGTAAATTTTTTACAGGGAGATAAGTAAAATGATTTTAAGTGCAGAGGATTTGTCGTACAGCTATGGCGACAGATTGTTGTTTGAAAATATTACATTTAACGTAGAAGAGGGTGACAAGTACGGTATTATCGGTGTCAATGGCACCGGTAAAAGTACCTTGCTGCGCATGATTGCCAATCATGAGGCCGGTGACGGCAAGCTGACGATTCCCGGCGGCGTGGTGATGGAATATCTGCCGCAGGATCCGCCGTTTGAGGCAGACGCAACTGTTCTGGAGCAGGTTTTTAAAGGCGATTCGCCGCTGATGGTGCTGTTGCGTGATTACGAAATTGCGGTGGAGCAGTCTGCAGCTGAGCCTGATAATAAAAAGCTGCAGAAGCATTTGCTTGATTTGCAGCAGCAGATGGATGATAAATACGCCTGGCAGCTGGAGAGTGAAGCGAAGGCAGTGCTTACGCAGCTTGGCATTACTAATCTGCAGCAGCAGATGGGCGAGCTGAGCGGCGGCCAGCGCAAGCGTGTGGCCTTGGCAGGCGTGCTGGTGCGTCCGTCGGATCTGCTGATTTTGGACGAGCCTACCAACCATATGGATAACGCCACTGTTGCTTGGCTGGAGCAAAAGCTGTTGGCGCGCAAGGGCGCTCTGCTGATGGTAACCCATGACCGTTATTTCTTTGATCGTGTTGTTAATCGTACCTTGGAGATAGACGGAGGCAAGGGCTATGTTTACGTCGGTAACTACAGCTTGTTCCTGCAAAAGCGTGAGGAACGCCGTATTGCGGAGGCCTCTGCTGCACAAAAGCTACGCAATATCTATCGTCGTGAGCTGGCATGGATCAGCCGTGGTGCGGAAGCACGCCGTACCAAAAAGAAGGACCGCGTGGAGCGCTTTGCTCAGATTGAAGCGGAAGTAAAGAACGTCAAGACGGAAGCAAATCTGGAAATGTCCTCCGTCAGCAGTCGTCTTGGCAAAACAATCATCGAGCTGGAAGACATCGGCATGGTGTGGGACGGCAAGGATTATATCAAGGATTTCAGCTATATTTTGCTGCGTAATGACCGCATCGGTATCGTCGGTCCTAATGGTGCCGGCAAATCAACGCTGATGGATATCATCGCCGGCAAGCTGCAGCCTACGAGCGGCGAAATGCGCGTTGGCCAGACAGTGAAGATTGGTTATTTTGCACAGCACAGCGAGTTTCCGGACAGCAATATGCGTGTACTGGAATATATCAAGGAAGCGAATAATTATATTGAAACGGCCGACGGTCAGCGCATCAGCGCGGCGCAGATGCTGGAACGCTTCCTCTTCCCGCCGGAGCTGCAATGGGTGCCGGTGTCCAAGCTCAGCGGCGGCGAAAAACGCCGTCTGTATCTGCTGCGTGTGCTGATGACGGCACCGAACGTACTGCTTTTGGACGAACCGACGAATGATCTGGATATCCCGACGCTTTCTGTTTTGGAGGATTATCTGGACAGCTTCGCCGGTGCGGTTATCGCCGTGTCCCATGACCGTTACTTCCTTGATCGTTTTGCGCAAAAGATTTTCGCGTTGGAGCAGGATGGCAGCATTAAGCCGTATATTGGCGGCTACAGCGATTATGCAGAAGCTCTGCAGGAGGAAGGCGCACAACAGGCGCAGCCTGTAAAGGCTAAGCCGGTGGCTGCAGCAAAGCCTGCCGAAGAGCCTGCGAAGAAGAAAATGACTTATGGCGAGCGCCTGGAGCTGGAGCGTCTTGACCAGGAGATTGCACGCAGCGAGGCAGAGCTGAAAATGTTGGGCGCAGAAATCAACCAATGCGGCAGCGACTTTACCCGTCTGGCAGATTTAACCAAGCAGCAGGAGGGTGTGCAGCAAAAGCTGGATGAGATGGTGGACCGTTGGGCTTATCTTTCCGAATTGGCAGAAGCAGAAGGCTAAGCTTGACAAGCAGGCTGCTTATTGTTAAAATTAAATCTGAAAAATTGTTGTGGATTTTTTCTGATTCAATAGTCATCTTTTCGCCACACGACTGTGTTTGCAACCGTGTGGCTTTTGTTATATTAGGGAAAATGGGAGTAAGGATATGCTAAAAATTTTACACAAGGATTATAAGGATAAGGTTAAGCGTCTGCTGAGCGTTATGCTGCCGATTATCGGCACGCAGATTGCGATTATGGGCATGAACTTTTTTGATGCCAGTATGTCCGGTCAGGCAGGTGATGCGGATTTGGCCGGCGCTGCCATCGGCGGTAATATCTGGATGCCGGTGCAGACCTGCTTTGCTGGTATTTTGCTGGCGGCGATGCCTTTGATTGCCAACCTTTTGGGTGCAGGCGAAAAAGAAAAAATTTCTACGGTAGTACGCCATGGCATGCTGTTGGCTGTAGCCTTTTCTGTGCTGATAATTGTCGGCGGTGTTATCTTTCTGCCGCCGTTTTTGCAGGGCATGGGCCTGGCGCCGGAGGTTTATCACATTGCGCTTTGGTATATGGCTGGCCTGGGCATAGGCGTGCTGCCGTTCTTTCTCATCACGCCGCTGCGCAGTCTGGTAGATACACTGGGATATACTAAGCTTTCAATGAAAATTTATCTTTTGGCGCTGCCGGTGAATGCTTGTCTGAACTATGTGCTGATTTTCGGCAAGCTGGGCTTGCCGCGCCTGGGCGGCATTGGCGCCGGCGTAGCAACGGGAATCACATTTTGGCTGCTTTTAGTGATGTTCGCGGTGGTGGTGACGAAGCTGCAACCGTTCAAGCAGTATGATGTACTGGGCTTGGTGCGCCCTGTTAAGCAGCTGGTAGCGGAATATCTGCGCATTGGCGTGCCTATGGGTGTGGCCATTTTTATGGAAACAAGCATCTTCGGCGTTGTGGCGCTGTTCATTGCCAAATTCGGCACAGAGGTGATTGCTGCGCATCAGGCGGCACTCAACTTCTCTTCGCTTATTTATATGTTCCCTATGAGCTTCTCGCTGGCGCTGACGATTGTGGTGGGTGTTGAATACGGTGCGAAAAACTATCAGGGAGCGCGTGATTACACGGCCCTGGGCCTGGAGATGAGCCTTTTTATCGCTATGATTTACATGGTGCTGGAGCTGGTGGCGCGCGAGTATATCGCACTCATTTATACAACGAATCCGCACGTTATTGAACTGGTGAAGGTGTTTATTATCTACGCTATTATGTGGCAAGGAGGCGACGCAGTCGCGGCGCCGATACAGGGTATTTTGCGTGGCTATAAGGATGTTAATGCTACGTTTTGGTGCAGCATGCTGGCCTATTGGGCAATTTGCCTGCCGGTGGGCCTGCTTTTGGATTACAAGTTTAATAACGGTGCCTTTGCTTATTGGCAGAGCCTTGATATCGGCGTAATCTGCAGTGCTGTTGTTTTGTCGCTGCGTCTTATTTTGCTGCAGCGCAGGATAAAGAAGTATGAAGAATAGGTAGGGAGCGGCGTAAGCTGCTCCTTATTTTGTATTTGAAATGTAGTTGTATAGTAGAACAATGTACGCGTATGATATTTGTTAGGGAAAATGATAGAATATTAAACAATGTCAATAGTTTAGACTTTGGGTGAAAAACGCCTAAACGCACTTCTAGTAGCAGGTAAAAAAGCAAATCTGAAATTTTATATGCCATTTTCAGTAAAAAATTTTCTAAAACAGGCTTATAAAATTGATTTTTGGCGTTTTTAATGTTACAATGAGCATGAAAGGAGTTGATTTCATGCTCTGTCAATTTTCATTTAAAAATTTTAAATCATATAAAGATGAAACAGTTTTTGATATGCAGGCAGCTAATCTGCCTGAGTTTGCCGAAAATATTATTTACTGCAAGCCAGCGAGTAATCTTTTACCTGTAGCAGCTATCTATGGACCTAACGGTGGCGGTAAAACAAATATGCTGCAGGCTTTAACCTGCCTTATCTCTACCGTGGTAAAACCTATCTACGATATGGAAAAAACTCGTACTAAGCTTATAGTACAGCAAAAAGTATCTTGCACGCCTTTCCTGTTTGATGAAAAAACCTCTAGTGAGCCTACAGAATTCCTGCTTTACTTCCGTACCAACGGCTATGAGTACCGCTATTACCTTTCTATGCTTCATGATGAAATCATTGCCGAAGCACTGGACAGAAAAAAAATAGGCGGCAAACGCACCGCCCATGTTTTTGACCGAGAAGAAAAAGTTATTACTTTAGGCTCCAGTATAAATAAAGCATCAATAAATAGAGATGTAAATCCAAAGATGCCCTACTTATCGTTCTTGGCAATCAACTATGATATCCCTGCTATCAACGACGCTCAAAAATGGTTTGAAAGCTGCATTATCCGCAGCTATGCTAATCCTGAAGCTGAATTACAGATAATGCTGTCTGATAACAAAACCATACGCCGGCAAATTATAAGTGCTTTAAATGATATGGGTATTGACATCAACGGCTATCGCTACGACAACGATAGCAAACAACTCATCATGCAAAGAACACTGCATGGAAAAACCTACGAGTTATCCTATAAAGATGAATCCGATGGTACTAAAAAGCTCATTGCAGCATTGCCGATACTACTGATTGCTTTAGCAGAAGGCCGGTTAGCAGTTATTGACGAATTAGATGCCAAGCTTCATCCGAAGCTGCTGCGTTACATCATAGCTCTGTTTAAAAATCCTAAGCTAAATACGCATGGAGCGCAACTAATTTTCACCTCTCACGATATAGCAACTATGAAAAACACTGTTTACCGCCGTGACGAGATCTGGTTTGCCGCTGAAGGAGATAACCACAGCAGTGAGCTGTACTCACTCTATGAGATCCGCAAAGAAAACAACGAGCGTATCAACAATACTGCAGCTTATGACAAGCAGTATCTTGAAGGACGTTACGGTGCAGACCCATACTTGCAGAATATGCTGAAGGATGGTGAATGGCAATGAGCTTAAAACCTCCGAAAAAAGGCGATTTGAAGAAATCCTGGCTTAAACCCAGACGTGATACTCCCAAAAAGATTCAGCCAGAGTATCATCTTATAACTACCGAGGGTATAAGCACAGAGCCAGCTTACTTCCAAGGTGTCAAAAACACTATCAACAGCAAATATCGTGGCAGAGTGCAGCTAGATATCATCGGTGTAGGTGATAATACTCTCAACCTTTTACAGAAAGTAAAGCAAAAAGTTGCCAAAAGCTCCAATATCTATAAGCACGTATGGATTGTCTATGATACTGACGATTTTCCTGCACAAAACATTGATAAGGTTGTCGACCTTTGCCATACTTATAGTAACGAAGAAACTACTTATCACGCGCTTTGGTCAAACCAATGCATTGAACTATGGTTCCTGCTGCATTTCTCGTTTATTCACTCAAATTTACATCGTCAGGAATATTGGGCAAAGCTCAGCTCATGCCTGGCTAAATTAAACACAAGTGAATATAAGAAAAACAGGTCTGATATGTACCAGCTTTTGGAACCTTATATGGAGCAGGCTATTAGCAATGCCAAGAAGCTTGCCAATATCAACAAAGGCAAGAAGGCTTCTCAATCTACGCCGGGAACAGAGGTATATCGCCTAATAGAAAAGCTGCTTCCGTATCTGAAATAATATGAGTTTATACAGTATTATCCCCTTGGCATTGATTTGTCAGGGGGATTTTTAGTACGATTGGCATTGGAGAGAGGTAAACGGAGAGATTTAGTAGTGATTAAATTTATTCCTTAATGAAAATATCTGTTTTGACGATTGGTAGTTAATTTTCCAAATTCATTATTTTGCATTCAGAATGTAGTTGTATAGTAGAATAATGTACGCACATAATATTCGTTAGGAAAATGTCAAAAATTGCATTTTTTCGTAGGAAAAAGTGCAATGAATTACATTTTTCTTGACGAATGGGTGGACAGATGAAACTTTTTCACTTGTAGTAGTTCTTAATATTTGATTGGAAAAAACGAAAAGTGATTTTTTTTGCAATCGTTTTTCGGATGCAGTTTCTTGATAATTACTAAATAGAGTTTTTATAATCATAGTCAACTTGTGAATTAAAAGTATGGTATAATATACCTACTAGCGTGATTGTTTAGCAGGAAGATTGCTATTTACTGATATGAGATATTTAGATAATAAATCCAATATGAGGAAAATAAAAATGAGTAAAGTTACTGTAGTTGTTTTAACTAAAAATGAAGAAAAAAATATAGCTGCTGTTGTGCAGAATGCCAAGAAAGTTGCAGCAGAGGTGCTGATTGTTGATTCCGGCAGTACGGATAAAACAGTTCAATTAGCAGAGGAGAATGGCGCAAGAGTTGTTTATCGTGCTTGGGATAACGATTTTTCAGCGCAGCGCAATTTTGCCTTGCAGCATGTAGAAACTGAATGGGTGCTGTATCTTGATGCAGATGAAAGAATGAATGATGAACTTATTGTTAATATTTCTAAGGCAGTTAACACTAATCAAAAAGCGATGTATAGGCTTGTAAGACGTAACAGTGCCTTTGGCAGGGATTTTAAATATGGTGTATTGGGACCTGATTCTGTTGTGCGTTTGTTCCCCGCCGAAGGCGTAAAATGGGAAAGCAAGGTGCATGAACGGCCTGTTGGTGATTTTGCGGAAAAAACACTGGGAGGCTATATTAAGCATTACACATATACGTCATTTGAGGAGTATTTAGACAAAATGAATAAATACTCCAGTATAGGCGCAGTCGATAGAAATTTGCGCAGGAAAAAGTGTTCGGTAATAGGAGATTTAATATTAAGACCTATATTTGCGTTTTTTAAGATGTATCTTTTGAAAGCAGGATTTTTAGAGGGTTGGCTGGGATTTGTGCTGTGTCTTAATTATGCTAACTATACGTTTAATAAGTATGTCAAATTGAAGATGATGGGAGATAAAAAGCGTTTTAAATAAAAAGTAAACAAGAACATTATCGTTGATATATAGTATTGATGAGTATTAAATATTGCTAAATTATATTTTTGTATAAAACTAGACAACATAAGCAGGAGATATGTAGATATGAACAAACCATTGATTTCTATAATTATACCGGTATATGGTGTAGAAAAATATATAGCGCAGTGTCTGGAATCTGTTATTAGTCAGACATATAAAAATTTGGAGATTATTGTCGTTAATGATGGTACTAAGGATAGAAGTGCTGAGATTGCTAAGGATTATGCAGCGAAAGATAGTAGAATTAAAGTATACGACTTTAAAAATGGCGGTCTTAGCGTAGCAAGAAATAGAGGATTGGAAATAGCTACCGGGGATTATATTTCCTATATCGACAGTGATGATTGGCTTGATAAGAAAATGTATGAAACTTTATTGGATGCAGCAATGAAAAATGATGCTGATATGGTGAAGTGTGGGATAATCGAAACAAATGGCATTACAGAAGAAAAACTTGCTTTTAGCGATATAAAGATAATAAGCAATGAGCAAAATAGGGCTTTCGAAAATTATTTCAATGGAATGTTATGGACATTAGCATGGAACGGATTGTATAAAAAGGAATTAGCTAAAAAAGTAAAGTTTCCTGATAATGTAGTACATGAAGACAATTACAGTTCAGGTATGTTTTTGTATTTAGCTAGATATATAGTCGTTATGCCATTTTGTGGAAATTATTACAGAGTTAATGATCAAGGTATAAGTAAGGGTGGAGTAAAAAAACCACTTGATAAAATATTGGCAATAAGTAAATTAAAGGAAGATTTGCTTGCGTTAGGTTTTGTTGATAAAAAACTTGACTGGAAGCTGAGCGTAGAGTTCTATCATTTTGTACGTGGGTTGAATGATAATATGTATAGAGTCGTTGCAATGCATAAGGGCTTGTATGATTATGTTATGAGCAATCTTGATATCAGGAGAAAGCTTTCGTTTTGGTGGATGAGGCGGAAGAAGAAAGTGAAGTTAATATAATAATTTTAGGAGTTTAGATGGATATGGTTGAAGAGATAATGGTTAGCGTGTATTGCTTAGCATATAATCACGAGAAATATATAAAAGATTGTCTTGAAGGTTTTGTAAAGCAAAAAACTAACTTTAAATATGAAGTTATTGTTCATGATGATGCTTCTACTGATAATACAGCTAGTATTATAAAGGAATATGCAAGTAAGTATCCTAATATAATAAAGCCTATTTTACAAAAAGAGAATCAATATTCACAAAGTTTACAACATATAATAGATAAGTTCATAGAACCTGCTTTGAAAGGTAAATATGTTGCAATATGTGAAGGAGATGATTATTGGTGTGACAATTATAAGTTGCAAAAGCAAGTTGATATTTTAGAAAATCATCCAGAATATGTTGCTTGTACACATCAAACTAAGACAGTTAATAGCAGTAAGGGTGATGTTTCCTTATATTCTAAATTAAAACAATCAGGTATTATTGACATTGAAAAAATCCTTCGTGACAGAGGACCGGTATATCATACTTCTAGTTTATGTTATCGTAAGGAAGCGTTAGAGAATAAACCAGCTTTTTGCTATATAACAAAAGGTATAGGGGATTATTCCGATGAATTTGCTTTAGCATTTAAAGGTGATATATATTATATAGATGAAATCATGTCTGTTTATCGCCAATTTACAGAGTCTTCTTGGTCCTTGAATGTAAGAGATGTTATTTCAGCAAAAGAAAAGTATTATAAAGATATGATAGCCTTATTAGAAGAAGTGAATTCGTATTCTAAATATGAATACAAAGATATTTTAGATAAAACAATATTAGATTTCAAGTATCAAATGTGGAAATTAAAACCAGAATATAGTGTGTTGAAAGATGGTGATTTTTCAAAGTTGTCTTTAAGAAAAAAGATTAAGATAATTATGCTAAATATTTTAAAGAAATCATAGCCATGCAACTTATAATACAACGGGCTTAAAAGTATTTTTATAGGTTTATATTTGCCTTAGTTTACTTTAATAGGCAAAAAGAAAGGAGAAAAATGGATTCGTTTTTTAATGAAGAAGAGTTAAAATTATTAAATATTAAAATAGGGCAAAATGTAAAAATTAGTAAAAAATGCAGTATATATGGATATGATATAGAAATAGGCAATAATGTACGAATTGATGATTTTTGTATATTGTCTGGAAAAATAAGGTTAGGTGATTATATACATATAGCGGCATATAGTGCGTTGTATGGGGGAACAGAAGGAATATATATTAAGGACTACGCTAATATATCTTCTCGAGTAAGTATTTATGCTATAAATGATGACTATTCTGGTAAGACTATGACTAATCCAATGATTCCTGATGAATATAAAAATGTCGACAGTAGGAAAGTGATAATAAACAAGCATGTAATCATTGGGTCAACTAGTGTTTTAATTCCAGGAGTTGTTTTAGGGGAAGGGAGTGCTTTCGGTAGTTTCTCATTTATCAATACAAATTCAGAAGAATGGAGTGTTAATGTAGGAATTCCTGCAAAAAAAATAAATAAACGTAGCAAAAAATGCCTAGAGTATGAACAAAAACTAAAAATGACAGAGGGGTTTAATTATGGCAAATAATATTCTAGTTACTCGTTCTTCAATGCCTAGTCTTGAAGAATACGTAAATGAAATTAAAGACATTTGGCAGTCGCATTGGCTGACCAACATGGGCGTAAAGCATCAGCAACTGCAGAAGGATTTAATTGACTACATGGGCGTAGAAAAACTGGATCTTGTGGTTAATGGTCACTTGGCATTGGAGCTTTCTTTGCAGGCGTTGAACCTGAAGGGCGAGGTAATCACCACGCCGTTTACCTTTGCTTCAACAACTCATGCTATTGTGCGTAATGGCCTGAAGCCTGTTTTCTGCGATATTGATCCTGTGACCTACTGCATGGATGTAACAAAAATTGAAGCGCTGATTAACGATCGCACTTGCGCTATCATGCCGGTGCATGTTTATGGTCATATCTGTGATGTAGAAGAGATTGAACGCATTGCTAATAAATATGGATTGAAGGTTATTTATGATGCAGCACATGCTTTTGGCGTAAAATACAATGGACGCGGCATTGGTAGCTATGGTGATGTATCCTGCTATAGCTTCCATGCAACAAAGGTGTTCAACTCTATCGAGGGTGGCTGCGTTTGCTATCATGATGCAGACTTCGGCAGAAAGCTCTATGAGCTGAAAAACTTTGGTATTCATGGACCGGAAAGCGTTGAAGCAGTTGGAGCTAATGCGAAAATGAATGAGTTTTGCGCAGCCATGGGCCTGTGCAATCTGCGTCATGTGGATGGCGAGATTGCCAAACGTAAGGCAGTAGTAGAACGCTATAGAAGTCATTTGGAAAGCGTTGAAGGTTTGCAGCTTAGTCCCATACAAGAGGGCGTACAGCCTAACTATGCTTACTTCCCGGTAATTTTCGATGAGAAGGTATTCGGTGCAAGCCGCAATGAAGTATTCGACGCTTTGGCAAACATCGGCGTAGGCGCGCGCAAGTATTTCTATCCTCTGACTAGCAGCTTTGAGTGCTTTCATGGACAATATGACGTTATAAAAACTCCTGTTGCCGTGCATATCAGCAAACGCGTACTGACGTTGCCACTGTATGCAGATTTGGCATTGGAAGATGTTGACAGAATTTGTGAAGTAATTTTGGGGTGCAAAAAATGAAGGGTATAATTTTAGCAGGTGGCTCCGGTACAAGACTTTATCCGCTGACGAAGGTAACAAGCAAGCAGCTACTGCCGATTTATGATAAACCGATGATTTATTATCCGCTGTCTACACTGATGCTGGCAGGCATTAAGGATATTTTGATTATTTCTACGCCGGAGGATACGCCACGCTTTGAAGAGCTGCTTGGCGATGGTTCTAAGTTTGGCATTAACCTGTCCTATGCAGTGCAGCCGAGTCCTGATGGCTTGGCGCAGGCTTTTCTCATTGGCGAGGAGTTTATTGGAGATGATACCTGTGCAATGGTGCTGGGCGACAATATTTTCTATGGCAGCTATTTCCGTAAAAACCTTGCTGATGCAGTGAAGGCAGCAGAGGAAGGCTATGCAACGATTTTTGGTTATTATGTCAAGGATCCTGAGCGCTTTGGCATCGTTGAATTTGACAAGAACCGTAACGTGGTTTCTGTAGAAGAAAAGCCACAGCATCCGAAATCCAATTACTGTATCACTGGCTTGTATTTCTATGATAACAGAGTTGTGAAAATGGCAAAGCAGGTTAAGCCTTCCGCACGTGGTGAATTGGAGATTACTGATTTAAACAGACTGTATTTAAATGAAGGCAAGCTTAAGGTGCAGCTGCTTGGCCGTGGCTTCGCATGGCTCGATACAGGAACTATGGATAGCCTGATGGAAGCGTCTATTTTTGTGCAGACAGTACAAAATAGACAGGGTGTAGTAATTTCCGCACCGGAGGAGATTGCTTATATGGAAGGCTTGATTACGAAGAAGCAACTTTTGAAATCTGCTGAGCTGTATGGCAAATCTCCGTATGGCGAGCATTTGAAGATTGTTGCTGAAGGCAAGTTTGTTTATTGATGATATATAAATGACCTATTGATTCGTAATCAGTAGGTCATTGGTTGTGAGGTGTAACGGATGAACATTATTGTAACTGGTGGTGCTGGCTTTATTGGCAGCAATTTTATTTTCCATATGCTGAAAAAATATCCTGAATATCGCATTATCTGCTTGGATAAATTGACTTATGCAGGCAGCTTGTCTACGCTTGAGCCTGTAATGGATAAGCCTAATTTCCGCTTTGCAAAAGCAGATATTTGTGATAGAGAAGCAGTGAATGAACTGTTTGAAGATGAACATCCTGATATTGTAGTTAACTTTGCAGCCGAATCTCATGTTGATCGTTCTATTGAAGACCCGGGCGTCTTCTTACAAACGAATATTATCGGCACTGCTACGCTCATGGACGTTTGCAGGAAATATGGCATCAAGCGCTACCATCAGGTTTCTACAGATGAGGTGTACGGTGATTTGCCTCTTGACAGACCTGACCTGTTCTTTACGGAAGAAACTCCTATTCATACCAGCAGTCCGTACTCTTCTTCTAAAGCTGGCGCAGACCTGCTCGTAATGGCTTATCACAGAACCTACGGCCTGCCAGTGACTATCTCTCGCTGTAGCAATAACTATGGTCCGTATCACTTCCCTGAAAAGCTGATTCCGCTGATGATTGCGAACGCTTTGGCAGATAAACCGCTGCCGGTGTATGGTGAAGGCCTGAATGTACGCGATTGGCTTTATGTTGAAGATCACTGCAAGGCTATTGACTTGATTATTCATAAGGGCAGAGTAGGCGAGGTATATAATATCGGCGGTCATAATGAGATGCGCAATATTGATATCGTAAAGCTGATTTGCAAGGAGCTTGGCAAGCCGGAGAGCCTAATTACGCATGTAACGGACCGCAAAGGCCATGATATGCGTTATGCAATCGATCCAACTAAGATTCATAATGAGCTGGGCTGGTTGCCGGAAACAAAGTTTGCCGATGGCATTAAAAAGACCATTAAATGGTATCTTGAGAACCAGAAGTGGTGGAAAGATATCATTAATGGCGAGTATCAGAATTATTATGATAAGATGTATGGGAACAGATAAGAAAACCGAGGTCAGTGTTGCTGACCTCGGTTGCATTATAACTTGGTTTGTCCACAATTAGTTCTTAAATCTTCACGCTTATACTTGAATTTTTCTGATGCCAGCGAATTAGCTTCATCAAAGTGATTCGATTTGATATCCAATATACTGCATAACAGCTCATAGGCTAAGTCATTAGTCCAATAAAAGTTTTCATGCTTTTTCAGTGTATCGTATACTTCTTGATGCTGTGCTATATACTCATCAGCAAAATAAGTAAAAAACGGAATCCTTACGCTCGCCAGGCCCTCAAAGTTTGGCGAGCGTCTTTTATCTGGAATTGTAGCATGATCAGAGAAGTAGACCATCACCTGCAGGTTAAGCTTATCTTTAGCATAATTAAAAATTTGTTCAAGAACATAATCGGTATAGGCTATTGAATTGGCATAATTAACTTCAAGGTCATATTTACCGGGAGTGCCGAACTTGGTGAAGCTTTCAGGGAAACGGTTAAGGAAATTGAAATGATTACCTTTTAAATGTACAATGAGGAAATTATTTTTTTCCGGATTCAATTCATCAAGGTAAGGCAGAAGAGATTCGTCATATTGAACCTGGTTAAGCTCCTGCTTAGTCCATTTAGCAACATCTGCGGTATTGGCAATTAAAGTAACAGGTGTATCGGCACAGCCGAGGTGTCCTTGATTGCTGTACCAATGAACTTTGTATCCTGCCGCATGGGCTATATCTATAATAGAACATGATTCATAAAATTTTTTATCATTATATTGGTTTATTTCTGTCATAGCATTAGAAACTGCAGTAACAGTATGTGGCAAAATAGAGAATGCGTTAGGAAAAAGAATAAAATTTTTGCTTTGCGCCATCTTATCAAGCCATGGAGTAGTATCATATTTGTATTCTTTATTGAAGGCCTTCATATAATCGCGTGATGCTGATTCACCGATAACTAAAAGAATAGTGTGCGGTTTATCGTCTTTATTTAATGGCGTAACCTGTAATTTACTGATGCGTTCCTGCATATTTTGGCTGTATTGCAGATTAGTTGCCAGATATTCTTTTACATCCAAATAAAATTCTACAATAGCTGTGCGGATAAAAACGCCATGCCTTTTCTTCCAAAGATAGGTAGATAAAAAGATTGCTATAGCAGCGATTATTGCGAGATTAACGATAGGGGTATTCTTTTGGATTATCATTTCCTGATAATTTACGAAGAGAGCTGCGGCTGTTACGCAAATGCTGCCAAGGAAAGTAAAGATGTTAAGCACAAGAGGCATGGATTTAATGAATTCAATGATTTCATTGTAGTGAGTTTCCTGAATCATTTCCATACCGTTTTCGTTGATACAGGCTTTGTAAAGACCATAGTAAATTAGTTGTGCTACAGGAATAGCAAGCATAATTAATTCTGCAACAGTAATAAGGATAGTGGCAGGAATAGCAAGCCAGCTAATCTGTTGCATGATAATTCCCAAAGAAGAAATCCAGGCGATGAAATAAAGGCCGAAGACTGCTTCAAAGTGAAATTCAAAGTCAGAAGATACCTTGTGATTGCTGATGAAGTAAAGAGTGGGGTACGTAACAATCCAAAGAATAGCTATAATCGTTGGTATGATGAATAATGGTGATGATAAGGGTAAGCCGGCTAAAGCAGCAGGCAGCACCGATAAAATGGCACAGGGGATAAAACGTCGCAGTTGCAGATATGTAGCTTTATTGCCTAATCCGTGTGAAATCTTAAGATAGTAAATATAGGAAAACAGGTAAAAGACGACAGCGGTTATAATATATGTTGTATCAATGTAGCTCATAATATCAAGACTCCTTTACAGACCAATATTCGTTTAGTTTGAAACATACTTATCATAGCAGAAAACTACTATTGAGTCAATTTTCATAAAATCTATGCTAATATAGATGCGCTTAGATTTGTTGAAATGCTTGAGTATTGTTAACGTTATGCAATTATGTAAGAATACTATTGAAAATCTATAAGGCACAAGAAGAATTTTGATACTTTGATTTACTCAAAGCTTGCATAATGCTATAATATAAGCAGTATTTGATTATTATCGGTGCATTTTATACTTATAAAAAACAATAAACTAGTAATTCTAAGTTTTGATGCACCTTGTAAAGTTGATTTCGGGAGTGATTCAAAATGTTGACAATGTATAAGTGGGATAGTCCTGCTTTGAAGCAAATTTGGCAAAAATTGTATGCGGATAATCCCTACTTATTTCCGTATTCTTCATGGGAATATAATGAGCAGATATACAAGTATATGAAAGTAAAGCCATCTTCTATGTTTCAAAAGAACTTTTTTTGCGTATATGAAGAAGAGAAAAAGCCTTTGGTGTTGTTCCCGTTATATTTGAAGAAAAATAAGCTTTGTCTATTTGGAGAAAATATAAGTGGAGCAGGCCATCTTGATTTGTTATATGATGCAGCAATTACGACAAAGCAATTTGAGAATGCTTTTTCCGAATTGAAGAGCATGTTTCCCGGCAAAACGTTGGAATTACGTATGATTAATGAACGCTCAAAGATTTACCGATTTTTACAAGAAATGTCTGTTGCTGGAACAGATGCTTTTTTCCCGGTAAAAGCAGAAGAAGAGCGTGTATGTGTAAAAATCCCTTTTCCTGATAGTTATGAAGAATATGAAAGAGGGTTGTCTCGCAACGCGCGTTCTAACCTACATAAAGCATATAGCAAGGTTCGTAGGAATGAGCTTGATATGAGTCTTAAGGTTATCAAAGGACCGTTTACAGATAAAGCGTTATTGTCTGATGCGATGAAGATATATACAAAACGTGAGTCGGAACGAAAAAATCGCCGTATGGATTTTATTCCATATATTAAACATCGCTATTTTTCCGCTCTAGTATGGGCTATGAAAAATATAGCTTCACATTATACGTTTTGTTTCTTCTTAAATAACCGATTAGTAGCATTTATGACAGGCTTTGCTACAAACTACAATGAAATAGTTTTTCCTTATGTAGCTATTGATAGCAAATATGGATCCTATGCTCCTGGAAAATTGATGATTGGTGAAAGTATAAAATATTTACAGGAGCATACATCGATTAGAGGACTTGATTTATCGCGTGGAGATGAGCGATATAAATTAGAAATGGGTGGTGTACGGCATTACAATTATAGATTTGAGATTCAATTGTAATAAATCTTGACTTTGTACAAAACATAATTAATTTATTTAAGTGACAATTAAAGATGATAATGCAACAGAAAAAGCGCTTGCCGGATGGCAGGCGCTTTTTGGATTGGTTGAGTCTGCTGCAGTTGCGAGTCCATCCTTGCTAATCTTACATTAGCAAAATTAAGTAGTAGTTTAAATAACCTGCAAAGGAAGGCTGCACTCGTATAAATATTCCGGTGCAATATCAATTTCATCGCTCCAGGCTACGGAACCACAATCAGCCTTAGCTGTCAGGAAAAAACTGAGATTATTCAATGGCTTGTAGATTGCTTTGGCAAGAAGTGGGCGAGCATCAAAAAGCTTCTTTTCTCCGCTGGCAAAGGTTAGGATCAGCGTATAATCTTTTTGCGGTTGTACGTTGGTAACTACCCATACTGGCGTTTTCATCATAGTGATCACTCCTTTTAACGCAATGGTTCGATTTTGTATAAGGGTTCTTCGTTAATAGCCAGTTCCCAATTGGCTATCAGCTCATCTTTGTGAATTTCTGTCCATGCTGCTATAAATTTAATCTGTCTTTTTGGCATATCTCCTTCAATTAGCTCACCATCAAGATTGAAGATAGCATAATATCCTTGATATGATGCATGGAAATGAGGCGGATTGTGTTCACCGTTGTTGTACATCTTAATAATAATACCATAAAACATTGAAATAGCCGGCATACTGTTTTCTCTCCTTTAATTATAATATTTGCTCCTACAAAATACAACATAAGCTGCCAAACAAAAAAGCAGTACACATAGCATCCGGAAGTTTCGGATAGCATAGGTATTACCAATTTTACCCAAATTTCTGTAACCTACTTTACAAAATATACTCTATCTCCTTTTTCTGCGAGAAAACTGCAACTTTTTGTTGACAGTTACAAAGAATTGCTGTATTATCATGCACATAACTTAATAATGGGCGATGAAGAGAAGAGTAAATGTACGAGCCTGGCGAAGAGAGCCTTCGTGACGGTGCAAGAGGGAGCAGGTGGTGACATTGAAGATGGTCTTGGAGCCGATGGGCTGAGATGCTGGCATTTAGGCCGTCCGGGTGCACCCGTTACAGTGCTGGAGTATTAAAGGGTAAACAATCCCTGCGTACTTGATGAGGTCCGTGTGGTGACATATGGATGAATTAGGGTGGTATCACGAAGCAACGCTTTCGTCCCTGTATTTTTACAGGAACGGAAGCTTTTTTATTGCTCATCCTCCTGTAGCAAGTTTAATAATCTGAGTTAGGAAATGTAGGAGGAACAAACAATGCCGATTAAAATCAATGACCATTTATCCGCTATCTGCCAACTGCAGGAGGAAGGAATTTTTACCATGACAGAGCAGCGCGCGACAACGCAGCGTATTCGTCCGCTGAAGGTGTGCGTGCTGAACCTGATGCCGTTAAAGAAGCCGACGGAAATTCAACTGCTGCGCCTTTTGGGGAACTCTCCGTTGCAGATAGAGGTTGATTTCTGCCGTACTGTAAGCCGTGAAACTACGCATACCGATAATTCGTATCTTGACCGTGCTTATCTGGAGTTTGACGATGTTAAGGACCGCTATTACGATGCGTTCTTAATGACGGGTGCGCCTGTAGAAACTATTCCCTTTGAATCTGTCGATTACTGGAAGGAAATAGAAGCCTATCTTGATTGGGCGGAATATCACTGCTATTCTACGATGACACTTTGCTGGGGTGCACAGGCTGCCTTGTATCATTATTACGGCGTAAACAAAACGATTTTGCCGGCGAAGATGTTTGGCATCTTCCCCTACGGCCTGACGGTGAAAAATCATCCGCTGCTGCGTGGCTTTGACGACAGATACTTTATTCCGCAGTCACGTCATACAGCGGTTGAGGATGATGCGATTGATGCCTGTAAGGCACTGCAGGTGCTGTCCCGTTCGGTAGAAAACGGCATCAACATTTGTGCGACCAAGGATTTGCGCCGCATCTTCGTCTTAGGTCATTTCGAATATGATCGCTATACTTTGGCTAATGAATATTTCCGCGATAAGAAAAAGAATTTGCCGATTGATTTGCCGGAATTCTACTTCCCCGATGGCGATACAACGCAGGAGCCTGTATTTAAATGGCGCAGCTACGCGCATCTGTTCTATATGAACTGGCTGAACATTGTTTACCAGGATACGCCGTATGACTTGCACGAGCTGGCACCGGCGAGCGGTAACAAGCTGGATAAGGCTATAGGCGAATATAACAAAATTCTTTTGCAGCTGCAGCGCATGGGTGCCGCAATTCCTGCCAACCAATAATTTGAAGATGATAAATTTTTGAAGGAGCGATAGAAAATGAGTGAGTTAAAAATCAATACCAAATGCTTAGTAGGCGGTTACAAACCGGGCAACGGTGAACCGCGCCAGATTCCTATTATCCAGTCCACAACCTTTAAGTATGATACTAGCGAGGCGATGGGAAAGCTGTTCGACCTAGAGGCTACAGGCTATTTTTACTCCCGCTTGCAAAACCCTACTTGCGATTTCGTGGCGGCAAAAATTGCGGAGCTGGAGGGCGGTGCTGCAGCGATGCTCACTTCTTCCGGACAGGCAGCGAACTTCTTTGCCCTGTTCAACATCTGCGAGGCGGGCAGCCATATTGTTGCTTCTTCTTCGATTTACGGCGGCAGCTATAATCTGATTGACGTAACGCTGGCAAAGATGGGCGTAACAGCAACCTTTGTTTCTCCCGATGCTACGGACGAGGAGCTGGACGCTGCTTTTAAGGACAATACCAAGGCTGTGTTTGGTGAAATTATCGCTAACCCTGCATTGACGGTGCTGGATATTGAAAAATTTGCCAACGCGGCGCATCGTCATGGTGTGCCTCTGATCGTGGATAACACCTTTCCGACACCGATTAACTGCCGCCCGCTGGAATGGGGCGCAGACATTGTAACGCATTCTACTACTAAGTATATGGATGGTCATGCTGCCTGCCTGGGCGGTGCGATTATCGACGGCGGCAAGTTCGACTGGCTGGCGCATGCCGACAAGTTCCCCGGTCTGTGCGCACCTGATGAATCCTATCACGGAATTACCTACGCCGAAAAGTTTGGCAAGGAGGGCGCGTTTATTACGAAGGCAACGGCGCAGCTGATGCGTGATTTCGGCGCAATGCAGTCACCGCAAAGCGCGTTCATCCTGAATCTTGGCTTGGAATCGCTGCATGTGCGTATGCCGCGCCATGTAGAAAACGCTCAGGCTATAGCGGAATTTTTGGAGCAGCAGCCGCAGGTTGAATATGTCAATTACCCCGGACTGAAGTCCAATAAATATTATGCTCTTGCGCAAAAATATCTGGGCAACGGCGGCTGTGGCGTAGTTTCCTTCAACCTGAAGGGAGGACGCAAGGCAGCGGAAGCCTTTATGAAGCGCTTGCAGCTTGCGGCAATCGAAACACATGTGGCTGACGCGCGTACCTGCTGCCTGAATCCGGCAACTACAACGCATCGTCAGATGACGGATGAGCAGCTGGCGGCGGCCGGTATTCCTGCAGGCTTGGTGCGTCTGTCCTGCGGTCTGGAGGATAAGGAAGATTTGCTGGCAGATTTGCAGCAGGCTTTGGCCGGCATTGCAGAGTAAAGCGTGTTAGCACTAAATAAAGTTTGAAGGCTGGTCCTGTGGGCCGGTCTTCTTTTTTACATAGTTATGCTATACTATTTATTTACATCTTGCGTATTAAAGTGTACAATAAATGTAATCAAGTCTGGCAAAAAACAGATGTTTTGCTTAGATAAAAGCTGTAATAAATGGAGGAAGGGGCTATGTGTATGGATTTGTATAATGTACAAAAGCTGCTGCAGGCCAAGGTTCTGACCGGCAGCGAGCTGATGCACCGCCAAATTGAGTCCTGCTGCGGCAGTGACATGATGAGCGATGTTCTGGCCTTTACCAAACGCAACACCTTGCTGTGCACGGGACTGACTAATATGCAGGTAGTGCGCACCGCCGATATGACGGAGCTGAGCGCGCTGGTATTTGTGCGTGGAAAGGTGCCTGATGCTGATATTGTGGCAGCGGCGGCGGAAAATAATCTGCCGGTTCTGGCTACCGATTATACCTTATTTGAAGCCTGCGGCATTCTTTACGGAGCAGGTATCCGTGGCTGCAGCAAAAAGGAGTAAGCAAAATGACAGACAGTAAATCAGTAAAATTAGCCTTTGACTGCGTTGGCGGAGATTTTGAACGCGCAGGCGAAGCCTCTTCTAAAATAAAAAAGATGCTGCAGCGTCTGGGAATTCCGGCAGATATTGTACGCCGTATTGCCATCGGCACCTATGAGGCGGAAATGAATGTTATCATTCACGCCGGCGGCGGCAATGTAGCGGCCGAGGTGTTCCCGGATGCTACGGTGATTACGGTAACCGACCACGGCCCCGGCATTCCGGATATCAACAAGGCCTTGCAGGAGGGCTGGTCTACTGCGCCTGATTATGTGCGTCAGATGGGCTTTGGCGCCGGCATGGGCCTGCCTAATATGGTAAAGTGCTCCGATAAGTTTGATATTCAGTCCAAGGTGGGGGAAGGAACCTGCATCACGATGCAGTTTAAGCACCAGAGCGAGGATTTATAAGAGATTTTAGGAAACGAGGTGATACGCAATGGCTCCTCAACCAACAACATATTTCCATTCGGTGGAATTGCAGCGGAATAAATGTCAGGGCTGCGTATCCTGCGTCAAGCTGTGTCCGACAGAGGCCATCCGCGTACGCAACGGCAAGGCGGAGATTTTGGGAGACCGCTGCATTGACTGCGGTGCCTGTGCTGCAGGCTGTCCCTATCATGCCTTCAACGTAAAAACCGACACGCTGGATGGATTGGCAGATTATGCTTATAATATTGTGCTGCCTGCGCCTTCATTGTATGCGCAGTTCCCGGATAATATTCCGCTGGAAAGCATCTGGCAGGGATTGCATAATATAGGCTTTGATGAAATTTTTGATGTTTCACTGGCTTCGGAGTATATCGCCCTGGAAATAGAAGAATATGTAAAAAAGAACAGCAATGGACGCAAGCCGTTGATTTCATCTACCTGCCCCGCAGTTATGCGTCTGATTCAGGTAAAGTTCCCCGAGCTGATTAAGCAGGTGGTGCCTGTGCTGCCGCCGGCAGAAGCTGCCGCGATTTACGTAAAGCGTGAAGCAGCGGCGCGCAAGCAGCTGCCGAAGGAGCTGATAGGCGTATGGTTTATCTCGCCCTGTCCTTCCAAGGAAACTAATATCCGCCAGTCAGTAGATGTGCATCATACAGAGCTTACCGGCAGCTTCAGCTTGTCGGAGATTTACGGACTGCTGCTGAAGAATCTTGGCGGCACGCATGAGCTGAATGTGCGCACCGGTTCCTCCTATGGCATGGCCTGGGGAACCTATGGCGGCGAAATTGAAAGCGCCGGTATTACTAACGGTCTGGCAATTCACGGCATTGATAATGTGTATGACCTGCTGGAGCAGGTTTCTATGAATAAAATGCCGCAGCTTGATTATGTGGAATGCAGTGCCTGCAAAGGAGGGTGCCTGGGCGGTCTTTTGGCAGCAGAAAACAAGTTTGTAGCCGAATGTAACCTGCGCAGGCGTATCGCAGGCCTGCGGGAGCAGGAGTCGGCAGACAGGCGTGAGGCTATGGCGCGCACGATGGTACTGGAGGATTTCCCACATTCTGAGGCCTATCGCAAGAAGCTGGTGGCGCGTCCGATGATGCAGCTTGATGATGATATTATGGAAGCGATGAAAAAATTCGAGCGCATGGAAGAAGTGCTCTGCTCCTTGCCCGGTCTGGACTGCGGTGCCTGCGGTGCACCTAGCTGTCAGGGACTGGCGGAGGATATTGTGCAGGGCAAGGCGCACGAGATAGATTGTATTTTCAAATTGCGTGCCAGTGTACATAAATTGTCACAGGGCATGCTGGAGCTGGCTAAGCAGATACCTATTTATCACGAGCCGGCAGAAATAAATAAAACGGAGGCAGACAACGATGAAGGTTAAAGAAATGATTGAGAAGCTCGATTTGAAGCTTCTGACTAAGGATGTAAGCGAGGACGCTTTATATGCAGAGGTAGAAGGCGGTTATGCTTCCGATTTACTGAGTAATGCAATGGGCCAGGGCCAGCCAGGTATGGTTTGGGTAACGATGCAGGGACATCAGAATGTTGCTGCCGTTGCTTCGCTGATTGGCTTTGCGGCAGTTATTGTAGCAGGCGACGGTCCGGTTGCGGAGGATACGCTGCATAAGGCAAATCTGAATGATGTTGTTGTTGCAGCAACCGAAGAGCCTGCCTTTGAGGTTATCGGTAAGCTGTATGAATTGGGTGTTGGCAAGAAGGACTAAGCAATGCAGACAGTTCTGGCGGATTTACATGTACATACGCTGCTTTCGCCCTGCGCTGAGGTAGAAATGACTCCGCATCATATTGTGATGCGTGCCGCCGAGTATGGCATTGGCGCGGTTGCTATTACCGATCATAACGCCGGTGCCAACGTGCCGGCTGCGCTGGAGGCAGCGCAGCGCTACGGCGTGAAGGTGTTTCCCGGTATGGAAGTGGAAAGCAGTGAAGAGGCGCATATTGTGGCGCTGTTTGATACGCTGGAGCAGCTGCAGAGATGGCAGCTGCTGGTTGATGAGCATATGAACGGTATGCTGAATGATGCAGATCGTTTCGGTGCTCAGTATGTAGTAGATGCCGAGGACGAGTTTGTGCGCGAGGAGCAACGTCTGCTGCACGCACCGCTGTCGCTGACAGCGGCGCAGGTTGTGCAGCAGGTTGCAGCTTTGGGCGGCCTTACCATTGCCGCTCACATCGACCGTCCTTCCTACAGTATTTTGGGACAGCTGGGCTTTATTGAGCCGGACTTTGGCTTTGCTGCTGCCGAAATTTCTGCAGCAGGCTGGCAGCGTAAGCTGCAGTCGAAGCTGCAGCGTTTGGCAGGCTATCTGCCGTTTATTACGAATTCCGATGCACATAATATTTATGATTTTGTGCAGGGACCGAAAAATTTACTCCAGGTGGAGGAATTAACGATAGCAGAGCTGAAATTGGCGCTGGCAGGCAAAGGGATGCGAAATGTCCTGCCGGGACAATTTTCAGATTTTTATAAAGAATAGCATAAATAGAGTACACTACATAGCAAAAATAACATAAATAGTATTGTGCATTTAGTTGTAAAATGGTATACTGAGTTGGTAAGTTTACAAAAAATCCTTTAGAGGAGGGGTAGTATGAACAATAGTGAAAACCGTCTTGAGCGTAAATGCAGCTGCTGCGGCGGCGATAATCCGGAAAAGCAGCGCATAGATGCCATTCTGGAAAAATACGCAGATGTTAAAGGACCATTGATTCCTATTCTGCAGGAAGTGCAGAACCTGTACAACTATTTGCCTAAGGATGTACTGGAGTATATTGCCGATAAAACAGGTACGCCTATTTCTGAAATTTACGGCGTTGTAACCTTTTATTCATTGTTCCATCTTAATCCGCGCGGACGCAACGTTATCCGTGTCTGCCAGGGAACTGCCTGCCATGTGCGCGGCGGCAAAACAATTCTGCAGGCTTTGGAAAAGCAGCTGGGTATTAAGGCCGGACATACGACCGATGACCTGCGCTTTACCTTAGAAACTGTAGCCTGCATCGGTGCCTGCGGTTTGGCACCGGTTATGCAGATTAACGATGATACGCATGGACGCCTGACCACCGACAAGCTGGCAGGTATCTTGGCAAGGTATAAATAAAATGCGGGAGCTGGCATTACACATCTTGGATATAGCCCAAAATTCTGTGGCTGCCGGTGCTCGTCACATCTGGCTGACTATCAGCGAAAATGAACAGGGGTACTTTGTTTTCAGCGTCCGCGATGACGGCAAGGGCATGGACAGCGAAATGCTGCAGCGGGTGCGTGACCCATTTGTTACCAGCCGTACTACCAGAAAGGTAGGCATGGGAATTCCCTTTATCGATATGGTTACGCAGCAATGCGGCGGACATCTGGAGCTGCAATCTACGCCAGGAAAGGGAACTGAGCTGACTGCATATTTTGCGGCAGATAATATTGACAGACCGCCGCTGGGAGATATTGTGAGCAGCGTGCAGGTGCTGTTGGCGGGGGCGCTGCAGCTGGAGCTTGAATTTGCCTATAACGGCGCCAATGGCTCGCTGGTGTTCAAAACGCAGGAGGTCAGAGAAATATTAGGCGAAGCATGTGACTTTGCCAATCCTGAAATATATGCCTGGCTGGGAGCTTATTTAAAGGAGCAGCTGGCACAGGTGCAGGGTAAGGAGGTATAAACGAATGAAGAGCTTAGCGGATTTACACGCTTTGAGAGATAAGCTGAAAGCAGATATCAAGCTGCGTCAGAGTTCCGGAACTAAAATTATTGTAGGCATGGGTACCTGCGGTATTGCTGCCGGTGCGCGCGAGGTTATGAGCGCTATCCTGCAGGAGCTGAACAAGCGTCATTTGTTTGATGTGCAGGTGCAGCAGACAGGCTGTATCGGTATGTGCGAAAAAGAGGTGCTCGTGGACGTAGTGCGTCCGGGTGAAGCGCGTATTACCTATGGCAAGGTAACCCCGGAGGCTGTGCCTAAAATTATTGCAGAGCATGTGGTAAACGGTCATATTGTGGAAGAGCTTGTCGTAGGCAGGCTGGATCAGGAATAAGCCGCAGGCAGGGTACACAGCAGGAGGAGCTGTTGTATCATGGCTTGTAAACAAAACAGGTGGAGGAAAATATTATGCAGCATATAAGAGCTCACGTTTTAGTGTGTGGCGGTACGGGCTGTAAGGCTAACGGCTCGAAGGAAATCCAGCTGACTTTTGCCAGAGAGCTGCAAAAGTTCGGCTTGCAGGATGAGGTGATGGTTGTTGAAACAGGCTGCCATGGCTTCTGCGAGCACGGACCGCTGGTTATCGTTTATCCGGAAGGTACCTTCTATTGCAGTGTAAAGCCGGAGGACGTTAAAAGCATCGTTGAAGAACATTTATATAAAGGACGCATCGTACAGCGTCTGCTCTATCGTGAACCCATCAATCAGGAGCAGGTTCCGCGTTATTCTGAAATCGGCTTCTACAAAAAGCAGCATCGTCTGGTATTAGCTAACTGCGGCGCTATCAATCCGGAAGCTATTGAAGAATATATCGCCGTAGGCGGTTATGAGGCATTGGCTAAGGCTGTTACGCAGATGACTCCGCAGGAGGTTGTGGACGAGGTCAAAAAATCCGGCCTGCGCGGTCGTGGCGGCGGCGGCTTCCCGACCGGTATGAAATGGCAGTTTGCCAAAAACTCCGAGAGCGATAAAAAGTATGTTATCTGTAATGCGGACGAGGGCGACCCGGGCGCATTTATGGACCGCAGCGTATTGGAAGGTGACCCGCATCGTGTATTGGAAGGCATGGCTATCTGCGGCTATGCTATGGGTGCGGATGAAGGCTATATCTATGTACGTGCGGAATATCCGCTGGCTATCAAACGCTTGCGTACCGCCATTGCTCAGGCTGAAGAAATGGGTCTGTTAGGCGAGCATATTTTTGAAAGCGATTTCAGCTTTACTATTCATATTAAAGAGGGTGCCGGTGCCTTTGTTTGCGGCGAAGAAACTGCCCTAATGGCTTCTATCGAAGGCAAGCGCGGTATGCCGCGCCCACGCCCGCCTTTCCCTGCGGTCAGCGGCCTGTGGGGCAAGCCGACTAACATCAACAACGTAGAAACCTTTGCTAACGTGGCGCAGATTATTGTTAACGGTGCAGACTGGTATTGCCAGCTTGGTACCGAAAAATCAAAGGGCACCAAGGTTTTCGCTTTGACCGGCAAAATCAATAATACCGGTCTGGCAGAGGTGCCGATGGGTATTACCATGCGCGAGATTATCTATGATATCGGTGGCGGTATTACCAACGGTAAAAAGTTTAAGGCTGTACAGATCGGCGGTCCTTCCGGCGGCTGCTTGCCTGAAAGCATGCTGGATTTGCCGGTAGATTATGATTCTCTGATTGCTGCCGGCGCTATGATGGGCAGCGGCGGTCTGGTTGTTATGGATGAGGATACCTGCATGGTTGACGTTGCCAAGTTCTTCCTGAACTTTACGCAGTCAGAATCCTGCGGCAAATGTACTCCCTGCCGCGAAGGCACGAAGCGTATGCTGGAAATTCTTACCCGTATTACGGAAGGCCAGGGACGTGAGGGCGATATCGAGCTTTTGGAAAATCTGGCCAAGAATATTAAGGAAACAGCTCTTTGCGGCTTGGGACAAACCGCTCCTAACCCTGTTTTGAGCACCTTGAAATATTTCAGAGATGAATATGAGGCGCATATCAAAGAGAAGCGCTGTCCTGCAGGCGTCTGCGAAAAGATGCTGCATTACGAAATCAGCGATGCCTGCCGCGGCTGCGGTCTGTGCGCACGTCAGTGCCCGGTACAGGCTATCAGCGGTTCACCGAAAACAAAACATGTTATTGATCAGAATAAATGCATTAAATGCGGTGCCTGCATGACGGCGTGCCCGTTTAAGGCAATCAGCAAGGCATAAGGAGGGGACTGATGATGCAGATGGTTAATTTAACAATTGATGGAAAACAGATTCAGGCCCCGGCAGGCTTCAGTGTACTGGAGGCTGCACGCAACGCAGGTATTTATATTCCTACACTGTGCTATCATCCGGACCTGCGTCCGGAGGGTGCCTGCCGCCTGTGTATGGTAGAGGCCAGCGGTGCGCGTACTCTGGTTGCCTCCTGCGTATATCCTGTAAGCGAGGGTATGGTAGTAAAAACTAATACCTCCAAGGTACGCGAAGCACGCAAAACAGTGCTGGAGCTGCTTTTGACCAATCACCCGAAGGACTGCCTGTGCTGTCAGAAGAACGGCGACTGCGAGCTGCAGAAAATCGCTGCTGATCTGGGCGTGCGTAAGCTGCGCTTCGAGGGTGGCGAAACAAGGGCGCGTACTATTGATAACAGCAATCCTTCTTTGGTACGCGATCAGGAAAAATGCATTCTCTGCGGACGCTGCATTCGTGTCTGCCGTGATGTGCAGGGTATGAGCGTTTACAGCTTTGCTGGCCGTGGCTTCAACACCATGGTATCTACAGCCTTTGAGCATGATTTGCTCAACAGTGCCTGCACCTACTGCGGCCAGTGCGCCGATGTCTGCCCGACAGGTGCTATCGTGGAAAAGGATGATACAGACAAGGTTTGGGATGCAATCAACAATCCTGAAAAGGTCGTTGTAGTACAGACAGCTCCGTCCGTGCGTGTTGCCCTGGGCGAGGAGCTGGGTATTCCGGCAGGTCAGGTTGTTACCGGCAAAATGGTGGCGGCATTGCGTCATTTAGGCTTTGACAAGGTTTTTGATACAAACTTCTCTGCCGACCTTACTATTATGGAGGAAGGCCACGAGTTCCTGCAGCGTTTGCAGAACGGCGGCGTACTGCCGATGATTACCTCCTGCAGCCCCGGCTGGGTAAATATGATTGAGCTGAAATATCCTGAGCTGCTGCCGCATCTTTCTACTGCCAAATCTCCGCAGCAGATGTTCGGCGCTGTTGCTAAAACCTATTTTGCGGAACGTGCAGGCATTGACCCGGCTAAAATCGTCAGTGTATCGGTAATGCCCTGTACTGCGAAAAAGGCAGAGGCTGCGCGCGAAGAAATGTGTGCCAGCGGTTATCGCGATGTAGACGTAGTTATTACCACGCGTGAGCTTGGACGCATGATTCGCGAGGCAGGTATAGATTTTAACGCGCTGGAAGAAGCAGAGTTCGATTCTCCGCTGGGAACCGGTACCGGTGCCGCAGTTATCTTCGGTACTACAGGCGGCGTTATGGAAGCGGCTTTGCGTACTGTGGCCGAGGTTGTTGCCGGCAAGGAGCTGCCGAAGCTTGAATATAATGAGGTACGTGGCATGGAGCAGACACGTGAGGCTGTTATTGATGTAGCAGGCGTATCCGTGAAGGTTGCCATAGTACATACGCTTAAATCTGCTAAAATGATGCTGGAACGCATTAAAGCAGGTACAGCGGATTACCAGTTTATTGAGGTTATGGCCTGCCCGGGCGGCTGCATCGGCGGCGGCGGTCAGCCGGTTCCGGTAGATGCTTCTATCAGGCAAAAACGCCGTGAAGCGATTTTTAATTGCGACCGTACAAGCGAATTACGAAAATCGCACGAAAACCCGGAAATAAAAACACTTTATGATACTTGGTTAGGCAAACCTCTTTCTGAGAAGGCTCATAGTCTATTACACACACACTACCACGCGCAAAACCGTTAATTGTTCTATCTGGATAATACAAATCCCCCTTTTTTTCCTTGAAAAGAAGGGGGTATTTTGTAAATTTGTAAAGAAAAAGCTTGCAGTGTTACAATTTTATTGGTATTATATATAGCGTTGAGTGCAATTTACCCGCTATGTAAAACACAGGAAAAATTTGACAGAAAAAAGTGAAGTTTTTCTGAAAATGTGTTATAATTGTAGCAGATAGTAAAGAAGCCTTTGAAAAAATATTTATAGTATAAGCAGGAGTTTTCTCTTATATGTCGAAATGACTATATAGTCAAGTATGAAATATTTGTGAAGAGCTTGATATACGGTAATATCTTATTTGTAATGCCGCAGGGTATTGCTGATAAGTTATATGCAAAGGGGTAACACCCTTATAAAAACTCAATGTCCTAATTAAAAGGAGGAAGGTAAACATGATCGATATTAAAGATCGCATTTGTGACGTAGTAGCTGACAAAGTGATGAGCGCTGAAGCTGCTGCAGAATTCGTAAAAGATGGTGACAATTTAGGTGTCAGCGGTTTTACCCCGTCTGGCTATCCGAAAGCTGTTCCTCTGGCTCTTGCTGAAAAGGGCAAAAAAACTCCTTTCAAAGTTAACGTTTGGACTGGCGCATCTGTTGGTCCTGAAATCGACCAAGCAATGGTTGAAGCTGGCATCATTGACCGTCGTCTGCCTTACCAGACCAACGGCACCATGCGTAAAGCTATCAACGCTGGTAAAGTAAAATACGCTGATATTCATCTGTCTCACATGGCTCAAATGGTTCGCTATGGCTTCATGGCTGGCCGCCCGACTGGTCCGGATGTTGCAATCGTTGAAGTTTGCAAAATCAATGACCTCGGCGATGGCAAAGTAGGCCTGATCCCGACCACTTCCATGGGCAACAGCTCATCTTATGTAGCTGGCGCTAAAAAGGTTATCGTTGAAGTTAACGTTACCCAACCGGTAGGCCTGGAAGGCATGCATGACTCCTATGTTCCTCTGGATCCTCCGTACCGCAAAGCTATTCCTGTTGAAAAACCGGAAGACCGCATCGGTACCACCTACATTCCTTGCGAAGTAGATAAAATCGTTGCAGTTGTACCTTGTGACATTACTGATAAAGTTCGTCCGCTGGGCGAAATCGACGAAGACGCTAAACATATGGGCGCTAACCTCGTTAACTTCCTGAAAAACGAAGTTAAAGAAGGCCGTCTGCCGAAAAACCTGCTGCCGCTGCAATCCGGCGTAGGCTCCGTTGCTAACGCAGTTATCAATGGTCTGGTTAACTCCGATTTCGAAGACCTGACCGTTTACACTGAGGTTATTCAAGATGGTATGTTCGACCTGATCGACGCTGGCAAACTCCGCGTTGCTTCCGGTACCGCTCTGACTCCGTCTCCTGAGTGCCAAAAGAAATTCTACGAGAACGTAGAACACTACAAAAAATACTTACTGCTCCGTCCGCAAGAAATCTCCAACAGCCCTGAAGTTGCTCGTCGTATCGGCGTAATCGCAATGAACACCGCTATTGAAGTTGATATCTATGGTAACGTAAACTCCACTCATGTTTGCGGCACCAAGCTGATGAACGGCGTTGGTGGTTCCGGTGACTTCGCTCGTAATGGCTACCTGACCGTATTCTTCACCAACTCCCTGGCAAAAGGCGGCAAGATTTCTTCCGTAGTTCCGTTCTGCAGCCATATCGACCATGCTACCCTGGATGTTGACGTTATCGTTTCCGAACGTGGCGTTGCTGACCTGCGTGGCCTGAGCCCGAAAGAAAAAGCTCCGATCATCATTGATCAGATTGCTAATCCGAAATATCAACCTTGGCTGTATGATTACTTCAAACGCGCTTGCGAAGCTTGCGGCAACAGCCAAACTCCGCACATCCTGGCAGAAGCATTCGATTGCTACAAAATGTTTGCTGAAACCGGTTCCATGGAAGGCATGGTTGAAGGTAAATAATTAAAAAAAACTTTGCGAAACCCCTTGTTAAGTTTTGCAAAATAGGTTAAACTATGTAATGTGCTTGCCGGTGGGTGAGATTCCCGCCGGCAGGTATATACAGACAAAGCCTCACCCAAGGCTTTGCCAAATAAATTCAGTTGACGAAGTCTCACCCTAGACTTTGCCATATATAGCCGTCATAGACGGAACACTCTCACCATCATTTCGGAACCGTCCAATCCGAAATATGAAACACAAATATTTTAAGGAGGATTTGAGAATGGCATTTGAAAACATTAAAGCTGGTTTAGAGAAATATCATGCTGAAGTTGAAGCTAAACTGGCAAAATTCCCTGAACGCGCAAACCTGGTTCCTAACAGACTGTACACCCCGGTAGATCTTGGTGAAAACTTTGACTACATGACTAAACTGGGCTTCCCTGGTGAATATCCTTACACCCGTGGTGTTCAACCGACCATGTATCGTGGCCGTTTCTGGACCATGCGTATGTACGCTGGTTTCTCCACCGCTGAAGAATCCAACAAACGTTATCGTTACCTGCTGGCTAACGGTGGTTCCGGCCTGTCCTGCGCATTCGACCTGCCGACCCAGATCGGTTATGATTCCACCGATCCGATGGCTGAAGGCGAAGTTGGTAAAGTAGGCGTAGCTATCGACTCCCTGGCTGACATGGAAATCCTGTTCGACCAAATTTCCCTGGATAAAGTATCCACTTCTATGACCATCAACGCTCCTGCTTCCGTACTGCTGGCTATGTACATTGCAGTAGCTGAGAAACAAGGCGTTTCCGCTGACAAACTGCGTGGTACCATTCAGAACGATATTCTGAAAGAGTATGCTGCTCGCGGCACTTACATTTTCCCGCCGAAACCGTCCATGCGTTTGATCACCAACATTTTTGAATATTGCTCCAAGAACGTACCGCTGTGGAACACCATTTCCATTTCCGGTTACCATATCCGTGAAGCTGGTTCCACCGCTTCTCAGGAAATCGCATTCACCATTGCTGATGGTATCGCTTATGTAGAAGCTGCTATCAAAGCTGGTTTGGACGTTGACGCATTTGCAGGCCGTCTGTCCTTCTTCTGGAATGCTCATAACAACGTACTCGAAGAAGTTGCTAAATTCCGTGCTTCCCGTCGTGTATGGTCCAAAGTTATGAAAGAGCGTTTTGGCGCTAAGAAAGCTAAATCCATGATGCTGCGTGTACATACCCAAACCGCTGGCTCCATGCTGACCGCTCAACAACCGAACAACAACATCGTTCGTGTTGCTCTGCAAACTGCTGCTGCTGTAATGGGTGGTACTCAATCCCTGCACACCAACTCCAAAGACGAAGCTCTGGCACTGCCGACCACTGAGTCTGTAACCATCGCTCTGCGTACCCAACAAATCGTTGCTTACGAATCTGGTCTGGCTGACACCATCGATCCGTTGGGCGGCTCCTACTATGTAGAAGCTCTGACCGATAAGATCGAAGCTGAAGCTTGGGAATACATTAAGAAAATTGACGAAATCGGTGGCGCTCCTGAAGCTATCGCTAAAGGCTACATCCAAAAAGAAATCCAAGACTCTGCTTACAAATGGCAGATGGAAATCGAAAAAGGCGACCGTATCATCGTTGGCGTTAACAAATTCACCCAAGAAGAAGAAGCTCCGAAAAACCTGCTGCGCGTAGACGGTTCTGTAGGCAAGCTGCAAGCTGAAAAGATTGCTGCTCTGAAAGCTCGCCGTGACAACGCTAAAGTAGAAGAAACTCTGGCTGCTCTGAAAGTTGCATGCGCAGACGAAAATGTAAACCTGATGCCTTACATCCTGGATGCAGTTCGTGCATATGCAACCGAAGGTGAAATCTGTGGCGTTATGAGACAAGTATTCGGTGAATACCAACCTCATACTGCACTCTAATTTGTAAACTCAACCAATATACGGAGGTAAACTATAATGGCAAACGTTAAAGTTTTAGTTGCTAAACCGGGTCTGGATGGCCATGACCGCGGTGCTAAAGTTGTAGCTCGTGCTCTGCGCGACGCTGGTTTTGAAGTTATCTACACCGGTATCCGTCTGACTCCGGAACAAATCGCTGAAGCTGCTCTGCAAGACGACGTAAACGTTGTTGCACTGTCCCTGCTGTCCGGCGCTCACAACACCCTTTTCCCGAAAGTAGTTGAACTGCTGAAAGAAAAAGGCATGACCGACGTTCTGGTTATCGGCGGCGGCGTTATTCCTGACGCTGACATCCCTGGCCTGAAAGCTGCTGGCATTGCTGAAGTATTCACTCCGGGCACCCCGACCAGCAAAATTGTTGATTTCATCAACGCTAACGTAAAATAATTTTATCCCTTAAAGCAAGCCGGGTTTGTCCCGGCTTGCCTTATAAAATATTCACTATCCAAAAACAAGGCGGTGTGAATTATGGAAATAGTAGATAAATTATTAAATCATTCTCGTCTTGCATTATCTAAAGCAATCACTGCTGTTGAAAATGAATACGATGATGCTGTCCAAATTATGACAGAGATTTATCCTCATACTGGTAATGCTTATGTAATTGGTATCACCGGCCCTCCGGGTGCTGGTAAAAGTACTCTGACTGATAAATTGGCTAAGGAATACCGTAAACGCGGCAAGACCGTAGGTATCGTAGCAATTGACCCCACTAGCCCGTATTCTGGCGGCGCTATTTTAGGCGACCGTATCAGAATGATGGATCTGACCGCAGACGAGGGCATTTTTGTACGCTCTATGGCAACTCGCGGCAGTCTTGGCGGCCTGTCTCAAAAAGCAGGTGACGCTGTTAAATTAATGGATGCTTTCGGCATGGATGTAATTATCGTTGAAACCGTAGGCGTAGGACAATCTGAGGTTGACATTGTAAAGACCGCAGATACTACTATGGTAGTAGTAATTCCTGGCATGGGCGACGATATCCAGGCTATTAAAGCAGGTATACTTGAAATCGGTGACCTGTTCACGATTAACAAAGCTGATCGTGAAGGTACAGACAAGCTCAACATTGAGATTGAGATGATGCTCGAATTAAATCCCGAACATGTTGGCTGGCGTCCTCCGATTAACAGGACCATTGCCAGCAAGGGTGAAGGTATAGAGGCTGTTGTGGACTCTATTGAGGCTCACAAGGCATATTTGATTGAGAGTGGTAAATTAAACGATATCCGTAAAGCTCGTATTAAAAACGAGGTTACCGCTATGCTTAATGACCATGTAAATCGCTACATCGACAAGAACGTCATTCAAACGGAAGAATTTGACAACTTGGTTGTTAAAATGCAATCCCGTGAGATTGAGCCGTACTCTGTCGTTGATGATATTGTTGGCAAGGTTTTAAAGTAAACCGCCAAAAAAACAATTTTAGGAGGAATTTATTATGGCATTCAAAACTATTTGTGTTGACCATGTAGGTATCGCTTGCGCTGGTACCTTGGAAGAAGCTGCAAAAATTTACACTGAGGTACTGGGCCTGAAAGCTACCGGTACTGAAGAAGTTAAAGAACAAGGTGTTGCTACCGTATTTGTTCCCTGCGGCGAGACCCTGATTGAGCTCCTTGTTGATATCACTGAAAACAACGATGGTCCTATCGGCAAATACATTGCTAAAAACGGCCCTGGCATCCAACATATGGCTTTGCGCGTTGACGACATCAAAGCAGCTATCGCTGACCTGACCGAAGCTGGCGTTCGCATGATCGACAAAGCTCCTCGTAACGGTGCTGGCCAAATGAAAATTGCTTTCGTTCATCCGAAATCCGCTGGCCTGCTGCTCGAGCTGTGCCAACCGGCTGCAACCTACAAAGACTAATTTATTAGCTGCGTAGATTCAGGGCGATTTAAGGTCTCATAATTTAAGCTACATAATGCTGAAGATATACAAGTGATATATCTTCAGCATCTGTGTATAAATTTGTTCTCCCAATAATGATGGAGGTGTAAGATTTGTCTACTCAAGAAAAAATTGAGAAAATGCTCAAAAAAGCCGAAGTAATTCTGGCTGCTGGTGGCGAAAAACGTGTTGCTAAACAACATGAATCCGGCAAAATGACTGCTCGTGAAAGAATCGCTGCTCTCCTCGACGAAGGTTCCTTCGTAGAACTCGACCGTTTTGTACGTCATCGTTGCTACAACTTCGGTCAAGAAAAGAAAGAACTGCCTGGTGAAGGCGTAACCACCGGTTACGGCACCATCGATGGCCGTCTGGTTTATGTATTCGCACAGGACTTCACCGTTGAAGGTGGCTCCCTCGGCGAAATGCATGCTGCTAAAATCGTTAAAGTACAACGCCTGGCACTGAAAATGGGTGCTCCGCTGGTTGGCCTGAACGATTCCGGCGGTGCTCGTATCCAAGAAGCTATCGACGCTCTGGCTGGCTATGGTAAAATCTTCTTCGAGAACACCATTGCTTCCGGCGTAGTTCCTCAGATTTCTGCAATTATGGGTCCTTCCGCTGGCGGCGCTGTATACAGCCCGGCACTGACCGACTTCATCTACATGGTAAAGAACACTTCCAAAATGTTCATTACCGGCCCTGCAGTAGTTAAATCCGTTACCGGTGAAGATGTAACCCAAGAACAACTGGGTGGCGCTATGACCCACAACAGCACTTCCGGTGTTGCTCACTTCGCTGCTGAAAACGATGAAGACTGCCTGCAACAAATCCGTTACCTGCTCTCCTTCCTGCCTTCCAACAACGTTGAAGGTGCTCCGATCGTAGAGACTGGTGATGACCCGATGCGTACCGACGACAGCCTGAACACTCTGCTGCCGGACAACTCCAACCACGCTTACGATATGTATGATGTAATCAGATCTATCGTAGATAACGGCGAATTCTATGAAAACCAAAAATACTGGGCAACCAACATCATCACTTGCTTCGCTCGTATGGATGGTCAAACCGTAGGTATCATTGCTAACCAACCGAAAGTTATGGCTGGCTGCCTGGATATCAACGCTTCCGATAAATCCGCTCGTTTCATCCGCTTCTGCGACGCTTTCGGCATTCCTCTGCTGAACCTGGTTGACGTTCCTGGCTTCCTGCCTGGCTGCAACCAAGAATACGGCGGCATTATCCGTCACGGCGCTAAGATGCTGTATGCTTACTCTGAAGCAACTGTTCCTAAAATCACTCTGGTTACCCGTAAAGCTTACGGCGGTTCCTATCTGGCAATGTGCTCTCAAGACCTGGGCGCTGACCAAGTTATCGCATGGCCGACCGCTGAAATCGCAGTTATGGGTCCTGCTGGTGCTGCTAACATCATCTTCCGTAAAGATCCTGATGTTGAAGCTAAGACTAAAGAGTACATCGACAACTTCGCTACTCCGTACCAAGCAGCAATGCGCGGCATGGTTGACATGGTTATCGAACCGAAAAATACTCGTCCCACCATCATCAACGCTCTGCAAATGCTGGAAAGCAAACGCGAAACCCGTCCGGCAAAACGCCACGGCAACATTCCTTTGTAATTCACAAGCAGTTGCTTAGTGCTTAAACAACCTATTTTAAGATAAGATGAGGTGAAATAAATGGGTCCTGTTACTACTAATCCTTGGTTGATTGCTTTAATCAATATGACCATCGTATTCGGCGTACTGATCGCTCTGGGCATATTGATGAACTTACTCCAAGTTATCGATCCGACTAAAAAAAAAGTTGCTAAACCGGCAGTAGCTCCTACACCGGCAGCAGCTCCCGCTGCAGCTCCGGTTGCAGCAGCTCAAGATGATAGCGAAATTATCGCTGTTATCGCTGCAGCAGTAGCAGCTTGCGGCGTTAGCGCAGACCAAATCGCTTGCGTTCGTCGTATTGATGCTAAATCTGCATGGACTGTAAGCAGTCGTGTTGAAGCTATTAGCGTTCGTAAAGAATGCTTCTAATGCATATAGTTTGCAATTTTAATTAAAAAACGAGATTTTAAGGAGGATTATATCCATGAAAAAGTATACTATCACCGTAAATGGTACCGCATACGAAGTTGAAGTTGAAGAAGCAGGCGTTGTTGCTTCCGCTCCGAAAGCTGCTCCGAAAGCTGCTCCGGCTCCGAAAGCTGCTGCTCCGGTTGCTGCTGGTGCAACCACCGTTTCCGCTCCTATGCCGGGCAAAGTTCTGTCCGTTAACGTAAAAGCCGGCGACGCTGTTAAATCCGGCGACGTTCTGCTGATTCTGGAAGCTATGAAAATGCAAAACGAAATCATGGCTCCGGCTGATGGCACTGTTTCCGACGTTCGCGTTTCCGCAGGTCAAACTGTTGCTACCGGCGACGTTATGATCGTTCTCTAATTCTTACTCGATAGTTCGCAATATCAGTAAGTCTTAAATACCCTTGATCCTTGGAGGGGGCTTTTCGCAGAGCCCCTTCCACAAATTGAAAATTGGGAGGATATTAAATGGAAGCATTTGTCGTTGCTTTGTCTTCCGTATGGGCAGACTCCGGTTTCTCCGCTTTGACCAGCGGTCACGTAATCATGATCGTTGTAGGTCTGGTTCTGCTTTATATGGCTATCGGTAAAGGTTTTGAGCCTTTGCTGCTGTCCCCGATCGCATTCGGTTGTATTCTTGCTAACATTCCTAAAAACGGTTTCGAAGAACCTGGTGTTATGTCCGTTATCATGTATGGTATTCACCACGAAGTATTCCCTCCGTTGATCTTCTTGGGCGTAGGCGCTATGACCGACTTTGGTCCTCTGCTGGCTAACCCGAAAACCCTGCTCCTGGGCGCTGCTGCACAGGGCGGTGTATTCGTAGCTCTGCTGGGCGCTATGCTGCTTGGCTTCACCGTACAAGAAGCTGCTGCTATCGGCATCATCGGTGGTGCTGACGGCCCGACTTCCATCTACCTGGCTGCTAAAATGGCTCCTCAGCTGTTAGGTGCAATCGCAGTTGCTGCTTACTCCTACATGTCTCTGGTTCCGCTGATTCAGCCTCCTATCATGAAACTGTTCACCACTGAAGCAGATCGTAAAATCGTTATGCAACAGCTACGTCCGGTTTCTCACTTTGAAAAGGTTGCTTTCCCAATCATGTGCACCATCGTTATTTCTCTGCTGTTACCTTCCGTAACCGCTCTGATTGGTATGCTGATGCTTGGTAACCTGTTCAAAGAAGCTGGCTGCCTGGATCGTCTGTCCGACACTGCACAAAATGCTCTGATGAATACCGTAACCATTATGCTGGCTACCGGTACTGGTCTGACCATGAGTGCTGATGCATTCCTGAACTATCAGACCATCCTGATCATCATCCTTGGTCTGGTTGCTTTCATCGGCGGTACTGCTGCCGGCGTTATCTTCGGCAAGCTGATGTGCATTGTAGACGGTGGCAAGACCAACCCGTTGATCGGTTCCGCCGGTGTATCCGCAGTTCCTATGGCTGCTCGTGTATCTCAAGTTGTTGGCCAAAAAGCAAATCCGTCCAACTTCCTGCTGATGCATGCTATGGGTCCTAACGTAGCAGGCGTTATCGGTACTGCAGTTGCTGCAGGTACTATGCTGGCTATGATTGGCCCTGTTGCTAAATAAGCAGTTATTGTGATAACTCTCCCTAAAAAAGTAAAGCCCGTCCGGTTTTTACCGGATGGGTTTTGCTTTTGTTTAGCTTTAAATAGACGTACAGTCATTAGGCTGTGCCTGTTTGAAAGCAAAAAAATAACCAGTTCGCAGCTGGTTATTTTTTATTGCCAAAACTAAATTCGCAGTCGTTTCAGCATTCTCCCAATCTCTCTAAAGACAAATTGAAAACTGAGAGGATATTAAATTGTTGCTTTGCAGTATTTATTTTAGCAAACTCAAAATGACAATCTGTTGCACAGGCAACAAAAACGATTAATGAACTTTTGAAATAGTATAGAAGTTAAAGTGAAATAATTATGTAAATAAAGTAACTGTTTGACGGAAAACAGTGTGGCCTGTGCAACAGAAGATAAAAAAATATAACTTTATACTTATTAAAGTAAGATAAGCATCTTGCTTATAGAACTTAGTTCCCCTTTAATTATCTTAGGAAGAGGTGATAAACAGTGGGTCCTGTAACAACAAATCCATGGCTGATTGCCATAATCAACATGACCATTGTCTTTGGAGTTCTAATCGGATTAGGCATGTTGATGAGTTTAATCCAGGTAGTTGATCCTACCAAGGCTAAATAAGATTTAGCTGTAAAAAAGGTTTCAAAGCAGTGCTGCTGCTTTAAGCAGCTTCATAAGAAGAAATGACATTTTCTGATGTTCTGCTTGCTTCGCCAAGCAGACCACAGGTAGACTAGGGGAGACTGTGGTGATACAGTTAAAATGAAAGTGTTGTAGCATTATTGTGGAGCTTATTTGCACTTATAACATCCCAATTAAGGGAAACAAGGAGGAAAAATTCACATGTTTGAGGCATTTTTTGTTGCTTTGTCTTCTGTATGGGCAGACTCCGGCTTCTCTGCACTGACAGGCGGTCATGTAATCATGATCTGCGTTGGTCTGCTTCTGCTTTATATGGCTATTGCTAAAGGTTTCGAGCCTTTACTGCTGTCCCCAATCGCATTCGGTTGTATTCTGGCTAACATTCCTAAAAACGGTTTCGAAGAACCTGGTGTTATGTCCGTTATCATGTATGGTATTCACCACGAAGTATTCCCTCCGTTGATCTTCTTGGGCGTAGGCGCTATGACCGACTTTGGTCCTCTGCTGGCTAACCCGAAAACCCTGCTCCTGGGCGCTGCTGCACAGGGCGGTGTATTCGTAGCTCTGCTGGGCGCTATGCTGCTTGGCTTCACCGTACAAGAAGCTGCTGCTATCGGCATCATCGGTGGTGCTGACGGCCCGACTTCCATCTACCTGGCTGCTAAAATGGCTCCTCAGCTGTTAGGTGCAATCGCAGTTGCTGCTTACTCCTACATGTCTCTGGTTCCGCTGATTCAGCCTCCTATCATGAAACTGTTCACCACTGAAGCAGATCGTAAAATCGTTATGCAACAGCTACGTCCGGTTTCTCACTTTGAAAAGGTTGCTTTCCCAATCATGTGCACCATCGTTATTTCTCTGCTGTTACCTTCCGTAACCGCTCTGATTGGTATGCTGATGCTTGGTAACCTGTTCAAAGAAGCTGGCTGCCTGGATCGTCTGTCCGACACTGCACAAAATGCTCTGATGAATACCGTAACCATTATGCTGGCTACCGGTACTGGTCTGACCATGAGTGCTGATGCATTCCTGAACTATCAGACCATCCTGATCATCATCCTTGGTCTGGTTGCTTTCATCGGCGGTACTGCTGCCGGCGTTATCTTCGGCAAGCTGATGTGCATTGTAGACGGTGGCAAGACCAACCCGTTGATCGGTTCCGCCGGTGTATCCGCAGTTCCTATGGCTGCTCGTGTATCTCAAGTTGTTGGCCAAAAAGCAAATCCGTCCAACTTCCTGCTGATGCATGCTATGGGTCCTAACGTAGCAGGCGTTATCGGTACTGCAGTTGCTGCAGGTACCATGCTGGCTATGATCGGTCCTGTTGGTAAATAATCTATACTGAAACTCCCCTGAGGGCGCGCTGCAAGGCGCGTCCTCTTAATTTTTGCCTAGAAAGCTGTCTGGAATCCTAAACTGTCACATTATGAACAAAAAAGATGGCGATTTTGTGTCCTCAATCAGTGGACATGCGCTGTGGGATTACATTTAATACGAAAAGTAAAATTAGCACCAGCTGTTAAAAATAACTTATAGGAGGTACTAAAAAAATTACATGAATCGCAAACCCTTGATACAATGGGCTTTAGAGCAGAATGCTATAAATTATCAGAGCTGATTTTATAAAGAGAATTAAGATAATTTTCAGACAAAATGGTCATATGCATTTCAAAAATCATTTACTTAAAGTTTAACTTAATTCCGGAAAAGCATATAAAAGTATAAAAATAAAACACCATGATAGCAGTGTACATAAATCACAATATAAAAGTACGCAACACAAAAACACTATTTACGTTAATAATGTAAATTTTTCAATAAAATAACTTTTTATTTTACGCTTATAGTGTTATAATAGGTACATGGAAATGCAAGAAAATACATAAGCAAATTCCATAAGCTCTTTGAAAACTACATATTAGTAGCTGATATAGAATGCCTCCCTCGGCATTGTATATAAATTAATTTTAAAAGGAGGAACATAAAATGTCCCCAGCAATCAAATGTCTTATTTTGTTGGCAGTAGTTGCATTATTCTTTGTAACCGAACTTATACCTCTCGCAGTTACTGCTACCGGCGCAGCTATCGCATGCGGCCTCTTAGGCTTGATTCCTGCAAAACAAGTATTCAGCGGTCTGTCTAACTCCACCGTTGTTCTGTTCGCAGGCATGTTCGTAGTTGGCGCTTCCATGTTCTACACTGGCCTTGCACAAGCAATCGGTAATACCGTAGTTAAAATGTGCGGCACAGGCGAAAACAGCCTGATGTTCGGCCTGATGCTCGTTGGTACCGTACTGTCCGCAGTATTGTCCAACACCGGTACCGCAGCTTGCTTACTTCCTGTAGCACTCGGTATCTGCTCCGCAGCTAAGATTCCTGCTTCCCGTCAGTTAATGCCGTTGGCATTCGCTTGCGGTT
>OGOQ01000210.1_pt1 | contig 68207 bp, 55 predicted proteins | sample 1552691 | NCBI WGS metagenome assembly OGOQ01 (sample SAMEA2580209, study PRJEB22360) | human gut metagenome | biome: human gut; feature: human-associated habitat; material: faeces | place: Denmark | collected 2008/2010
CCCCTTAAATTCTTGGAGAGCAAATTCACCTAACCCCATCCAAATTTATTGCGCCCTTTATCAATTAGAGAATAGATATTTTTGTTACTGTGTCAATTGACATCAAATCCTGATACAATTCGTTTTTATGGTCAATCCACCTATTATTTGTATCAAAAGTTATTAAATCTAGATTCCTATCAATTTTTATTTCATTGACCTCTATACCATACTTCTCAAATATTTTATATATTTCATCTTTGTCAGAAACAATATTAGTCTGAATCAATACATTAGGATGATCAATTTGATTAAAGAAAGGATAATGAAATATCTTTTGAAGAACGACTAGAAATAATGTCGCAAAAACACCAATAAAAATCAATCCAGCACCAATACATGCAGCTATGCCAGAAGTAGTCCACATTCCAGCTGCTGTAGTAAGCCCTTGAATCAAATCATCTTTCACAAAGATTACGCCAGCACCAAGAAATCCAATTCCACTAACAATTTGTGCTGCCACTCTAGCTCCATCCGCCGTCGACACATCAAAAAACGCATATTTAGAAATAATCATAAACATTGAAGATCCTAGCGCAATAATCGCATGCGTTCGAATCCCAGCCGATTTATTTCGACTCGTCCTTTCATATCCAATGGCACAACCACATAAAGTAGCCAACACGATACGAAATATCCAATTTAAATATACTTGTTCTGAATACAAAATATCATCTCCAAACTTGACATAATAAATTTGTTTTTATTTGCTTGCTTTCTCTTTGGTAAGAACATACTCCTACCCCAAAAATTTGTCAATTCAAATTGAAAACATCTTAGAATTATAATACCATCCTGAATCATTCAATCTTTTACGACAGAGTTCTTATCCCTTCATACCAATCTCTTTTTCAAACTCATCCGTCATCATATTTGCCATTACTTTGAATATAATAAAAGCCGTCACATTATGCAACGGCAAGCCTTCTATGAAACTTATATATATGAATAGCTAATAAGATTATTAATACAATCGATATAGTTCTATGAAGAGTTAGCATTATTGGATACTCAACCATAATCAATCCTAGTATTCCTAAAACAAAGGATAATATAGTTAATACAATAATAAGAATATACTTCAAATCCAATCTCTTTCTATATAGAAAAACATGAATCAAAGCCAATACTAAGAATAATGTAGAAGCCAATTTATGAACTATGATTCCAGTAATTGGAACCATAATAGTCAAAACAAAGCTAATAGCTAATAAATAATTCAAAACCCTTCTCATACTGTCTTTACTCCAAGCGTAAAATAAACCATATGAAAAATCCAAACAATGAGTAAAACAATATTACCAACTACAATGTCCTTCAATCCCATCATGATAAATCCAATGCCCATCAATAAAGTTACTGAACACATAATACGAAGCTTTGCTCGTTTCGTCATACCACTCTTAATATTGTTTTCCCTATATAACTTCGTATTCTTAAACCAACCATCCAATCTCTCACTAGATCTTGCAAAACAAAAAGCTGCAAGCAACACAAAAGGAACCGTTGGAAGAATCGGTAATATTACACCAATAATTCCTAACCCTAATGATATACATCCGATCATGATATATAGAATCTTTTTCATCATACCTCCGTAGTTAGACGTGTCTAACTCATATTCCATAAAAGAAGTCATCCCTTTGTTAGAGATGACTAACCGATGATTATTCTACTGAATTTAAGACTTGTTGTCAACACAATCAGTTCACACATGCGTTCCTTTATCTGGTTTAATACGCTGTGAGTTGGATAAACGAATGTCTTTTACTTTTTCTATAATAGTGTATATCATCACACTATCAACCAACAGATTTGCATAAACATTCCTTTATCGGTATAATACAGATACAGAAAGACTACTGGATACAGTGGTTCCTCTGAATTAATTTAGTGAAAAGACACTAGTTTAATCCGTTGGGTTTGGGTGAACTAGTGTCTTTTACATTTTTCTATAATCAATAATGTAATTCTAAGTATTTCTACTATGGCCATTAAACACATGGCAACATCAATGTACAGATAAATATACATACAACACGTCCTCCTACATAATCGGAATCTTTAAGAACTCAAGATATCATCCTTTTAATTCAGAGGGTTCACCGTTACTACATCCAGTAGCCAATTCCAATTATAAAACTTCAATGTGAAAACATTATTAAGTCGCATAAATTTCTAAAAAAATTTTATAAACATTAAACAAGTCACCCGGTTATCAGGTGACTTGTTATATTAAATATTACTTTTCTGTAATTTTCTTAATTTTATCTGCGATATGCTTAGCATCCAACTCATAGTATCCAATAAATCCTTAGGATTACCACTTCTGCCAAACACATTTTGCATACCTAACATATATTGTCTGCATACGATTCCTTCAGGTGCAAATACTTCACTCACTGCACTTCCAACCCCTCCATCTCTTGTCAGAGATGTCTAACTGATGATAGTTTTCCGAATTTAAGACTTGTTGTCAATATTGAACAACCCTCTTTTTAAATCACAACACCATATCAAAAGATACTAATTTAAACGAAATAATGTCTTTTAAAATTCACATTTCAAAAAATTCATGACAAGTTTGACCATCGTTTCCTTTTCTTCTGGTCTAGACTCTGCAATCATTAATGTAATTGCGACTAAAGCACTGTCTGAAATAATCTGTTTTCCATCGATAATCAGATGTTTATTCTTATTTAGAAATTCTAAGAATATGGATGCACCAATACGTTTGCAACCATCCACAAACGGATGATCCTTAATTAAAAAGTAAAGTAAGTTTGCAGCTTTTTCTTCAATGCTTGGATACAATTCTGTTTCAAAAACACATTGATAGATAGCCTCCAAGATTCCATTAAGCTTTCCATACTCTTTTTCAACACCAAATACAGATGAAAAGTTACCATATTTCATAGAATCAATCAATTCACGACATTCTTCATAACTTAAACGATAAATAGAAGCTATACCATCTGGTTTAGGTATAGTCCCATGATCATAATCATCCAATAAAGTTAATGCATTTGAATAGGCTTCAACAACACTTAATACTTCTTTCTCTTCAATATTAAGAGTCGAAGCAAGCATTCTAGATTGAATCGCGATTGTTTTATTTAAAACATCTAAACGTTTTTGATTCACTGCATAACCCTTTATCATGTAATCATGAAGAATAGATGTCGCCCATTTTCGGAAAATTACACCATTTTGTGATTTTACTCTATAGCCAACGGAAATAATCATATCTAAGTTGTAATAATTAATCTCTCTTTTTATATTTCTAGAGCCTTCTTTTTGAACTGTCGCAAATTTTGCGACAGTTGAAGAATCAAGTTCTTCTTTTAATGCATTATTGATGTGCTTACTGATTGTTTTAACATCTCTGTCAAATAAGGATGCTAATTGATTTCGATTTAACCATACAGTTTCTTCATTTGGCGAAACCGTTACATTAATTTGTAAATCACCATTTACAAACTTAATTATTTCATTGTTCATATGTACTCCAATCTTTTTATTCCAATGACCTTTATAAGTAATTTCTTCCTTAATTAACAAAATCTAATCAAAAGAACTACCACTATACCGTTTGCATAATCCCCTATTTAAAGCTATAATACAAGCAGAGAAGAGCTACTGGAAAAGCAGTGGCTGCTCTGAAATCAAATTAATGCTGAAGCACTAATCTTTTTCCATTGCTAGTGGTGATTAGTGCTTTTTGCATTTTTCTATGATAATCAATGTGATTCTTAGTATTTCTACTATGGACAATAAACACATGGCAACATCAATGTACAGATAAATATACAACACGTCCTTGTACAAAATCAAAATCATTGAGAACTCAAGATGTCATCCTTTTTATTCAGAATGTTCAACGTTACTACATCCAGTAGCCAATTTCCATTATAAAGGTCCAATGCGAAAACATTATGTATTCTAATACGATTGTTCCTATTTCATCTAAAACGACTTATTTTCATTGAATTAGATAAGATTCAACTTGACTTTTATATATATCAATTGTTTAATAATCATACAGAAAGACTACTGGATACAGTGGTTCCTCTGAATTTGTTTAGTGTAAAGACACTAGTAATCCGTTGGCTTTGGGTGAACTAGTGTCTTTTACATTTTTCTATGATAATTAATGTAATTCTTAGTATTTCTACTAGTGCCAATAATACCATGGCAACATCAATATATAGATATATATACATAGACATCTTCTCCTCTTTCAAAAAAATAGAAGGATCTGCCGAGAACTCAAGCAAATATCATTTTAAATTCAGAGGGTTCACCGTTACTACATCCGGTAGCCAATTCCTATTATAAAGGTCCAATGTGAAAACATTATTAATTCCAATAAATTTGTTGCGATTGTTCCTATTTCATCTAAAACGTCTTATTTTCATTGAATTAGATACTCTAAAATTCATATAGAAAGAGAACGTCGAGTAGGCGTTCTCTTGAAGAAATTCTAAAATAATAATTGCAATCCCATCACGATGACCCACATATAAGCACAAGTCTTAGGGATCATCTGTAAAACTACTGTTCTAATTTGTTTTAACACAAACACTCTTTCCAGAAAACGCAATTCCAAATCTCAATATCTTTTTGATTCCTTCACTCTTCATCTCAGAATCATATTTCATACTATGAATCTGACAAAGAGCTTCATCCGCCAAAAGCGTTAATTCATTATCATCAAGATTCTTTTTCCACTTTAGCTCCATAATCATTCCAGGATACTTATCATCTCTAGGAATTAAGCCAATATCAAATCTTCCTTTACCAGACTCTCTATTTGATTTTATTTTGTACTGATTATCCATCATCGAAATCAATCCTAAAATCAATCCATGATAGAAAGATTCACTAGCCGTATCATAAAAGCTAATTGCTTTATTCATATATTCAGAAATAGCTTTTTCTAGTTTAACATAATCATTTAAGAACAAACTCTCCGCAATCTTATCTGCAATCGTTCTTGAAACTGCACCAATCTGCATCAAATGTGCCAAAACCTCACTTTTATAAACGGAAGCTATCTCTTTATTGGGAATCGATACTTGACACAAATAAGATCCATCCGCCTGCAATTCTTTAATCGTTGTTTTCAAATACCCAGCTACCAATAATAAACTATAGATATTAGCCGGATCATCTGTAAGTGAACGATAAACAACATTTTGATCAATTCTTGCCAAAACTTTATCCCCGCAAATTAAAGAATAAAGCTTTTCTGTTATATCCTTATCCGCCACTTTTAAAACATCTTCGAGAATCTCATTCTTTCCAGTATTCACCCAATATGCCTGTGGAACACACCCCTTCGAAATATAATTAATAACAGACCACGGATTATAGATTTCTTCATTCCCAAACAAATATCCATCATACCATTCTTGAAGTTCACTCTCTTTTTCAGCAACTCCATAATACTCTAACATTTTACTTACTTCTTCATTTGTGAATCCAAAATAACGATCATATGCTTCATCCATCACTGAATTCACAGTTAAATTATTTAATCCACTAAAAATACTTTCTTGAGCAATTCTCAAAATTCCGGTTAAAAAGCCATAAGAAAGATTTTTATTATCCTTAAAAGCACCAGAAAAGAAATTTCTCATAAAGCCAATGATTTCATCATAAAAATCCTTAGAATACCCTTCCTGAATTGGAGTATCATATTCATCAATAATAATAATTGGAGCTTGATCATAATGCGTCGCAAGCATCTTAGATAACTTTTCAAGTGAAAAAGACAATTCCACTTCATTTGCTGTTGCACTTAATACTTTATTAAAATACGCCTTCTCATAATCCGATATTTTTCCACTACTCAACAATTCCTGATGCCTTCCATATTCTTCTTGAAGTAAAGATTTAATTTTCTCTACAGTGGCTTTCCAAGAATCAAACTTTACATCTTTAAAAGTAAGAAAAATCACTGGATACTTACCTTGATGCATTCGATAGTTTTCCCCACACTTCCAAATATTCTTATCTTTAAAATATTTAGACGTATCCTCATCCACCTTTTCAAAATACACTCTAAGCATATCCATATTCAATGTTTTTCCAAATCTTCTTGGTCTTGTGAATAATGAAACCAATGGCTTTTGATCTAAAAACTCCTTAATTAACATTGTTTTATCCACATAATAATAATCCGATTGAGCACGCACATAGTCTGAAATACCAATAGGCAATGACTTTCTATCTGTATTCATCCCTTTTTTACAGTATTCACCAGACGAAATTCTTCCATCTACCGGTTTTGTTGCTTCATCTGGAATTTCCCAATTTTTTCCATTCTTAACAGCACCCGGAATTCTTCCCGATTTACACAAATTCGAAACTGCACGAACACTAATATTCCAAATTAAAGCCATTTCTTTGCAAGTCTTCATATGAACACCACCAATCCTACTACCATAAGTATATCCATCATTCAGAAATATGTCGAATTCTTTCGGTAATTTATTCAGTAGAATATCAATTTATAATGATATTTTTCCTTTTAGGAAATAAAAAAGGTGCAATGAAGCACCAAGTTTTGTTAATCAGAATAATAATTGCAATCCCATCACAATGACCCACATATAAGCACAAGTCTTAGGAATCATCAATAAACCAATCTTTGGTTTTGTCTTAGACCACAATGTAACTGGGATGTAGCAACCAAAAGAAATAATGATGGCTGCAACCATACGGTTCATATGCAAATCGTACATATTTCCTGAAATGGCATAAAGAAGAATCACACCAATTCCAGTTACGGCAAACACGGCATTACGAATCACAGAAAGCTTCCTATTTCCTTCTTCTGAAGTCCAGTTATTTTGTGGTAAGAAACATACGACGATACGAATAATAGCTGAAATCCAAATCATAGCCTCCACCCAAAGTGGAGCTTGTAATGTTGGGAATGTTAGTTTCCAGATAAACAATAAAATTATATAGAATACGGTCATAGTGATTGAAGATACCTGCAATCCAATTCCAAGCTGTCTTTTAATTTTATCATTTGTACCATACAAAGCCCTTTTAATACGAGGAACCAAGTGGAATGCGTCTCCACCACACAACGTTAATGTTAATACGCCATATAATATGAACAATGGATTTCCTTTCGAATATACAAAGAATAAGATTCCAGCAATTAAGTCAAAAATCAAGTAACAAGCATCAAAAATTGCTTCCATTAAATCAGGCATTTTTCTCATTTGAAATCATCCTTTCTGCATTGTCATACACCTTTTGAAATACATTTATAAACACTTTGATTTCTTCTTCACTAAGACCTTCAAACATATCTTGCGCAAACTCCTTTTGCACCCATATTCCATCTTCAATTACTTCATTGGCTAATTGTAGTAAATGAATAGTTACATGCTTTTTATTATCTTTGTCGACTCTTCGCTCAATAAAACCACGATCTTCTAATACTTTAAGTGAAGTCGAAACATGAGACTTTGTAGACTTACGAATACGAACAATGTCCGCAGCCGTATTGTACGCAGGATTGTTGTAAATAAACATTAATATGTCATACTCCAACTGTCTTAACTGATATTTTTCGCAAACTCCAGAAACCTTCATCTCATAATATCTCGTTATCGTTTTATGTTCATCCCAAAAGTGCATATGCGCCCTCCTCATCGTTCTATTTAGAACATTTTCGTTCTATAGCTACTCTATAGGTTTGTCAACAACTTTTTATTGACACTTTTTATGCAAAAATACTATGCTAACTATAAGGGAAGGAATCCAAATATGCATACACAAAAATCTAACTTTCAAACCATGAAATACTTCTTTTACATCTTAATGATTGCGATTTTAGGATGGTTTTGTTTCATGCAATTATTTGGTGCTAACGAACAAAACTATAACGACCCGTCCAAATCCATAATCTATTCCGGTTCCTTTTACTGGAATAAAGAGGATGGTACGAAACAAAAAATAAAGGTTCCCGGAACCTATGAAGTAAAACCAGGCCATACCATGGTCCTGACAACAACATTGCCTAAAGACTATGATGAAACGTCTTTTGCGATTCGATCTTCTTTGCAGGACATTCAGTTCTATGTAGGAAATTCATTGCGCACACAATATTCCACAAAAGATACAAGAATGGCTGGTAAAAATTCAGCGAGTCGCTACATCTTTTGTCCTACAACCTATAAAGATGCAGGAAAAACATTACGCATTGAACTGACAACCTACACTTCAAATTATTCTGGTATTGTCAATGAGGTGTATTGTGGTAATAAAGCCGAAATTTGGCAAAATATATACAATACTTATGGAATATCCACATTTATTGCCTTCTTTATCTTATTTACCGGCATCACATCCATCCTGTTTGGCATAGCCCTAAAACATGTCTACCACACAACATTCGACATGGAATACTTTGGATGGTGTATGGTCATGGGCTCTGTCTGGATGCTTGGAGAATCCAAAATCCGACAAATCCTAGTTCCTAACGCATCCGCGTTAGCTGCTTTATGTTTTGTGATGATCATGCTGAGTCCATTACCCATCTTGTTCTATGCGGACAACATTCAAAATGGCAAGCACCAAAAACTCTATCAAAATATTGGTTATGTCGTAATTTTAAACTTTATTGTTTCTTCCATTCTCTATCTTACAAAAGTCAAAGACTACATTGAAACATTGCCCGTTGCACAATTACTACTCGTCTTTGTGTTTATCCTAATATTCATTCATTTGATGCAATACATACGCAAAAATAAACAAATAAAATCCGACTACATTCTATTGATTGGACTCTTTCTAGTCCTAGTCTGTGTTGCTATTGAATCTGTATCTGTTTATTTTGTCGCAACTATTTCAGGTATCTTTATTGGCATAGGCATGATTATATTGCTCTTCACTAACATTATTCGTACCATCCAAAAGATTCATATCATAGAAGAAAATCGTCATCAAACGGAGTTGGAAATTGAAAAGAAAGAAAACAAAAAAATAACACTTCAAATGATGGAATCCCTTTCTACTACCATTGAAGCCAAAGATGAATATACACGTGGACACTCAAGGCGTGTAGCCCAATATGCAGCCTTGATTGCGAAAAATATGGGTTGGACAAATGAAGAGATTCAAAACCTTAAAAACTGTGCTTATTTACACGACATTGGAAAGATTGGTATTCCAGACCAAATCTTAAATAAGCCTGGCAAATTAACAAATGAAGAATTTAATTTAATCAAACAACACACTACAATTGGACAAGATATCTTAAAAGATATAACGATCATTCCGCATATCGATGAAGTCACAAGAAGTCACCATGAACATTATGATGGTACTGGCTATCCAGATGGACTTAAAGGAAATGAAATCCCAATACAAGCACGTATAATTGCGTTAGCCGACAGTTATGATGCCATGAATTCAAGAAGAATCTATCGTAACGCATTAAGTCATGGACGAATTTATCATGAAATCCAAATGAATGCGGGTACGCAATTTGATCCTGAAATCACAAAAGTCTTCTTGAAATTAATGGACAACGGATCTTTATTTCACTTAGAACACGAAATACTTCCATCCCAAGAAGACACAATCAATAAGTTTATTTCCGATGTTGTGACAACCATGCAAGATCAGGAAGAAACAAAAAACATCGATTATCTTACAGGCCTTCCTGTTCGTAATGTAGGACAAAAACGCATTGCGAGCGCTATGCAAAAGACAAATGGATGCCTAATCTTCTTGGATATGGATAACCTTAAAAAAATCAATGACGTCTATGGACATAAAGCTGGAGATAGAGCCCTAAAAAGCCTGGGAAAACTATTGTTAGACATTTCAATACCTAAGATCGCATGTCGTATGGGAGGGGATGAATTCCTTCTGTTCTTACCACAAGCGAATACAGAACAAGCCGAAAATACAGTTTCAAATGTGATTGAACAATTCAAAGAAATCATTAAAGACGATAGTGAAACCCATTTTGCAGCCCTTTCTGCAGGCATGCTCATGTGCACTCGAAACGATACGTTTGCGGATGCCTATTCAAAAGCCGACAAAGCCTTGTATTATGTGAAACAAAATGGTAAGAACAACTATTCTTGGTACAACCAAATCCATTATGGAAACACAGCCAACACAAGCTTAGACTTGCAACAAATCGCAAACTCCCTACAAACAAGTGGAAACTATTCAGGCGCATTACACCTAGAATATCGCGATTTCACAAGACAATATGAATACATACACCAATTGATGACACGAAACCAATGGAACTGTTATTTAGTCATGGTTACTATGGAAACTGTACAAGATACACTTCCATATATTGAAGAAATCGAAGAAGCCCTTGACCATATGGGTGAAGCTATTCAAGACAACATTCGAAAGGTGGATGTATGTACACGTTATAGTGCTATGCAATATTTGATTATTCTATCTCATCCTGCTGAAAAACAAATTCCAAACATCATGTCACGCATTTTTATGGAATACTACAAGCTACAGGATAGTCAGCACTTCACACCTAGCTATGAATATATTTCTATGAAGAAATAATGGAGATTGACAATTTAGTCAATCTCCTTTTGATCTACTATTATCTGTTTTAAAATATCTCGATTCATACGCAGAACTCTTTCTTTTACCGCATTATATAAACATATTGTCTTGTCTGTAAGACAATATTTATGTCTTTTTGTCTTATTCATAAGACAATATCCATATATTTTTGTCTTATATACAAGACAAAATCCTTCCGATAAGTCGAAAAGCTACTATACTAATCTTCGTATGTGATTGTTTTTGAATTAACAATCTTTTTAAACTCCTCATACTCCATGAGGTATTATACTATTTTTTCTAACCAAAAATAAAAAGCATCTGCATAAAACAGATGCCTAAAATTCAAATAAATCATCAATCGTTAGTAATACAGCTCCATCTTTTTGAGCTTGTCTTACTACTGAATCTGAATACCCAGACTTACTGATAAACCACAAATATTTCTCTTCTAGATTTGGAAATGCTTGAGTAGCCATTACTAAATCTTCATACTCATCATATGGCATTGGCTGGGAAGTAAATTTGCACTCCACAAAAACACCTTTTTTACCAGTACGATCCAACGCCAGTAAATCCACATCATCCTGTGCTTTTAAAGTTGGATTTGTCCCCCACCATTTACCCAAATGATAAGGTATGAAAGGAAGCTTTCTACTTTTAGCCAAACGAATCAAATATTCTTTACAAATATCCTCAAATACATCCCCCATTAGATTGCTTATATCCTCCATGATTTCCTTAGATGCATCATTGGCTCCTAACATGGCATAGTAAGAATTGTTTGTGAATTCATAGCGAAACCAAAACTTAAAAAAATTGTCTTTAATCACATAAATCGACTTCTTGCTCGTCTCTTTATCACCACAAGGAATCCTCTTTTCAATCAAACGAAGTGTTTGTAGCGTAATCAAATATTTAGATACTTTTGTACGCTCCTCATGAATATAATCCGCAATATCAACCACTTTATTTCTTCCATTCGCAATGGCAGCTAATATACTATTATACACATTAGTTTCTCTTAATTCCGCCTTCAACAAATTATCTGGTTCTTCATGAAGATACGCTCCATTACGAATAATCTTATTCGCTATATTTTTTTCAATGGATAGATTGGGATCAAAAGCCTCTAAATATCTTGGAATCCCACCCAATATTCCATATGCCAACAATTTATCTTCATTACTATATCCAGGAAAAAATGCACTACTCTCTAGATAATCAAATGGTTTTATTTCTAAAGTCGATGTTTGTCGATCATGAAGTGGACTTTTTCTACCCATAACATCACTTTCCATAACACTTACAGAAGAACCACACAAAATTAAAAAGATATTCTTCTTTTTCCAATTATGGTCAATCACATGCTGCAATATTGACTTCACGGAAGGATTCTCATCAATAATATAAGGAAATTCATCAATTATCACGGCAATTTTTTCAGTAGCCTTCTCCCCAATATAATTAAACGCATCCTCCCAACTTTTAAAAGACGCAATAAAATTATTATTAAAATGATATTGAATCACTTTAGAAAAGTCCTCTAAGTTTAGCGCATCATTCTTTTCTCGAGCAGGAAAAAAGATTGCGTTCGAATGTTCGGCAAATTCCTGTAGAATCGTTGTTTTACCCACTCTTCTTCGACCATACATTACTAAATATTCAAAACAATCACTATTATATAATTCATTCAAATGATTTAATTCTTCTTTTCTTCCTAACATCAAATCACATCCTTTATATTTGTATACTTACGAGTAGTATACTCTAAAGTATACAAATATTCAACGATTCTTTCACTGTATTTTTCTTTATTCTCCCAATTCATCCAACATATCATCTACACCATCACGATAACTTTCATCATTATCATAACGATCCTCATCATAATCACCTGAATATGCATCATCACTTCCTTCATCATAAGATGATGATGAATAAGATGAAGAACTCGAATTTTGTCCCTCTTCCTTTTTACGTTTCTCTTCCCTTGCCTTAAACTCACTCAATTCCGTACGACGCCTATTCTCAAGACGATACTGTTCCATTTGCGCTTCCCATTCTGCCTCTTCCTTTTTCAAAGAAATATATCCATATCCAAATAATAGTCCAAGAATAATCAAGAAAATAATTCCACCCCTACCCTTAGATTCATTGTTTGGTTGAATGACCTTTTTTTCCTGATAATTTTCACTAGGATCAGCTTCAGGCAAAACTCTTTCCTGATTTGAATAATCACTTTGTTTCTTTGTTGTTTGAACTTTTGGTGGGATATTCACCGAAAACCTTAAATGTATATCATATAATCTTCTAAGGATAAAACCGGCTAACCAATCAATAAAAGCATCCTCAAATTCAATACTAAAACAAGTTAATAAGCTAAGAAACTCAAACATCGATTCATCCATTAAGGATGAATCAAAACAAGGATCATTCTTTAACATTGTCTTAATTTCATCCTCTGACTTACCATCATATCTACGAATCAGCTCATCATCACTCATATCCAAGATTTCCTTAACGCCATCTCCCACAATCTTTTTACGCGTTTCTATATCTAATTTTGACTTTTTCGGTGTTTCTTTCTTCTTTTCAAAAACAGGTATCTGAGGCTGCTTTGTCTCCTTCTTCTTGGAAACAGGTACATCCACACCATACTACTGCATTACCTGTATTAACTCATTTGTAAGTAAACCCTTCTTATTAGCCTGAATATAAATATCTTCATAGATAGGACAAAGACTACAAGCTTCACTAAACTTATCTTCTTCAATTAAAGAATCAACAGATTGAACAAACTCATACGAACTATATCCCTTAATACACTCTTCGCAAATAGATGCATAAAAATGTCTTAAGTAAACAGGAATAAATACAGAAATGTAGAAATCATTTTCTTTACATTGTTTAGAAACATCCTCCATATGCTTCTTTGTTTTACTCGAATCTAAAATCATACGATATAGAGTACTCGCCAAAGGATTGCACAATATACCAAAGTTTACATTTAAACAAGACTCTAACATCTTTTCTTTCACTAATTCAACTTCAACTTCCAATTGCGATGTACTTCCCTGCATTTTAAGTACACAAATTTTTTCAAGACTTGAAGCATCACGATTCAGATTATTCGTATTCATATTTGAAAAAGGAAGTTCAATATCTTTATATTCACCACGAATCAGTTTATCCTCTACATCATTTACTAAACTTGAATACTTTTCTTTACACTCATTATAATATTCATACCAATCTAGAAACTCTTTTGAAATTATTATATTTTCCATTCACTATACCCCTGCATTCTAGCCGCCTCATACAAAGGATGCATATGCGCTTCTAACTTATGCTTAAACTCATATTCCGTATTTTCTTTGACATACAATTCTTCAATAGCCCACAAAGACTGAAGATTCTTGGCATAGCACTTCTCAAATAGCTTATGAATTGAATCATATTCTACAACACTCTTATATAAGTCATACTCCATATTCGCCATCTTATTAAAGTACAAATCCCACTCTGGTAAATGATTACTCTTTGAGCGATTTGCGCTCGCATTGCTCGGTATCAAATTCCACATTTCATCATGTGCTACATAAGACCACGGAATGAAGTGATCCACATCAAACGTAGATTCTAATTTATTACCTGAATATATGTCCACAATTTCTTTATTTGACACTTCAATATGCGCATTCCACAAATCACGCACTCTTTCTAAATGTCTTACATTATTCCTTTCATCATCCAGTTTATTAATAATTCCCGGCACGCCCGGATTGATCATTTGAAGAAATTGAATCTTATTATACTGAATCCAATTTTTAATGATCATATAATTATCCATTAAGAAAGGAATCCAAGCTTCCTGCAAAACAACATATTTATGTATGCCCGTCCCATTCTCAATAATATAGGGAAAATGAATTTCTTGATTCAACATTTGAATATATTCAATACGATACGCATCCCCTTTATCCTTAGTAAGTTCAGATGAAAAACTACTCAATAGTTTATAGGGAACATTCTTTGCCAACTTTCGCTTATATTCCAAAACCAAATGATTCTGCTCTTTTAATACACTACGAATTTCATCTGGTTTAGAATTCTCATTTAAAGACGTATTTTCAATCAAGACATCAATAGCTCGATTGATTGCATCTCTTCTTTCTCCTTCAATCATTGGACCCAAAAACAAATGATACTGTGTTACTGTATACCAAGCTGACACAATCATTTCATCAAAGATTTCGTCAAATGAAAAACGATATTTTTTCAGCATCAAATTCATAATGGCTTCTAACCAATAAAATTTGTAACACTGCGTAGGATGATCTAACATACTCCCAAAAGCTCGATAATCCAGTTCTCCAGAATACGCATCGTTCTTTATAAATTCCATATTCATACCCATGTTCTTTCTACCAAATATTATAACCTTTTCGATCTTTGATTTCATTTTAATGCTGGTATAATGTTAGGTATGAACTATCAAAATATACAGAGCGGCCTATCTACCGCATTTTTAGACAAAAATATATCTTCCAACGTATTATATCGACCTCAATTTATTTCAAACGACTATAAGAATGGAAGAAAAGTACTAAGCACCATTGAAGATGAATTATTACACTGCGACTCCTTTTTAATCAGTGTAGCCTTCATTACGATGGGAGGAATTACCCCCTTACTTCAAACGCTTCGTACTCTAGAAGATAAAGGCATCCATGGAAAGATTCTAACAACGGACTATTTGGCATTTAGTGATCCTAAAGCGTTAGATAAACTCGCTACATTTTCGAATATTGAACTTAAAATGTATCTAGTACCCGACTCAAAGAATGGTTTTCATACCAAGGGATATATCTTTCAATCCGATGAAATCTACAAGATCCTTATAGGTTCTAGTAATATGACAAATACAGCACTTACTACAAATCGAGAATGGAATACAAAAATTGTGTCCACAAAATCCGGAGAATTCGTTTCTGAAATGTTAGATGAATTTGAAGAATTATGGAATCATCCAAATACATATTCCTACAATGCATTTATTGGTGCATATAGAGTGCATTATGAAGAATACAAAAAGGTGAAACAAAAAGAAGACATTAAATTACCTTCTAAACAACTGATTCCAAATTCTATGCAGAAAGCCTTTATTTCCAATCTTAGAAAGCTTCGCAATGAGAATGAATCAAAGAGTTTGTTGATTTCAGCCGCAGGAACAGGAAAAACGTATGCCTCAGCCTTTGCCTTACAAGATCAGAATCCCAAGAAAGCCCTATTTTTAGTGCATAGAGAGCAGATTGCCAAACAAGCTCTTCAAAGCTACAAAAATGTATTTAAAAATACAAAAACATTTGGGCTTTTATCTGGAAACAGCAAGGATACAGATGTAGACTACTTGTTTGCAACCATGCAAACGATGTCTAAAAAAGAAGTGTATTCAAGTTTTGCCCCTGATACATTCGATACCATCATCATTGATGAGGCACATCGCATTGGAGCTAAAAGCTATCAAGAAATCATGGACTACTTTAAACCAAAGTTTTGGCTAGGAATGAGCGCAAGCCCAGAAAGAACCGATGACTTTGATGTATATGCAGCCTTCGACCATAATATTGCCTATGAAATTCGTCTTCAACAAGCTCTAGAAGAAAACTTATTATGTCCATTCCACTATTTTGGTATTACTGACTTTTTAACCAACGGAAACGAAACCGATTTTACAGATTTCAACTACCTTACATCCAACCAAAGAGTTGATTACATTATCGAACAAACCAATTACTATGGATACAGTGGAGAAAGAGTCAAAGGACTCATGTTTTGCAGTTCCAAGAAAGAAGCGGCTGCCCTTAGTGAAAGATTAAATCTAAGAGGGTATCGAACCATCGCTTTAAGTGGAGAGGATTCTCAAGAAAAAAGAGAAGATGCGATTGATCGCTTAGTATCCGATACAAGAAGTGACTATCTACAATACATTTTAACTGTAGATATTTTTAATGAAGGTGTCGACATTCCTGAAATCAATCAAGTTGTACTATTAAGACCCACACAATCGCCCATTGTCTTTGTCCAACAATTAGGCCGAGGCCTAAGAAAATCAAAAGGCAAAGAATATGTTGTCATTCTAGACTTCATTGGAAACTACAAAAACAACTTCATGATTCCAATCGCCCTATCTGGAGATCGTTCTTACAACAAAGACAATATAAGACGATATGTTCTTGAAGGTGAAAGAATTATTCCAGGATCGAGTACGATTCACTTTGATGAAATCAGTAAGAAACAAATTTTTGCGTCGATTGACACCGCCAATTTTGCGGATATCAAGCTCATTAAGGATAGCTATAAAAATCTAAAGAATAAACTTGGAAGAATCCCTACTCTTATGGATTTTGAAACCTATGGAGAAATTGACGTACAAAGAATTTTCGACAACAAATCACTAGGATCTTATTATGCCTTTTTAAAGAAATATGAAAAGGATTATAAGATCAGATTGAATGAACTTGAAGAAAACTTTATTAAGTTTATTTGTACAAAACTTGCCAATGGAAAAAGAAAGATAGAGCTTGAAACACTAAAAGATTTAATCAATGATCAAGAATATACTTTCTCAAATGACATATCACAAACAAATGTATTAAACATCTTCACCAATGAATTCCCTACTGGTTCTGGAAAAAATACGTTTAAAGATTGTATTTTTATTGAAGACAAGAAGATTTCAAAACCATTTAAGACATGTTTAGAAAACAACGAATTTAAATCCATGGTAAAAGAAATCATTGAATATGCATTGGATCAATATAATAAACATTATAAGAATACATATAAAGATACAAACTTTGTTCTTTATCAAAAATATACATACGAAGATGCCTGTCGCTTATTAAATTGGCAACACAATGAAGTTCCATTAAATATTGGCGGATACAAATATGATCAAACAACCAAAACATTCCCTGTCTTTATCAATTATGACAAGGCAAACGACATTCAAGATACCATCAAATATGAAGATCATTTTATCAATGAAAGTCAATTGATTGCGATATCCAAATCCGGAAGAACCACAAGCAGTGATGACGTACAAAACTTCTTGTACGCCAAAGAAAGAGGGATTGAAGTTCATTTGTTTGTGCGAAAGAACAAAGATGATAAAACAAGCAAAGAATTCTATTATCTAGGCCATATGCAAGCAGAGATAGATAAGACCAAACAGTTTGTGATGCCCAACACGCAAAAAACAGCCGTCGAAATCTTATGGCAATTGGATACACCCGTAAGAGAAGACATTTATCGATACATTGTAGAGGAGTGATTTTTTGAAAACAATACACGTAGTAGCTGCCATTATTAAAGATGAAAATAAAATATTCGCCACCCAAAGAGGTTATGGCGAATTTAAAGACGGATGGGAATTTCCTGGAGGAAAAGTAGAACCCAATGAAACAAGTAGACAAGCCATTGTTCGTGAAATCAAAGAAGAATTAGATACAACCATTCAAGTCGAAGAATACTTTGATACAGTCGAATATGACTATCCAAACTTCCACCTATCCATGGAATGTTTCATTTGTACAATTCTTGAAGGAAATTTAACTCTATTAGAACACGAATCTGCAAAATGGCTTACTAAAGACACATTAGACTTAGTAGATTGGCTACCTGCAGATTTAGGATTAATCGCTAAACTAAAAGAAATATTATAATCCCATACAACACTTTAAAATACCTAAAAACGAGCATTTCATCTTTACATAAAGAACAAATGCTCGTTTTTCTTTTGCCAAACTGTCAAATAATCAACAAATTTTCAGGAATTAATAATGTTTTCACATTGAAGTTTTATAATTGAAATTGGCTACTGGATGCGGTTGGTGGTTACCTCTTGTTAAGGAGTTTTGAAGCCTTGAATCTTGAATTCCAGGTAAGTAGATCCTTCTATTTTTTTACAGGAGGAATGCTTATGTATATATATCTACATATTGATGTTGCTTTTGTTCTATTTGCCATAGTAGAAATACTAAAAGTAACATTGATGATTATAGAAAAATGCAAAAAGCACTAATCACCACCGACAATGGAAAAAGATTAGTGCTTCAGCATTAATTTTATTTCAGAGTAACCACTGCTTTTCCAGTAGTCGTTCTCTATATGTATTATACAGATAAACCAAATGTATTTCCACAACAAAAGCTAGAAATCCCATACAACATTTTATTTATGTTAAAAGCATCTATTTTCACTTTATTTAAAGTGAATATTGAGATTTTTGTGTGATACAACTGTCGAAAAAAAAGAATAATTCAAACGAACTATCCTTTCTTTGGTTGAATCCAATACATACTTTCTGCGACACGAACCTTCAAACCATCCATTATCATTTCTTTCTGCTGAAAGTTAGCCAAAACATTCAAGCGATTCCAGAAAGTTCTTTCGCAAGTGGATTTTCCATCAATAAAACATTCCATTTTGCGTCTCCCTCGACGTCTATCATAGAATATTATGAATCCGCTTACAAGTCTTGACTTTATTTATTTTTATGATTCGTTATTTTACTGAAATAACTGTGTATCCCGCATTTGTCACGGCATCACTCAACATCTGATCTGTGACATTCTCCGTGCAGTTTAATGTAGCTGTTTTTTCATCTAAACTAACCACTACATCACTTACACCTTCTACTTTACTTAAGGCATCCTTTACATGTGCCACACAATGCATGCACATCATACCATCTACTGTTACTACTTTTTCCATTTTCTTTTCCTCCTTATATTCAACGGGAATATAACCCGCATCTTCAACCGCTTGTCTTAAAGCTACCTTATTTACTTGTTGCACATAGTCAATATCGGCCTTACCTAAATTATAATCCACACGAACTTCTTTTACATTTGGAACCTTCTTTAAAGCATCCTCTACTAACCATGCACAATGTCCACAAGACATACCATCAATATGCATTGTGTACGTTTTGACTTCTTCACTTTGAACTTTAGGTTTAAAATAACGAAGTCGCAATGCGTTTGTGACAACACAAACACTACTCAAAGACATACATGCAGAACCAATCATTGGTGATAATCGAAGTCCAAATGCCGGATACAATAGGCCTGCCGCAACTGGAATTCCTAGAATGTTATAGAAGAAAGCCCAGAATAAATTCATCTTGATATTCTTGATGACATCATTTGATAAATCGATTGCCGTCACTACATCCAATAAAGAGCTTTTCATCAAAATCACATCCGCACTATCCAAGGCAATATCGGTTCCAGCACCAATCGCAACCCCAATATCAGCACGCATTAATGCAGGTGCATCATTGATTCCATCACCCACCATCATAACCTTCTTACCTTGTTCTTGAAGCCTACGAATTACACTCTCCTTATCTTGTGGCAACACATCACTAATCACTTCATCCACACTTAAAGATTTACCAATCGCATTCGCTGTTTTTTGATTGTCTCCAGTCAACATAACCACACGCATATTCTTCTTTTTAAATTGTTCTAATGCAACCTGACTCGTACTACGAATGGTATCCGCCACACTAATTAAACCGATCACATTTTGATCTTTCACAAAAATCAATGGAGTTTGACCTAAACTTGCATAAGCATCTAAGTCTGATAAAACATTTTGATTTATTTGAATATTTTTCTCTTCTAATAACCTTTTATTTCCTGCCAAATACACATGTCCATTTAGCTTAGCCTGAATACCACGACCCGAAATGTTTGTGAATTGTTCAGGTTGTTGAAGCTTACTGTTCTTATCTTTCGCATATTCTACGATTGCATGTCCCAAAGGATGTAAAGAACCCCTCTCTAAGCTTGCCGCCATTGAAATAAAGTCATTCATACTAATATTTGTATATACCTTAACACCTTGAACACTTGGCTTTCCTGAAGTAATCGTACCCGTCTTATCCAATACAATCGTATCAATCGAATGTAGCTGTTCTAATATGGCAGCCGACTTAATTAAAATCCCATTTTCCGCTGCCTTACCCGTACCTACCATAATCGCAACTGGCGTAGCTAAACCTAAGGCACAAGGACAAGAAATTACAAGTACACTAATCGCATTGGATAACGCAAATTGAATCGTTTGACCACTGATCAACCATGCGACAAATGTAATCAATGCGATTAAAATCACAACTGGAACAAACACTCCACTCACTTTATCTGCCAAACGAGCAATAGGGGCCTTTGAATTACCTGCATCATCGACTAGCTGAATGATCTTAGCCAAAGTTGTATCTTCACCTACTTTTTCAGCCTCAAACTGAAAAGTACCATTCTCATTCATAGTAGCTGAAATAACTGAATCCCCTACATTCTTTTCTACCGGAAGACTCTCACCCGTAATCGCCGACTGATCCACATAACCTGTACCCGAAATGACTTTACCATCTACTGGAATTCTTTGTCCCGGACGAATCACAACTACATCATGAATTCGAATGCTTTCACTCGACACAACAATTTCTTTACCATCCCTTAAGATCGTCGCATTTTTTGGTGCTAAGTCCACCAACTTGTCTAAGGCATCACTCGTTTTTGCCTTGGATCTAGACTCCAAATACTTTCCAACACTAACCAAAGTCACAATTGTTGCGGCCGACTCAAAGTATAAAGAATGCATAGCCATATGGGCCATTTCCATATTCTGCACACCAAAATAATAGGCCATCTGATAAATACCGACCAAGCCATACACAAAGCTTGCACCTGAACCCATCGCAACTAAAGAATCCATGTTTGCCGACTTTTTAATTAAAGCCTTAAAACCAGTAATAAAGAAATGTCTTTGAATAAACAATATAAATAGACATAGAATCAGCTGTGTTAAGGCTAAAACCATCATCCATTCCATACCCTCTAAAATAGGAAGGCCCACCATAGGACCCATCGCAATCACAAGTAAAGGAATCAATAAAACTAAACTCAAAATCAATCTTTGTTTAGCACTTCTTTGATCCGATTCCACTCGATTCTGACGATTCTGCCATTCTTTGCGAACCTCTGTCTTTTGACCATGCACACTAGCTCCATAGCCAATCTGTTTTACAGCTTCACAAATCGTTTGTTCATTCACCTTATCTTGATCAAATTCAACCTTCATTGAATTCGATAATAAAGAGACATCACAATGACTCACACCATCTAACTTACTCACAACACGAGTTACATTAGCCTGACAAGCCGCACATGTCATGCCTGTCACATCAAACTTTTCTTCCATTAAAACCACCTACTTTATCTTCTTTACTAAATCCATAACCTCACTCATGATTTCTGTATTTCCATTTTGCACATCCTCAACAACACACGTATTTAAGTGTTCCTGCAAAACAATGTATCCAAATGCCTGCAAAGCACTCTCTACAGCCGCTACCTGCACTAAGATGTCGCCACAATAACGATTCTCCTTCAACATATTCTCAATTCCATTCAATTGTCCTACCATACGATGAAGACGATTCGTCAATTGTTTGATTTCTTTCTCATCTCTAGGCTTATGCTTTTTATGACAACACTCACTCATTGATCTCACCTCGATATAATGATATACCCCCTATAGGTATATTTCAAGTGATATGATTTGTGGCATAATAAAAGAAAGGAAAAAACTCTATGAAATATAATTATTACGTGTACCTGCCAAGAATTGGAACCATTCTTGTCATGTTTTTAACGTGCAGTGCACTCTTCTCAAAAGAAATCTTTTTTAATATCATATACCTTGTTTTTGTCGTGCTCTTTAGCCAAATTCTATTTATATATGAAAAAAGACTATTAAAAAACAATGAACCACAATACGAAAAAATCAGTTTTCGCGATTCATTGTTGATGTATCCCATTCTATTAAAAATTGAACTATTCCTATTTGCGATTGTCAGCCTATTTAGTATATTGATCCTTCTATGCATCAATAAAACCATTATGGCACTAATCACATTTGGAGTTATCACAATTATTATTTCACTCTATTTCAATATGCGAAGGCACTAGTAAACGTCATTAAAGAGTAAGACAGTTCTGATTTTATCGTCTTACTCTCCTTTTTATTTTTTGAATAATTATAAACATTTTTTATCTATACTTCTCTAAGTTGCTTTAAATATATCATTGCTCATTTTACTTGGTTTATCTCCAACTGGACTCATGCCGTGCCCGCACACATTAAAAGCGAACCCTACCATTATTATGATAGTGATTCGCTCGTTTGATCTGCTTTTTCTGTTTGCCGCAACATGCGATATCCAACCCCCACATGCGTCTGAATATATTTAGGATTTGAAGTGTCTGGCTCAATCTTTTTACGCAATGTAGCCATAAACACACGAAGACTTGGAGTCTCTGTACCCTGAACGCTTCCCCACACTTCTTGCATGATATAATTATGTGTTAAAACCTTATCGGTATTTTTAGCTAAAACACACAACAATTTATATTCAATCGGTGTTAAATGGATTTCATGCCCATTCTCATATACACAACCCTGCGCATAGTTGATTGTCAAATCTCCATTTTCATATACACTCTCATTTACACTTATGGTCTGACTATTATTTAATCTTCGAATTGTTACACGAAGTCTAGCTAACAATTCATCCACTGAAAATGGTTTTGTCAAATAATCATCGGCCCCTAAATCTAAAGCTTTCACTTTATCTTGATCTTCACTTCTTGCCGAAACCACAATAATTGGAATATTTGACCAAGAACGAACCTTCTTTATAACTTCCAAACCATCCATATCTGGCAGTCCTAAATCTAGAAGCATAATGTCAGGATTATAAGAAAGCACATTCATGATTCCTTGCTTCGCTGTTTTTGCCAGACGAAACTGATAATTTTCCATCTCTAGAGTTGTCGTAATCAAATTCCCAACCGCAATATCATCTTCAATTACTAAAATTTGAACTTTATTCATACAACTTTACCTCCACTGCATCCAATACAAACTTAAAACAAGCTCCATGAGGCGTTACATTCTCAACCCAAATCGTACCACCATGCGATTGAATAATAGATTTACACAAAGATAGACCTAGACCCATGCCACGTCTTGTATCTCCACCTCGATTGTTTTCCGTATAGAACATCTCAAACAATTGATCTGGATGTAAAACACCATTTCCATCATCTTGAACTTCAATTAAAATTTTATCCTCAACCCGCCTAGCATTCAAAGAAATATTTGAATTTTCAGGCGTATATTTGATCGCATTATTTATTAAATTCACTAAAACCTGAATAATCAAGCGTGCATCCATATTAGCCATCAATAAATCATCCTCTAAATGCATAGAAATATTATGTTTACGTTTATTACGACCCAAATGATGAATGGCCTCTCTAAAAATATCCTCAATCATTTCTGGTTGTAAATTCAACTGCATCGTACCATTTTCAATTCTCGTTATAAACAATAAGTTTTCCACCAAATCATACAACCACATCGCATCATTATAAATATCTTGATACAATTCCTTCTTCTTTTCTTGTGAAAACGCATTCTCGTTTTCCAACAATAAACCGGCATTGCCTGAAATACTAGTCAGTGGCGTTCTTAAATCATGCGAAATCATACGTAATAAATCGGCTCGCAACGCCTCTTGTTTGGCTTGCTGCTCAATTTTTAGATTTTCTAAACGAATCATTTCCTTCTCTAAAGCCATACCACACTCGTCCAATATCGCAAGCCACAAATTTTTTTCAAAAGAATCTATCTTATCTTTTAATACAATTCCAACCACGCCTAACACTTCGTGCGTTCCATTAATAGGTAAATATAAACACATCGAATCCGAATGATAACTCGTTGTCTTTCCAGCCTCATGCCTATTTTTATAAACCCAAGCCACAATATCCGTTTCTACAGGACACTGTCCTAATAGAATAGGCTCATCATTATGTGGATACAACACTAAATCCGTATCCAATAATTTATGCAGTTGTTTTAACATCGAAGCATAGATCGCATTCATATCATTCGCCTTTTGAAGCATCTGGCTCATCTCCAATAAGACTTGCGTACGATACACTTGTTTGGCATTTTCGAAAGATTGTTTCTTTAATCTTGTCATTAATGAACTAGATGACATGGCCACCACAAACATAACAATATATGTCGTAATATAGCTTGGATCACTCAACAAAGAAAAGTAGGGGTATGTAAAGAAAAAGTTAAAGCATAACACTGAAAATAAAGACGCCAACAAACTATAGATATATCCACTTGTCCAAATGGATACAAATACAATGCCCAAGATATAGATCATAATAGGCGTTGTAATCAAAAATTGAAAGTGCATAAATCCCTTGCCAATAAGCGTACAAAGAAAAAGAATCCCCATCATTTTTAATGTATCTTTCAATGAAAAACTCAAAAGATTAAAATTAAAATGAAACATGCGACGATAATCCTGCGGATAATTCACAGAATATATATCAATATCTTTCAACTTAAACAATGCTTGTTTCGCCAAATTTTTTTCTAAAACAACACAATCCACCTGAGAAACACCCACATATTCCACAAGCTGAGGCAATACATCCTGTCCATAAAGAATCGTTACTTTTGCCCCTTTACTCTCCGCATACTTAATATTTTCACGTAAACAACTCTTTGATGCCGCACTTGCCCCCTCATATTTTGGAGTTTGCACAAAAATAGCACTCAATACTGCATGATTGCTTTTCGCAATTTGAGCTCCCTTATCAATAACTCTAGAATTATATTTAGAAGCCGATAAACATATTAATACATTCGCCATAAAGCTAGTATAACACAAGCCCACAAAGAATCATTCATCTTAACATTGTCTTAACATAGTGTTAGAATACTTTATGGAATCTTAATACAGACTAGTGTAGAATGTTTTAAGATATTAGAATAGGTGGTTTTATGTTTAAAAAACGTATGAAACGCATTACCCCAGGACAAATGATCATCCTCAGTTTTGCGACTATGATATTTATCGGTGCCTGCCTGCTTATGCTTCCATTTTCCACAAACGATGGTAAGGGCGCACCATTTTTAGATGCATTATTCACTTCAACCAGTGCCTCCTGCGTAACCGGACTGATTATGCATGACACAGCACAATATTGGTCCCCATTTGGACAACTCATTATCTTGATTCTGATTCAAATTGGAGGTATGGGCGTCATTACGATGGCCATTCTACTCTTTGTTCTTGGAGGCAAGAAAATTGGTTTTAAACAAAGATATTTTATGCAACAATCTATTTCTGCCCCAAAACTAGGGGGTATTATCCGAAACACAAAATGGATTCTAAAAGCTGCATTATGCGTCGAAGCACTAGGTGCCATCTTATTAGGCATACGCTTCTTACCGCGTTTTGGACTTGTCAAAGGCCTATGGTATTCCATATTCCATTCCATCTCTGCCTTTTGTAACGCAGGCTTTGATTTAATGGGCACAAACCAAGCTTACTCATCTTTAACAGGATATGCCGGTGATATTTTAGTATCCAACGTCATTGCAGCACTAATCGTACTTGGTGGCTTAGGCTTCTTTGTCTGGAAAGATGTTGTTGAATACAAACATCATTTACATAAATATTCACTACAATCCAAAGTTGTATTATTTACTACTGCAACATTGTTGATCATCAGTACACTCTATTTCTTTATCAATGACTTTAGCCATTGGAATATGCGTCTAGCCGATCAAATCAACGTTTCCATTTTCCAAGCCGTATCCCCAAGAACAGCTGGATTTAATACGATTGATTTAAACAAAATGAATCAAAGCAGCATTTTCTTTATGACACTATTAATGTTGATAGGAGGAAGTCCACAAGGTACGGCCGGAGGATTTAAAACAACAACATTAGCCGTATTGATTCTTAGTATTCGTGCTGTATTCAATCATAAACAAAACCCACAATGTTTTGGAAGAAGAATTTCCATGGACACATTAAACAATGCTACAGCCTTATTTATGTTATTTATGGTATTATTCTTTACAGGAGCACTCCTTATTTCGGCCTTCGATCAACTACCCATTCTTGACGCCCTATTTGAAGCGGCCTCTGCCATTGGAACCGTTGGACTTACATTAGGAATCACACCCACACTATCAAGTGCATCACATTGTATTTTAATTTTCTTGATGTTCTTTGGAAGAGTTGGAGGCTTAACTTTACTTTTAGCCATTTCAAAACATCAAGTTGTCGCAAACGCAAATTTACCACAAGAAAATATCACAATTGGATAACAGGAGGAACATATGAAATCAGTATTAATTATTGGTATGGGACGTTTTGGACGTCACATGGCACAAAAACTATATGATTTAGGGCATGACGTTTTAGCCATTGATAAAAATGAAGAAAAAATCAACAAAGTATTATCTTATGTCACGAATGCACAAATTGGAGATTCTACCGACGAAAGTTTTATTGACTCACTAGGCGTATCGAACTTTGATCTTTGCGTTGTAGCCATTGGAGATGACTTTCAAAGTTCACTCGAAACAACAGCCCTATTAAAAGATTATGGATCAAAACTTGTTGTCGCAAGAGCCGTACGCGATGTACACGCTAAATTCTTATTGCGCAATGGAGCCGATGAAGTTGTATATCCTGAAAAACAAATTGGTAACTGGGCCGCCGTACGTTTTTCAAGCGAAAACATCTTTGACTACGTACAACTTACTCCAGAATATTCCATTTATGAAATTGCCGTACCAACCGCTTGGATTGGAAAAACCATGTTAGAACTCGATATTCGTAGAAAATACCATATCAACATTCTAGCTACCAAAATCAATGGAATTCTAGACCCACTTCCAAGTGCTGAACATACTTTCCAGGAATCCGAAAACATTCTTATTCTTGCGCAAAATTCAGACGTACAAAAATTCCTTCGTTTTTAATGAAATCTTAACATGACGCCTCATTCTTTTACACCGTTTAAACATTTAAAATTCTACAATAAAGGTGTAAGAAAGAGGCGATTATTTATGTTAGGAATTTTATCAATAGGATCCGTAATCTACATTTCTTTCTTAGTCCCACGACTCTTAAATCACATCTTAAATATCACTCACCATTAATGTATGCCACGAGCATACCAATTATCCCCATTTTTAAGTTATAAATATACTTAAGAAAGGGGATTTTATTATTATGAAAACATGGAAACTAGTCAGTGGAATCATTTCCATTGTATTAAGTGTATTTGTCGTATTCCAAAGTATGATAGCAGGCCTTGCCAACGCACTAGAAGAAAGTGGACAAGTAAGTGGCAGTGCAGGACTTGTTGTTAGTATATGCATGCTTTGTGGAGGAATTGTATCGATTGTATCTAGAAAGAATAATTCAAAAGGAACCAACATTGCACTTCTAATTCTATTTAGTTTAGCTGCATTAACAGGCTTTGTACTTGCAGAAAATTATTCAGACCTATATTCAATTTTGGTCAGCATGGTGCTTGATCAATGCAGTACTTGCCTTCATCTCATTAAGAAAAGGTGCCAGTAAAATCTGACACCTTTTAAAAGCGCTTTACTTATCAAATAAATAGATGCTTTTACACATTTTCCCGAGGTTATTAGTACCTTTTTTACACATTTTCCTGAAGCATCAAAAAAGACAGCAATTAAGCTGCCTATCTTACCATATCACGAGTGATGTCTTTTAAGCTTTTAGCCCCACACATCTCCATTGTATCTTGAAGTTCACTACCAAGCTTGTCCACTAAGACTTGAATACCTTCTTCTTTTGCGCCATAAATCGCATTCACAAATGGACGAGCTACAATGACGGCATCCGCACCTAATGCCAAAGCCTTAAAGATATCGACACCATTACGAAGTCCACCATCCACAAAGATTTTCATACTGCCATCTACAGCTTTTACAATCTCTTCGAGTACTTCAGCAGTTGCAGGCGTCTGATCTTGAACTCGACCACCATGATTCGAAACCACAATTGCACTAGCTCCCGCTTTTTTTGCCTTTAAAGCCCCCTTCACACTCATAACACCCTTCACAATAAATGGTACAGGTGTATTTGAAATGATTGCCTTTAATTGTTCTGTATTCATTCTTCCTGCAGGAGGCTGACACCCCTTTAAGAAAGGAAGTCCAGCTGCATCTACATCCATAGCTACCGCAAAGGCATTACTGTTTAAAGCTAAATTTAGCTTTTCCAAATAAGTCTCTAAACTCCAAGGTTTCACTGTAGGAATTGCTAGACCATTATTTTCTTTAATAATTCGTGTCGCATTTTCCATTATACTAGGATCTTTTCCATCTCCTGTAAACGCACAAATGCCAGCTTCTATACAACCTTTTACTAAGATATCATTATATCCATTATCATCATATGCATCTGAATAGTGCATGGCTACAGCTCCTACAGGACCTGCAAAAATCGGATATTTAAATGTATGACCAAATAGTTCTAATTCTGTACTTACTGGCTCATTATCTGTAATTGTATCCATATTTACACGAATGTTTTTCCAAGCATCATAGTTACGCATCGCAACATCCCCAATCCCTTTAGCACCAGGACCTGGAATCGTATTTCGACATGCCTTTCCATCACATACAGGACAAGACTTACATAATTTTGTCCCCATCACTTCACGACTTTTTTCCATCAATTCCATATAATTCATAATCATTCCTCCATTACATTCGCTATAACTAAACCTAATATTCCGGCTACCAGTTTCACAACCACAAACCAAGTCACACTTGCAGGATTGACTGAAGCAATAAAACCGAGTTGTCCGCCAAACACAAAAGCCCCACTCAAAGAAAAGGCAGCATTTATAATCTTACCCTTCTTATTCATCTTACTAAATAAAGGAAGCATCGCAATACTTGTTCCAAAAGATAAGATAATTCCCATGACCGAATACTTATTAATATTTAATATTTGACCTACTCTTTCAATCTGACTCGAAAACTTTCTTAATACAATTTCACAAAATACTAAAGAACCACACACAATAATACTCATTTGAAATACAATGCGTAGTGCTTCATTGATTAATGTCACATTTGTGAAGTTCATATTGAAAAAGAAGGTTAGACAAACTAGAAAAAAGAAAATATACCCAAGCATTTGTACTAATTTAGAAAATACGGTTAATACCACAATTAATGTTTTAAATGAAATAAAAAATAAACCAATCAAAATTGCACAAATAAGAATTACGGGTAAAAACACAATCAAAAAATGATCAATATGCAATAAAAAGCCACAACCAATAAGAATAGGTAATAAACCTAAAATACCATACACAACTCCTTTTAAATAGTGATTCAAATCATCTTTATCCAGTTCATTTAAAAAGATTGGCAATTGAAAACTAATCAAGCACCCCAAAGTAGATGTTAATAATACACCACAGAAAATCAAGATATTATCTGCATGTGTCATAGACTCTATAATGGAATAGCCTCCAAGATCTGGCGCCAACAAACTCGAAATAATCATTTCTTTATTTTCAAATAAAGTGGCATGACCATTTAAAAACGCAATCGCAATACAATAAAAGCCTCCTACGCTCATCATAAAATCGCCCATCGTTATAATGCCTCGATCAAAAGAAGTGGCTAGTCCAAGTCGATTCTTAAACATCTTGTCAAATAAGCCTAAAGCGGCAAAGCATAATAAAATAAAAATAATCGGATTCATGCATTCATTCTATTATAATAATGAAAAAAAGTCGAAGAAAATTATTAAAATAAACTTACAAAAGAACATCATTTATGTTCTTTTGAATTAGCTGTTAAAACAGCTTCAACTTGTGCAATTAATTGCTCTTTATCTGGCATATAAGTAACGTATTTTGAAGCAAATATATTGTTGTTTAATCCACCTAATGCATATTGCATATCCACATTTCCTTTATCAGTACATAGGATAAGTCCAATTGGTGGATTGTCTCCTTCGTCGTTTACTTCTGCTGCATAGTAATTCAAATACATATTTAGTTGTCCAACCGCTTCAGGCATAAGTTTAATAGTCTTAAGTTCAATTAATACATAAGATTTTAAAATCTTATTGTAGAAAACCATATCAACGTAATAATGAACATTGCCAAAGGTTACTCTTTGTTGCGTTCCGACAAACATAAAACCTTTTCCAAGTTCCAAAAGAAATTTTTCAATTTGTCTAACAAGAGCTTCTTCAAGATCTGATTCCATCATCGGTTTGTCTTCAGGTAACCCTAAAAATTCAAAAACATATGGATCTTTCACAATATCTTGTGGATTAGCAATCTCATTCCCTTTTAATGCCAAATCTAGTACTTTCTGTTTGTTTACATCTCCATTAGACAATAGCAATCTTTCAAAAAGAGATGATGATATTTGTCTTCTAAGTTCTCGAACACTCCATTTTGCGTTAATACACTCTATTTCATAAAAGTGTCGCTTGTCTTTATCAGAGATTGATAATAATTCACAATAATGAGACCAACTAAGTCGTTCAGACAGTGTCTGAACGCTTCCGTACTCTTTATAAAAAGTAATCATATTCCAAATATTTGCACGAGAAAATCCCCTACCAAATTTTTTAGTTAGCTCTTTCGAAAGATAAGATATTGTTTTGGATTCATAATCATTATCACTATTATGTGAAACAGCGTCTTCCACAATAATTTTTCCAATTTCCATGTACGTTTTTAACAAAGTATGATTTACTTCAACCGAAACATGATTTCTGGCGTTTAGAAGTATATTTTCTATTTCTTGTATCATTCCATTATTCATAAGTTGATTCATTGATGATGCACCTCCATATATATTTATTTATATTATTGACTATTTTTCAAAAATTCTTTTAAAGAAGAATCTTTAAATTGCTTCTCTACTCGTTCAGAGCATTCTAATAATCCTAAATTATTTTGATTTTTATATCCTTTATTAGCACCATTTTTAATCAAAAATTTTACAATTTTTGTTTCTCCAAACCAACCTGCATTTATCATCGTTTCATTTAAACATTCTTCTTTATTATCAGTTAAATATTTTATAAACTCCTTTAAAACTTCAATTCTATTTTCATTGATATTTTCATTTCTACCATATACAGTATGAATCATATATTCTTTAACATTATTTAAAGATTGAATATGACTTAATACAAATTTCAAGATTTCAACATACCCATTATTACAACTAGGGAAAATCAGTTTATGCCATTCTTCTTGAGTTAATGGTGTTTCATCATTTATTTTTTTGATGTGATCTATTACTTGTTCATCAGTTTGGTTTTGATTTCTTTTGCCAATGTAGATTTGTAAGTCTTTTAATTCTTGTTCTGACATATTCTCATCTCACTTTCAAATTGTAATTTATTGGATTAGATGTGCTGTAATAATTGTATAACTATAAGAGTTAATAGTTATTTTAATATTATCAATTTCACAATACCAATTTTTACCCTGCTTATAAATATTACAATTCTTATCTAAAATTTTATTTTTACAAAATTCAACTACATCGTTAGTATTCAATTTTAGATTCTTTTTAATTCTATCAATCCCCATTTCAGTAGTATGCACTTTACTTATATTATCAAGTAATATTTGTTTATCTTCCATAACTTAATCTCCTCAAAAAATTACTATTTATCTAAACAAAGAATAACATGTTTATATTTACTTTTCATGAATTTCGGATTTATTCATTAGAAACCATTTTACAAGTCACAAAAGTCATTACTTTTTCATCATTCGATGTAGCTTCACCCATTATATCTAAATCTCTGTTTATTAAATCTGAAATAAGGATATTAAATTCATTTGTGGTATCCCAACTAATTTTCGTAAATTCTAAAGAATCCTTTAAATCGTTAAGATTGATATTCATTACATCAAAAGTCTAATAATTTCTTATTTCTTCTGTAAGAAATTCGAAGTTTGGATGAATGTCCATAGATTATTACAATTTAAGAATCAATATTTCTTCAGCCGATATAAATGGAATTTCTGCATTACCATATTGTTTTTCAATGTTTCTTCGAACATAGAAATCATGATCCGGTGCCTGTATTATTGGTTCATAGTTGATACGATCATCAAATTCTAAAATACCGACAACATCTTTATTTGTTTTTTTCAATAGAGATAAAAAAATATAAAAAATTGATAGGGATAAATCAATCTTTAAAAGTCATAGGATTTTTGCTTTTAGAAAGTGATAACCTTTAGACACTTTTAGAGTGAATTTCTCTATCTTTTATGTTGCTGTATTTTTGAAAGGATTGGGGCGTAAATAAAAAAAGGTAAAGATTCTAAACTGATTGAATACTTCAGAAAGCTACAAAACAATGAAATAGAATTCCAAATCGAAGAATTACGCGGATACATTGACATAAGATTTGAATTATCCAGGCTCAAATCCCCCATTATAAAAAAGAACAGAGATTTCAAATATCTCTGCTCCCTAGTTAATCCTTTAACACTCATGGGTTTTCAACCCTACAACTTTTAGTCAGCCCTGGTATCTAATTACGGATTACCATAATTTCTTCGACTAATGTGCGTTACTTGCTGCAACTTTTACTCTAGACCACAAATCCGCAATGATCTTACGTGTAGTTTCATCATATTGGAATACTTCATCTTTATCGTAACCAGCACGAGGTGTATATGCGTTGATACCATCATAATCTCCGCCTTTACCACCAAGTTCTTCCGTAACTTCTTTATTTGGTGAAGTATATCCAACATAACTCGAATTATCCATAGCTGCATCATAGCTTGTAATATAACGAATAAACTCATTCGCAAGCTTAGGATTCTTCGCATTCTTAGGAATAACCATCGCATCTGACCATAAGTTTGTTCCACTCTTTGGCATATAGAATCCCATATTTTCATTTTCTGACATGACATAAGCCGCATCTCCAGAATAAATAAGTCCTAAAGCCTTTCTAGCCTGTGCCATATTATCAATAATTTCATCTGTTACAATTTCTGGATCCATTGTCTGAACACATTGAATCAACCAGTTATATGCTGCATTCAATTCATCTTGACTTGTCGTATTCATTGAATAACCAAGAGCTTTTAATGCCATCATAAATGAATCTCTTTCTGAATCATATAGATAGATATCTCCCTTAAATTTCTGATCTAAGAAAATATCCCATCCATCTTTTTCCAAATCTTCTTCAGATACTTTTGTCTTATCGTATACGATACCAACAGTACCCCAGAAATAAGGAATTGAATATTCATTCTTTGGATCATACGGAAGACCTTTGATTGCATCCACCAATTCACCTAAACATTCTTTGCGAGTTTCTGGCTCTAATTTTTGAAGCATTTTTTCCTGCATCATTCTTTGAATCATATAATCACTTGGAACCAATACATCATACGCATCGCCATTGGCAACCTTAATATACATCTGCTCGTTTGAATCAAAGTTATCCATGATAACCTTAGCTCCCGTTAACTCTTCAAAACCTGAAATGATATTTTCACCTGTATATTCACCCCAGTTATATACATGTAAAGTTTGTCCTGCATAAGGCTGACTACCAGCTGATTTATTCAAGCCAAATAAAGAGGCCACTAAACCAACTACCACAACACCCGCAACAGCCCATTTCCAAGGTTTATTCTGTCTTGAAGGACTTGTCTTTTTACGAATCATTGGCAAGACATTCACAATTGTTAGAGTGATTGTGATCAACAATACAACCAATGTACTAATCGCATTTACACTTGGATTAATACGCTTAGACATTGTATACACCATAATACTCAAGTTCTTTACACCTTGACCCGTTACGAAATAGGAAATAACAAAATCATCAAAAGACATTGTAAACGCAATCAAAGCACCCGAAACAATACCCGGCATAATTTGTGGCACAATAACTTTCACCAAAGCTTGCCAAGGCGTAGCCCCTAGATCCATTGCAGCATCGGCCAAGTTTGGATCTAATGATTTGATCTTAGGCATAATACTCAAAATAACATATGGAATACAGAAAGCAATATGTGCTAATAATAATGTCACAAATCCCTTTTCAATTTGGAAAGTAATAAATAGAAGCATCAATCCAATGGCAGTAACAATTTCAGGGTTCATGATTGGAAAATCATTGACCTGACTGACAAAAGCACGCAATACTTTCTTTGACTTTGATAAACCAATCGCCGTAATCGTACCAATGATTGTAGAAATAATTGTTGCCAATAAGGCAATAATAATTGTGACATACAAAGATTCCATCATACCGTGGTTTTTAAGCATAGCCTCATACCAACATAATGAGAACCCTGTAAAGTGTGTTAACGATTTTGAACTATTGAAGGAAAAAATAATCATGAATAATATTGGCGCATAAAAGAACACCAATAATAAAGCCATGCCTACTTTACCTAATACTCTCTTATCTTTCGACATGCCTATTTTTCCTCCTTATTACGCTCTTCCAATTTCCTTACAAGCATCATTAGAAGCATCATGATCATAGCCATGATCATTGAGATAGCTGAACCAAAGTTCCATTCTCCCACAGTAATGAATTGGTTTTCAATGACGTTACCAATCAAGAAGAATTGTCCTCCACCCAATAATTTAGGAATGAAGAATGAACTTACAGCTGGCAAGAACACTAATGTGATACCTGAAACTACGCCCGGTAATGAAAGTGGGAAAATAACCTTCCAAAACGTTTGGAATTTATTGGCCCCCAAATCCTGAGCCGCCTCTAATAAAGATTTATCCATCTTCGTTAAAGCCGTGTTGATCTGCAGAATCATAAATGGCAAGAAGTTATACACCATACCAATCAATACAGCAGCTTCTGTATATAAAAGTTCTGTATGAATTCCAAACAAGCCTAAAAAGCTACTAATAATTCCATCACTTGATAAAATACCAATCCATGCATATGTTCTTACAAGCATGTTGATCCATGTAGGAAGAGTAATCGCAAGAACTAAGATTTGTTGAACTTTAGGACTATTCTTAGAAATAAAGTATGCGATTGGATATCCGATCAACAAACAAATAATGGTTGTCTTAATGGCAATCCATAAAGAACGCCATAAAATCAACAAGAAATCTTTGTCTGTAAAGAAACGAACATAGTTATCTAATGTAAGCTTAAAGTGCACAATACTGTTGCCTTGCTGAATGATTGAATAAAACGCAATCAGCAACATCGGAAGCAACAACATGATGCAAGCCCACACAATATAAGGGATTGCTAATTGTTGAAATTTTTTCATTTTCTAGAATCCCATTTTCTCCATAACATGGATATCTTCCGCAAAGAAAGTAAGTCCGACCTCTTTTCCTTCCTCTACATAATCCGTTGTATGAATCTTGAATTCACGACCCGTCGTCCAGAAAGTTACCTTATAGACACCTTCCTTAATTGTTTCAGGATCAAAATCATAATCTACATCTAGATCTACTGTTTCATTTTCGTCATCCAACTTCCAGCCCTGTGCATTTGCCCAAGTCTTCAAGTCTGTATCAATAGCCATGGATTCCTTGATTTCATCCACTGTTTTAAAGAAGTTAAATGCAGAAACGGCTTCATTGGCCTTCTTGTTTTCAACAACCCTTTGATCCACAACCCAAATCTTACGCGTAATTGAAGTTTTATTGTTTGTTGAGAAAGTAACAGTATATTCTCCTACTTCCTGTTTTAAATCTGTATCAATATCGTGAATTGAAATAAACTCATCTGTTTCAGGATTCCAAGCCTGTGCATCGGCACGCGCAATGATTTCTTTATCATCAATATCCTTCATATCTTCTAAGTCTAGATAGAAGTCGTTGGCAGAAATCTTTTCTTTTCCATCTTCACTTGTGATCGCATAGTTCTTGTTTACGTGCATATTTACCGTGACATGCGTACCAGGAACCGTTTCCACCATGATTTCATAGTGAACACCCTTAAATAATACGCTCTCAACTTCACCAATCATCTTGCCATCTTTCACATCCACAATATCAATATCTTCTGGGCGAATTACGACATCCACTGGTTCATTTTCTTTATATCCAACATCGACACAATCAAATGTAATATCATCAAAACGTACTTTCTTATCGCAAACCATACGTGCTGGAATAATATTACTTTCCCCAATGAACTTCGCAACATATTGATTGACTGGTTCATTATAAATATCTTCTGGACTACCAACCTGCTGAATCTCGCCATCCTTCATAATAACAATCTTATCTGACATTGTTAGTGCTTCTTCCTGATCATGCGTAACGAAGATAAATGTGATTCCTACTTCTTGTTGAATCTTCTTTAATTCATACTGCATTTCTTTACGAAGCTTTAAATCCAACGCACTCAAAGGTTCATCCAACAATAATACGCTTGGCTCATTAACTAAGGCACGCGCAATCGCAACACGCTGCTGCTGACCACCAGATAGTAAAGTAACATCTTTATTTTCAAATCCTTCAAGACCAATCAACTTCAACATTTTCATGACCTTTTGATCAATAACATCCTTACTCATCTTTTTAATTTTCAATCCAAACGCAATATTGTCATACACATTCATATGAGGGAATAGTGCATATTTTTGGAAAACCGTATTCAACTCACGCTTATAGGCTGGCACTTCACAAATATCTTCTCCATTTAAGATGACTTGTCCTTCGCTAGGCTCTAAAAAGCCCCCTAAAATACGTAATAAAGTTGTTTTTCCACAACCACTAGGCCCTAATAGTGTGACAAACTCATTTTCATATATATCTAAATCAATACCCTTTAACACAACTTGACCATCAAATTCTTTTACGATGTGGCGAAATTGAATTAATTTATTCTTTTCCTGTTCCATGTATGTTCTCTCCTTGTCAATTAAAATACAGGCGGTGTAGATACCCATAATACTTTGGCATCCACACTCGATACGTTTTCTAAATAATGCCCTTCCTTACCTGTAATATAGAAGGTTTCTTTTGATTTAACTTTTAACCTTTTATTACCAACAACTAAAACAACACTACCCTTTAAAATATAGCCAAATTCCTCTCCCTCATGAGCCTTGACTTCCTGTGACTTTGCGCCCGGTTTTAAAGTCAATAAAAGAGGTTCCATCTGATTCTTCTGAGCATTAGGAATAATATATTCCGTAACCAAATCATCTTGTTCATTCACAAAAAAATCCTGCGTATGGAAAACAATCTGCTCTTCCTTGCTTGATTGAAAGAAATCTGCCAAATTGGTACCTAAAGCTTCCAATATATTCTCCAATGCAGAAATGTTTGGACTTGTTAAGTCGCGCTCTAACTGTGATAAAAAGCCTTTCGTTAATTCACTACGATTCGCAAGTTCTTCCAAAGTCAACCCATTCTGGGTTCGAAGCTCTTTTAGTTTTTTGCCTATTTTCATTCAATCACCCCTAATTTGTTTTTTATACTAAACTTTTTGTTTCATTAAAAGAACAAATCTATTATATAGGAAACCCTCAATTATGCAAGAAAAAAAAGAGCATTTTTTTCATGCTCTAAAGTTAAATTAATTTTACTGTTTCATATTTCTCAAACGATACAATACACAATTTGTCATAACCGCCAAATATAAAGCCTCACTCATACCTTGTGTCTGTAAAGTCAACGGATTATTATCACGAATCATAAAGTCCATGCTGATGTTTGTTCTTTGCGATATTTTTAAAATCTTATCCACATTGATCTGTCCCTCATCCCAATACTTAGCAGTATTTCTCGTTACTTCCATATATTTGCCAAATTGAGTTTGCGAAAGCGAAAAAACAACTTCCCGTATAAAACGCATACGATCACCCATATCATTTTTTAAATTGTATTCAAAATTCTTAAATTTCGAACTTCTTTTAATATCTGTAAATAGTTCGGGATGAATCAATTTCATAATATCTTGAACCTGATTCCATGTTAAGCCTTCTAAATTAATGGGCTGATTATACATTTGATCAAAGAAAATCGAATCAATGGACTGATGATTATAATCTGCAAGAATAAGCACAATACGCGTTTGCGTACGATCCTCGGAATGAATTTGCCTTCTAAAATTACGCAAAGACATATGGGCTGCTTTGGCAACTTCTTCCTCTGAAATATTATTATCTTCAATAAATTGCACAATTTGTTTCATAAAAAAAACACCTCCACGTTAAACATAGAGATGTTTTTTGTGTTTGTACTCGACCGAAAATTGAAAATCGGTCGATGAAAACGATTTTTTAAGCTTTTGTCGTATTTTCGTTTTGAATATTCTTAATAATATCCGTTAAATCCGCTTCATTGATAGCACCATCATAGAAATCATTCAACGTTTCAATCAAACCCTTATCATCTGGTAAAACCGTTTCAAACACTTCTTTCATGTGTGCAGCCTCCTGACTTGAACCTGCATACTTAACAGTCGCATGAATCATAGATGTATAGATAACATTCACCAACATTAAGTGATACTTATTGTTATAACCATCATTACGATTATCAATAACTGTGTGTGGACTAATTAGAGCTGTACCTTGATACTTGGCTAAAGTAGGAAACTCTAAATAAAGTCCCTTTACCGTCTTATATGTCATTAGTTTCAGTGCATATACACACGCAAATTGTTCTAAATCACCTAACATACGTAAACGATCATCACTGTCACAAACCTTTTTAAAATTGATATCTAGTAATCTTGCCAAAACATCACTCACACATTCAAGATTGGTCTTACAAACCACTTCCTGACGACCATCTAAATCCGTTGTGATTATGAATAAATCACCTTCGCGATCATAAAATATATTATCTGGATGTCTTAAATTCACCATGCAATTACCTTTTAACGAATAAAATTCGTACCCTTTCTAATTTCTTTTTCCGGCAAACCATACGCCTCTTTACCTAAGGCAATACTTTTCATCAAGAACGTCATATTACGAGCTAAAACGCGCATTGTTTGTTTACCCTCTTCATCCTGATTGGCTTCTTGTGCATTATTTCCATGAATTGAATTCCAATATTGACTCGATACAACAGGCATACCACTGATTGTAAAATACTTATTTAATTCATCAAAAGTAGCACTCGCTCCGCCACGACGACAAGAAACAACACTAGCCCCCACCTTCATTGTCTTATCAAAACGAGAAATATAGAACAAACGATCCAATACTGCAATCAATGTCGCATTCGCGCTGGCATAATATACAGGACTTGAAACGACCAATCCATCCGCTTCTTCAAATTTGGGTAACAATTCATTGACAATATCATCATATACACACTTGCCAAGTTTCGTACAAGCACCACAAGCTGAGCAACCACGAACAGCTAAGTTTCCAACTTGTATAATTTCGGTTTCAACCCCATTTTCTTTAAATACAGCTTCCATTTCACGCAAAGCCAAATCATTCACTCCACTCGCATGTGGACTACCATTCAACATTAAGACTTTCATATTTTTCCTCCGAAAAAACCTATCTCTATTTTATCATTTGCGTCAACATGATAAAATGATATCTATGAAACGAATAGTAACTGGAATATTAGCACATGTCGATGCAGGTAAAACTACTTGTATTGAAAGTATGCTTTATACATCAAAAACAATCCGAAAATTAGGACGTGTCGACCATCAAGATGCCTATTTGGATTATGATAATCAAGAAAGAGAAAGAGGCATTACCATTTATTCAAAAGAAGCTCACTTTCATTGGAAAGATAGTGAAATCTATTTGATTGACACACCAGGCCATGTCGATTTTTCAAGCGAAATGGAAAGAAGTCTTCAAGTATTAGATTTAGCCATTCTTTTAATCAATGGACAAGACGGTATTCAATCTCACACTTCTACCATTTGGAAATGCTTAAAACACTATAAGATTCCTACGCTGATTTTTATTAATAAAATGGATATCAGCTATAAAACACAAGAAGAGCTTATGAATGATCTAAAAACACATTTTTCATCCAACTGTATCAATTTTAAATCAGAAGATGCTGAAGATGAACTGTCCATGTTGAATGAAGATATCATGAATCACTATCTAGAAACCGAAGAAATCGATTCATCACTTCTTCAACAAGCCATTTTTAAAAGAGAATGCTTCCCTGTATTCTTTGGTTCTGCCTTAAAAATCCAAGGCATCGAAGATTTAATGGATGCGATCATCGATTTATCTTTTATCCAAGATTACCCTGAAGATTTTGGGGCTCGTGTATACAAAATTTCAAGTGATGACCAAGGCAATCGTTTAACCCACGTAAAGATTACGGGTGGTGTTTTAAATGCCAAAGATAAAGTTGGTACAGATGAAAAGGTAGATCAAATTCGTTTGTATAACGGAAAACAATTTGAAATGGTACAAACCGCTTATCCAGGAATGATTTGTGCACTAAAAGGATTGAACAAGTATGAAGTAGGTCAAGGGCTAGGCTTTGAATCTGACACGACAAAACCACTCTTAAATGCCTATATGAATTACCAACTCCTACTTCCCGAAGGTGTAGATGCACTTACTATGATGCGCTACTGCAGTGTACTTGCTCAAGAAGATCCGCAGCTACAAATTGAATATGATGAGCAGACGAAACAAATTTTCTTAAGACTGATGGGATCAATTCAAATGGAAATTCTTCAAAAAGAAATTGAGAAAAGATCTAAAGTTAAAGTTGGTTTTACAACGGGTAAAGTCTTGTTTAAAGAAACCATTCAAAATACAGTCATTGGAGTCGGTCACTTTGAACCTTTAAGGCACTATGCCGAAGTACACTTAAAACTTGAACCATTACCTAGAGGTAAAGGACTTGTGTTTGAATCAAACTGTTCCAATGACGATTTAGCTTTAAACTGGCAAAATCTGATTTTAACGCATTTAAAAGAGAAACAACACAAAGGCGTATTAACTGGATCACCAATTACCGATATAAAAATCACTTTAGTGGCCGGTAAAGCCCATTTAAAACATACAGAAGGTGGAGATTTTCGACAAGCAACCTATCGTGCTATAAGACAAGGCCTAAAAGAAGCAGAATCTGTATTATTAGAACCTTATTACAGTTTTGAATTAGTCGTTGAAAATCAATATGTTTCAAAAGCCTTGTTTGATTTAGAAAACAAGCATTGCTCATTTAAAATTGAAGAAGACATGAACAATCTTGTTCACATAAAAGGAACAGGACCCGTTCGTGAGTTGATGGACTATCAAAAAGATGTCATCGCATACACAAAAGGAAAAGGCCAATTTATTTGTGAATTAGAAGACTATCATGCGTGTTTTGATCAAGAAAAGATCATTGAAGAAACAAATTATGATAGTGAAGCCGATTTAAACAATCCAACCGGATCTGTATTCTGCGAACATGGAGCAGGTTATTTTGTGCCTTGGGATGAAGTCAAGGAGCATATGCACATCCAAATTAAAGAAGCCAACTCAACTTCCTATACTTCTTATGTAAAACATACTGTTCGTGAAGAAGAATTAAAGAAAGTATTTAATTCACTTGGTGGAAACAACAAGAAAGCTGAAAAGCCAATCAAGAAAAAAGCGAAGGTTGATATGAATTTAAATCAGATTCATGTCGAAGATAAAAAGCCAGAATGTTTAATGATTGACGGCTACAATATGATTTATGACTGGCAAGATTTAAAAGATATTGCCAAAGTAAACATTGAATCTGCTCGTGATGAATTGATCAATCGAATCTCGAATTATCAAGGATATAAGCAGATCAAAGTCATCTTAGTATTTGATGGATATCGCGTTAAAAACAATACAGGTTCACATTTTAATCAAGGAAATCTAGACATTATTTATACTAGATACAATCAAACAGCAGACAGCTATATTGAAAAGGCTGTACACGACTTAAAAAAGAAATATGAATTATCAGTTGCGACAAGTGATGGCTTGATTCAAAATGCGATTTTAGCCAATGGCGCAAAAAGAATTTCAGCTCGTGAACTTGAGATTGCCGTAAAAAACGTAAACAAACGAGCTCTTTCGTACCTAAAGAAATAGTTTATGATATAATAGCGAAAAAGATGGAGGAATTTGATTTATGACAAGAAAGATTGCCATTATTGGAGCCGGTCCTGCTGGCTATACATTAGCTCAAGAATTAGTTAAAACAGAAAATGAATACCAGATTGATATTTTTGATAAGGAAGCTGAAATTGGTGGAGCCATTTACACAGGTATTCCTGAATATCGTATGCCCAAAACATTCTTAGAAAAAGCCTATAACGGATTGATTGAAGCCGGTGTTAAATTTCATTTTAATACTTTTGTGGATCAAACTATGTTTAAGGAATTACAAGCAAACTATGATTATGTAGTTGTAGCGATTGGTGCCCAAATTGAAAATACTTTTGGTTTTGAAACAGGTAATGGCGTTGTTGCCGGCTTAACATTACTTTACGATTTAAATATCAATCACAAACAAGAAGACTTCAAAAAATATAAAAAGGCCATTGTTTGGGGTGGTGGAAATGTTGCGATGGATTGTGCAAGATCATTAGTTCGTATCATTGATGATGTCACAATCGTATATCGTAGATCTTTACAGGAAATGCCTGCAAGTCCTGCAGAAATCAAAGCCTGTGAAAAAGAAGGTGTTAAGATTGCCTTCTTAAACAACATCAAAGACATTTTAAAGGATGAAAACGGAAATGTTTGTGGTGTTCAAGTTGCGAAAATGGAACTTGGAGAAATGGATGAATCTGGAAGAGCAAGCTGCCACGAAGTAAAAGATTCATTATTCACAATGGAATGTGATTTAGTTGCGATGGCTATTGGTCAAAAAGTAGACTTCACTCCATTAAATGACGATTTAAAAACAACGGATACACACGCCTCTACATTAAAGAATGTATACATTATTGGAGATGCCTTTACTGGGCCAAAAACAATTGGTAGTGCTGTAATGGAAGGTAAAAAGATTGCCAAAGAAATCGAGGCAAAATACAACGAAGGAACGAAATAATAAAAATCGTTCCTTTTTTTGTGTTTTAATGTTTTTTTCACATTGACCACTTAAAATAGTAATTGGAACATACAAGCAGCAAGCATATGTATACTTCTGGGAATGGATTTATCATTGCATTTTAATGACAATCCCAGAGTGCGTATAAGAACCTCTGGTATCATTAGGAGGTGGTAGTCATGAACAATTACGAATTGTTAGTCCTAATTGTATCTGCATTAGGCATTTACACAACACTAATTGGCTTTGTGATTCAGCTTTTGGTTGAATTAATCAAACAGAAATGAATAAACAAAATAAAAACTACCTACGCCAACTCTAGCAAAGTTTGTAGGTAGTTTTTACTACAACTATTCCCAGAAACATATTTGTATGTTCCTTTTTGCATGTCTATTATATCACAAACGCTTTTCAAATCCACCATCAATTTCTTGATCCTCGCTAATTGTCACAAAAGCCTTTGGATCAATTTCATTGACTATTTTTTTGAAGTTACGAATCTCATACTTATTGACAGCACAAAATAAAATATACTGTTCTGTATCTGTATAAGCACCCTTACCCATCCAGTACGTTACACCGCGACCTGTTCTTTCCATAATTACATTCTTCATATTTTCTTTCTTTGTAAAAATCAATACAGTCATATTGATATTCTGATAGTGGATACGATCACTAATAAAGTAAAGAATGGCCACAAAGATAATGGAATATAGTGATGTCTGCAAATCAAAAATAAAGGCACAAATTGTAAATAAGATGGAGTTGATAATAATCGAAAGCTTACCGACTGAAAAGCCTGGTTTTGTCTTCGATAAACATACACCGGCAATATCCATACCACCGCAACATCCACTACTTTGTAAAGCAAGTCCTACTCCAATACCACACATTAAGGCTCCAAAGATACAATTTGAAAGCATGTCTGGCATAATCACAAAAGATTGTTTTGGCAAAATAGATAGAGTAATGGTTTGCACCACTAAACTAATGACAGTCTTAATACAAAACTCTTTATTCATGATTTTAAATCCCATGATGAACAAAGGAATATTGATCATAAAGTTAATGATTCCCACCAAGTTCATATGTCCAAGACTTGGAATCATCTTCACAATAAAATACTCAATAATCTGTGCAATCCCAATGGCGCCTCCAAAATTGATTCCATTCGGTGTCACAAATAAATAAATTCCTAACGAAAGTAAAATACTTCCTATAATTAACTCAATATACTTTTCAACATTTTCTCTCATTTTTTACCCCAACCTAATCTACATACATAGCTAAGTATAATGGAAGAGTTATTTTTTTACCATTAATTCCACAATTTCCATTCACGAATTTATATCCATAAGGAATATTTTCATTTTTCAACAATTGATCCATTGATTGTGAACGATTATTTTCTGCCTTTACATCGACTGGAATTACTTTTGTGTTTTGTTCAATCAAGAATTCTATTTCTAAATTCTTATTTTGGTAATAATGAAGCGAATGACGACTTTTCATTAAAATATCCGCTATTAGATTTTCGTATATACCACCCTTTACTGGCCCTGTTAAAGTATCATCTAATATAGCCTGTTTCATTTCAAAACCATACATTGCGACTAACAAGCCTAAATCCGTTAAATACATTTTGTAGAATTTATCATTTTCATATCCAACTAAAGGAAATTGACAGGCAGATACATTTTTACAAAGCCATACTAGCCCAGCATCTCTTAACCACTCAATACTATTTTCAAATTTTCTTGCGGTAGCCTTAGATTCCACAACCGAAAATTGAAATTTTTTATTCTCTTTTGCGAGTTGCTTCGTAATCGACATGTAACAATTCTTTACCTTTGGTTTTTCAGATGATGAAGCATATTTTGAAATATCATCCATATAGCTTGAAATAATTTGTTCCTGAACTTTTTGTACTTGTCCAAAATGATTCGAGTCTAAATATGTTTGCACAACTGCAGGCATTCCACCTACGACAATATACTCACGAATCAATCGCATGAATTGGTTGTGTATTTCCTCAGGAATTCTCTCTTTTGAATCATAATATTTTTTTAACAACTCCAACGTATTTTCATTGTATCCTTTTGCCCACAAGAACTCTTCAAAATCTAAACCATACATTGTAACCGACAACTCATAGCCAACAGGTATGCTCGTTACTTCTTTATAACTGATACCCAATAATGAACCACTTGCGATTACATCATATCTGTTATCTAATGCCAAAAATTTCAATGCCGTACGTGCATTCGGACATTCTTGAATTTCATCCAAGAAAATCAATGTATCCCCTTCAATAAATCGTATATGAGGCATCACCAATGTCATTCTCGAAAATATTTCTTTTGCTGATAATGAATTTTCAAATATAGTTTTTAACTGTGGATTTTCGATAAAATTTATATATATATAGCTCTTATAATTATTCTTTCCAAAATAATCAATAATATATGTCTTACCAATTTGTCTTGCACCACGAACCAATAAACACTCTTGATTTTTTTCTTTTGACCACTTCAACAATGTATCATAAAACTTTCTTCTTAACATAAATACCTCCTAGTCACATTATATCATTTTTGCATATTTTTCGAGGATATTTTAAACAAAAATGCATATTTTTCGAAGATATTTTCGATCAACATGCATATTTTTTCTATTTATCTGTAATTTGGTAGTACAAATGACGAATCGCCATGATAGGATGATAAAACAACATTCTTGGTCCAGAAAAACGCATCACCTTACGTATCTTTTCTCTTTTATCCAACTTGTAACAATGTACCTTACATTGCGAACAAAATGTCTTTGTTTCCATAAAAGGACACTTTTCAATGCGCATCTTTGCATATTCATACAAAGCCAAACACTCTGAACACAACTCTTTATCTTTATGATTCTTTCTGCAATACAAATGTATCATCTCATACACTGTATGCATTTCTTTTTCACGCTTATCCATTAGCTGACCCTTTCAGATTCCATATGAATCACACGATCACAATGTGATAAAGTTGATTCTCGATGTGAAACAAAAACAATGGTCTTATCTTTTCTTTCTTCATAAATTGATTTTAAGATAGCCCCCTCATTTAAGCTATCCAAATTACTCGTTGGCTCATCCAATAAAACAAGTTTCGCATCATGCAAAAACATACGTGCAAGACCAATTCTTTGTCTTTCTCCACCGGATAACGAACTACCCAGTTCTTCCACCATCGTTTTATAGCCATTTGGCAACGACTGGATGTACTCATGAATATTTGCCTTCTTACAAGCCACTTCAATTTCTTCCATAGTCGCATTTTGTTTAGCCACTCTTAAATTGTTTTCAATTGTATCATGGAAAAGAATCGTTTCCTGCGTTACATACCCTTCATTCTTTCTTAAATTGGAAGTGTTTAAAGAGCGAATATTTAACCCATCCACTAAGATGCTTCCCTTTGACACATTCCAGAAGCGCATCAACAATTTCAACAACGTACTCTTTCCACTGCCACTCTTACCTTGAATACCAATCACTTCATTTTCACGGATATTTAAATTCATATCTTTTAAGATTTGTTCTTCTTCATACGCAAAATCCACATCTGAAATATCTACACCTTCAAATTGTGCTTCTTTCCCATTTTCAACTTCTTCAACCATAGGTGTTTCATCCAATAAAGAAATCACTCTTTGTCCCGCTCCAATTGTCTGTGATAAAGTTGAACCTAAATTTGCCAATGCGATAACAGGTCCAAAAGAAGATATTTGAAGAACACCCGATACAATCATTGAATCAATCGAACTATTCATATATATATGAATCAAACATAAACCTAAAGATAATAAAACAACACAAAAGTTTGTCAAAGAAATCGTCTTAGCTTGAAAATACTTCAATTCCTTCTCACAATTTGCCAGGGAAGAAGTCTGTTTATTCAAACCTGATAAGCGACGATCTGTATCCATATACTGCATACTTTCCTTTAAGCCACGCATACTCTCTAATACATAACTATTTAGATTAGCAGCTTCTTTACGATACTCTACACCAATCTGTCTTGATTGTTTAGAAATAAAGACAGGTAAAACCACACCCACCACAACATAAGCAAATAGTGAATAAAGTCCATAAATCCATCCAAACTGCACTTGAATACCCACACATATTAGACTTGTGACAAACGCAATACAAATTGGAGAAATCGTATGTGCATAGAACACTTCCAACAATTCAATATCCGAAGTAATTAAAGAAATTAAGCTACCCTTATCTTTCACTTCTAGTTTTGCAGGACACAATTTTCTTAATGCCCCAAACACCTGATCACGAATACGAGCTAACAATTTAAAGGCAATATAGTGATTACATGCTTGCTCTGCATAGCGCAAGATTCCTCTTAAAAGTGCACACACAAATAATAAAATCACAATCGTATGAAAACTAAATAGTGGATCATTTACTAGGGCCATACTTGAAAGAACAGGAATAAAGATGGCACATAAAAATCCAGCTACTCCCATCAGGATGGCACAAATCATAAATCCAGTTAATGGAAATACAAGTTTTATTAAACGTGAAAATATTTGAATTGTACTCATATTAGGCACCATATCTTTCTAATTCTTTTTGCGTGTTAAATAAGTCACGATACACACCATTCTGTTGAAGCAACTCTTCATGTGTTCCACTCTCTACAATATCTCCATCTTTCAAACAATAAATCACATCTGCATGAATTAGATTTGCCAAACGATGCGAAATACAAAGCACAAGCTTTTCTTTTGACAACTCATATAATACTTCCATGATTTTATTTTCGCTCTCTACATCAATATTACTTGTTGCCTCATCCATAATATAGATGGATGAGTCCTTCAGTAAAGCTCTGGCCAAAACCAAACGCTGTCTTTGTCCTCCAGATAAGTTTTTACCACCCTCTAAAATGTGCATATTAAGTCCACCTTGTTCATGCACAAAATCAAGAATACCCACCTTTTCTAATACGCTATTCATTTCTTTTTCAGAAGCATCTTTAGCCACCGACAAATTGTCTTTAAGCGTTCCACTAAACAAATAGCTCTCTAAAGAAACCAAAGTCATATATGGATAGATATTAATATCCTTGATCTCATAATTTGATAGCTTTAGTTCACCCCTATAATTCGAATACTGTCCCATCAATAAAGAGGCAATTGTACTCTTACCACTACCACTCTCACCTACAAAACCAATCATTCCATTATGAGCTTTAAAATTTATTCCATGTAAAACTTCCTGATCCGTATAGCCAAAATGAAGATTCGATGCAGAAATAAAACAATTCTCTATCTCTACATTTTGTTTCTCCTCTATTTCCTTTTCTAATATCGCAAACAACTTATCACTTGCCGCCATACCATTCATCGCAATATGAAAGTAGGATCCTAATTGTCGCATGGGAATAAAGAATTCAGCTGAAATCAAAATGATAAATAAAGTCTGAAACATAGTTATTGCACCACTATGATATCCATTTAACGCAAATACAATTCCCAATGCGCTTCCTCCATAGGCAACCAAATCCATAACTGTAATGGAATTTAACTGCATCGTTAATACACGCATTGTGATCTTACGAAAGTTTTCACTTTCTACATTCATCTTCTCATGATAATGGCCATCTGCCTCATATATTTTTAACGTCGTTAACCCCTGAAGATTTTCTAGAAAATTATCCCCTAATTTTGTGTATTGTCCCCAATAACGATTCAATAGTCTTTTCGCAAACTTTTGTACAAACACAATCGACATTGGAATCAAAGGCACACAAATCAGTAAGACAAAAGCAGCCTTTATGTCCATAAACGAAATAATAATAAATAATGTGAATGGCGCAATTAAAGAATAAAAGAATTGCGGAATATAGCTCGCAAAATACGTTTCTAATTGTTCGATACCCTCACTGGATAATTGTACAATTTCAGCCGTACTCCACTTATTTGTATACCCAATTCCAATTTTAGATAGCTTCTTATATAAACGAGAACGAAGTGTTTCCTTTACAATGTAACTTGATTGATACGACATTTCAATGGCTTTTTGATTCACAACATACCGAATCATTAAACATACAAGAATGATTCCAATGAATGATAAACTTCTATTTTTTGTGACAATCAAACATAAACAAGCCGTAGAACATGCGTTACAAATTAATCCAATCCATTGATACAATACATTTTTTTTAATATAAGGAATACTTTCCTTCACTGAAAATAATAATTTTTTATTAATCATAATCCACCTCAGTTAGTTGAAACAAATCGAGTTTACATTAACTAACTTAAGATGTCAAACAAAAAAACAACTAGATTACTCTAGTCGTTAATTTCTGATACTGTAATTGTTTTGATGACAGGTTGCTTACTTTGTGCAATTGTTCCATTATCATCCATTGGATCTGCATCTTCACAAATCTTGTCCACAACCTTCATTCCTTTTGTGACATGTCCAAAGGCAGCATATTGCCCATCTAATGAATCATTGTCTTCTTGCATAATAAAGAATTGTGAACTCGCCGAATCATAATCTGAGCTTCTTGCCATAGAAATAACACCACGCTTGTGTTTAATATTGTTCTTTACACCATTCTCTTTGAATTCGCCCTTGATTGTTTTGTCGGATCCTCCCGTACCATTTCCGTTTGGATCACCACCCTGAATCATGAATCCTTCAATAATTCGATGGAATGTCAATCCATCATAAAAGCCGGATTTGGCAAGATCTACAAAGTTTTGCACTGTAATAGGCGCTGTTTTTCCATCTAGCTTAACCGTAATTGTTCCATAATCCTTCACTTCAATCTTTGCGATATAATCCTTTGTCTCTTTCTGACACCCAAACAAAGATATACATAGAATAAACGAACATAAAATCGTTATTAACTTTTTCATTGTTTCCACCTCCATCTTATTTTAACAATACACAAGAAAAGGAGCAAGTACATGCCCCTTAGCGATTCGATTTTTCAATCCATTCTTTTGTCTTCATTACCTTATCTGGAAATGTCTTAAAATCTTTTAACTTCCAAGTCCAATTTTTGTTTGATACTGTTCCTGGTGTATTGATTCTAGCCTCTTCTTTATATCCACAAATATCCCAAATAGGAAGAATTACTGTATCTGCATTACTATCTAACGCAAACTGACACAACATTTCATTAAAGGCACGGCTTGAATAGCCTTGGTTTTTAAAGAAACGGCGCAAACTAATACGCTTATTTGAATCATACGTATGATAATCCTCATTGCATGTCGCATTATCATGTGTTCCTGTATATAATACAGAGTTTTTCTTTGCCTTTTTCTTTAATTGTTTAGCTTCCATTCTAAACAATAAAACATCCATTCCTGGAATTCCATAATCTTCCTCAAGTTCAATAACCTCAGGACGAATCAAACCTAAATCTTCTGCCACTAAGACAATATCTGGACAGGCCTTTAAAATCGCATCCATCAATTTATGAGCCGGACCCAAGATCCATTTTCCCTCAATGGCAGTAGGACAAGATTCTGGAATCTTCCAATATGTATCAAACGCTCTGAAATGATCGATTCTCACCATGTCGTAACAACGATTCATCCAACTCATACGATTACACCAGAAAAGATATCCATTTTTTTCCTGCGCATCAAAATCATAAATTGGCATTCCCCAACGTTGTCCAGTTTCACTAAAATAATCTGGTGGACAACCCGCAATATATTCTGGTTTTCCTTCTTCATCCAATAAGAAAGCTTTACGGTTGCACCATACATCCGCACTATCTAAATCTACATAGAATGGCATATCTCCCATGATTTTAAGATTTCTTGCGTGCGCATACATTTGAATTTCATCCAATTGTTTATAAAAAACAAACTGTAAAAATTCAATATAAAAAATCTCATCTTTATAATCATCCAAATCAATATCACGATTTTCTGGCCAATTCTTATATTCATCTTCCCACTCAAACCATGGAGCCCCATTATAAAAACTCTTAAATAAAGAGTAGGCAGACCAATCCTCTAGCCAAAATGCATCACGCTTAAATGCTTCGAAATCTTCTTTAAATGAATCAAATTCCTTTTTAAAAACTTTAAAGGCCTTTTGAAAATAAGATTCCTTGAATTCACGAATCTTGTCATATTCAACAAAGTCTTTAAACTTATTACAATTCACAATTGAGCTTTGCGTCAACAACCCCATTTCACACAAACGATCCAAGTTAATATAGATAGGATCCCCCGCAAAACTAGAATATGTCTGATATGGAGAATGGGTGGGGCCTGTCATCTGCAAAGGTAAGATTTGCCATATGGTATACCCTGCATCCGCAATAATATCTATCATTCGAATTGTTTTTTGCCCTAAATCACCAATCCCTTGATTTGCAGGGATAGAGAAAACAGGACATAAGATTCCTGCACTTCTATTCATTTTATCACCGTTTTGTAATCCCTTTCATTACTTCTATTTTAACACACTTTTATAAAAAAGAACTATATATTTCAAAAAATTATATAGTTCCTATTCCATAGAGAATAAATCCCTCAATTCTTCCTTGGATAAAGTCGAAATGCCACCATTTGAATTTTCGACAAATATATCACTCATCTCTTTTTTGCGCTTCTGCATCTCATAGATTTTCGCTTCTATTGTGTTCTTCATCAACAACTGATACACTAACACATTCTTTGTCTGACCAATACGATACGCACGATCTGTTGCTTGATTTTGCGCACTCACATTCCACCAAGGATCATAATGAATCACAGCTTGTGCCTTAGTCAGATTTAGCCCAGTTCCACCAGCCTTTAATGAAATTAAGAATACATCCGAATCATCACTCTGAAAAGCATCTACTTCTTCTTTACGCTTCTTCTTATCAACTGCACCCGTAATCATATGGTATTTGATGCCTCGCTGATTAAACTCTTCGATAAAGGAATCAAAAATACTTGTGAAACTTGAAAACAACAAGACTTTCTTACCATTCTCTTTTAATGTCTCAATCAATTCAAGACACATTGTAAACTTTGTACTCTCACCCTTATAGTTTTCATATAACATTCTTGGTTCGCAACAAATCTGACGAAGACGCGTCATCATCGCGATGATCAAAATCGAATCCACTTGTTCCAATTCTAATTGTTGCTGAAGCTGCTCATTGACTTGAGCAAGATTTGCAAGATACAATTGCTTCTCCTCCGGACTAAAGTTTAACCATATATCTTTCTCAACCTTATCCGGTAAATCCTTCAACACTTGTTTTTTCGTTCTACGCAAAATAAATGGCGACACCAACTTTTGAAGTTTGGACTGTCTGTCATCATCCCCCATCTGAATGGGTTTCTCAAAATTCTTTGTGAAATAATTCAAACTATATAGATAGCCTGGCAACAAGAAATCAAAGATACTCCACAATTCACTTAAACTATTCTCAATTGGCGTTCCTGTTAATGCCAAACGATGTTTACTTTTTAAAGCCTTTACACTTTGCGCATTCTTTGTCTTAGGATTCTTAATAAACTGTGCCTCATCTAGAACAATATAGTCAAATTCCATAGGCATATACAATTCAACGTCCCTACGCAAATAATCATATGTCGTAATATAGAGTTCGTGATTTTCCTGAATAATCTCTTTACGCACTTCTTGCGTTCCCGTAACACAAACAGCGTCCACACCAATCTTAAATTTTTCAATTTCTGACATCCAGTTATACATTAGACTACTTGGACATACAATCAAACTCGGTTTATCCTTTGAAACAAACTGTTCATAAAATACCAATACTTGAATAGTTTTTCCAAGTCCCATATCATCGGCAAGAATTCCATTTAAATTCATGTTTTTCAAATCATACAACCATTGAATGCCCTGCTGCTGATACGTGCGCAATAAAGATTTATACTCATCCTTCAATTGAATCGTTTGTTCTTTCACTTTCATTAATCGATCTGTATATTCTGTAACTGAATCATCATTACGAACATCCAATTCTGAATCCACATCTATTAAATGGAAAGCCTGATATGCTGGTTTTTCAATTGTTTCTTTCTTGAAATCCTTAGTCGTTAAATTCATTGTAGAAGCCAATTCATTCAACTGTTCTAAACCTGTATCTTCCAAATCAATCATTTCACCATTCTTTAACTGATAAAACTTTTTCTTCTTTCGATACGCATTTAAAATATGCGACAATTCATCTGCGTTCACATCACTATCTAGTTCCATCTTCAATAAATCATTTTGAACATAGACCTTTACACTTAAATTCATACTGCGACGATTCTTTAAACGTTTCAATTCCTCAGACACATACACATCCGCTTGTTTTTGAATCAAAGGAATTCCATGATCCAAAAAATTATATAACGCATCGCTTCGGCCTTTAAATACAGCCTTATTATCTTCAATCTTTACCGCATAATGCGAAATAATTGCTTCTATACTGGCAATTTGGTTGGAATCTGTATTTGTGAAGAAACTCTTTTTTTGATTATTTTCTAGATAGTTTCCCCATACAATCATATTCGCATTTTCAAGATCTGAATACACACGAATATTCTCAATTACAGTCGCATATTTTTCTACATCTACATTCGTTTCTAATTGAATATAATCCATATATGGCTGCAAGCATTGTAAGTAAAAAGCTCTAAAATCACTTTTTTTAATCAACCAACCATCTTCTTGCGAAATATTATACGCAAGTGAAGCTAAAAAGCCATCCGCATCCAATGTATATCGCGTAATATTTTTATAATCCACTACATACAAATGTTTATTACCAATTAGAAAATTATCATCCAAATCTACATTGAATTCGAAACAATCATCATATTCAACCAATTTTATAACTAATTTTATATCTTTTTCATCCGTTTTAAATTCGGTATAGTCATTAGGCAAAGATACATTTAAATCAAAGAAATCATCCAGACATTCCGAATAGATTTCCCCGTCTTTTTGCCAATCTTTTGAAAAAGTATATTTCATCAAAAATGAATAAATCTTTTGACTTGGCTCATCCAAATCTTCTGGATTTAAATAAATCTGTGTGTTTTTCCCAAAAGATTCCAATTTCTTTTCAAAAAAGCCTCGCATTAAAGCTTGAATATTCTTTACTGTATATGCACGATTCACTTGAATCTTTAATTTAAATGCTGCCTGATCATAATAATACGAATTTGTAGGATGCAACGTCAAACGAATTCGATTCTCGTTTTCCTTAAAGAAATTGTTAACTTTATCTTCTTGTTTTTCTTTTAGAAAATCAAATGCCGCCTGATTCAAACTATGAATTCTACGACGCTTTCTTTCCAATTCTTCCTGACGATTTTTTTCTTCAATATATTGCTGATACTCCACACAAAACGGAAAAGTCTGGGGATTGATCGCATTAATGGCACGCACTACACTTACTAAATGCACACACCCTTTATGTGTCTCTTGTGTACAAGTACAATTTGTAGTTAATATCGTACCATATTCATTCACTCTAAAGTTAATAATTTCCTCATTCCAACGCGTTTGAATAATAGCCTTTACTTCATAATATAAAATCCGATCATGCACTCTTTCAATTGAGATACGCTCAATCTTACCTGCATAATAAGGATCATTTGCCTCATAATATATCCATGAATTTTTAATAAAACGATTTAAAGACTCTTCAAAAATATGCATACATAACCCACCTAACTTTCTCCTTATTATACCACAAATTTGACTTTCTATTTTTGAGTTGTTAATGTATCAGAAAGAAAGAGGAATAATATGAACACAAAAATTTTTACAACCTTACCACAAGATGCCAAAGACATTCGTATTGAAGTATTCATGAAAGAACAAGGCTTTGAAAACGAATTTTATGAAATCGACACTATTAGTCATCATATCGTTGTCTTTGATGAAGGAAAACCCATCGGAACATGCCGATTCTTCAAAGAAAACAATCATTACACTATTGGAAGGGTAGCCGTATTAAAGGAATATCGAAATCAACATATAGGTAACCTATTAATTAGAACAGCTGAAAAAGAAATCAAAAAATTAAATGGAGACTTAATTGTGGTACACGCACAAGTTCGTATCTGCCCATTCTATGAAAAACAAGGCTATATTCAGTTTGGTCAAATTGACGATGATGAAGGAGTCCCACATATGTGGATGAAAAAAAAGATACAGTATTAAGCTACTGTATCCAAAATATCCTTCATCTTTTTTGCGAGTCCCTTTGTCTTTTCAACCGATAAAGAACAAATCGCAACACGAATACCCAAATTTACTTTGACGGTAAAAATGTTGTTTTCCATTAATGCCTCATGGAATTTGTCACGTGTTTCATTATCCATAGATAAAGTTACGAAGAATCCTTCTTTGTAAGGATAATGTTTTAATCCCACTTCCTTCGCTTCTTTGACAAAGATATCTCCACGTTCTTTTAATAAATTTACATAGTGCAATCTTTCTTTATCATACGCATCTTTATGATTGTCTAATACATCTACAAATGTAGCCATAGCTCCATTGTTGATATTTGACCAAGTCGCACGCGCATCCTTTTCAAACACAATTTTTACTTGTCGAACTGCTTCTTTTTCTTGTCCTAACACAATGGCGGCTCCACAACGAAGGCCATAACTTGTCATTGATTTTGATAAACTAAATGCGACAATTACGACAAAATTTTTCTCAATTTGATCAAACTGTGCAAAATATTCTTTCGCCTTTTCTTGTCTAGAAGAAAAATCAATATACGCAATATCATTCAACAATACTACGGCATGTGTTTTTGAACATTCATTCAAGAAAGAAATGACTTCTTTCCATTCGTCTTTACTCAAAGAATACCCTGTAGGATTGTGACAAGGATCATTGATCACAATGACTAAACGATTTTGTTTTTCCATCACATTTTTACATGCCGATTTAAAAGAGTTTAAATTAAAGTGATCTTCTTCAAATAAACTATACTTTTCCACATTCAAATTGTGCATCTGCGCCATTAGTGCATAAGAACCCCATGCAATTTCTGGCAAGACAACTGTTTGTCCCTCATCTAGACACTCTTGTAAAGTCATACCAACGGCACCGGTTCCTCCAGGTGTTGCGATAACTTCATGTTCTAAGTGTGAATTTCCATTCAATACCCAGTCATATACTTTTTGTCTAAAGTCTGGATTTCCTGTAAAACTAGCTGCATAGGCTGCCAATACTTTATTATCCAAGTTTTTTAATGAACTAAATACACTGTCTAAGGCAACCAAAGTTCCCTCTTCATCATATAAAGAACCAATTGTCGCATCTACAACATTTTCACTTCCCACCTTAGCCTTAGCCTCTTTTGCCTTGGCAACAATTGAGAATACAGTATCTACGATTGGTGTTTGATTGACACTTTCCTTCACAAAATTCATACTTATTTTTCCTCCTTTAAAGTATATGCTCCCAATACTTTTACACTTTCACACACAGACTGTACCTCTCGAATACAATCATTTGCCTTTGACATATCCCCTTCAATTTCGACAAAGAAGAAATACTCAAAAGGTTTATTTTTCATCGGTCTAGACTGAATACTTTCCATATTCAATCCATTCTTGGCAATACAATCAATGATCTTTGCCAAAGCGCCACTCTCATGTTTAACCGATAGAACCATACTAAAGCGATTGCCCTGCATTTGTGGCTTTAATCCAATTACTAAGAATCGCGTTGTGTTAGTCGCATTTTCTTGAATGTTTGTAGCTAACACCTTTAAGCCATACAACTCTGCATTTTCCTTAGCACCAATAGCTGCTTTATGCACATCCTGTTGTGCTGAAATATATTGGGCTGCCATCGCCGTATTTGGATAGGCCACCGTTTGTACATTTAATTCCTTTAAAAATTCTTTAGACTGTGAAAGTGCTTGATCCTTTGAATAGACCCACTCCACATCTTTTAATGTACTGCCCGGAATTCCAAGTAAACATTGTTCAATCTTTTGATCATAAATTGACTGAATATACACTGGATATTCCATTAATAAATCTAAGACTTCTCCAACCAATCCAGAATTCGTATTCTCAAAAGGAATCACACCATATTGTACGTCTGAATGGACAACCATTTGAAAGACTTCCTCAAAACTAGAAACGCCCACTTTTGGATTGGAAGGAAACAACTTCTCGCTCACCATATGCCCAAAGGCACCTTCAACTCCACAATATCCAACTTTATCATGCGACTGCAACGTTCTTTGATAGGCCTTCGATTCTTTCATAATGAACTTTATAAAAGACTCATAATATTCTTTATAATCTGGATTCTGAATAAACTGCAGATTCTTTTCAATTACAACCTGCTCTCTACCTGAATCTAGAATTGGTAAATCATTTTCTATTTTATACGCAATCACATCCTTAACAGCATCCAATCGTGCTTCATACAGCTTAGCCATTTCACGATCGATCGCATCAATTTGTGTACGTGCTTGTTCTAACTTATTCATTAGTTCACCTCGTGAATATCATACCATAGTTTTCATCTATTTTCTGAAAATGAATGTATCATTTTTTAGTCATTCATCTATTACTAATTTTAAAATGACTAAAAATAGAAAGTCAAACGACTTTCTACTTCATAATACTCTCAAATTCATCAATTAAAGAATCAAACAATTCAATCGCATCTTCAATTGGTTTTGGACTTGCCATATCAACCCCAGCCATACGTAATAATTCGACTGGAGACTTTGTACATCCTCCCTTTAAGAAAGATAAGTATGCTTCAATATCAGCTTGTGTTCCATGAAGCAATTTTTGTGATAGAGCCATAGCTGCACTAAATCCTGTCGCATATTGGTATACATAGAAATTCATATAGAAATGTGGAATACGAGCCCACTCCATACTAATTTCATCATCCACAATCACATCTTCTCCATAATAGAATTTATTTAAATCCGCATAGATTTGATTCAATGTATCACTTGTCAAAACTTCGTTGTTTGCGGTTTTTTCATTGATAATCTTCTCAAATTCCGCAAACATACACTGTCTAAATAATGTAGTTCTAAATTGTTCCATAAAGTGATTAATCAAATAAGCTTGGAATTTAGGATCTGAGTTTTGTTTGCGCAAATAATCCATCAATAAAGCTTCATTGCAAGTACTGGCAACTTCGGCCACAAATATTTTATAGTGACGATCTAATGGAGCCTGATATTTTGTAGACATATAGGAATGCATCGCATGCCCCATTTCATGAGCTAAAGTAAATTCTGTATCTAAAGAATCCGCAAAGTTCATCAACACAAAAGGATGTACTCTTTGTCCACTTGAATAGGCACCTGAGCGTTTACCTTCATTTTCATATACATCGATCCAACGCGAATTCAATCCTCTTTCATACACCTTGGCATATTCAGTTCCATACAATTGAATGGAATGTAAGGCATCTTCTTTGGCCTGCTCAAAAGATACAGGAACATTACATTCATTAACCATAGGCACATATAGATCATACATATGAAGTTTCTCTTTCTTCATAACTTCTTTACGTACTCGCATATATTTATGTAAAACATGAATATTTTTGTGTACCGTTTCAATCAATTGTTCATACACTCTTGGTGAAACATTATTCGCATCTACAGCACATTCTAAACTCGATGCATATTTACGTGCTGTACTATTAAATTTCAACTGATTTGTCTGTCCATTTAAACAAGCAGCTAAAGTATGAATCATAGAACCATATCCTGCATAAAAATTACGATATGCACTCTCTCTTAATACTTCATCTTCCTGCTCTAACATATGGATAAATGTACCTGTAGTTAAAGTGTGCTTATTTCCTTTTGAATCGATCGCATCTTCAAATTTTAAATCCGCATTGTTCAACATTCCAAAAATTGAATAAGGCGTGTCTTGCATCAATGAACTGGATACCATTAATTTTTCTTCTGTTTGAGATAATACGTGTTCTTTTAAACGACATACTTCTTCTAGATATACACGATATCTTTCTAAGATGGGTTCAGATGCATAAAAAGGCTCTAAATTTTCAATCTGCATGATTTGTACATCACTAAAAGATAGCTTAGTAAAAACTTCAACCGCTAATGCATTGGCTTTTCCTTTTAATTCTTGATGATGGGCATCTGCCGTATCTTGATCTGACAACAAAGAAGAATAGCCTAAACAATCATCTAATAGACATGTTAATTTTTCATATCCTTTTAAAAATGATAATAAGTTGGATGCATCATCCAATTTTCCATCGTATGCACAAAGCTCATTCCCTAATTCTCTACAAGTTTCTAAGCAAGCTAGAAATGCAGCTTCATCTTTAAATATATCTTCTGTTTTCCAAGTATTTTCTACCTTTTGTTCATTACGCTTCACAATAAACAACCTCCATTAATATGTCTATTGTAGCACATCTACATCATTTCAAACGAAACTAATCGAATATCATTATTTTTTGCGTATTCTATCGCATCTTCTGTAAAGCCAGATTTAGAAAATGCCATTAAACTCTTATTTTTGTATTTAAAGATATCTTTTCGACTATTTAAAACAGTTAAAACTCGACTGTCTAATTCTTTATTTCTCCACTTACATTCACACAATAAGCACGAATCTGAATTTATCGCTACGATATCGATTTCTGCTTCTTCTTTTCTTGTTGGATCATTTCCCCACCACGTTCCAATCTTTTCCGGAATAAATGGTAATGTCAGGAAAACTTGTTTCTGATACAAATATTCAGTACTCATTTTTTCAAAAACATATCCCATATAATCGGATATTTTTGGTTTAACGTATTGATCATAAATAATATGACCTAAACCCATTTGTATATTTGAATAATTTGGCCTTACAAATTTGTACCAAAACAAAAACATTGTGTCTTTTATCTCATATATTGTTTTTCGACTTGATTCTTTTTCAGTAACAGGATATATTTTCTCGACTATGTTTAATTCGATCAAAGACTTCAATAAACCACTACAAGCAGATGTATCTAGACCCACTTTATTTGCGATTTCATTTAAACGACTAGCCCCTGAAGCTATGGCACCAAGTATACTATTGTAGCTTGCGGGATTGCGCATTTCTTGTTTTAAAAGATTAGTTGCTTCCTCAAATAATGCTCCATTATCATCAAAAAACAAATCCAATATATTCTCATCCAAAGATTTGTTTGTATCTATTTTTGAGAGATATTCAGGAATTCCTCCTGTTATGCCATATGCGATTGCCTGACTTTCTTGATCATAATTCACAAGCATTTTTTGCGTTTCTAAATATGTGAAAGGTGTGATTTTAAATTGTGCACTTCTTCGTCCATGTAATGGGCTTTTATATCCCAATACTTGATTTTCCATGAAACTCATACTAGAACCACACAGAATTAGAAACATATTTTTATCTTTCCAACACAAATCAATATGCTTTTGAATAATAGAAGAAATAGGGGGATAGCTTTCAGCTAAATATGGATATTCATCAATCGCAAGAACTATTTTTTGATTTGTTTCTAACATTTTATCAATCGCATTAAATAAGCTTTCAAATGAATCATATACGATTGAATCATTCCTCAAAATCACTCTCGACAATCCAATTAAATTTTCTTTTTGAGTCCCTTCCAATGAAACATACAATAAGCTCTCTTTATTTTTCAAAAACTCCCGAATCAAAGTTGTTTTTCCAACTCTTCGACGCCCATAGATTACCGCAAACTGAAATTCATTCGTTGAGTACATTTTTTCTAATTTTGTTAATTCACTTTCTCTACCGACAAACATATAAGATCTCCATTTACTAAGTTATAACTTACTTAGTTATAACTTAGTAAATTATATCATCCCTTACAACTTTGCACAAGAAAAGACGGGAACCCCGTCTTACTTGATACTATCAACTAATTTTTTTACCAACTCTACATCCACTACATCATAGTCATTTTCATGTGGACTTTCTAAGTAACTATATGAAACACCATTTTTTGTTGTGGTTGTATCTGCTTTATAATTCTTACAAGAAGAATGCACCTGATATACGCCTGTATAATTCATCATCATTTTTGCGTTTTCTGCATTCATTCCACTGCCAGGAAGAATCTGAATCTTATCACCATATTGATTATTCAATACTTTAATTAAATCAATACCTTCCATAGCTTTTGATTTTTGTCCACTTGTAAGTACGCGATCCGCCCCTAAATCAATCAATGTTTCAATGGCTTCAAATGCATCTGGCGTAACATCAAAAGCTCTGTGGAATACAGCTTCCTTATTGTATGAATGAATCAAGTCGATCATTCTTTTTGTGTCCTCTTCACAAATTGTGCCATCCTCATTTAAAAAACCAAACGCAATTCCATCAGCACCATGATCCAAAAGAATCTTGGCGTCTTCAAACATAATTTCTACATCTTCTTTTTCATAACAGAAACCAGCAGCGCGTGGACGTACCATACAAATTACAGTTAAATCTGTTTCTTTTTTTACACGAACTAGACTTGCGACACTTGGCGTTAAGCCACCAACACTTAACGCACTATTTAATTCAACCCTTTTTGCCTTACCCTGATATGCAGCTATACAATCTTGATAACTACCTGCACATACTTCAATCATTCTCTCCATTAGCCAACCTCACTATACTTAATGCGTATATTTTCGCATTCAAAATCAAATCACTACGATCCATCCATTCATTCGGATTGTGCCCAATGCCCTTTTGTCCAGGAAAACTAGGTCCAAAAGGAACTATATTTGGCATGATCTTCGCATAAGTTCCACCCGTAGTTGTAACTGGCGTACCATCCATGCCTGTTACCTTTTCATAAGTCGCCTTTAATGTTTGACATAAGAATCCATTTTTATCAAAATAAACAGGATCATAATTATGTATACATTCTACTTGTAGTCCTTTGCTTAATTTAGATTTGATTGTCTCCTCTATTGTATCATTACTAATACTTGCAGGATAGCTAAAAGAGAAGTCAAAGCCAAGTTTTCCTTCTAAATCCACCAGCTTTTTATTACTCATCTGCATTTTACCAAATTCAGGATCCTCAATATTTAGTCCCAATTTATTTCCAAATCCATTATCCGATAAAATATATTCATTAATAAATTGATTAAATACAGTTTTATTTTCAATAGCCGCACTCACACGATAGGTACTTCTTCCTCTTTCCGCATATACAACCGGATATTTACAATCGGGTGTCCAACCCATAATAGGTGGTTTTCTGACTTTAAGGAAATGTGTTAAATCTTCAAATCCCGTTTCTTCATTCGTTCCAAACAAAATATAAACAGGACGCTTTAACTGAATTTTCAATTCCTTTATGGCATATAATGCGTATAAACAAGATAAAGTCGGTCCTTTATTATCTAAAATACCGCGGGCAAAGATTCTGCCATTTTCATCTTCATAAGCTGAGAACGGAGGATGATTCCATCCTTCTCCTACAGGTACAACATCTAAATGTCCCATAATGCCAATATAGTCTTCTCCTTGACCATATTTGGCAATACCCACCATATGATCGACGTTCTCTGTTTCAAAACCTAATTCACGAGCTAATTTCAATGCTTCTTCTAAAGCTTTATTTACGCCTTCTCCAAAAGGCATACCTGGCTTAGCTTCACTTTGTACACTATCGATTTGAACAACTCTTTTGATTCCTGAAATCATCTCATCGCTGATTTCATCGATTTTCTTTAATAATGCCTCTTCCATTTTATTTCCTTACTAATGGAGCTGTGCGCGTAGCCATATAGTTGTCCATCCATTCTTTACTAGCAACTTCAAATGTGCATTTTCCATCCTCATCATGATTTACTAAATATACTGTTGGGGCTTGTTTTTCAGTTGCCACTACAAAACTAAAACCTTCAATATTTGTAGCGCAACCCCATTCACCCTTATTATTCATCGCAATCAAAGACATGTCTCCAGCTTTCCCTCTTCTTCGTTTTAATTCTAAATCAAAATCGTGTACAGCCTTTTCACACGCTTGTTGAGGATGCATGCCTTCTTTCATTAGGCGAACGATTTCATAAGAAACACAGCCCTTCATAACATCTTCCCCTAAACCTGTAGCACTCGCTCCTCCGACAAAAGAATCTACATAGAATCCAGAACCACATACAGGCGAATCGCCTAGACGTCCTGGATGTTTCATGAACAATCCAGAAGTACTTGTAGCACAAGTCATGTGTCCTGCAGTATCTAGACAAACCATACCTACTGTGTCATGTCCTGAATATGGTTTTAATTCCGTATTTGTGATTTCTTTTGTACGATTGTGATAATGAATCTTAGCACGATCTGTAAGCATTGTTTTTCTTTCAAAGCCATGTCTTGAAGCATATTTTTCAGCACCTTGACCAATTAGGAAGTTATTGGCATCATAGTGCATTAGACTACGTGCAATACTAACAGGGTTGGCAAAATCTTTAACGCCACCAACACATCCAAATTCTAGTGTATCCCCATCCATAAAAGCAGCATCTAATTCCACTTCCATTTCTTCATTTGGAAGTCCTCCATATCCTACACTTTTATAGTATTCAAAATCCTCTACAGCTTTGATTGCTTCTTCAATCGAATCCGCTGCACTTTCGTTATTTTTTAACATAGAATCTGCTTTTGAAATTCCTTCTAAAGCCATTCTCCATGTTGCGATAATTCCGTACATACATTTTCCTCCTACATATGATTCAAAAATAAAATCGCTTTAAAAAAGCGACCTTATTTGTTTTTAAATTTTTTCATTTGCACGATAGCTTTTTTTAATACTTTTTCTGCATCCATCATACCATAATCTGTTGGATCAATAACCATAACTGGTGTTTTATCACCGTATTTTTTATTGATTTCATCAAATAAGAATTTAGTTTGTGGACCAATCAAGATACAATCTAAAGTATTTTTTTCAATGATGTCTTGAATGATTTTATATGAAAATGCCTTACATTCAATTGGCAAGTTGTGACTGTCAGCCACGTCCTGCATACGTTGTGCCATCATACTTGTTGACATCCCATTATCACAAAATAAGTATACTCTTTTCATATTCGTCTCCTACCTATTCTCAATATCTTGAAATTTCTTGAAAATCACGATTTGTTGTTGGGCAAAAGCCTTAAAATTTTCAGCTGCCATCAATTGATCCTCTGCATGCATCAACAACATATTTACCGCAACAGACTCTCCTCTTGCCTCTTGTTGAATCAAAGAAGCATGTGCTTCATGACCTTTAATATAAATAGCATCTCCTTCTTTAATTAATTCTTCTGCCTTATCAAATTCGTATTCCTGCGCCTTACGTGCTGCTTCAATATAGCTTGATTTTGCAGTACCTACACAAGAAATAATTTGAAAGCTTATCATTTCCAAGTTTTCCATAGATACCCTCCTTGTTCTGATTGTATTGTACATCATACAAATTTTCTTTTCTATGAATCGAACTTCCTAGCGATTAGGAAATATTCGATTATTCCTAACATCTAGGAAATTCCTTTCTGAGTATTCCATTCCTATACTTCCTATAATTAATATAGAAAGACAGGTGTACAAATGACAAACAATTATAAATGGGATTTATCTAAATTATATACTGGTTATGATGATCCAATCTTTTTAAAGGACTATGACCAGTTAGTAAACTACAAAATAGAAAACGTGAACACAAACACTTCCTTTAAACAACTCGAAGAAATCAAAGACTTAGAATATCGACTTCGTTTATATGTAACATTAAGACTAAGTGTAGAAGCCAACAATGAAGATGCTATTTTATGGTCAAGCAAAGTATTAAGTGCTTGTGCTGTAGCCGCAAATCAAATGAATGAATTATGGACAAAAATCTTAGAAGATAAAGAAATCAAGCAATCAAGTTATTATTCAACCTATAAATTTATCATTGAAGAAAAATTAAACAATGCTAAACACACATTGCCTTTAGAACAGCAGGAAATATTAAACTTAGTATATCCAACAAGTAAAAAAGCTTTCTCAGACATGTACTATGCACTAACTGGAAATGCCAAGGCCAACTATCGTGGGAACAGCTTACCTTTAACACAAGTAAAGAATATGTGTCATGATAATGATTCCAACGTTCGTAAAGATGCCTTCCTAGCCGAGCTTGAAGCCTATAAACCAATTGAAACACCACTTGCCTTTGCGGTAAGTGCCATTAAGAAACAACAACTTATAGAAGCACGCTTACTTGGCTATAAAGATCCTTTAGAAAAAATGTTGATTGAATCAAGAATGTCATCCAAAACATTAGATGCGATGATGAGTAGTATTCAAAAATATTTACCTGTATTTAGAAAATACCTTCGTACAAAGGCCAAGATGCTAGGTTATGATCATGGTCTTCCTTGGTATGAAATCTATGCCACTTTACAAGAATGTGACTTTAATTTCTCTATTAAAGATTGCGAATCCTATATTTTGGATGCTTTTGAAAAAGTAGGTGAAAACTTACATGAAATGACAAAAACTGCATTTAATGAACATTGGATTGATTATCCAACTTATGAAGGTAAACAACCTGGCGCATTCTGTGAAAACCTGGGTTGGATCCATGAAAGTCGTATTATCACAAACTACAACAATACATTAAGTGATATTATTACAGTTGCCCATGAGCTAGGTCATGCTTTCCATGGAGAAATGATTGAAGAACAGGCTATTTTAAACCGTGATTATTGTATGCCACTGGCAGAAACGGCAAGTACATTTAATGAAAATGTAATGTATAACTATATGGCAAGCATTTTACCTAAAAAAGAAAAATTATTAGTCATTGATACACAATTATCGGCATTATGTCAAAACGTATTGGACATCTATGCGCGATTCTTATTTGAAAAATCTGTATTTGAGCATATTGAAGAAGGTTTCTTAAATGCCAAACAACTATGTGAACTAATGAAGGAAGCCCTAAATAAATCATTCGGTGATGGTTTAGACAAGAACTGGATACATCCTTATCGTTGGATTACAAAGGTACATTACTACATTCCAGATATCGCGTACTATAACTTCCCATATACATTTGGTGCTTTATTTTCTCGTGGTTTATACGCAAAATTCAAAAAGGAAGGGACATCATTTATTCCTAAATATGAAAAACTACTAGCTGCAACAACCACAAATACTTGTGAAAATGTCGCAAGTATGGCAGATATCAACATTGAAGAAGAATCGTTCTGGCAAGAAAGTCTACAATCGATTGCCAATCAAATTCAAGACTTCTTAAAGGAGTTAAGCGCATGATCTCATTTGCGAATTTACATGATGATATAGGAAATGATTTGTTCGATCATAAAGAACAGTTGAATCGTTTGGATGAATTTCACTATCCTCGCTTTAAAGAAGGCAACATGAAATTTTCTGCCATTGTCTGCTGCTTTAGCGGCACTGAATCATGGCAAGATATGCAAGAATGTATCGTATATGCCAATGATTGTATTCATTCAAGTAAACATTTCTCCTTTAACAACGATAAAGATATTCAAGTCTTTATCGCTGTTGAAGGTATGTGTGGAATTAAAGAAGATGTCACAAATAAAATTCAATGGTTATATAATCATAATGTACGTCTTGGTTCATTATGCTGGAACGATGATAATGCCCTAGCTTGTGGTGCAAGAACAAATAATAAACCATTAACAGATCTAGGTATTGAAGCGATTCAAGCTATGAATCATATTGGCATAGCCATTGATACAAGTCATTGTTGCGAATGGAACTTCTATGATATCGCAAAAACAAGTACAAAGCCCATCATCGCATCTCACAGTAATGTGAAGGCTTTATACAATCATTACCGTAACTTGAGCGATTTACAACTAGACATTATTAGAAATAAACAAGGACTAGTTGGAGGTATTCCGGTTCGTTGGTTTGTGAAGAACAAGAAAGAAAATGCGACACTAGATGACTTTATTGAAATCCTTAAATACTTAAAAGAAAAGATTGGCATTGAACATATCGCATTAGGTTTTGATTTTATGGACTATATGCCTGGCATGGAAGATAGTAATGTGGTTGGTATGAAGGACATCACAGAAATCCAAAATATTGCACTAAAACTCAAGGAAAATGAATTCACAGATGAAGAAATCAATGCGATTTGTTTCAACAATGCATATTCATTTATGCAAAACTATTTATAAAAGATAAAATCCACCGAGCGGTGGATTCAGACTGTTGACAAAGTGACTGTCGACAGTCTTTTTAAAATCTGATAGAATATCTGTGGCAGAAACGTACTTCATAAACCCAAAATAGTCGACGTTTCTGCCATTTATTATGCCAAAAATGATATAATTATAGAGGGTTTATGGAGGATATCACAATGGCTATGACTAACAGAAACAATGCAAAATTAGATTGCATGATTTACTATACATTAGATGAATTAGTACCACAGGATCATTTGGTTCGTAAGATGGAGGAAGCTCTTGATTTTCGGTTTATTTATCCGAAAGTTCAGCATCTTTACAGTCGTCACG
>OGOQ01000212.1_pt1 | contig 67700 bp, 35 predicted proteins | sample 1552691 | NCBI WGS metagenome assembly OGOQ01 (sample SAMEA2580209, study PRJEB22360) | human gut metagenome | biome: human gut; feature: human-associated habitat; material: faeces | place: Denmark | collected 2008/2010
TTATTTAGCGAGCAATGAGATGGCGAAACCACCACCACGTGCTTCGTTAATCTTCAAAACATCACCCTTCTTCACAGTCTTGTGAACAATCTTGTAAGATTTAGGGTTCTTCTCGTAGTCAGCATTCTTGCCGTCCTGATAGATAGCGCAAGCATACTTCTTGCCCTTATCCAGGAAGTCGAGCTTTACTACGGCTGTGCGGGCTGCATCAGTCTTACCGCCTACAAACCAGTTATCGGTACCCTTAGCCTTGCGGGCTACGGTGATATACTTAGCTGGCTCAGCCTCCAGGTACTTGGAGTCGTCCCAGTCGCAAGCTACATCGCGGATGAACTGGAAGGCATCGTCGTACTTCTCATAATGCTCTGGAAGATCGGCAGCCATCTGCAAAGGACTGTACATTACGAGATAGAGAGAAAGCTGACCACAGAGGGTGGTATGAACATAACTCTTATTGTTGCTCCACTCAGAAAGCTTGGTTTCGAAGATACCAGGAGTATAATCCATCGGACCACCCTGCAGACGGGTGAATGGCAACATTACGGTATGATAAGGCTTGCTGCCGCCAAATGCTTCATATTCTGTACCACGTGCACTCTCGTTGCCAACCAGGTTAGGCCAGGTGCGGCAGATACCTGTAGGACGGGTTGCCTCGTGGGCATTCACCATAATATGATGCTTGGCAGCGGTCTCGACGACACGCTGGTAGTGATTGTTCATCAACTGGCTGTAGTGATACTCACCTCTTGGGATGATATCTCCCACATAACCGGTCTTCACGGCATCATAACCATATTTGTTCATCAGGTTGAAGGCATCTTCCAGGTGGCGCTCGTAGTTGAGAGCTGCAGAAGATGTCTCGTGGTGCATCATCAGCTTCACACCCTTAGAGTGAGCATATTCGTTGAGCATCTTGATATCAAAGTCAGGATATGGAGTCACGAAGTCGAAGACATCGAGTTTCTGATGACCGAACCAGTCTTCCCAACCTTCGTTCCAGCCTTCTACCAATACTTCCTGCAAACCGTTCTTGGCTGCAAAGTCGATGTAGCGCTTCACTTCCTCGTTGGTTGCACCATGAGTACCGTTAGGCTTGCACTTGCTGTAATCGGTTACACCGAGACGCACAGATGGCAGATCGTTGGTATAGCTCCAGGTCTTGGTGCCTACAATCATGTTCCACCATACACCGCAGTACTTGGTAGGATGAATCCAGGATGTATCCTTAATCTTGCAAGGCTCGTTAAGGTTCAATATCAACTTGCATGAAAGCATATCACGTGCATCATCACTTACCATCACGGTACGCCAAGGGGTATTGAATGGTGTCTGGATGAATCCCTTTCTGCCTACAGCATCAGGAGTGAGCCAAGACTCGAAGGTCAATGTTTTCTCGTCCAGATTGAGGTGCATGGTTGGATAATCCAGGCAGGCAGCCTCATGGATGTTGATGTAGAGTCCGTCCTTGGTCTTCATCTGGAGAGAGGTCTGAACACCGGTATCAGAGAAGACGGTGGTAGATGAATTGCTCTTGTAAGCTTCACGGTTTTTCGTAATAATTGGGCGAATGCCTGTCAATGGAGTAATGTTGTAATCATACTCCTGTGTATCATAATCACCAGGAATCCAGTAAGCGGTATGATCGCCTGCCATGGCAAACTGGGTATGCTCCTCCTGGATGACAAAATAATTCAGACTTTCCTGTTGTGGGAACTCATAGCGCAAGCCCATACCATAATCATATACACGGAAACGGATGGTAATGTTACGCTTAGAAGCAGCCTGGTTCAGGTTTACCTCCATCTCGTTGTAATGGTTGCGGATGGTAGCGGTCTCGCCCCATACCGGCTTCCAGGTTTCATCGAAGGTCGATGTCTTGCTGCCGGTTTCAGTAAAACCATCCATCAGGCTGGTTTCCTCCATGCCCTTAGAGGCATGTTTATCCTTAGCCAGTTCCAATCCTAAGTGGGATGGCTTACATACAGTCTTTCCCTTATAGCTCATCTCATAGGTAGGCTGTCCCTTTTCGGTCAAAGAGAAAGTTACCGAGACGTTGCCGTTAGGCGACTTTACGGTCTGGGCTGCTGCCAACATAGGAAGCAAGAGACCCATCACTAATACATTCAGTTTTTTCATACTGTTCAGTTGTTGTTTATTCTTGTTTTTGAATCTTCGTTAGTTTATCTCAATCATTATCTGTTTATTCTTAAGATAGTGCAAAGATACAAAAAACAAAAATACCCTCCACATTTGGGAGGGTATTTTTCTGCAAATGAGTGTGCAAACGTTTGCACTATATATAATCATGTTAGTTAGCATCTTCCAGACTGCGAAATCATCTCTGTGATATTCTGCACGAAACGCTTGTCAGCAGCCAGATCCTCTATGTTGAGGTGCATGCGGTAACGCCAGTAATGCTTAGGGTTAGCCGGGATATTGATACGCTCGGCATCGGCATCTGGCAGACGGAGAACCTCATCGGTAGCCAACCAGTCCTGGATGCTCAATATGCAGAGCATGGATGGAGAGGTGAGATGGCGGCTGATGATGTCACTAGCCAACCAGCCAGGGAGTGGATGAGGTGCTGGTCCCTGACGGTAGAGCATCGTATTGTAATACTCCTGGGTACGCTGGATATTCTCATCCCACCACATGCGCAGAGTAGGCATATCGTGGCTCGAAATAGTACATACCGAGCGGTATGGGTTACGGCTCAGATGTCCGAACTTAACCGATGGATCCTTTGGCATGCTCTGGAGTTCCAAGCCCAACATCTTCAATTCGTCCATTACCCATGGCACACAATCAGGGACCATACCAAGGTCTTCTGCACAACCCAGCATGCGGGTAGCCTGAACCAGCTTAGGCAACTTTTTCATCGCCTCCTGATACCAGAACTGGTTGTTGCGGCGATAGAAATAGTCGTTGTAAAGGCGGTTGAACGCAGCCTTGTCATTATCATAGAGCGACTCGTAGATAAAGTCAAGCTGGGCTGAGATACGTGGATGGAAGACGCTAGGGTTGGTATGATCACGTACAAAGAGTACATCGCTGATCAGGGCATACAAGCCATCACGCAGCCAAAGTTCCTTCTCATCTGTTGCATCAGCAAATAGAGCCTCTACCTTGCGCTGGGTATCTACCTCTGGTTTCATCTGATAACGCTCGTCATCCAGACGGTCGAGATACTTCTCCTTCACCTCACCGGCACGCTCATGGAACATGCGGTCCAATACCCAATCGGTAATGAACGGACGGGTAAAACGGTCTTCCTGGAAGTGCAAACCATAGCTTTCTATCTCTTCACGGCTCATGGCAAGCGCCGGTGCAAACTGTCCGAGCAATCCATGTACGCTATGTACCGGAATCTCCCAGATACGGAAGAAGCCCAATACGTGGTCGATGCGGTAAGCATCAAAATATCTTGCCATGTTCTGGAAACGGCGGTTCCACCACTGGCAACCATCCTTCAGCATCTCAAGCCAGTTATAGGTAGGGAATCCCCAGTTCTGACCATTGGCAGAGAAGTCATCAGGTGGAGCACCCGCCTGACCATTGAGGTTGAAGTATTTAGGTTCCATCCATACATCGCAACCATTGCGGTTTACGCCGATTGGAATATCACCCTTTAAAATAACGCCCTTAGCCTTGGCATGCTCGTGAGCCTCCTGCATCTGGCGGTCCAGTACGAACTGTACGAAATAGAAGAACGCCACGTTCTTGTAAGCAGCAGTCTTAGGGTCGGCAAGCGCCTTGCGCTCAGCCTCATCCCAAACCTGATGATCTGACCACTGATTGAAATCAGCCGTACCATTCTTATCACGCAGGTATGAATACTGTGCGTAAGGAACCAGCCACAGTTCAGTATCCTGGAAGAAAGCCTTGTATTCGGCTGTCTTCATCATCTTTTCACCTTCTTGATTGAAGATTTGGCGCAAGTAATTTATCTTGAAATCATTTACTTTCTCGTAATCTATCTTATCCAGTGCGTTCAACTCTGCACGTGTCTTCTCAGCCTCAGCTCGAGCCTTGATATCCTTCAGTTCTGGGAGAGCATGGAGGTCGGCATACTGCGGATGAATAGCGAAGACGCTGATGCAGCTGTATGGATAACTGTCGGTCCATGTATGAGTGATGGTAGTATCATTGATAGGAAGGAGCTGGAGCACCTTCTGACCGGTAGAAGCCACAAAATCAATCATGGTCTTCAGATCACCGAAATCACCGATACCGGCACTCTTACGGGTACGCAATGAGAATACTGGCACCTGCGTTCCGGCAAGTTTGCGGTTATACAGAGCGAAGAAAGCCTGGTCGAGTTCGTAAGATACCAACTCACCTGCCTTCATCTCCGGCAAATCCACGGTTCTGTTCATGCTGGTTTCCCAGAGAAGCTCGTTCTTCGCATTACGGAAAGCAACGAACTTAAACTCCAGATGACCGCCCTCAAGATGAGTCGCATCAATATCAGCAACCCATTCATTATAGGTATGCTGAGTCATCGGAAGAATCTTCTGCACATCCCAGGCACCCAATGCTTTATCTGCACCCAATACACCCAGACGATCACCATCGCGAAGCTGAGGAGCACGGACTACCAAACGTACAATCTTGCTGCCCGTTTCCGGCTTCATCTCCTGTGGAGCCTGATGATTGATGCAATCGGTAAAGGCACTGCTGTAGAGATACGAATCCTCCGGCATAACCTTCCAGTGGTCGTAAAGGGTATAATCCACAGCCTTTCTGGCATTTACATCGAGCTGATGCTTAATCATAAGCCATTCGGTTTTGACGACACATCCTTCACGTTCTACACTATAATAATAGGTATACGATTTTTCTGGTGATTCAACACACCAGTCGCATGCCCACTTTTCCCCATCTGAGGTCTGGAGTGGAAGCTTCAGAACTTCCTCTCCACTCTGGATGTTAACAGCGATATGCTCGCCGAACATCACTTTATAATCTATATTAAACTGTATTGTCATAAGACTCTTAAGGCTCTTGAAAATGTTATAATTTATGTTTGATGCTACAAAGGTAAGAAAAACGAGCGAAAAACGTATCTGAAATTTGCATATTTTTTCTCACAAGCCATGCAAACGTTTGCACACTCCCACTCCGTAGAAACAATCAATTAATCGTTCATCTTATTTTATTCTGATTTCTTATCCTTGATGATACTCACAGACAGCGCACCCGCAATCAGCAGGATACCTGCCACAATCATCATATCGCTCTGATGAGAACCCACCAGACTCAGGATAGTTCCACCGCAGATAGCAGCCACAATTTGAGGAATACAGATGGTACCGTTAAACAGACCGAGATAAGCACCCATGTGACCATATCCCTGCAAAGCATTGGTAACAAAGGTGAAAGGCATCGCCAGCATGGCTGCCCAACCAGCACCAATCATCAGGAACGGAACAAACTGCAGATACTGGTCATGCAGGAAAGGTATCAGGGCAAAGCCCACACCACCGATAACCAGACTGACAGCGTATGCCACCTTCGTATTCTTAAACTGAGGGAGAATCACAGCCCAGATAACACTACCTACCGCCTGTACGGCAAAGAGAATGCCCACCCAGTTGCCTGCCTCTTGGAATGCTTCAGAAGCAGGGTCGGTAGTATTCCATACGGTTTCAGCGATGGCTCCCGTAGAATAATTCCAGAGATAAAGGAAACCAGCCCAGCAGAAGAACTGAACCAGTCCCACCTTCCAGAAGGTAGATGGCGCCTTGCGGAGCAAAGTAATCCAACCAGCCTTGTCTTCAGAAGCCTCAGCATTAGGATTCTTCACTCTTCCCTCTTCACTCTTCGCTTCATTATACTCCGCATACTGCTGTGGATTCCACTCCTTCACCTTCATCGTGGTGTAGATAACACAGAGAATCAGGATAGCCGCACCGATATAGAATGACCAGATGACAGAATCAGGAACCACACCCTTCTCAGCATAATTCTTGATACCGAGGAAGGTAAAGAGGAACGGGAAGATATATCCGGCTACAGAACCGGCATTGCAGAGGAAACTCTGGATAGAGTAAGCCTTTGCCTTCTGTTTTTCATTTACCATATCGCCTACCAGCATCTTGAACGGCTGCATTGCCATGTTGATGCTCGTATCGAGGAACATCAGCGCTATCAGTCCGAAGAGCATCGCACCGCTCACGGTCAGTCCGAGCGAACCGGCGTTCGGGAGCAGGCACATTACCAGGACGGCAATCGTAGCACCCACAAAGAGATAAGGGATGCGGCGGCCAAAGCGGCACCACGTCTTATCGCTCAACGTGCCCACGATAGGCTGTACCAGGATTCCCATCAGAGGAGGGAGAATCCAGAAATAACTCAAGTTGTGTGGGTCAGCACCCAACGTTGCAAAGATTCGGGAGATATTGGCGCTCTGTAGGGCGTAGGCAATCTGTACTCCGAAAAATCCGAAGCTCAAGTTCCAGAGCTTCCAGAAACTTAAATCAGGTTTTTGTTTCATCGTTATATTGTTTTTATATTTTTATCTTGTTGTTCCTCTCACCACGAGTCGTGTTCTCACCACTCTCTTCTCCACCTCATCTCTAGGGATGGAGCCTTCCACCTGACCAATCAGGATATTGGCAGCTTCCTCGCCTACGGCTACACCTCGCTGCTCAACCGTAGTAAGCATCGGGTCGCACGCCTTGGCACGGTCACCATTGGTGAATCCGCAGATGCTGATTTCTTCAGGCACCTTGAACCCCATCCGCTTGGCGGTATAGAGGATGCCGATTGCCGTATCATCATTGATGGCAAAGAAAGCATCCGGACGATCTTCCTCTATCAGAATATCCGGCGTTATTGCTTCGGCATTGGCACGGTCATCGCAGATCTTCACCCAGTCAGGGTTCTCCGTCAAACCATGCTTTACCAGCGCATCATGATAACCGTTATATCGGTTTTTGGAGATTTCCAGATTCATCGGCGATCCGTAGAAAGCAATCTTCTTGCAGCCCGTATCAATCATGTGGGTAACGGCGGTAAAGGCACCCATATAGTCATCTACCACCACTCGCGAGCAGTTCACGCCCGTACATATTCTATCATAGAAGATGAGCGGCACCCTATTCTGCAGCAGTTTTTCGAAATGGTCATACTGCTTGGTATCCTTCGCCTGTGAAACGATGATGCCACAAACCTTGTTCTGATAGAAGTCTTCACAGATGGCCACCTCCTTATCGTAGCGCTCGTTACTCTGCGCCACCATCACACGGTAACCTCTGGCTCTAGCCTCTTCCTCTATACCCGAAAGCACCGACATGAAGTAATAGTGTACCACCTGAGGCACAATAACTCCAATCACCTTCATCGGCTTCACCTTATTATGTCTTAAAGCTTCACCCAGGAAATTAGGAAAGAAGTTATGTTCACGCGCGTATTTCTGAATACGCTCCTTTTGGGCAGTACTGATACGAGAACTGTCCTTCAATGCCCGGCTCACTGTGGCAACACTTACGCCCAGGTCGCGAGCAATATCTTTCATTGTTATTGTTTCTTTATCACCCATTGCTATTAGTTGTGCTGCAAAATTACGAAATATCCTCAATATTGGTCAGAATTCATTGACATAAATCAAGTAAATTCTGTGCAAACGTTTGCACAAAATAAATAACGGAATTAACACAAAAATAGTACAACATTAGAGAAAAGAACTTAATTTTGCACACAGAAACGACAAGTTTATGGGCAAGCGCCCCATTCCTACCTTATATAAGTAAGATGCCAGAAAGACTAAACAAGAGCCAGAACGGCATTTTGAGTAGGAACGACAACAACTTAAGCCAAGAAGAAAAAAAGAAAAAGTAAATAAATATAATACATTAACTTAAAAATCAAGCAAATGATGAAGCAGGTAAAAATTAAATTGCCTCTCAGAGCGTTGACCCTAGCAAGCGGTCTGCTTCTGACGGTGAGTTCCTTTGCGCAGACAAATGCAGTTAAGGGACATGTGAAGGATGCTTCTGGTGAGCCTATCATGGGTGCTACCATTACAGTTAACGGTAAGGCAGTGGGCATTACTGACATGGATGGTAACTTCTCAGTTGATGCAGCGCCAGGTGCCAAGATTACATTCACCTATCTGGGTATGACACCACAGACTGTGAAGGCATCTAGCAACATGAACATTACCTTGGAAGATGACTCTAAGTCTTTGAACGAAGTCGTTGTCATCGGTTATGGTGTGGCTAAGAAGAACGACTTGACTGGTTCTGTCGCAGCACTCAAGCCAGATGAGAAGAACCATGGTATCATTACATCTGCACAGGATATGATCCAGGGTAAGATTGCCGGTGTAAACGTTAACTCTGCAACGGGTGCTCCTGGTGAAGGTGCACAGATCCGTATTCGTGGTGGTGCTTCTCTTACTGCGAGCAACAACCCATTGATTGTTATCGATGGTATGCCTATGGATAACAATGATACAAAGGGTGTTAACAACCCTCTTTCTCTTGTCAATCCTAACGATATCGAGAGCTTCACTGTATTGAAAGATGCTTCTGCTACAGCCATCTATGGTTCCCGTGGTTCTAATGGTGTCATCATCATTACCACTAAGAAGGGTCGCAATGGTCAGAAGCCGCAGGTTTCTTACAATGGTACACTTTCGGTAAGTACTATCGCCAAGAAACTGGATGTGATGAACGCTTCTGAGTACACAGACTTCATCAAGAATTATTATGGCGAAGATTCTAAAGCTTATAAAGGCTTAGGTTGGAAGGAATACAATGCTGATGGTACACCTAACTATGCTGCCGGTACATACGATACTGACTGGCAGGATGAGATTTACCGCGCAGCTGTCAGCCATGAGCATAATGTCAGCTTATCAGGTGGCATCAATAAGAAATCATGGTCAATGCCTTACCGCGTCAGCGTTGGTTACACTGGCCAGGAAGGTATCTTGAAGGGTTCTGACTACAAGCGTGTTACAGCTGGTTTCAACCTCAGTCCTTCTTTGCTCAACAAGCACCTCAACCTGAATGTAAATGGTAAGTATTCTTACTCTAAGACAGTTCCTGGCGGACAGGATGCCGTTGGCGCTGCTATCACAATGGACCCTACTCGTCCTGTTAAGAGCAGTGATGAGAAATTCAAGAACTGGGGCGGCTATTGGCAGTGGGTAAATCCTGTTGACTCATACGACAAGACCTTCCCATACGATCGTAATTCTGACGCTCCAACCAACCCTGTTGAAAAGGTAGAGAACTACGGATTTAACAAGAGTGCACATGTTCTTTTGGGTAACGTAGAGGCTGACTATAAGATTCATGGTTTCGAAGACCTGCATCTGCATGTCAACTTAGCTGGTGAATATACCACTGGTGGTGAATACAATCACATGAATCCACAGTCTACCTACGCATTCTACTATGGTGGCGACAGCGAAAATACAGAAAAGAAGTATAACGTTGTAGCAACAGCTTATGCTCAGTACACCAAGGACTTCAACAAGGCTAACCACTTCGATATCACAGCTGGTTACGAGTATAGCCACATGAAATATTGGGGAGACCAATGGAGCAGAACCATGTATCCATCTACCTACGAAGGAAAGAATGATAAGGGTGAAGCTCTTGCTGGCACACAAAAGGCTTACGATACCAGCAGATGGAGAGGTCAGACTTATCTCGTGAGCTGGTATGGTCGTGCCAACTATTCTTTGTTGGATCGTTACCTCCTTACATTTACCGCACGTTATGATGGTTCTAGCCGCTTTGCCGACGGACATCGTTGGGGTTTCTTCCCTGCAGCAGCCTTCGCATGGCGTATTAAAGAAGAGAGTTTCCTGAAAGATGTTGACGCTATCAGCGACTTGAAACTTCGTCTGGGTTGGGGTAAGACCGGTCAGCAGGATACAGGTAAAGAGTTCTATACTCCTATCTACAAGAAGAGTACAAGCATACACTACCTCTATCCTATCGGTGGTAAAGAAAACAACCCTGGTGTGCTCTATCGTCCAGAGGCTTACAATGAAGACCTGACATGGGAGACCACTACTACATGGAACGTCGGCCTCGATTACGGTATGTTCAACCAAAGACTTGCCATCAACATTGATGCATATTATCGCAAGACAACAGACTTGCTCAGTACAACTACCATCCCTGCAGGACAGAACTTCAGCAATGTACTTATAAAGAACGCAGGTTCTTTGGAGAACAAGGGTTTTGAGGTTGCTGTAACAGGTCGTCCTATCCAGACCAAGGACTGGTTTGTAGAATTGAGCGTGAACGCTGCCTACAACAAGAACGAGATTACTGAACTTGCAGGTGGTCGCGATATGATTGAGGCAGGAATGACGGTAGGTCAGGATCAGCCAATCACCTATCATAAGGTAGGTAAGCCAGCCAACTCATTCCTGGTTTACCAGCAGGTATACGATGAGAACGGACGCCCTATCATGGGTTGCTATGTAGACCGCAATGGTGATGGTGCTATTGACGAGAACGACAAATACTTCTATAAGAATATCGTAGCTCCTTGGACAGGTGGTTTCAGCTTCAAGGTTTCATACAAGAACTGGGATCTCGGAAGTAACTTCCGTGCAAGTTTCGGCAATTATATCTACAATGGATACGCAGAAAGCAAGGCTAACACTTCTGTACTCTGTAATCCAAAGGGATATTATGAGAATAGCACAAAGGATATTACTGCTTTAGGCTGGACTTCCTACAACTATCCTCTTACCGATTACTTTGTACAGAATGCAAGCTTCTTGAAGTGTGACAACATTACTTTGGGCTACAATTTTGACAATATATTGAAGATGGGTAACTACAAGGGTATCTCAGGTCGTATCTACGCATCATGCTCTAATGTATTTACTATCACAAAGTACAAAGGTCTCGAGCCAGAACAGACATCAGGTAAGGACAGCAACGTATATCCACGCTGCCGCACATTCCTGCTCGGTTTGAACCTCAACTTCTAACAATTTAAAATAGATTTCAATATGAAACTCAATAAATTCAAAACAATCGTCCCTGCTGCAGCTCTTCTGCTTTCAGCAAGTTTGTGCTCTTGCATGGATGATTTGGACAAGGGAAACATTGATCCAAATGGTGATGCTAATGCAAACATTATTGGCTTGTATAGCAAGTGCTATGCGGGTCTTATTATGGAAGGTAATGATGGTAATGCAGATTTCAAAGTTGACGACAATGGTAAATCTACGTTGATACGTAACCTATATTACTTCAACGAATTACCTACAGACGAATCTATCTGCTGGTGGTCAGATGGTGGTATCATAAAAACATGTTACAATGAGTTTGCGCCAGATAATGATTACCTGAAGATTCTTTACTATCGTATGATGAGTAACATTTCGTACGAGAATCATTTCTTAGGTCTCGAGGCAGCAAAAGAAGATAAGGCGAAGTATGCAGAGGTACGTGTTATCCGTGCTTACCAATACTTATTAATGCTGGATTTCTGGGGAGATCCTTCTTTCTCAGATAAGATTTCGGAAGAAACTCCACGCCAGGCTCACACCTACAATGAAAAGTATGATGCAAGTAAGAGTTACACTCGTGCACAGCTCCTTCAGATGGGTCGTGAATTCCTGTTCAACTGGGTAAAAAGCGAATTGCTTGCTGCAGAGCCAGACCTGTTGGAGGCAAAGCCTGAGACAGACACAGATCCAGACTATGGCCGCGTAGATAAAGGTACATGCTGGTTGCTTTTAAGCCGTCTGTACCTCAATGCCGGTACATACCTCAACAACAATGGTCAGGACAATCCATATTGGGATAAGGCTCTCGAATATGCCAAGAAAGTTATCGATTCACCATATAAACTCTTCCTTGGCACCGATATGACTGCTGAGGCAAAGGCTAATGGCTACAAGCCATACGACTTGCTCTTTATGGGTGACAATGGTTCGAATGGTGCAAGTTGCGAGGCTCTTCTACCTCTGATGCAGGATGGAAACGATACTCAGGGCTACGGAGGATCACTCTTCTTTATCGCAACAAGTATAGATGCTCAATCAAGAACTGTTACAGGTAAAGCCATGGGTACAACAGAGCTCAACTGGTCAGGAATGCGTGTGCGCCCTTCGTTCTTGAAAAAGTTTATCAATAATCCTACAGAATTTGAAGGCAAAACTGCAGCTGAAATTCGTGGAATAGCCAAAGATGATCGTGCACTGTTCTGGGGCGAGAAAGCTGGTAAAGCTGATGAAGAACCAGAAATGCATACCGTAGACTTGGGTAAAAATGCAGCGTTCAAGAATGGACTCAACGTTGTAAAATGGAACAATCAATATTCCACCGGCGCCAATTCACATGATACAAAATTTGTAGATACAGACTTCTTCCTCTTCCGTGTAGCAGAGGCTTACCTCAACGCTGCAGAAGCTGCATTGCACCTTAACGACGCTAATCCAGCTAAGAAATGGATTGATGCTCTTCGCGATCGCGCTAACGCAGAAATTCGTTCTTCATATACTCTTGAAGACGTACTCGACGAGCGTGCCCGTGAGTTGTACTGCGAAGGTTTACGTCGTACAGACCTGATCCGTTACAACCAGTTTGGTGGTGCTCAGGCTACATACAATTGGGAATATAAGGCTGGTAGTAAGAATGGTACAACCTTCGACAAGAAGTTTAATGTATATCCTCTCCCATCTTCAGAGCTTCTTTCCAACGATAACCTGATTCAGATTGACGGATACAACGAGGTTCAAAACTAAAGTATAATAGAATTATAAAAGAAAACGCAATATGAAGAATAAATATATAATTGGTGCTCTGCTTGTCGGCATCATCAGCTTATTCGCATCATGTTCGGATGACAACGACTCAAACCCAACGCTGATTCAGCCTTCGGATTTTGTGTTGAACACTCCAGAATATGTAAATTCTACTATTGACTTGAAGCAATCTACAGGACTTAGCCTTTCATGGTCACAGCCTAAGTATACTGCAGACAACGCTCCAATCAATGTAACATACGAGATACAGGTATCTCCAACCAACTCTTTCACAGTTTCTGCAGATGAGGCTGCAGCAGACAAAGATGGTGAAAAGGTGGCAGATTACGATGTTCTTGAGCACACTACGCAGGTATGTAAAACTTCTGCCTCTGCTGAAGAAATAGACAAGGCACTGGTAAAGGTTCTGAAATTGCCAGTAGACTATGTTCCTGTTGAACAGGATGCGTATATCCGCATAAATGCATACATACAAGAGGGTGACAACCGTCTGAATCCTATCGCATCAAAAAACACCATCCATCTTAAGGTATTACCTTATTATGTTGATGTAAAGGATGCAACTCCTATAATGTGGTATCTCGTTGGAAACATGTTCGGTGCCAAGTGGGCAAATGAGAAGCTTGTTGGTACGGATGCTCTTCCTATGTTCTTGAAGCCAACCTCAACTTACAATAAGAAGACAGGTACAGGTGAGATTGAATACACCAACTACTTCCTTACAGGTGATTACGATGAAAAAGCTGAGGTCGCTGATGCAGGTTTCAAGATTCTGCCTGCAAGCTTCAACTGGGATTACAGTATGAATGCCAATGATGGTAAAGCAGGTACAATCGTCTATCGTGGTGATACAGGAAAAGATGGTGGTCACATCGTACCAAAGACAGCAGGTTACTACACCATTACTCTGAATACTGCTGACAATACTGCCAAAATGGAGGAGTACAAAGGTGAGGTGAAGAACTATGGCACAATCCAGATTGCGACATCTAAAGACGAGTTTAAGAGCGACACCCCAATGCTTCCTTACAATACTGTGGGCGTTGAGAACCACGCTTGGTATTATGTAATGGAAGTTGCTGCTGGCGAAACCGTACAGTTCAAGTTCAAGATTGCTGGTTCTTGGGAGACAAACTGGGGATATGGCACAGCTGATGGCGATATCAACATGTTCGGTAAATGTGAGGCTGGTGGCAAGAACATCGGTTTGGAAGAAGGCAAGTATGTCATCTCATTCAACGACATCACTGGTGCATTCAGCATTGTTAAATTGTAAATCACTTAAAGTATAGACAATTATGATTAAGAAAATATTATTGGGAATGACCCTGCTGATGTCTATGGTATCTTGTACCGAAGACTATACAGACTGGGCTAATCCACAGTCCAATCCTGATAAGGAAGAAGCTGTATCATTTGGAGATGGTAGCGTAACTCCAGAAGGTGTCATCAACTTGAAAGATGTTACAGGAGATAAGGTAAAAGTAGCGAGCATTGTTGCTCCTACTTCTACCAAAGATACTTACGCTCCATTTTTCAAGATTAATTTCGACGGTCAGTCTTTCGACATTGATGCTGATGGTAACATGGCAAAAGCTGACTTGGTAAATTACATCACAAATACGTATGGCAAACGCCCAATAGAGCATGACATTGATGCTACTCTCGACGCATGGCAAAGCAATGGTTCAACAGCCGCAAAGGTTAAGATGGCTACATCAGAAAACTTCCAGGTAAAGGCTATTCCTGAGGCTCCAGTTATCGAAGAAGGCTATTACCTCGTAGGCGACATGTTTACTACAGATGACGTAAATGGTTGGACTAAGGGTGTTGCAAAAGCATTCAACCACAGCGACAAGGATGTATATGAGGATCCGGTCTTCACCGTATCTTTCGAAACAACCAAGGCAGACCAGTATTGGAAGATTATTCCTAAGAAAAACATTGATGCAGATGACCTTTTGGCTCCAGGTGTTGTAGGTCCTAAGGTTGACGACGACGCCAGCATGACTGGTGCGCTGACCAACGATAACGCTAAGGCTGGTAAGATTGCCAAGGCTGGTAAATATAAGCTCACCATCAACATGATGGACTATACTTACACCATCGAGGAAGTCAACTACGATCCGTTCATCTACTTCATCGGTAGCACTGATGGTTGGAAGTCATCCGACCAGAAGCTCGCTCTCGTAGACGATGCAAAGGGCGTATACACTGGTTTCGTTTATATAGCCGATCCTAATGGGGCTGGACTCCAGTTCAAGTTCCAGCGTGTAGCAGGAAAATGGGAGAACGAGATCAACGCTGGTACATTCAACAAATTCTTAGATGCAGCAAGCGACGCAAGTGGAAACATCGGCGTTACTGAAGGAGAAGGAGTCTACTACTTCGATGTTAATCTTGGAGATGGCACCATCAAGGCAACTAAGGTTACTACAATGGGACTCATCGGCAAATTCCAGGGATGGGATGAAACTAAGGATGTAGCCATGACATGGAATGCCGAAGAGTATTGCTTTGAGGCAACAAATGCAGGTGTAACTGCAGATGGTTGGAAGTTCCGTATGAATAAGAAATGGGATGTCAACCTCGGTGGAAGCCTCAACGACCTGACAGCAGGTGGTAGCGACATTAAGGTTGCAGGTAACACAGTCAAGTTGTATCCTACAAGAAAGACAAAAGACAATATCTACTGCACAGTAGAGTAATCATCTGTTTCATCATAATAAAAATAGCATAATCAATAGGCGGCTCTCAATTCCGGGAGCCGCCTATTTTTCTTTCTCCTCATCCTTTTCAAGTATTTTTTCCCTAAAACCTTGGAAGTTACGAGGAAAAGTCGTATCTTTGCAGAAGAAAAGCTGCACTCGGCAAATTGAAAGCAAGCTTTCTTTGCGCTCGTTTGCATTTTCTTTGTCCCAAAATCCGTATGCCTTCTGTTAGAAGACCAAATTAAAACATTACTCTATGGATAGTTTGATACAATATAACAATGCTGTCAACGCTATAAAGACAGCCATACTTCAAGGACAATATGAAGCAGCCAAAGGTGTGAACCGCATACAACTTGCTTTATATTTTGCCATCGGAAAATATCTTTCACAACATACCCGCAAAGGAGTATGGGGCGAGGGCGCATTAGCATCCATCAGCGAACAACTTCGCAAGGAACTACCTGGTCTTCGAGGATTCTCGGAAACTCAACTAAGAGACATGAGACGTTTTTATGAAGCATGGGATATGCTTGACAGTAATTCAACGGCAGCAACCGCAAAATTGTGCTTTGAGAATTCAGCGGTTGCAACCGCTGAATTACAAAATAGTGAAAATCAGATAGATATATTCCATACTTTATCTATTTCTAATATTCCAGATTTTCCTGTTGAGGACTTCTTTAAAGTACCATTCACACACCACTCTGCCATCATTAGTGGACCAAAAGAAACTTCGGCACGCTTTTATTATATTCACCGCACTGTAGAGGAACATCTTTCCGTAAAGAAGCTCCGCCAACTTATAAAGGAGGATGCTTACCATAGCCAAGGACGCATGCCTAACAATTTTACCAGGACCATCAACAATCCTAGGGAAGCTCGACGTGCAGTAGAAATGTTCAAGGATGAATATCTACTTGACTTTATCAATGTAGAAGAGATTGGGGAACGCGAAAAAATAGATGTCGACGAACGAGTTGTAGAACAAAGCATCGTTCAGAACATCAAGAATTTCATCATGACCTTTGGCAGAGACTTTGCTTTCATCGGCAACCAATACCATTTGGAAATCTATGGTGTTGAACAATTCCCAGACCTGCTGTTTTTCAATCGAGAATTGAACGCCATGGTTTGCATAGAGCTAAAACTTGGCGAGTTTAAAACCTCTTATCTTGGGCAACTTTTTGGCTATCTCCAAATTCTCGACGACAAGGTGCGTAAGCCACACGAGAATCCGTCTATTGGAATCATTCTTTGCCAATCAGCAAACTACTCTTATGCAGAATATGCTGTTCGAGACTACAGCAAGCCGATGGGAGTTGCTACCTACAAGACGTTGGATGACATGCCTGAAAGGTTACGCAAGGCTTTGCCTGATATGAAGAAAATGATGGACTTGCTAAAAAACAAGGAAGAATAATATCCCCCTAAACATTTGGAGATTATTAGAAGATTAAAGAATAACATTCAATAGGCGGCTCTCAATTTCGGGAGTCGCCTATTTTCTTTTTCTTCTCCCCCTTTTCAAGTATTTTTTCCCTAATTCCTTGGAAGTTACGAGGAAAAGTCGTATCTTTGCCAACGAATAGCAATATTGCGTCCACGACCTTATAAAGCGTAAGCAGATGGCAAGATTTATAGACCCACGTGTTGACTGGGCTTTCAAGAGGATATTTGGAAGCGAAGACACGAAAGAATGTCTGATAACTTTCCTCAACGGACTGTTTGAAGACGAGTTGGTAATCAAGGACGTGACGTTTGCCAAGACCGAAAAACTTGGCTTGCGCCCCGATGACCGCGGTGTGGTCTTCGATGTCTATTGCATCACAAACGAAGGCAAGCATGTCATCGTAGAGATGCAGAAGAAAGAGCAGGAATACTTTGCCGACAGGGCATTGTATTACACGGCACGTGCCATTGTGCAGCAAGGCATCCGTGGAATCTGGGACTACCACTTGGCTCCAGTCTATACGGTATGTTTCATGGACTTTGTATCGCAAAGTCCGATATTAAAGGAGTTTCGCACCGATCTGGTGCTTACCGACTTGCAGACACGCCAGCAAGTGTCCGACAGGATGCGTATTGTGTACCTCCAGTTGCCATTGTTCGACAAGCACACGGAGGCAGAGTGTATGGATATATTTGATTGTTGGATTTATATAGTGAAGAATATGAACATGTTTGAACAGATGCCATTCAGCGAGAAGTATCCAGTCTTCCGCAAGTTGGCAGAAATAGGCGACCTCCGCAAGCTCTCCCGAGAGGAACTAGAGCTGTATGACGAGGACATCAAGAATATGCGTGATATATATGCCACCAGAAAGTTTGATGAAAAGAAAGGGATGGAAATAGGTATGGCAAAAGGTATGGAAAAAGGTATGGAAAAAGGTATGGCGAAAGGTATGGCGAAAGGTATGGAAAAAGAAAAGCTAGCCACAGCTCGCCGCCTTCTGTCAATGGGCCTTTCTGATGAGCAAGTATCAACAGCCACCGAACTCCCACTGGAGGAAATTCAGAAAATGAAGGAATAAGAAGAGATTACTAGGCGGTTCTCGAGCATATCAGGAGCCGCCTTTTTTGTATGCCTTTACGTTATGCAAATCGTATTAAGCCTTCTGCACGTTTTCAAGATTTTTATGATCATATTCTTTAACAGACAATGGGATGGATTTTTGCACTTGCTTGTTGAATTCGCATTCTTTGTCTTCTATGAAAGATGATGCATATATATATAATAATGTGATAACTTGTATCTTTTGGTGTAAAATATTAGGTTTATTTACACTTTGATATATGTCATGTGATTATACGACATTTGTCATCCGGCCGTACGACAAGTGTCGTATAAACGCATGACAAATGTCACGCAATCGCAAGAAAGGCTTCCTTGCATCGTTATAATTGATTCCTTGCATCGTATAAGTTGCGGCATTGTTATCATCCATCTCACCATAGCCAAGCATCGGGACGTAATTTTCATTTCCTCAGTTGGCAATGATTCCTCCTCTCACCAGCCATTTCGCAAAGAAGCGGTCACTAACCAGATAGCCAGTCGGAGTCTTGCTTATCAGCTGCTTATCTACCAATGCCTTTAATGCCGTTCTCACGCTGCTCGTAGCTGGAAGATGGTGGGTGCTGATAAACTGCTGGCTCAACGGCGAAGATACCAAATGCTCACGAGCTATCGCCCACAAAAGGATTGTTCAATCTTGCCATATCTTGTTATCATTCATTACACAAACGTTCATTGCGCTTTTTACGCAACGCAAATTACGCAATAAAAAACGAGACCGCCAAATGTTTTCCAGTTTTTTAATAATAATTATCTTCTAAAGCTACATATACCTTATTATATAATAGAAGAAAAGCGCACCGGAATGCAAACGTTTGCACAATTTATTCGCTTGATTTGCATCAATTTTTGAACAAGCTAATGAAATAAATCGTAACTTTGCCAACGTATAACAATACAACTTGCAATTAAACATAAAATAATAATCACAAAATACAATGATAATTATGAAGAAGATATACTTTACACTCATCGCCTTACTGGCAAGCATGAACATGCTGGCACAAGGTTGGCCTGCTAACTACAGTGGCGTCATGCTGCAAGGATTCTCATGGGATTCTTACGACTACTCCCAATGGACTGTTTTAGAGAAGCAAGCCGATGATATGAAAGGTTTCATCGACCTTGTATGGCTTCCACAAAGCGGTAAATGCATCGAAACCACACAGGTAATGGGCTATAAGCCATATTATTATTTCAACCAGAACTCCTCATTCGGAACTGAGGCTGAACTCAGAAGTCTGATTGCCAAGTTCAAAGCCAACGGCATAGGCGCAATAGCTGATGTTGTGGTCAACCATCGCAATACAGACGGCTGGTTCACCTTCCCTGCAGAGACATACAATGGAGTGACCTACCAGATGTTGTCTACCGATATCTGCAAGAATGATGATGGTGGAAGTACAGCAACACAGGCAAAAAAAGACGGGGTTAGCCTCAGCAATAACTATGATGAGGGAACCGACTTTGGAGGATGCCGTGATATTGACCATAAGAGCGAGAACGTACAGAAGATTATCAAGGCATATCTGAAATTCCTGAAGGATGATATAGGATATACCGGTTTCCGCTACGACATGGTAAAGGGTTTCAGCGGTACCCACGTGGGTGACTACAATGATGCAACAGGTATAGAATACTCGGTAGGTGAATATTGGGATGGAAACCCATCTATCATCAACTGGATTAACAAGACTAACAAGAAGAGTGCTGCCTTCGACTTCCAGTTCCGTTATAATGTTCGTGACGCAATAGGCATAAAAGACAATAAGGTTGTTTCATCGCCAAACTGGTCGAAGCTGAAGAGCGATAATAATCTTATGCATGACCCAACATACCGTCAGTATGCCATCACATTCGTAGAGAATCACGACATGCAATACCGTTCTAAAGATGAGCAGCAGGATCCTCTTATGCGAGATACGCTTGCAGCCAATGCCTATATGCTCGCCATGCCGGGAACTCCTTGCGTGTTCCAGCCACACTGGAGAGCCTACAAACAGGAAATCAAGAGCATGATTGAAGCCCGCAAACTTGCAGGCATCACCAACATGAGCAATTATACCAACAAGATGGCGCAGACCACATACTTTGCCAATGAGACTACTGGCAACAAGGCTAAGCTCATCGTGGTTGTAGGAAACAACACCAAAGCATATACTCCAGGTGCCGACTATACACAGATTCTCGAAGGATACCACTACCGTTATTATCTTTCTAAATCTGCAGAAACCGCATGGTGCAACATTCCATCAGGCGAATATGAGGCAGGATTCAAGGCTAAGCTTACAGCTGTCAGTCAGAACAGCAATGCCAAACTGGTATACACTACTGACGGCACAGACCCTACAGCCAAGAGCAAGCAGGTGGCTTCAGGTAACACCATCAACATAGATGAGACCTGCACCTTGAAGGTTGGCTTGCTCAGCAACGGAACCGTAACAGGAATCCGTACCTACAATTATACCGTCAAGGCATTCGAGCCATATACCATCACTATATATGCCAATGCCGACCAGGTAACCAACTGGGGTTCAGCCATGTATTTCTACGCATGGAATACAAGCGGAGAGCTCACAGAAAAATGGCCAGGTACAGCTGTTACAGCAACCAAAACGCTGAACGGAAAGAAGTGGTACTATATGGACTTCAAGATAAAAAGCAAGGATGCTATCGTAAACATCATCTTCAATCAGGGAAATGGAACAGGCAAGAAGCAGACCGTAGACTTGAATGCCGGCAACAGCACCAAGTATTATGAGATTACCACTACACAGAGTAATGGCAAATACACCTGCAAGGATGTTACCGCCATCTGGGCACCAACAGGTATCACGGGAACCCCAACCATAAGCAATACCACAACTACAGACAATGCATGGTATACGCTAAGCGGTATGAAAATGGGTAAAAAGCCTGCAAAGAATGGTGTTTACATCCATCAGGGAAAGAAAGTGATTATCAGATAAGAATACGAAAATAGAGAATAGTTGATTTTATGTTTTTAAGTTTAGGTTTGTTTTAAAGGTAGTTTTAGTACATACAAGGTTACTAGTTAGTTGTTTTAGGTAAGAAAAAAGAGGTATACCCAAGATTCGTCTTCGGGATATACCTCTTTTCTTATTCTACTTATCTTTCGCGCTGGTCAGCACCCCACATCAGTTTTTCTCTCAAGGTAGAGAAATAACGCTGGTTGCGCTGCTTCACAATCTTGATGCTATGAGGAGCCTTTCGGATGATAAGGCGGGTTTCCTCCGTCATACGCTCACTACGACCATCGATGGCTACCAGATAGTTGTGGCTGCGACTCTCGATATCGAGCGTGATGACAGCCGTATCGTTGATGACGATAGGACGGATGTTCAGACTGTGAGGAGCCACCGGAGTAAGACAGATGCTACCACTCTGCGGAATGATGATAGGTCCGCCATTCGAGAGATTGTATGCCGTAGAACCGGTTGGCGTAGTAACAATCAGACCATCCGCCTGATAAGTGACGAGGAATTCGCCATCTACCTGCGTACGGATGGAAATCATCGAAGCATCATCACGCTTCAGCACGGCAATATCGTTGAGGGCGAACGGATTGCCGGCAAGTATACCCCCTTCTGCCTCCACCTGAATCACCGCATGCTCCTCTATCAGGCATTCACCTGCATAAAGACTGTCCAGAGCCGACTCAATCTCGCTAGGCAGCACATCAGCAAGGAAGCCCAACCGGCCCATATTCACACCGATGATAGGCGTACCCTTGGCTCCCACACGGCTCGCTGCCTTCAGGAAGGTACCGTCACCACCCATAGAGATGACATAATCCACATCAAAGTTATAATCCTCGAACACCCCAGCCGCCTTCACATTGAGATGCTGGTCGCGGGTAAGAAACTCATAATAAGCATTCTCCACATAAACTTCAGCCTCCTTCTTTTCAAGATAAAGAAGGATTTTCTCTATCGAAGCCGACTTCTTAGCCTGGTATTCATTACCAAATATTGCGAATTTTAAATGTTGCTGTGCCATTTATTTTGTTATTTCAATAATTATTCTTACTTTTGCAAAGGTAATCATATTATTTGAATAACAAGACAAAAAACAAATAAATTATGGCTAAGGTATATGAATTTCTTGCCAATGGCTTCGAGGAAATCGAAGGATTGGCTCCGGTTGACATCCTCCGCAGAGGTGGTGTAGACATCAAGACAGTAAGTGTAACGGGTACAGAATGGGTAGAAACATCGCATGGTGTAACCATCAAGGCAGACCTGAAGTTTGAGGATATTGCCAGCTTTGAAGATGCTGACATGCTGATGATTCCGGGCGGAATGCCAGGAAGTACAAATCTCAACGAGCACGAAGGTGTACGCCAGGCGCTCATCGCCCAGCACAAGGCTGGCAAGCGAATCGGTGCCATCTGCGCAGCCCCAATGGTTCTGGCAAGCACAGGCATCCTTGAAGGAAAGAAGGCTACCTGTTATCCAGGTTTCGAGCAGTATTTCGGCGAGAACACCGAATATACCGCCACCCTCTTCCAGGAAGACGGCAACGTGATTACGGGCGAAGGTCCTGCCGCAACTCTCCCATACGCTTATAAGATATTGAGCTATTTCGTAAGCAAGGAAACTGTGGCTGCCCTGCAGGATGGCATGATGTATGATCATCTCATGCAAAGCAAATAATAACAATGAGTGAAGAAAGGCAGGATTAGAATTCTTCACTCTTCACTTTTAACTCTTCACTTAAAAAATGGATTACGTAATCATAGTAGCCGGAGGCAAGGGCCTCCGCATGGGAAGTGAGATTCCCAAACAGTTCTTGCCGGTAGCGGGCAAGCCTATCCTGATGCGCACCATAGAGCGTTTTCATGAATACGACCCTGCATTGAACATCATCCTGGTTCTGCCGGAGAGTCAGCAGGCATACTGGCACCAGCTCTGCGAGGAGCAACATTTTGATATCAAGCACCAGATAGCCAATGGTGGCGATACCCGTTTCCAGTCATCCAAAAACGGACTGGCACTCATTCCTGATGATGAAGATGGCGTAGTGGGCATTCACGATGGTGTGCGCCCATTCGTATCTAAAGAAGTCATCGAGGAATGTTTCGAGACGGCTCGCGAAGAATATGCAGCCATCCCTGTATATGCCGTAACCGACACCCTGCGCTATATCGACCAGCACGGAGGCGGAAAGAACGTGCTGCGCAGCGATTACCGCGTGGTGCAGACTCCCCAAACCTTCGACATCGGTCTGGCAAAGCAAGCTTTCAACCAGGAATACAAGGAACAGTTTACCGATGATGCTTCGGTGGTAGAAAGTCTTGGCTGCCAGGTTGCGATGGTTGAGGGTAATCGTGAGAACATCAAGATTACTACCCCATTCGACATCAAGATAGCTGAAGCTTTGCTGGGGTAAAGCGAAACAACAAGACATAAAACAAAAAGCAGGAGATTCCTCACGGAGTCCCCTGCCTATTTTTTATAACTATAATAAACCTATTTTTTATAATTACTAACCTAAAAAGTGCAAATCTCTATTTCGGGTCTACCAATAACATCAGTCAAACTCCTTTCTCCTTCAGAAGAGTTTATACTGCTACGGCTGCACGTAACTTCAACATGCCACGATGTACCAGATTGCGTACACTATGATAGTTCATCTGCATGATGTCGCAGATGTCCTCATATTTGCGCTGCTCTATATAATATAAGGTGAACACCTGACGCTGGCGTGGTGTCAGCTCATCCATCAGGATCTGTACCTTACGAACATTATTGAGCGAACTTTCATCAAGGATATAAGAGTTTTCCACATCTTCTACAGTTGTAGAGATACGGATATCCTCCACCGCAGTCTCCGTCATATAGTTCTTGCGGCGAAACTCATCCAGCAATCTGTTGCGAAGAGAAATGAGCAGGTAAGAGGTTACCTTTGTAACTTGTAAATCCTGGCTTTTAGAGATGAGTTTGATAAACACATCTTGTACACAATCTTTTACAAGTTCTTTGTCCGATGTAATACACAGACCATAATTGAGCAACATTTCCGCGTACATATCATATAAAGACATGAAAGCGTTCTGGTCGCCTTGGCAATAGGCAGCGAGCAACGTCTGTGCTGCTTCCTCTCTTTCTCTGATGTTATTGTAGTTTGTTTTCATCTTAGGTGTACTTTTGTTTGTTGATGGTGCAAAAGTAGCCTAAATGCGGCAAACTCTAAGGAAAAATCAGGTAAATGAATGGGAAAAATTGGTATTCAGTGTATTTTTCCTCCCATTTTAAGGGTACAAGTGGCTTTTTATGCGATTTTTCAGTTCTTCTATGTCTGTTTCAGACAACAAGCCCGAAATCTCGTCAAGATGAAGAAGAACATATTTTGCCTGCTCTATTTCGGCAGGAAGATACATTTTCTCAAGCTTTCGAGAAGATGCCGGCCTCCCAGAGTTGGCATCCGGTTCTACGATAGGAGAACCGAGTACCGACTCCAGAAAGTCGGAATCCAATAAAAGATTTCTTACAGATTCTGTTATCATCATTCTTTTCATCTTCTCTACTTTTATTATATTCTACTTATTACTTCACATTCGGACAGGAGCCGCCGGCATCCATCACCGCCTTGCCATTCTCGGGTGCCGAAGCCCCACTGTAAATGACAGCCTTCTCAGGATAAGCCTGACGATACTCACTCACACTCTTGAAGACATCATCATAGGTAACCTTGCCCGGACGAAGACGACGCTGATACTGGCGAGGTGCCAGATTCTTGCCTCCTTCAGGAGCATAAAGTCCCTTCTGGGTATAATACCACTGTTCAATATGAATGATGTCAACCACCTTTCTCAACTCCGGATCCTGGAGGATGGCATCTTGCACATCCTTGTTGCACGACAAAGCCACCCAGACATGCTTGCCCGTCTTAGCCTCCCATTCGGCAACGGTCTGCAACCAGAACTTCGTAAAATGATAAGGGCCCGTATACTCTTCACCAATCGACTGAATCACGTTCGGCTCATCAGCAAAGGCATCCAGCATCTTCATGATATACTGCTTATGCAGCTGGCGCATCACCGGATTATCTATATTATAGAAGTATTCAGCCATCCATACACGCTTATCACCGGCAAAAGGAACAGGTTCAGGGAACACCGTACCATTGATATTGTTGACTGGGCGCCATGGACAATCTACCCAATGGGCACCTGCCTCCAGGATATTATGCTGGAAATAGTGCTGGTTGATAACCAGCAAACCATTCTTGGCTCCCTTTTCTGCCAATTCCTTAATGCGGCTGATGTACCACGGGTTCAACCTTGTAAGGTCATACTTACTCAGTCCGTCCCAAGCCGTGCCTTGTCCGCTTCTGGCAAAAGGCTGTTCATAGAACGGAGCCCAGACATCTCCATCACGGCGGCGCACACGTTCGTGGTCATCACGGCGGCGGTCATACCACAAGCCGTAGTTCTGATTGAAGAGCACCACATGCTTATCACGAAGATGAGCCACCACACTATCCACACGGGTAGTAGTGCCCTGTCCCTCCATTCCCGGCACAAAACGGGTCACGGCATCGGCAATCTTAGGGAAAGCCGAGTAACGAACACGTCCGTTCCACCAAGGGGTATTCATTCTTGCACCCTTCAACAGCGTATCAGCCACCATGATTTTACCCTCCTTTATCGCGAAGACAGGCTTCCCGGCATGAGCAAGATCCGCCTTTTTCTTAGAACGTTCCTTGATCTTATCCACATCCATAGCCCTAACAGGAGAAACAGAAGCCATGAACCGGGCGCTGTCTGCTATCCACATCTGCATGGTGATGCGAGGTTTTCGCGCCTCTTCCACCATCTTCTGTGCCACATCATAGGTAGGATTGTTGCTCACATTGTTGCGTTCTCTCTCCAGCACACGACATTGGGCAGAGACATCCCTACCCAGTCGTTTCTCCAGAAGAGATGCAAAGTGGCTCCATGGTTTGGCATGATTGTTACATTGCTGGAAATCGCCAGAGCCGTTAAACTGCGCCCAACAGGCAAACACATGGTTGTTGCTGCCATCAGGAATGCTGTCGGCAAAGATTCCGGCAGCCGTACATTGGTAAGCGAGGCTGTTGGCTGTATTCCATCCGATACCGTAGCCTTCGAGACCGAGATTGCAGAACTTGATGTCGTTGCCATCGATATTCACATTATCGAAGAGCAATCCTGTACACCAAGGTCCCACTGCACCACTATAACCCAGCGATTCATAACCATCACATTGTACGAAGGCATTAGGACCCGCTGCACAGAGACCAGCCACAAAATCGTGCATGCCCTGTTCAGAATAGCAACGCTGGAACAGACATTGTTCGCCCATACAGAGGAAGGTGCGACGACGGTAGCCACCGATTTCTGAGACAGGAGCCTGAGAAATGCAATCCTCTACCGTGATACAGGAAGCATCACGCTGGGTTACTACAGCCGAACCAGCCAGATGGCGGAAATTCACCATTCTCACCCAACCATCTTTCACCTTATTAATATATACACCCTCCCAGGCATGGTTTTCATCCTTCGGATTGGTAGTATCATATTCAGAATCTATCGTGAGATTTTCTACACCCACATTCTTCAAGCGCCAGTCATTACCGGCGATGCGCTGAACGAAGCATTCCGCATCATCCTGACCGAGCGACATGGATAAAGGAGCATCCAACTGCAATCCTCCCTTTCCATCAGAAACCACACTACGGGTCCAGCGCACATCGATTTCTCCCTGATGCCAGCCCCAATAGCCCAGATCCTTGCCTGCACCGAAGTCAGCACAGCCCAGCTTTTGTATCCACTTCTTGGTAGAAGGACGTACTATTAGTATCTCATCGCCCATCTTGCAGCCGGCAGGCAGCGTCACCTTCCGCTCTCCCAACTTCCAGGGAGCAGACAGTTTCATGGGTTCGCCCAGCGTCTGCATCTGCTTTTCGCTTTCCAGATACACCACCGCCCCACGGTCTACACCTTTTTTATATAGTACCGTCTGATTGCGGTCAGTACCTCTCAGCACCACGCCCGAAGTCTGGATGCGAAGCGGCTGTGAGAGTTCGAATACGCCCTTGTCGAGCAAGACTGCACCACGAAGTCCCGTCTTCTTATCCACTTTTCTGGCAGAAACAAAGTCGATGGCTTTCTGGATGCGAGCGCTCTGGTCACCATCTTGCCATTTTACGAAGACCACAACGTCCGCATCCGGAATTTTCTTTTCGCTCTGCTGGTAGCCCACGTAGCTAAAATCAAACGCGAAGGGTTGCGCAAAGATTTGCACAACCCCTACTAACGTAAATATCCATATAGAAAATAATCTTTTCATACCTCTTGTTTCATCAGAGTTTTTATAACCTTACGGAAACTGTTTATTTTTTCTTTGCCGCTTCAATACGCTTATACCAACCCTCGCGCTCTGCCTTCAGGTCGTAACCCCGTTTAGTGAGCCAGTTATTGATGCGTCCCTTGTATTTTCCGAACCAGCCATGTTTAGCCTTGGAATTTTCGGCATCAATGGCAAACTCGCGAGCTTCTTTCAACCAATTGAGAATTTGGAGTTTCTCGTTTTCTTTCAGAGAAGGAATCATCTCCAGATGAGCCTGATAGGTTTTCGGAACGACACCGTAGGTCATACCATCCTTCACCTGCTCTACCTGCTTCTCTGAGAGATAGTTTTCCAGATTGGCAGCAAATTCGAAGTGGTGCTTATAGAGTTCCGCATCACGCTCAACCTTATTCTTGCCGAACTTCTCATAGATATCGTTCAGCAGGAAATAACGGTTACAGATGATGTGGAGCACATTCTGCTTGCAGCTTTTATCAGTCAGTTGCAGCGCATCCACGATTTTCTGCGAACGGGCGATGATGTTGTTCACATACTTGGCATCACGCCCCACGCTGTCGAGCTGTACCTGTGCTCCTGCTCCCAAAGGAAGCAAGAGCAGACAGGCTGCGCCTAACAACTTATTTCTCAAAAGTTTTTTCATATTCTTGTCATGCATTAAGAAATGAGTCCGGAGAAACAACTCCGGGCATTCATTTCTGATTTACAGAAGTTTTCCCTTCTCTGCCAAAGTATCGTGGTTGTTCTTCATGTCAGTCCAATCCACCTTTTCCTTGGTGCTGATACCGTTGATATACTTCTCGATATTGGTATATCCGTCACCCGTGCAATCCTTGTTGGCATCGCTAGGGTCGTTAGGATTCAAGCCGTTGGCAATCTCCCACTCATCAGGCATACCGTCGCCATCTGTATCTACGTATGGCTTCACCTTCTTATATTTAGGGAATCCACCAACCTGGCAGATGTCTGTGATGATACCCAACTTATAGGAATCCTTGTCCAGACGACGGTACTTAAAGCTGCCATCTTCAGCCTTCGACTTGTCAGCCAATCCCCAGAAGTCACCGTATGGATTCTTCTTAGGCAGTTTCTTTACATAGTAAGCCTGACCGGTACGAACCTCTTCTACGATGCGCTGGTCCACGATGTCGCGGGAAGGAATGGTTGCACCCACACTCTCAAGCACCTTATCAAAAGTCTGGTCCTTAGGAATAATGGTCATGTGTGGCATGACGAATGGTTCGTTAGAACGCATCAGCGCCTTAACATCTGCAGGTATTCCATTTGGAAGATCCTTATCAGCAATCTGAATACCGCCGTTCCAGTTGTCCTTGGTTACAGCCTCGTTGCCTTCTACGATATTTCCTTCAGCATAAATACGACCATACTGAGCCCAAGGGAAGAGTTTGTTGCTTCGGCTTTCGCTCTTCACGATACGGTAGCTGATGGCACCCTTCGGAGTAAGAGGTCCTGGCTTATAATAGTTGTTGATGAAGTTGCTCATGGTTGAGAACTCACCACCATCTGCTGTACGATGTACCCAGTTGTAAACGATGTTGTTCACGAAGTTGAACACACCACCCCATCCGATAGATGGATTACGGCCTGTATTATCCGCCCAAAGGTTACGCATGAAGGTAGAATTCTCTCCACCGATTGTACTGCCAAAGGCATGGTTCCATGTATCGAGTGCCTTGGCAGAGATGGTATTCTGGATGGTTACATTCACCGTAGGCACCTTGCGCTTTGGCTTACCGTCGTGCAAATCGAACATATGGCGGTAGAAAGAGATATTCTCATCCAGACCAAACTCGCAAGAGCAGTGGTCAATCATGATGTTACCTACCGGATTACCACCGAAAGAATCCTCACGATACCATACATGGGTATTACCACGGCGGAAACGCATGTGGCGAACGATGACATCATGGGTATCAACCTGGAAAGATTCACCCGAAATCATCACGCCCTCTCCTGGAGCTGTCTGTCCGGCGATGGTGATATAAGGAGCACGGACGATGATTGGAGTCTTCAATACAATATTTCCCGATACGTTGAAGACAATGATGCGGGCACCACCCTGTTCGCAAGCCCAACGGAAAGAACCAGGACCAGCATCATTGAGATTGGTCACAGTCAGCACCTTGCCACCACGGCCACCGAAGGTAAACATACCGCCACCCTCAGCACCTGGGAATGCAGGAATCTTAGCCTGGCGCAAATCGTATGGACGGGAAGCCCATGGCACATAAGGACGTCCTGCCATTGCCTCTTGTTTTACTATAGGGAAAGCCACAGCCCAAGCAGAATCAGAATGGGCAGTCCATGCAGCTTGCATAGAATCAATCTTCGCCTGAGCCTCCTTTGTAATAGTAGGATACTGAGCGAAAGTTGCTGCTGGCAAGATAGTCAAAGCCATCGCAGCGAAAATCTTCTTACTTCTTTGCATTGTTTTAATATTGTTTGTTCGTTATATCTTAAAGACGCCTCTCGCCGGCTTTTGTCCTCAATGAACATGCGCATTTTTTCGGGAACAGGTGGCGACATTTCGTCTACAGGAACGTCTTACACCTATAATATATAAACGAAAGTTACTTATCTATTATTTTATTGAAACATAAAACAAAAAACATAAAGTTGAAAAATGATGAACAGAAGATGCTTCCCCTTAGTTGCCGCTTCGCTGATGGCGCTTTCAAGCCAGGCGCAGCAGGTTGACTTCAACATAGCCAGCAGAAAGGCTGCTGAAGTTACTGCCCTCAATTTCACTCCTGTTGGTGTGAAGCAGGGCAATACATACCAGTTTGCTCAGGGTGGACTGGAGATTACACTCGATACTCCCGTAAAAGACCAGATTATCAAATCCAACTGGTTTAAGCAGGGCATACAGTTGGGCGACCGACTCACCAGCGATGGTATCGTAGTATATCCGTCGAAGGGCGATAATGCCCAGCTCCGCATCACCATCCGAGGTCTGAAACCGGGGCATCACTCTCTCCTTGCCTATCACAACATCGTAGACGGACTTACCGGCAATATTCCTTCTATCCAGGTTTCCAGAGAGAAGGAACAGATAACCACCGTGAAGAAAGGCAAGAAGCGTATCCAGCAGAAGAGCATGATACAGGAGATTCTGGCACAGGACATCAAGCAGACCGTAAGAGAGATGAAGGCATCGCAGAGCGGCCAGTCGTACATCGAATTTGATGTAACCGACGACCAGCCTGTAGTTATCCACTATCAGTTACAAGGTGTGGATAACGCAAACAACACGCTCACCATCAATGGTTTGGTATTCGACAAAGCCAACCCGAAAGCCACCGCACTCAACCCTTATCCTGCCGATGATGATCTTCACGTCAAAGCAGAAGGAGGCAAGGTTGTTCTTCGCTGGCAAGTCGGCGAAGGTGCCAAGCAACACCTTATTTATATAGGACAGCGCGCCGACCAGTTGAAGAAGGTTGCCACCACAAATAATGCTTCTTTCGAAGTCACCGGTCTCAGCAGCGCCAACGATTATTACTGGCGTGTAGACGAGGTAGATGCCAACGGCAAGGTTTCAGAGGGCGAAGTATGGAACTTCCGTCCACGCCGTCTTGCCTTCCCAGGTGCCGAGGGATATGGAAGATTTGCCATCGGCGGTCGTGGCGGTTCGGTTTATCATGTTACCTCTTTAGAAGATAACCCTGAGAATCCGCAGCCAGGCTCTCTCCGATACGGAATTACAACGGTTAAGGGACCTCGTACCATCGTCTTCGATGTTGCCGGCATCATCGACCTGAAAGACCGTCTGGTTTGTTCCGACCCATTCATCACGGTAGCCGGACAGACTGCACCTGGCAAGGGAATCCTTCTCCGTGAGCATCCTTTCGGTTTCGGATCAGAAGGCATCTTCCGCTTCATCCGTCTCCGACTGGGAAAATATCTCGATAAAAACGGCAAGACCATTACCCTCGACGGACTGGGTGCTGCAGGCTGCGACAATACCATCATCGACCACTGTTCGGTAGGCTGGACCATCGACGAAGCATTCTCCAGCCGCAACGGCAAGAACATCTCTTTCCAGCACAACCTCATCTCCGAAGCACTCAACCAGGCTGGTCATCAGAATTATGTCAACGCCAAGCACGGTTATGCTGCAACCATCGGTGGTAATGTAGGCTCGTTCCACCACAACCTGCTTGCCAACAACGAAGGAAGAAACTGGAGTATGGGTGGCGGACTGGATGGAGCCGGATATTATGCCGGAAGGCTCGACCTCTTTAATAATGTAGTATACAACTGGGGCAACCGCGCCTGTGATGGAGGAGCCCACGAAGTAAACTTCGTAGGCAACTATTACAAGATGGGACCAGCCACCAGCATGAAATATATCCTCAATGCACAGCTGGAAGGTACTGGCCAGGGAAGTCAGGCTTACTACATGCATGATAATATCCGCCAGAACTACGTGGGCGATGTAAAGCAGAATGCAGGACCTGTGGCAGGAAAGCATGGAGAACTGGTCAGCGACAAGGAAGGCGAAACCTACAAATATACCACTTCTCACGGACAGGTAGTCAACTGGAAGGTATTTACCGACAAACCATTCTTCCCATCCTATGCCAAGGTAGAAAGTGCCCGCGCTGCCTTCAAGAACGTATTGAGCGATGTGGGAGCCAACCAGCCTTGCATCGACCAGCACGACCAGCGCATGGTAGAAGAAACCTTGAACGGAACCTATAAATATGTTGGTTCCAAGACCGGCAAGAAAGGACTGATAGACGATAACCTGGATGCCGGCAACGATGCCTGGAAGGAGTTTGAAGCACTCACCGACCGTCGCCCTGCCAACTGGGATACCGACCAGGATGGAATGCCAGACTGGTGGGAGAAGCTGGCTGGTACCAACCCGTCAGCTGCCGACAACAACGAGTTGAGCGATGGCGAATATACCCAGTTGGAGCGCTATCTCAACTGGCTTGCAGAACCACATTTCATCACCTCAGCAGGCAATAAGCTGACCATCGACCTGAAGCAGTATTTCGCCGGTTACAACCAGCAGCCAGTCTTCACCCTGGAGAGCAGCATCCAGCCACAGGAAGGCAAGATGAAACTCAATAAGAAGGGAATCCTCACCATCAGCCTCAACAAAAAGGCTGCCGACTGCCTCATCGACATCAAGGTGAAGGCAACCGACAAAGACCAGGTGGCATCCCTGCAACGTACTTTCCACATCGCTATTACCCGGATACCGACCAGGACGGAATGCCAGACTGGTGGGAGGAAGTAAAAGGCGTAAGTGATGGAAATGCCGATGAAAACGCAGATGGCTACACCAACAATCCTCAGTTTGAATGCGAGGCTAAGGGTGATGCGATGAGCAAGATGAGTCATGATACGGGTGCCAACGAGGGTGAATATATCTTCACCGCCAACGAAGATTGTGGAAAGGTGCTCGTTGATTATACTGTCAAGGTAAGCGATGATGACAACATCAGCACCTATACCCGCACCTTCCATTTCTATCTGACAGACGGTTCTGCAACAGGCATTCAAAACATTCAGACCTCAACCGCAGCCGATAGCTACGAGGTATACAATGCTGCAGGTATCAAGGTGAAAGAAGGCAAGAATCTCGATTCTCTCCCATCAGGTGTTTATATCATCAAGGCATTGAAGGATGGCAAGGTCATCAGTTCGAAGAAAACTTGCATACAATAAGGCAATCTGCACCTTAGAAAGTGCATTTTTCATATAACTCAGCATCCTGAGAGATGCAAAAAAGGGAGTGCAACCATTAGTGATGCGCTCCCTTTTATGATCGTTTCTTTTATCTTAAAATTCTAACTGAATCACGTCAGATTACTTCTGAACGAACTTCTTGCCATTCTCGATAACGAGACCCTTATAAGAAGCATTCACCTGCTGGCCAGCCATATTATAGCGAACAGACTTCTTGGCAGAAGTTGAGGCATTGATGTTGACGATGCCAGAGGTTTCACCAGGTGTGAACTCAAAGCCACTGAAACCAATCTGGGTATTTTTGTTGAATATATAGTAAGTTTCGCCAGCAGTTGCAGAGAAAGTTAAATATACCCAAACAGGACGATCACCAGCAGCAATCACATAAGCATCACTACCCTCAGTACCCTTGGTAGCAATTTCTTCCTGATACAGCATACAACCATAAAGAGGGCTATCCTCTGCTACGTCATTATTGGTAGCCTGAACATAACCACTGATTTTCACGTCAGAGCCAAAAGCTAAGGCTTTGGCGTCACTACCCTTTGCTACATAGACATCACGGTTACCCTTATTAGCCCAAATGCCAACCTTCAAAGTACCAGCCACCTTTGGGGTCAGAGTAATATATGTACCATTCTTAGGAAGACCTGCTGTTCCATCTGGAGTATAGTAAGAGGCGTCCCATTTGGCACGGTAGTTACCTGTTGGTTCACCATCTGTCGTAATCTCTTCAAACTCAACCTTATCCAGGTTTACAGGATTACCCTTACCCTGAACATAGTAGAAAGGTGCAACAGATCCATCCTTGCTCAATGCCTGACTCTTGATACCATTCCAAGTATTGTCAACTTTTGGCGTCAACTTGCCATTTTCGAGTGCGCCGTCATTATAGCCGGCAACAGGACCTGAGGTATGAGTACCCTCCACGTTGGCAGTTGAGAACTTAACAACAGACATCGCACTGGCATCAGCATTAGCAACATAGTCGGCCTTTAATGTACCATCCTCATTGTTAACATACCAACTCTCTGTCTGAGCATTAATACTCATGGCAACAAGTGCCATAGAAATCAAAGTAAAAAATTTCTTCATAACCTTGTTTAGTTTAAATTAATACTTTTAAGTTTGTCTTTATAGTTGTTTATCCATAAGACGCAAAAGCCAGACTTTTGCACCCACGTGTTCTCATCTTTTTACCAGAAAAACAAATGAACGAGATATGAGGTAATCGAAAACGGGGTGCATTCTCTATCAAGAGAACACACCCCGCAACCTTAATATATTATGTTATGACAATATCGTCATTCCTCTTTTGACATTACTCAGCCAATGGGTCGAATTTACCATTGGCACCACCATTGTTGTAATCACCCCAACCGATGGTCTGAGGCAAAGCCTTGTTGGCGATAGATGCACTAGAAGAGAAGCCTAAGAAGTAATACTTAGGACGGAAGTTCATGTAGAGGTAATTCTTGTTAGAATCGTAACCGTCACCCTTCTGTACCTTCATCTTCAAGTTGTCCTTATACCATGCAGACAAGTTCTCGAGCTGAGTATTCAAATCATCCTCACGGAGATCAACACCCTTAGGGCGCTCCGTACCAGCCTTCAACAATGGGTCAGAATTGAAGGTAGTACCACCTACACCATACTTATCAGCAACACGATACTGGATATTCTCACGACGCTGGCCGTTCAAAGCCTTGAAACCAAGCCATGTGCAGGTATTACCACCCCAACCGGTCAATGTCCATGTAGAAGGAGCACCCTCTACCTTGCCAGTACCACCATCGAAGAGCATCCAACGGCGGAGGTCATCGAAACGCTTACCCTCGTAAGCAAACTCAATCTGGCGCTCATAGAGAATCTGAGAGATACAGGTAGCCTGATCATTGTAAGCCGCAGGTGTGATACCATCATCCTCAGAATTTGCAGCTGAATAACCAGCACGCTCACGAATCTGCTTAACATATTTTACAGCCTCATCCAGATGACCAGCACCTGCTGCAACCTCAGCAAGGTTCAGGAGAACCTCAGCATAACGGAGTTCAATCAACGGAGCAGCAGAATAGAATGGAGCTGCACCCTTGGTATCTTGAGCTACGTACTTATAAAGAGGAGAAGAATTGACATCCAAATCATCACTCTTCTTGCGTACATATACACCCTGACGGCTCTTCAACAGGTTGTCTGCACCATAAGAATCACCACTCTCAGGGTTACCGGCATCATTCATGCTGGTATACCATACATAGTTCCAAAGTACATAGTTGGCACCATCAGAAGGGTTGTTCGCATCGCGCTCTGACGCATTACCACTGTAAGCCCAACGGAAGCCAGGGAAAGCGAATGTACGATAGAAGCGCTTGTCACGATTCAGGAATGGAGTCTCGCTATCCAAAGTCTTCTCAGAACGAGCCAACTTGGTATAAGTATCGCAACTCTCAGGAAGCTTACCATCTGACATTGGGAACATATTAATCAGCATCTGAGAAGCATTCTTACCGCTACCACCTGTATTAGCTGGACGAATCTGACGCTCCCAGTTGTTGTTCTTCTGATTATCGAGACCATCACCTGTTACATTATTGTATAAGGTAACGAACACAGCCTCTGGATTATTACCGCCATCGGTAAACATCTTGGCAAAGGTAGAACCATTCTTATTGTCATTGTCTGTATACAAGTGATAACCACACTTGTTGATACGCTCCAAATCAGCCTTCATGGTTTCATAAGCAGTCTTCCAACGGTTTTCATCGTTAGTACGGTTGAAGAGAGGGCTACACCACAAAAGCATCAAACGACCCTTCAAAGCCAAGGCTGTACCAGTAGTTACACGGCCTTTCTCCGACCATCCAGAACCATTCTCTGTCTTGGCAGCCAACATATCAGCAGCCTTGTTCAAATCATCGAGAATAAACTCGTAAGTCTCCTTAGATGTAGCACGAGGAGTAAAAGAACCCTCTACAGGATCCTGTGTTTCCTTAACCAGAGGCACACCGCCATACCACTTGAACAAGTTGTAATAGCACCATGCACGGAAGAAATATACCTGACCGAGCAATTCATTCTTCTGTTCCTCAGAAAGAGTGCTGCCGCTGATACCCTGGATTACATCATTGACATTACGGATTCTACCATATACAGATGCCTGGATATTAGACTGGTCGCCCATGAAGAAATCAGGAACCGAATTTGTGGAACTGGTAGAGCTCAGCTCAACCTGTGGATCTACAAAAGAGCTGAGACCACTGTATTCCTCAGTAGACTTACCTGCCTCATCCGCATTACCCATAGAAGGATATTTCCAGTTCAAATCGTTGGTTGTTGGCAAACACCAACTGTAGATATCGTTTACACGACCATTACATCCTTCATAATAGTTGTAAATGTCTTTATTTACATTGTCATAGTTCTTCTTTTCCTCCAGGAAGCTGTCACTACAAGAGCTGAAAGCCAAGACTGAAACCAAACCAAGACTGAATAATTTTATTGTCGTTTTCATTGTTCTTTTCTTTTTAAGAATTATATAAGTATCTCATTAGAATGAGAGATTCACACCCACAGTCCACTTACGGAGGTTAGGATAGCTTCCGTATGATCCCGACATAGGATTCATGAAGTTGTCTGGATATGGATTGTAGAAGTTGATGAGGTTCTGACCGGTAATATTGATACGGCAACTGTTGATGCCGATGCTACCCAACCAGCTCTTTGGCAAAGTATAAGCCAAGGTCAAGCGGTTCAGAGCCACACGTGCTGTACTTACTCTCCAGAAGCTGGATGCTACTGCATTCACATCTGTATACTTCAGGTTAGGATAGTAAGCCTCACGATTCTCCTTTACTACGAGATTACCTGAGCCATCATATACATCCTGATAAACATACATATTGTCTGGATTCCAGAATGAAGGCATGTTGCAATACTCCAGATTACCTGTTGGCTTCAATGCTGCACCAGGAAGTGTGGTATAACCACCCCAGCTTGCACCAATCTGAGCTGTCAGAGAAAGGCCCTTCCAGTCTGCACCCAAATTCATGGTCAAACCATAGAGGTTGCTGCTGCGGTGACCTAACTCTACCTGATCGTTGTCTACATCTACGATACCATCAGGTCCGGCATAAGTACCGGTCTCAGAATCGTAAGCACCACGAACATCCTTATACATCAACATACCAGGGCGAACCTGGTCTTTGGTCATACCCATATAAGTAGAGATGTTGTACTTCGTGAAGTATTCCTCAATATCCTGGAAGCTGCGGAACATACCGATGCATTGCATACCCCAGAGACCTACGTCTGTACGGTGACCAGGAGTAATCTGACGGTAGAGATAGTCTGTAACCCAGTCCATATTCAGTACCTTGTTGTCAGACCAGCCTGTGTTGATACCGATACGATACTTGAAGTCCTTACCGATCTTATCCTTCCATGTAACAGAGAGCTCACCACCCCATGAATCCATCTCACCGATGTTGGATGCAGCACTCTGTGTACCTACGGTAGAAGGAACAGTCTGCTTGATATTCATCAGCATCTCGCGGTTCTTCTCATAATAGTAATCGAAGGTTACAGCCAGGCGGTTGTTGAGGAACTGGGCATCAATACCCACGTTGGTCTTGTAGTCTTTATCCCAATGAACGTCTGAATTTACAGCAGAATTGTTCTTGTTGATGGTGATACGGTTGCCAGAATCCTTACCAGTCTCGAATACTGTACCACGGTTGGCATCCTGTGCATAAACCTGCATCCACTGCCATGCCGCAGTATTGTCTCGACCGGTCATACCCCAGGAAGCACGGAGCTTCAGGAAGTCAACTCCCTTTACCTTATTGCGGAACCAGCTCTCCTCAGAGATTACCCAACCTGCAGAGAATGCAGGGAATGTTCCCCAGTAGTTCTTTGGAGCAAACTTGGTAGATGCATCAGAACGAACCAGAGCCTCGAAGAGATACTTGTTGGCATAGGCATAGTTGATACGGCCGATATATGAAAGGGTACCGCTCTCACTACGGGTAAACATAGTAGTCATCTCACCCGTTGCAGAGTTATACTGACCGGTAGTGAAAGGATATGGGGTCAAACGCTGTCCCTGCAAGTACTCACTCTCTGCCTCAGACTTCTCTATAGAGAACAGACCACCCAGATGATGCTGACCGAAATCGCGCTGATACTGGGCTGTGAAGTTCATCTGATAGTTATCAGTACGAACCATGGTACGAGCCAGATAGTCACCATTGGCGGTTGTCACACCATTGAAGTTAGACGCTGCCAGGTAATCGAAATCTGCATTATCGCCGCTGGTAGGAGTATAAAGGTGGTTACCGCTACCATAACGAGTCAACATCTGATAGAGGGTGAAGTTTGAACCATACTCATTACCCTTATCGGTATTGATACTCTTGGAATAAGAGAAGCGCAACTTCAATCCCTTCAGAATCTTGCTCCAACCGAAATCATAATCAAGGCTTCCGCTGATATTCAGGTTTGAATTCATGTTCTTGCGGTAGTCGCCATTGTTCTGCAAAGTAGCAAAGTTATACTGCTGGTTCTGGTTCTTCTGTGTATTGCTAGGACCATAAGCCAGGAGATCATAACCATTTACTGATTCTGGCATGTAAGTAGGACGGGTCAGAAGGAGGTTGTAGTCCTTCTCATCGCCAGATCCACCCACCTTTACCAATGGCTTTTCCTTTGTAGCATAGTCACCGCTAACAGTCAGATTAGCACCCAACCACTTGCTTACTTTTACATCGACACCGGCACGGTAGTTCCAACGGTTATAGTTGAGTTTACCGAGGTTACCATCCTGATCGAAGTAAGAGATACCTGCAAAATAGTTCACCTTATCGGTAGCACCACTTACGTTCACGCTGTGCTTCTGAGTCATACCGGTTTCCCAATACTTATCGAGCAAGTCGTAATTCAGCCCCTTCATAGCCTCCAACTCATCAGCCTGAAAAAGGGCAGTAGTCTTATTAAGCGAAGTATTGGTTGGGTCAGCAGCAGTAACAGCATTGTACAAACGACCATACTGGTAAGCATTCAGCATCTTAGGGCGAGAAACCTCATCGGTGAAACCGAAAGAACCGCTATAAGAAATGCGAGGTGCACCCATCTTACCCTTCTTGGTAGTTACGAGGATAACACCATTGGCAGCACGGGCACCATAAACGGCAGCAGAAGCATCCTTCAATACAGAGATACTCTCTACCTCAGAGGCATCCAGGTTGTTGAAAGCCTCAGCACCGAGGTTCTGGTAACTGTTACCAACCTTTACATCGTTAGGATAAATATAACCATCGATAACGAAGAGAGGCTGCTGGGCTGTAGAACCGACTTCGCCCAATGAGTTGGTATCACGGATCATGATACGGGCATTCTCACCAGGACGGCTCTCACCACCACTTACGCTCAAACCGTTAACCAGACCGCCCAAAGAAGAAGCCAAGCCACCATTAGCAAGGTCCTGGATTTCATCTGTTGGGATGTTGGCTACAGAACCGGTCAGGTGAGCCTTCTTCTGGGTACCGTAACCTACGACTACCACCTCCTGAAGAGTCTTGTCGTCAGCAACCAGCTTGATAGTACCACCATTGGTAGTAGCATCCCTAAAACCAATATAAGAAACGGTAACCTTGCCACCCTTAGGAACAGACAACTTATAGTTACCATCCATATCGGTAATCACAGCAGTCTTGGTACCGGCAACCTTTACGGTAGCACCGATAACAGGTTCACCGAGGTCATCGAGTACAGTACCCTGCACTACTTTATTTTGAGCCATTGCAGGCACAGCACAGGTAAGTGCCATACCAAAGGCCAATGTCTTTATATATTTACGTTTCATCTTGTTTCGAGATTAGATAGTTTAAATTATTTTCTCCAACGTGGATCACCGATTGTACTTGAAATTGCACCGGTAGCCTTGAAATTAATTCCATAGTTAGGCTGGGTGAAGTCGAGTTCCTTAAATGTTTCTGAGGAAAAACCTGGATTATCCTCTGTAACCCATTTAGCCTTATCTGTTCCACTAATAGTCTTTGTTCCACCCCAAGTATTAAGCTCTTGATGATAAGTAAAAGAACAGTTATTTTGGAAGAGTTTCTCCAATCTCATACAATCATAGAACACATTGTTATCATAGGTAATCTTGTACTTAGAATTATTTGGAGTTCTATCCGCCCAATTCTTGCCATCAAAGACCTTACATATTGTGTTATCCAACATTGTCACAGAGCCACTAGCTGTAGGGAAAATTGCATCAATATCTTTATTATTAAAACGCATAAAATAGTTTTTGCTATTGCTCTTTATATTATAGATTGTACTATTTTTAATCGTAAGATTCTTTATGCATCCACCACTCCACCATGTACCACCAGAAGGTGCCACATAATTGGCAGAATAAGCACTAATTAAAGAACCATTAGAATTCTTTTTACCATCATTATCCAACTGTACCACGCAATTCAAGATTCTAAAATCTGCAATTCCCCATGTACAATTGCCTACGGCATAAAGGCAACTAGGTACATTCTTGAAGGCACACTCTGACAGTATAATAGGATCTTGAAGAATGTAGCAATCAGCGAATTTACTACTATTTCCACCTTTACCATAAACAATATTTTGCGATTCCGCAGAACAAGAAACAGGAGGATTTGTAGACATTTCTATAACGCCCCACTTGTTTTTCATTGCTGTACAATCGAAGTTCAAGTACTTCACCTTCAACTGAGCAGAAGTACGGATTACACCTTTCTCACCCATGATAACAATAGCATGATTGAGTTTATTTCCACGAAGAGTCATTTTGTTTCCTTGGAAATCTACTTCATCATTGCAAGTATACGTAGCACCAGCTTCCAATTCGAAAGCCTGCTCCTTGTCTGAGTTCTGCAAGTTTTCCTTGATAAACTCAGCAATGTCTCTATCAACTGGAATAGTCGTAGCTGGCACCAATGTATTATAAGACATCTCCGTAGCCTGGTCAGCCTCTGTATTATTCTGCTTTACATTTCCCAAAGTACGAACTGAGAACTTGTATTTAGTATCCTCAGCTAACTTAAATTGGAAAGAAGTACCATCCATGATAGTATCAACGATTACCTCTGGATTAGTTGGATCATCAACTTTATAAGCCTTACACTCATAACCACCTGCGCCATAGACTACCTTCCATGACACCTGTAATTTATCAGAGCCATCCGATGCTACTACCGTTTTTAGTGCTAGTTCTGGAGACTCTAGCTTGACGCCGGATACACCATTGTCAAACTTCTCTTTGTCATCAAAACCATCAACGGCACACGAACCCAAGAACATCGCTCCTACGGCAGCAAGTGCCAGAGAGAAGAGTCCTTTCCGCGCAATGAAATGATTTTTCTTCATAATTGTCTTTTTTAGGTTTAACTATATTTTTATTTATTTTCTAACACGATTTATACTTTCCTAATCATTAAAAAAGTAGTTTTCCAGTTATTCCCCGAAACTGTTACCTCTCTTGAAATACCTGTTTTAAGTAAGCGATGTTTCTACCGAAATTATATTTCACGTCTCTTACCCTCTTTACATCACGGCTCCGCTCTACCACCAGCCAGCCGCTCCATTTCATCTTGTCAAGCGTCTTCCTGATTTTCGGAAGGTTAATCTCCGGGTCTTCCTGGAGATTTACGCTATCTGTATTGGAAGCATGTATCTGGACGATACGCTGGGCACCCAACTTCCGGAGTTCCTTGCAGATATCACGATGATGATCGGCTGCATCCTGGAAATTGTAGTAGACCTTAATCTGACTGCTGCCTACTTTCTTCAGCAGTTTCTTATCAAACTTAGCATCCATTCCTGTTCTGATACCGATGATGATACCCTCCTGCTTTGCCATCTCACCGGCTGTGCGAAGGCGAGAAACCATCTGCTGGTATGCTGCACAGCCTTCCTGCTGCCAGTCTTTTCCGCTACCTCCGAGTGGAAGGAAAGCCACCTTGCTGCCAAAGAGTTTCATCGTCTGGAAACAATCTTTCAAAAGGTCTTGATAATTATCACGAGTCAGGAAACTCTGAGCGAAGAAACCACTCATCGCCATAGAAGGAACAGCTACGCCATACTGACGGGCTGCAGCCTGAAACTTTTCTGCCTGTTGTGGTTCTCTAAGCTGATTATCAAATAACACGCGTTTACCCAATCCGCCCATGTCAACCTCAACGCCATCTGATCCTAATTCATGAGCCAGTTTAAACTCGCCCAGCTTCTGACGTTTCAGCATCATCCAGTCGCAAGCAGCTATCCTGTACCTAGGAGTTGCCGCCTGTGAGCATATTGGTAAAGTGTTCAACAACGTAAATAACAGAACCAATATAAACCTACTATGATAAGACAGTTGTTTCATTTGCCTTTTAGGTAAAAATGATTAGTCAACATTTAATTTGTTTGTTTCAATTGCCTAAAAGACGCACATTGGTTCACGCTGTAATCACCTTTTTTGAGATTTTTTATAAAAAACTTTATTTTTTTATTTCACTCTCCTGCTGTTGCGCTACATACTCTCTTGGCGACATGCCATATTTCTTACGGAAACACTTGCCGAAATAGCCTACATCGGTGAAGCCGCAACTGTAGGCTACATCTGTGATACTCTGGCCGGAATGCTTCAGCAATTCTACGGCATGACTCAGTTTGAAATCCTTCACCATATCGCTTGGCGAACAGCCCATCACAGCCTTCGTCTTCTTGAAGAAGGCTGAACGGCTCATGCCCAATTCCTGTGCCAGCATATCTATCTCGAAATCGGCATTAGTCAAGTTGGCTTCCATAAACCGGCGCACCTTGTCGGCAAACTGCTTATCCTGCTGTTCGGCATTAAACTTGCGCTTATACTCTGCCAGCTGGTTCTGGATGTAGATATTGTTCTTCAGCCGAATCTGATACTTCGCATAGCGGAAAGCATAGTAGCTGGCTACGGATATCAGAATGATGTAGATGAGATAAGCCCACCACGTAGCCCACCAGGGTGGAAGAATGGTGATGGTCAGCTCTCTCGTGCTGTGAGAATCAGGATTGGTGGCATCCATTACCTCTACGATAAACTGATAGGTTCCCGACGGCACATTGGTATAGGAAGCCAGACGGTTCTTGCCGGCATAATGCCAATCATGGTCGTAACCCTTCAGCCGGTAACGGTAGCTGATGCGCTCCGGATTGCAGAAATTCAGGGCAGCAAACTCCAGAGTGAACATCGACTGGGAATGACGCAGGGTGAGATGATCGGTATAAACCATCGATTTCTCCAGGATGGCTGGCTGATTGTAACTGCGGATGTCGCGGTTGTTCACCTCTCCACCTATTATATATATAGGATATTGCAGACGGGTGGTATGGATACGTTCCGGCTGATAAGCAAGGATTCCTTCCTTGCACCCCAGCCATATCTCCCCATTCTGGATCAAAGCCGCAGAAGATTCCTCAAGCTGGACATCAGGGAAACCGTCGGAATTGTCGAAATGCTGGATGCGGTCTGATTGATAATCATAGCACGACAAGCCATCGGCATTTACCAGCCAAAGGCGTCCCATCTTATCCTCTAAAATCGAAATGATGACATCATTATGCAAACCTTCCTTTGCTCCCAAAGAAGTAAGGATAGGCAGATGCGTCACTTCATCAAAACCATCCAGACGACTCAGACCTCCACCAAAGGTACACATCCAAACCTGCCTGTTGTTATCCTTGTAAAGTCCGTAGATGTCACTATTGGCACGGGTATTGATATCGGTATTGCGATAAGTCTCGAAGCGCAGGTCGCCTACCGATTTGAAATCTGTCTTGAAAGACATCAGTCCGTCCATCGTTCCTACCCACATTCTCTGATGACTGTCCTCTATCAGGTTGCGGGCATCCATGTAGAGTCCGTAACCGGGATAGTTTTTCATACCATGATATTTATTATAGAAGCGCACCTTTCCGCCCTGTTCCTGCAGCAGATTGAGACCTCCATCCAGCGTAGCCACCCAGATGCGATGGTGGGAATCCTGATAGGTCATATAGACATTGTTGCCACTGATGGAATAAGGATCCCGGGCATCATGACGGTAATGAGCGATGCGATATCCTATTGGTCTGGAGGCATCGGGAGTCAGTTTTACCAATCCGTCTCCCTTGGTAGAGAGCCAGAGATTCTGCCTGTCATCATACATGGCATGATAAATGCTGCCGATTTGATGATGGGCATAATCGAACACCTGCTTCACCCTGCCCTGCATATCCAACAGATAAACATTCTTGCTGCGGGCACCCACCAGCACATCACCATTCTTCAACTGGCAGATGGCTTTCACTCCACTCTTGTCACCATCCGGCAAAGGGATGACACGGAACTGGTTGGGGGTGAAACTGACACGGTAAATGCCATTATCAGCAGAAGTGAGCCACAACAGTCCGTCCTTGTCCAGGTTCATGTTCAAGAAGTGGCTATCTGGCTTATGGTCTTGGAACTTAGGAAGGAAAGCCAGGTTAACGCCTTCCATCGTCTGCGGATCAATATAGATAATTTCGCCAGCACCGGAAAGATAGAAGTAACCATGATGAGAGGTGGCGATGAACTTAGGCTCCACCACCTTACCTACGCCCGAAACCGGATAACGGCGTTCCCATCCGGTCTTCGGATTACGGCACACCAGGGCGGTATGCGACTCATCCAACTGCCACACACATCCGTTCGGGGTATGATAAACAAAATGTTCCTTTGATTTACGGGCGAAATACTGCTGCCACATGCCGAGCGTCCACTTCCTGTTTTTCGCAGTAACAGGAACGGAATAAATCTGATAATCCTTTCCTACATAGTTGGCACGCGAAGCCTTCAGCTGTACCACATCCTGGCACAACTGATAATTGAACGTATTGATATACTTTCGGGCATCTACCAGCGTCTGGATACGGATGCTTCCATCCTTTAATGTTTCTGCAAGAAGCAGGTTCTTATCTTTGGTGAGCAGAAGAATCTTGCCGGTACCATCTGCCTGAATCTTGATGACCTGCAGATTACGGGCATAAGGTTTCAGTTCTTCATAGACATCTTCGAAACGTTCGGTCTGCTTGAAGAAGACGCTGAGTTTCCAGTCGAGCGTCTTGATCCAGAGATTGCCCAGAGCATCTTCTGCCAACCATTCTACCTTACGGGGTGGCTGGTCGGAAGAAGAGTTGTAAGCATCAGAATAATTGGCAAAGCGGGAACCGTCGAAACGGGATAAGCCGAACCAGGTTCCAAACCACAGGAAACTGTCTTTCGACTTCAGAGAACAGTATACGATGTCGTGAAGTAACCCTTCCTTCGTAGAATAATGGGCTACCTGCATATTGTTCTGCGCCATACCCAACAAGGCATAAAGCGAACAGAGAAGTATGGTAAAATATCGTTTCACGTATGCAAAAGTACAAAAAAAGTCTTGAAATCTCCAATAAACTTTCTGTTTTTTGAAGATTTCAAGACGATAACGATTACGTAAACGGAATCTTCTACATAGAACTCTCCGGTTACGCATTATTAATTATTAATACCGAAATCAGCCTGCTGGTCTTCTACCTCTTTCAGCATCTTTGCCTTCTGCTCGGGTGTAAACTCATGAGAAGAAGAAGTGGCAGAAGAAGCATTCTGAACAGATGATGAATTGGCAGACTTGGCAGTCTTTGTACCCATCATCATGGTTCCCTGATAAGCTACGCTCTCTATCTCCAGGTCGGCAGGAGTAGGAGCATGAGTACCCGGGAACTGAACCTCGGCATGAATCTTAATCTTGCCCGGCTTCATCGTGCTGCGCACCAGGATAGGAGCACTACCCCATTCTACAGCTCTCGGATTGGCATTGATGCTGGCATCGCCAATGATTTCGCCCTCACCCTCCAGGGTAAAGCGGATATTCTCTTTAGCCAGACGGCGAACATGACCGTTATCATCGGTCACTTCGGCTACCACAACCACAAAGTCGCTGCCATCAGCCACCAGCGGTTTGCCCATCTCATCAACATAAAGACGGAGTTTGGTGCTGCGGCGGGAAGGCATGCGCTGGTCGGTACAAACCACCTTGCCATCCTTGTATCCCTCTGCTACCATCACTACCATCTGAGGAGATTTCTTCTTATAACTGTATTCGCGAGCCTCCCAGAAATCCCAGGCATTCTTGAATACCACAGGGGCATTAAAGGCGGCTGCCGTAGGATGAAGAACTGGCAAAGTATAGGTATGGGCACCCTGATAGGTGGTAAGACGAACGCTGTCACAATTAGAGAATACCGTCACATCGGCATCGCTGAACTGGGTCATCTCGTGAGCGATATGCACAAATGGCTGGTCGCTGCGCTGTGACTCAAACATATAATAAGCAGTCTTCTTCTGTCGGAATGCATCATAGATACCGCCCCAGTAAGGATCTGGATGATAGCCACGCTGATGATCGAAAGGATGCCATTGGCAACCACCGATAAACTGTCCCGGTGTGTGCATCTCCTCTGTTGTCTTCGCCAGAGAATAAGCCTGGGTCAACATCGGTTTCTCACCCCAGCTGCGGCTGGCACGGTTCAGGTTGTTATGCGCATACCAGTCATCCACATACTCACCAAACTCTCGGGTAAAGACACACTGGCTGATGCCGCTCATATCCATATCCGGCCATCCGTAAACCACATCATAATTCTCCTTGACACCTGCCGAATTCCAGTCGGCAACAGCCACAGGACGGTATGGATAAGGATACTCATCCTTGGTCAACTGCAGCGACTTCAGGGCGAAATCCTTAGGATAGCGGGTCTCATTCAGGATAGGTTCCCACATCAGGACCGAAGGATGGTTGCGGTCACGACGGATGATTTCACGGGTATTCTGGAACACACGCTCGGCAAATTGAGGGTCCTTGTTCCAATACTGCCAGCCCGGTGTAGCCACGATGATGAAGATTCCGAGTTCATCGCAGGCATCCATGAACGACGGATCCTGAGGATAGTGGGCAGTACGGATGATGTTGAAACCTGCATTCTTCAGACGGAGCACATCTCTCCATTGCTGACTGTTGGGAAGTGCATTGCCCACATAAGCAAAATCCTGATGACGGTTGGCACCGATAAACTGACGGTATCTCTTGCCGTTAAGCCAGAAACCTTCCTTGCCACGAAACTCGAAACCGCGGATACCTAACTTGGTTTTTCCGCCGTCCAATACCTGCTTACCGTCCTTGATGCGGGTAACCACACTATATAAATAAGGTGTCTCCGGCGACCAGAGATGCGGATTCCTGACAGAGAACATCTGGCTGACGGTCTGATGGGCATCGCCAGCTGCCAGGAGCACATTCTGCGAAATGGTCTTGAACACCTTGCCCGAAGCATCCAGCAGACTCTGCTCCACCTTCACCTTGCGTGCCTTTCCGCCCACATTCTGCAAGTCGACATCAACAAACACCTTCGCCTGCTTCTCTGAAATATCCGAGAAATGAACGAAGATGCCGGCATCACGGCGGTCAGCTTCAATCACGCTGGTGATAGAAACCTCCTTCTTATTAATAAGCCATACATCGCGATAGATACCACCATGATAAGCAAAGTCGAGTGTATACTGCGGTTTGCCAGGAGGATAACTCTTGTCATTAGAGTTGTCAGCCATCACAGCCACCACACACTTATCGCCCTTCTTCAGTCCCTGCTCTTTCAGGTTGACGATAACAGGCAGGTAACCTCCGAAGTGCTCCTTAGCCAGTTTGCCATTCACATAAATCTTCTGCTTGCCCATTATCGCCTCGAAATAGATTTCAGAGCGATTGCCCGGCACGATAAAGGTTTTGCGATACCAGGCTATACCCTGATAGTTGCGGCAACCCGAAGCCTCAGCAGGTTCCAGTTTCACACTATGAGGGGTAGAAACTACCTCCCAGCTTGTATCATCATAGTCGGCACGTTCTGCGCCCAGCACATCACCCAGATGGAACCGCCAGTTGGGATTGAAATTCCACACCTCGCGTCCCTGGTTGCTGACAGGAAACAAACCCGCCACCGATGTATCATCGTAAGCCGATGCCTTTGCCGAACCTGTGCCCAGCAAAAGCATCATAGCCATCAATATGTAATATCTCATCTATAAACTATTAACTATAAACTATTACTTCACTTCCCAATCATCAGTACGGAAAGAGCTGACAGGCAGACCATCGTGGAAGAGATCGCCCACAACCCAGTTTTTGAACGCATAGCGCACAGCCACAGGTTTCTTCACTTCCTCGCTCTTTACATACACCTTGTTGCGTGAAATCCAAGCCTGTGCCTTGTGGAACACCTGGTCATCGCCGGCAATCTCGAAGTTGTCGCTCTTAGGACCATTATTGAAGTAAACCCACTCCTTACTGCGGTCGAAGCTGACTACAGCGGTATCGCCCTTGAACTCAACACTCTTGTAGACAGCGAAATCAGGCAATCCCTTCAGACCATAAGTATTGGCAAGAGAAAGCAGAGCCAGACGCTCGCCCACCTCCTTCTTCTTACGTGGATGGATGCCATACTCCAGACCGGCATCAAGCAATACGGCCATACGGCAGTTGCTGATGCGTTTCTCTGCCTCCATCTGCTTTTCACGAAGCAGGGCACTGTTGTTTTTCCATTTTATCAGACTATAATCGTAGGGTGCAATCTGACAATAATAGAACGGAAAAATCCCCTGCTTCCATTCCTTGCGCCAACTGTTTACCAGGGTCTGCATCTGGTCGGCATAAGTAGCACAGCGATTGCAGTTATCCTCACCCTGATACCAGATAACACCCTTCATGGTGTAACCGATGAGCGGATGGAGCATACCATTATAGAGAGCCGAAGGACAGCGCTGCTGATATTTCTTCACATCAGCCTCATTCCAAGGTGTATGAAGTTTAGGGAATGCCTTGAGCCAATCGCTCTTGATGAGATTGCCGTTGATCCATGCCTCACAGGCACTACCGCCCCAGGAAGTAACAATCAGACCTACTGGTACACCCAGCGATTGGCGCAACGTCTTACCATAATAATAAGCAGCAGCACTAAACTCACGAACACTTGCAGCATCAGCTTCCTTCCAGTCGCCAGCCACCGTATCAACAGGATGCAACTGGGCATTGCGCTGAACCGTAAAGAGGCGCAACTGCTGGTCTTTACACAGCATCAGTTCTTCAGGAGTGTCCGCAACAGGCTGTGCCTTGAATCCCTTCATCGGCATCTCCATGTTACTCTGACCCGAACAGATCCAGACCTCACCAATCAGAATATTGTGAAGTTTCAGTTCCTTTCCGTCGCTCAGACTCAGTTCATAAGGACCGCCAGCCAGAGGCGTTTCTATCTTCATCGCCCATTTTCCCTGGGCATCGGCTTGAGTCTTATAGGTCTTGCCGTTCCAGGAAGCACGCACTTTTACCACCTTGTTGGCATCAGCAGTACCCCAGAGGTTGCATTCCGTCTGCTGTTGCAATACCATATTGTCGCCAAAGATCTTTGGCAGTTTCACTTCTGCCTGTGCTGCCAGAGTCATGGCAAGCAGCAGAGCTGAACATAACAGTTTCTTCATTTTTTTCAATGTTCAATGTTAAATGTTAAGTGTTAAATGAGCAGTCTTGCTATCAACTATTAACTATAAACTATCAACTATAAACTAATACACGATGTTAATCGTGGAGAGTAATCCGGCAGGCAGAAGCGCCTTGCTCTTGGTGCGATATTTGGCATTGGTCCAGATTCCCTTAAACGGAGCCTTTCCCTCGCCAGCACCCTGCAGCGCATTGTGCCAGGTATTGGCTACAACAATCTGTATTTCGTTGCTGCCATTCTTCAGGTCGCGCTTCGGAACATACACCTCGTAAGGAGCTGTCCAGGCATAACCATATTGCTTGCCGTTGACCAGCACACGTGCCACATCACCAATCTTGCCCAACTGGATTTTGATGAATCCGTCATTAGAAGGAGCCGTCTTCGTTTTCTCGGCTGGAACTTCCATTTTCTCTTCTGCAGAAACCGGAATAGAATCGCCCCATTCAAAAGAAGAGGTAAAGGTTACGTGACCGCTGTAGTACTTCATCTTCTCATCTGCCGACTTCGACCAGTCGAAAGGAAGCGTTACGGTGGTATCTTTGCGGATATCATCGAAATGAACCTTCCACTTATCGGCTACAGCCAGCACAGAAGGATAGTTTTCTGTAAAACCCACACCTTCTTCTTCAACCAGTTTATGACCTGTCTGACTGATAACCTGCATGTCTTCCTTGTTCGAGAGAATAACGAAAGCGGAACCATAAGCTGGCAGACTCAATTTCACAACCTGGCGGATTTTGGAAGTCCTGGTACGGAAGGTTGCCGTAATCTGGCGTTCCTTATCCTCCTGGTTAGTCAGGAAATAGATGTCCTTTCTGCCTGTTGCCTCCAACACACAGCGGTGAGCATAATCCATATTCTCGGGCAGAACGACATCCGGTTCGATGCCATACTGAGAGAAGTCCTTTGCCTGATAAGGCTTGTCGATGATAATGATGCCTTCCTCGCGCAACTCCTCTATCTTCGCCTTTACCTCGGCAGACAGGGTATTTGCCGGCTGCGGAACCACCAGGATGCGGTAGTCCTGGTTGCCAGGCAACTTGCCCTTCGGACTGTATTCGAAATTCCATTTCAGCAAGGCATCCTTGTTCATCGAATCATATTTGTAGCCATGCAGGGCATTGCACCAGTCTTTCAGATCGAGGATATTCGCCGAATGAGTTACTCCCACAGGCGATTCTTCCATCGGAATGCCCACATTAGCCATACGTTTCTGTTCACTAGCCACCCGTTCTGCACCAAACACACCCGGAAGCATCGGAACGAGTTTATCCGGAGTTAGCGAACGGCTCGGAATCTCTTCGCCTGTAAACACGGCGATGTCTACTACCGGTCTGCCCTGCTGCAGATAATTCTGACACAGGGTGATGTAATCCACAAAACCACGTGCCTCAGGATACCAGGTATTGTCGCGCTGGAAGAAAAGGCCGATGCCATCAAGCGTCATACCAGGCTTGCGGTCCATCCAAGGATTATGGGCAGTTACATGGAAGAAGAGTTTGTTCATGCCAAGCGCCAGATTGCGGTCAAGCATCGGCTTGAGCATGGCTGGGGTCTCATTCCATACACCACGAACCTCGGTAAATCCCTCTGCCTGAACGATGTTCTTATTATAAATATGTGCACCGCTCACGGCATCGAGCATGTCGTTGGGTTTATCGTGAGTAGGCGAATTGAGCCAGTATTCTCCCATTGGATTGTCGGCATACTGATAATGCTGCAGACCATCGGCAGGGAAGGTTGGTGCAATACTCTCGTGAGATACTTCTATATCCTGTTCATGAGCCAGATCAGTAAAGGTCTTGAAGAACTTCTCGTTTACCAGGTCATTGATGGTGAGACGGATATCCTTCAGTACCTGTTCGTATCTGGAAGCCGACTCCATCGGAACACCTGCCATAATCGGGAGGTATGGGATGAGGTCGTAACCGCGGCGTGCCTTGAACTCCTCGGCAAACTGATAGCCCCAGTTCTGACTGCCACACTCCCAGGAGTCGATGTGCAGATACTTCACCACATCGCTGTGCGGACGGTTCAGGAACAATGCATACCAGGAATTGAAAAGTTTCCTGACGGCTGCCGGTGAGAACTTATCCACTTCGAGTCCCTTACCGGTTCCGGCTGTCGCATTGGTCTGTCCTGTTGAGGTATGTCCCATTCGCAACAGGCGCCAGGTGCCCTTAGGCAATTTATTCATCAGGTTGCCGTTCACCATGACACCCATCACCATTCCATTTTCCAGTTTCAAAGGCAGTACATCTGCCATAGCCACGGTCTCGCTCTTAGCTGCCGCATCGGTTTCGATACGCCATACGGCACCCGATTTTCCCTCATACTGGTTAATCATCGGCTGGTTGCTCAAGAGGATATTCTCCAGTTTCAGCAGCGGTTTCCATTTGGCTGCATCCAGGTCTTCTGCTCCCGGCTCTGTACCTTCCGGCGTCCATGAGAATCGGAAATAGCGGGCGGTGGTCGTCGGCAAACTGAAGGTATAATCACACATCGTGTTCTGCCAACCCTGACGGGGTGGCACCAACTGCTTGATATCTCTGAAGTTGATACCGTCATCAGATGCCTGCACCAGGAGGCGCTGCGACTGGATGTTGTTGCCGTTAGGCACCACCCGCATGCTGCGCACCGTGACGGGTTTATGAAACGAATAGGTGATAGAGGCAGGTTTCGCTGCCAGATAATAGCCCTTGGCGGTAGAAACAGCCTCGGTATATTCTATCTTCTCCGGTTTGAAGAGTTGGGGCTTCTCCTTGCATCGGATGGCAAAGGCTGCGATATCCTGATAATATCCACCCTCGCTTCCAGCAGGCTGCAACTTCCCGTCCTTATAACTTTCGGGTTGCCACATCTGCATGCCTTCTATCTTCTTACCGCCACCCACAATGGTATCGGTCCATACCACCTTCTGCATCGATTCGGCAGGAAGGATAGACGGATTGCCTGCCAGGGCGAAACCGTCGCAGATATGAATGCCCATGTCAAGGCCCAGGGAGTCGGCTTGCTGGAAAGAGTAATCCACCATCTCCCAGAACTTAGGTGACAACTGTGCCGCCTCGCCCTGATACTCCGGACGTTCGCTGACACCACGGATTGGCATCAGATAGGTACCGCCCAAACCAACATTCTTCATACCGACCAGATCGGCATGAATACCAGCCTTGGAAACGGCGCCATACATCCAGTACCAGAAGGTCCAGGGCTTAGCCTCGTCATTATGAGCCATTGTCGACGCTACCAGAAGCGCCGACAATGCCATCACCGTATATCGTTTTTTCTTATTCATAACAGTTCATAACAGTTAAAAGTTAACAGTTTAAAGTTAACAGTTCAAAGCTCAAAGTTCAAAGTTCAATGTAAACAAAGCCTTGCCCTTGCCGTTCAGCCATTTTGGCTGAGCTGAAGGTCCGTTGAGGTCGGTGGTATTCACCTTGTTTCTTACTGAAGGTATCACCTTGAAGACTGCCAGACCGGTTTGTGGCAAGGTATAGAGCAGACCGTCTCTACCATCACGAGGGGTATAAACACCCATGTGCTCATCGGCAGTCAGACCAGAGAAGCCGATCTTTCCTTCATCGGTCTTGAGCTGCATCCACTTCACGTTGGCAAAGTAGCCTTTAAACTCAGGATAATCCCAGCTTTCGGCTGGAATCGGGTCATTATAGTCGTTCTGCCAATAGCCGTATTGCGGACCCTGTTCGCGGTTCTGCCAAACCCGGTAAGGACCATTGCCCACCCAAGCCTTGCTGCGGACCTTGCTTTCCGGATAGTCGAAAGCCATGCCCATCATATCTACTACGCCACCGAAATTGTAATGACAGGTTACAGCCACCGAACCGTCAGAAAGGAACTGCCAGTCTACCTCATCGAGTGAGCCATGCTGATATGTAGCCACCAGCTTTGCCTCCGCTTCCTTCCATTCGAAACCGGCAAAAGCACCCTGGTCAACAAACTCGGTATAGAGTGTCTTTTTCTTCTCAGCCTCTTTATCGTCGTGATTATAGAACTGGTCCAGACTGCGGTCGCTTCTTCTGGCAGCCATGAACCGAGGTCCATTGCTCAGCGAGATTGCCTTGCTGCCAACCTCAACACCCATCAGTCTGCCATCTTTCTTGGCAAAGCGATAAGTTCTACCACCCGCCTTCACTTCTACAGCATCAGCCTGTTCAGCATAAGCCGCAGATGAAGCACTTGAAGTACTTGGAGCACTTGATTTTTTCACTCTTCGTTCTTCACTCTTCACTTCCCTGCTCCATGTCATGATTTCCTCACCTTCATGGTTCACAGCCTTGATTTCTACCGCATCAGCATTCGCCATCATCGGTATCTTCACCTGGGCTTCCTTGCCCGGAGCTACATCCGGAGAAGAGAGATTGCCCTGCTTCAATACCTTGACCTGAGTGCTGCCCATCGCTGGCATCTGCAACAGACGATAAGAGAAGCGGCAATCCTTCAGATTCACGAAGTTATACTGATTAGATAAGGTGAGTTCACCTTTCTCCATATCATTCCAAGTCAACTGTACCGGGCACCATACCTCTTTAATCGTATAGTAAGAGCCTTCCTTCTCGGCATGAGGACCCACGATACCATCGGCTCCGAAGTTACCCATACAGTCAACATAATTGTTCTTGTCGGTACGCACCACACCCTGGTCCATCAGATCCCAGAGGAATCCGCCGGCACAGCGAGGGTTTGCCATCATCATGTCCCAGTAATCCTTCAGTCCTGCTCCGTGTCCGCCGTCATACAGACCATGCAGGAACTCGGTAGGCATGAAGATTTCCTTCTGTCTCATATATTCCTGGGTCTCGCCATAAGAGCGGTAATGCTTGGTTTCAAAGCCGTTGCGGTTAGCCCAAGGATAGAGAACCACGCGCTTCTGCTTATCCCAGAGAGCAAAGTCTGGCTCCAGTTCATAATTGAAACCACCCTCGTTACCGTTGCTCCAGAAGATGATGCTAGGATGGTTCTCATCACGGGTAATCATCTCCTTCACCAGCTGCTTTCCCACGATGGTAGGATGCGCCCAATGCCAGCCGCTCAACTCACATTCCACATAAAGACCGAGCGAATCGCATGCCTCCAAAAACTCAGGATCGGCAGGATAATGACTCAATCTCACGGCATTCATGTTCATGCTCTTGATGAGTTTCACATCTTCTATATTCTTCGCCTTGCTCAGCGTTCTACCAGTCTCAGGACGGAAGCTGTGACGGTTCACACCTTTGAAGATGACTTTCTGACCATTGATATAAACGCCATCGCTGGCACGGTATTCGATGGTGCGGAAGCCGAACTTCTGACGTTCTCTGTGGAGCGTCTTGCCTGTTGCATCCTGAAGTGTGAAAACGGCAGTATAGAGATGCGGAGTCTCAGCAGTCCACTGCTTAGGAGCTTTCGCCTGGAAGTCGACATGCGCCTCATCGCTGTTTCTGGCATCAGCCACGTTCGATGCTACCACCTTTCCTTTCTCATCCAGAATCTCGGTCTTCACCTTCGCCCCCTTGACGGCACGGTTCAGGTAGCAGTCTGCCATAAAATGACCATCTCCCTTGGCATCAATTGCCACACGGTCGATGTTCTGCGCAGGTTTCGCCACGATGAATACAGGACGGAAGATGCCGCCGAAGTTCCAGTAGTCAGCACGGCGCTCTGCCATGTTCACCTGACTGTTGCTACTCTCCTTGCTCACCTCCACTTCGAGTCGGTTCTTATGTTTTCCGAAGAAGATGCGGTCGCTCACATCGTAAGTAAAGCGATAGAAACCGCCCTGATGCAAACCGTTTCCCGCCTTTCTGCCGTTGATGGTTACCTTGGCATCGGTCATCACGGCTTCGAAGACGAGTTCTATCTGTCTGCCCTCCCACTCCTGTGGCAGCGTAAACTCATATTTATATTTTCCTTTTTCGTCAGCAATACCTTCCGGAGTAGCCTTTCCATAGAATCGCATACCATACTGATAGGTACCGAACCCCTGGAGTTCCCAGCAGGAAGGCACACCAATCTTCGTCCACTTGCCGGCATTCCTACCACCTGTGCAGTAGAAGTCCCAGTTCACCATATCATCACATCCATGTCCCGAGAGATACTGGCGCTGTGTATCAATACTAGCCTGTGCGGCAGCAGTCATCGCCATCGCCCCCAAAGCTATCATTAAAAACGTTTGTTTTAGATACATATTGTTTATTCCGTATTTGTTTATATTCATTTTGTTATTCCCCAATAAAGACTCATAACCCTCGGTTTTGTAACTAGATAAGTAGATGATTTCATCTGGACTTTTTGGGTCTTGCTATTTTCCAAACAAATCATCCATGGTTAACTTAACGATAATCTGGTCGCTATACATACCTTTAGCAAGTCCGAATGTCGTAATCATGGTAGGTAAGATTGTACTCTTTGTTTGGGTTTCTTCTTCAAAAGCCTCTACTCTGTGATTTATCTTGAAGAACTCGTCCTTGTCAAGTTGGTATTCGTGGTCACAATACTTTACCTCACAGAGATTGATGGTATTGTCGGCACGGTCGATGATGATGTCTATTTGTGCGCCATCTGTCAGGGTCTTGCTTTTCCATGAGTAATGCTCTGTTTTGACACTGGCGATGCCGAGGGCTTGCTTTATTTGTGGCAGATGTGCTTGGCAGACTCTCTCGTAGGCTAGCCCATACCAGCTTTTTACTTCCGAAGAAGTGGCATTTCTGCTCCAATAATGTTCCTCGGTACTGTTTTTTGAGGCAAATGTGTTGTAAAAGATGGTATAGAAATCTACAAGTTGGTAGAGTGCCGAGTTCGTTTTTATCTTTTTGTCCCTTACATTATACTTGCGGATAAAATCGCAATAAATCAAGTCGGTAAGCATGTCTCCCAGTTTGCCGTTGTTGTCAACATTGAGGGCTTTGCTTATCTCTTCTCTTGTCATGCCGCTCGACTTCTTTGCCAAGACAGAGATGATGTCCTGGTAAGGTTGGGCATTGCGAAAGAGAGAGTAGAACAGTCGGCGATATTCCTTTTGCAGCTCTGCGTTCTCGCTAAAGAACAAACGGTCTAGTCCGATGGCAGGGCTTTCTTCTGGCAGAAATAGGCTCATATAATAAGGTACACCGCCTACAGCCATATATACTTGCAGCAGACTCAAACGTTTCCATCTGAATCCATTTTCCTGGAAGTATTCTTCCGTTTCCGCTAAGGTGAAAGGATGGAGAGGCATCTCATGGGTTACTCTGTCGTGCAGCCCCCCATGGTCATCTATGATATTGCGAACCATCCATGACGTAGCAGAACCACAAACGATGAGCATGATTTGGGATTGCCAGTTTGCCCAACTGTTCCAGAAATGTCCCAAGGCATGAACAAAACCTGCCCTAGGTGTATCGAGACAAGGTAGTTCATCGATGAATATGACGCATCGTTTTCCATCTTGGAGTTTTTCCTCCAAGAGTTGGCGTAAGGCGAAGAATGCATCTAGCCAAGTGTTATTCTTCTTTCCTTTGTAGCCATAAGTTTTGAGTGCCATGTGGAAAGCAGTCATCTGCTCGTTCTTGTTACCCTCCAATACTCCTGTCATATCAAAAGAAAACTGATTTCTGAAGTATTGTCGAATCAGGAAAGTCTTGCCGATTCTGCGTCGCCCATACATAGCGATAAACTCCGCTTTCCCAGAGTTGTAATATTTTTCCAGGAGAGCCTTCTCTGAATGTCTTCCGATGATTTTCTCTGCCATATTATGATTCTTTAAGTGATGGTGCAAAGATACGATATTTTTCCGAAAACACGCCGATAAGCTGCGAAAATATATCAAAAATCATCAACTTTCGCAGATTATAGAGCTAAAGTTGTCGGAAAAGGGAGTGTAAAATGCCCTTTTCCTTGTTTTTGACAGAACAATCAGTATTCTATTTTACAAGAATTGTACTAGAAGTCTCCTAAGGTTCCATTTTGTCAATTCGTGTCACCTTCACTCTCTTCGGGATATTATTCACATCACATTCTATAGAATATTTATCAAAGCGAAATATCAGCTTCTTCGGAAGAGGTTGTCCTTTTGGCACACAAAACAAACGATACATATAATGAGCATCTTCTTCTTTGCTATAATATTCACCTCGTATGTTTTGCGTCATTGAATTTAATTCTTTTTGAAGTTTATCTATATTCAAACTGTAATTGCAAGGAACCTCTTTATTTTCATAATTCAACCAAATAGTTCTGATAGAATCATCTTGACTCTTCGGAAAACACAAAACTTTCTCATCTAACGTCTTGCCTTTTTCATCATAGCCCTTTATTTGAGTAACAGAATCAGAGATTCCACCAGGGTATGGCATGCATCCAAAATATAACTGCTTATTACAATGTGTCAATTTTAATGTCAGCAAATACATATTAGCATCATTTTCCCCCACCAGGCTCAACTTTTGCATTCCTGCAGAATCAACACGAAAATTCACATAGCGGAAAAAGCCAAACAAGATATACACCATAAACAATATGGTACATAAAAAACATAATATAAAAGCAATCTTCTTCATATGGTTTCGATTCTTCATTTTTTACGTTTTACAACAAATATTTTTTGTATTCCTCCAACAGAAGACTTGCAATCCAAACAAATAAGAATAATATGCTACTATTACTCATAGCATACTGTACTATATCTATATAGCTCAATGGTTACCTTTCGGATGATTCTTTCTGCCTCCACCTCTCTGTCGCAGAAGTACTCTGGCTTAATCTTGCCTGTGATAATAAAAGGATTCTCCATACTCTTTACCTAATTAAATCATTGGTTATGGCGGCAAAGATAATAAGATTTCTCGAATTATGCAAATTAAATTATGCAAATTGCATAATGCAAAACAAATAATTCGAGATAAGCTGCGAAAATATATCAAAAATCATCAACTTTCGCAGATGAATGGCCCCACACGCCCTGAAAGGGCAGAAGCTCCTAGCCCAGGGCATCGCCCTGAGTTATTATGGTCACACATTGTCGCCCCTGTAAGGGCAAAAGCTTTAAAGAACCAGGCAATATATAAAGCTTTTGCCCTTACAGGGCGCCTTGCTGATTGCTATTATACCCAGGGCGATGCCCTGGGCTAGGAGCTTCTGCCCTTTCAGGGCGTATGACTAAGAGCTTTGGGCCTTCTGCCCGTCCTTGAACCACATGCGAAAGTTCTACAATTTGCCTCAAAACGGCATTTCCATACCTGATGCCTCACAATATTCTCATCTTGAAATGCAGGGTATAAGTCTTGGTTTTGTCGATGGCATATTTCTTCAACACACCTGGTCCGCAACTGCTGTTACCAAGGCCCAGAACGGCACAGTCGAGACTGAGACAGGTGTAGCGCAGGTTAGGATTACCAGACTGCTTCAATTCGAAATCGTGACGGGCGGCATAGAGGTCTGCCACGCTGTATGGCAAGGCAGAGAAACTCAAAGGTGTATCGCCGGCTGCGATAATCTGCAGGGCATTCTTGCCATTTTTATTGGTCAGTTCGATATACGAACAGTCCTCGTGGTTGCCGTTGTCCTGCGGACGGGGATAGTGGGTAAACTGATTCTCCACGCTGCTCTCATACCATCCTATCGGACAAGACTGCTTGCGGTCAGGATAATTCTCCCAAGGTCCCCTGCCATACCATTTCACCTGGTCGTAAGCCACTCTTGGCAGCTCCAGCATCAGACCCAGACGAGGAAGTTCAGGCAGATTGCCCTCAAAACTATAGGTAGCCTTCACGTCGACAAAGCCGTCCTGCTGAGGAGATACCTCCAAGCGGAGACGGATATTGCCGCCAGACTTAGCCGATGCTAAAGAACCAGCCTTATCTGATGCTCCATCCTCACCATAATGATATACATACTCCCCATCCTTCAGCGGGATAGCGGAAAGTGTGCTGTCGAGATGAGTCTTCTTCCAATCCTTCGCTATCCAGTTGCCGAAACTCTTGTCGTTGTCGGTTGGCGCACGGAAGAACTGAGGAATCACGGAGAAATTGCGTGCCAGCAACTCGGCAGTTGACAGAGTTGCCAAACGGCGGGAAGACTTGTATCGCTTCATGGCATCCGCAGCCAGTTTCCTGCCAGCTTCATACAAGTCATCGCTGAGGGCTATCTGCTCCCTTCCTACCTCTACACCCTGCTGGGAAATGACTGAGAGATTCAATCGGGAATCCGTATTTTTATACGTTTTGAAATCGTGCAAGCTGCATAACCTTGCACTATCACCCGGCTGTACTGATGGCATCTTCAGCTCTCCTTCCTGACCGACAGCACCATTTTTCGTCACCTGATACTGGCAGCTGAAGCCCTCCAGCGAGAGATGGGAATGATGATTCTTCACCCAGACTTCATCCCCTTTCTGAGTTATCCACACCGGTGCATAAGTATGCTTTACCTCCTGATACTTAGCCGATACAGAGCGGTCGGAGAAGACCACACCATTCAGACAGAAGGCTTTGAGATTAGGCTTGTCACCGAAATCACCGCCATAGAGCACATGGTTAGTTCCCGGAGCATAGATGCCCTGGTCAACCCAGTCCCAGATAAAGCCGCCAGCCATACGGGGATGACTGTATATCTCCTCCCAATATTCCTTGAAATTACCCAGCGCATTACCCATACAATGGGCATATTCGCTGGTAAGCACAGGACGATTATCGTTCTTTCTCATCGCAATATCCAACAGATGCTCCCATCGGGCATTCTCCGCTCTCTCCTTGTCAGAACCTTCGGGAACACCCGGATTCAGATACTCTGCCTTCACACGGGGATAGAAACGGCTCATGACATCCACACAGGCTGGGTCGGTCTCATCAAAATTCTTCTCGCTCAGGCCCTTCGCTGGCTGATAAGGCGTCTGAGCACCTTCATAATGCACCAGTCTCGTTGGGTCGAAGGTATGAAGCCAGCCTGCCATAGCTGCATGATTGGCACCGAAACCGCTCTCGTTGCCCAAGCTCCAGAAGATGATGCTCGGATGGTTCTTGTCTCTTTCTGCCATTCTCACGGCTCTGTCCAGAAAGGCGGCATTCCAGTCGGGAGTAGAGGTGAGCGTACCACGGAGTCCGTGGGTCTCGCAATCTGCCTCGTCCATCACATAGATGCCGGCACTATCGCACAGTTCATACCAGCGGGAAACATTCGGATAATGACTGGTTCTGACGGCATTCACGTTCGCCTGCTTCATCAGCCGGATATCGCGCTGCATCATCTCCTCGGTCATCACTCGTGCCAGCTTCGGATCATGCTCATGCCGGTTCACGCCACGCAGTTTGATAGGTTTTCCGTTCACCATCAACTGTCCGTTTTCTACCGAAACCCATCTGAATCCGATGCGCTGCTGTACCTGTTCCACCACACTTCCCTGCTTGTCGAGAAGTGCCAGTTTCAGGGTATATAAATAAGGTGTCTCAGCAGTCCAGGCATGCGGTTTCTCCACCACACCCTCCATGCGTTCAAATTTTCTTCCACCTCGCTGCGGATACCATTCGTTCATCAGGGCTGCCTTATGATTCAGGTCGAGAATTTCGTCGGCAGAAGCCTGCAGAGAAGCCTCCGGTCTGTCAGCTCCCGGCAGTTTCAGCATCACGCCTTTACCTTCTGCATCCTCCAGCCACGCCATCAGCCGGTAACCTTCTCCCTTCTCACCTGCTGCCACCGCCAGTTGCGGATTAATCTGCAGGGTGAAATCACAAGGAGAGGACGTAGCGAAAGAAAGTTGCGGCAGGGTGCGGACGGCGAAATCACGGATGCGGACATTCGGTGTGGAATAGAGCCAAACATCACGGTGGATGCCACCGAAGCGCCAGAAGTCCTGATCTTCCAGATAACTGCCGTCGCTATACTTGTAAACCTCCACGGCTATCTCGTTTTTGCCTGCCTTCAGATAAGGAGTCACGTTAAATTCGCTCGGCTCCATCGAACCCTGCGAATATCCCACCTTCTCACCGTTTACCCATACATAGAAGGCGCTCATCACGCCCTCGAAGCGCAGGAAAGTCTGACGGTCCTGCCGGAACAGCAGCGAGTTTGCCTTCAGCTGGAAGCTACGTTTATATTGTCCGGTAGGATTGCGTTCCTCGTAGGTGGTCCAGTCCTTCTTGGGTGTAGTCATCACATAAGGAGGATTGATTTTAAAGGGATAACCTGCAGATATATAGATAGGTGTGCCATATCCGTTCACCTCCCAGTTGGCTGGTACTGCGAGCGTTTTCCAGTCCTTGCAGCTATAGTCAGTACGATAGAAATCCACGATTCTTTCCTCCGGCGTCTTCGTCCATCTGAACTTCCATTCTCCGTTGAGCGACATCTGGCTATCTCCCTTTTTTGCCTGATAAGGCATGAATGCAGCCCGTGCCGGTTCCCGGTTGATGGAAAGCACATGCTGGTCTTCCCAGTCATGGTGCTCTGCAGCAGCTGAAGCCTGAGGTGCAAGGATTGGCAAAACCATCCCAGCCATCATGATCATGATTTTCCGTTTGTTCATCATATTATTTATTTTTTAAACAGTTTACCAGTTTATCGTTTTTGTCCATACAATAAAGACGCCCCACCCCATTTTTTGTAACTGAGAATGAGTACTTTTTAGATTTATCGTAGCTCTCACACGCACACATATAAGTGTTTTTTCCCGAAAAAAGTCTCAAAGTCTCATTTTTCAGGAAAATATCAGTTTATATATCTGATATATAAGTGTTTATAAGAATGATACTTTTCTGGAAATCGCCAGAGAAGTCTCATCGAAGTATCATAAAACAGGGAGAAGTATCATAAAAAAACGGCAAACATCATACAAAACAAGCGAAACAGCATACAAAACAAGCGAAATATCGAACGAAATGCATCAATTATGTCCACGTACGTGGTTACTCGTACCCACGTACATGGGTAGCCATGACCACGTACGTGGGTACGAGTGACCAAAACGATGGGTATCCATGCCCAAAGCTTTGGGCAACCATGCCCTACATGGTTGGGCACGAATGCCCAAAGGCTTGGGCAAGTCTGGGCAAAAGCATATATAAAGAGACTTGTCCTAATTCCATAGACGTTTACTCTTTCTTAAAACTAGAAAGGTAGACACTACTACTGATATAAAAACTAAAAAAACAGACGCTACGGACTCAAAAAGACTGAAATAATAGACGTTTTTATAGTCTTTTGCAGCAACCCAATGCCGATTTTGTGATACTTCTCCCTATTTTATGATACTTCTATGATACTTTTTTGTAAAGATATTAGGAAGTCTCATTTTTACATATCACTATATATCAACGCCTTACAAAGATATTTCCACCAAATAATGAGACTTTGAGACTTTTTTCTCAAAAAAAACTTATTACGCAAGAAAAAAAATCTGCGCCATCTGCGTGAGATTCTTAAGTCACACAGATTTCGCAAATGGCGCAGATTTCCATTTATTGTACTTCCAGATAATCGAACGAAACGTTCGGAAGACCGGAGAGGATTATCTGATAGGTACCGGCATTGATCTGAGAATCAGTAGTGGTACCGATGGTTTTGAACTTATTCGGCGTTTCAGGGAAGGTCATGTCTCTATCCAGCAGGACAATGCCCTTGCTGTCCACAATCTTCAACCTGCCAACCTGCTGCTCACCGGTTGTGTTCTTATAGCGGAAACGCAACATGTATTCGCGGGCTACACCAGGATTGATAGTCCAGGTTGAGGACTTGCTCTTATAGCGCACAGCCGGGAATACTTCGTTGTCCTGAGGCAACAGCTCCTTCGGATATTTCTCTACCACATCCTTATCCAGATCAGCCCAGTAAGTCTTGCTCATTCCGCTCTCAGGCTTGCTGCCCTTGAAGGCGACATTCCACTTCTCAGCATCTCCTATCTCTCCCTTGGCAGCAATGGCGATGGCAGAGATGATTGCCTCTCCCACCTTAACTTCCGGGAAAGAAACGGTCAGCAGACCGCCCTTTACCTTGATATCTACCACCTTTTTGCAGGCTCCCGCAAAGCCAGCCTCAGCCCAAAGGTCGAGGTCATCTACTACCACGGAATCGTTGATGGCTACATCAAAGATGCGCTCGCCTTCACAATCGATGCCGGCACCCTCATGCTTGCCCAGCCAAGGCTCAGCAAAATAGAGTTCTACGCGATATTCTCCATCCGGAACGGCAAACTGATAGTTCAGCGCATGACGGCCCCAACGGAAATACTGGAAGAGCTGTGCATCATGAGCCGCAGCATGCTGAGAGGCTGCAGATGATGATTTCAAGCCATGAATGCGGGAGGTGATATGTCCCTGACTCGCCGTAAACGGATTCATGCCGAAACGCTCTGCCCAGGAATGAGAATAGACGCTGTCGTCCTGCTCCCATTCGCTGCCATAACTGTCTGTAACGGCATCACCGCCACAGTTCACTCTATACAGATAGGTATAACCCTCGGCTGGTTTCAGAAGATTTCTGTTGCGGTCAGCAGCTGTAGGCGTAAGCGTATCAGGCTGCACCTTAGTATAATGATTGCGATACCAGTAGAAGCCTTCGGTAGGCTGTTCCCAAGGCGTGAGAAGTCCCTTGTAATTGAACGGTCCCACCTTGTCGATGAGGCGGTAAGCCTCATCCGGCTGAACTCTGCCCGGGTTTTCATGCGACACGAAAAGCCACTGGAAATGGCCGCAGACGCTGTCCTTGGCACTCTCTGCCAGCATCGCCTTCTTGCCGAGAAGAGATACAAAGGCATCTTCGGTATAGGCTTTTGACAGAGCCTTTGCATCACCGGCATGCAGTTTCTCTGCATCGGAACTGCGGAAACCGAGCGTGCGCCAAGCACCATATTCACCATTCAGCAACTGGTTAGGCTGCTTCAATTCCTGATCATATTTATCGGCTGTTCCGCCGTAGGTTCCGCTCCAGTTCTGAATCACATTCCAGTCGCTTCCCTCTCCTCCATTACAGGTCGTGATGGCGCGCATGGTCTGAGCGGTAGGGTCCATCTCCCGGATGATGGCAGCACACTCCTCGGTGAAATCCTTCGGCATCACACTCTCGTTCTGAATGCCCCAGAGAATGACGCTAGGCGAATTGCGGCGCTCCTTGATCCAACGGCGCAGCAGACGCTTGAAGTTCTTGCGGAAGGCGGATGTATCATACCAGACATGTGCCGAGAACTGACTCCAGAACAGCATGCCCTGCTCATCCAGCAACTGCTGGTAATAGAGATTATGTGGCTGATGAGCCTCACGGAAGGCATTGAAACCTGCCTGACGCATCATCTTGACACGGGAGGCTATCTGCTCGTGAGAGAAGGCATGACTCTGACCGAAGAGATGCTCGTAATCGCAGGTTCCGTTGATGAAAACCGGACTGCCATTGAGATAGAATCTGCCGTCTTTCTTATCCATCTGGGTTGAATCGCCACGGAGCGCAGCCTGTTTCTGTCGGAGTACCGGCCAGGAGATGGTGCGGATGCCAAAAGGGGTAGCCACATCATCGATGGTCTTGCCCTCTCGCTTGATGATGCTGGAAAGGGTATAGAGATAAGGATCCGTGATGCTCCACAGATGGGCATCGCTGACCTTTGCCTGATGACGGACCACCTGGGTCTCGCCTGCCTTCAGGGTAATCTTTCCGGTCTGTCGGAAAGCGGTCTTGCCGCTGCTCAGCGCCAGTTTGCTGATTACTTCGATGGTCTGCTCATGGTCGGAATAGTTCTTCACTTCGGTATCCACGAAAACGCTGTCGCATGCCTCGTTGTTCCAGACGTGTACTCCGAAAGGTTCCACCCTCACCTCATCGGTTTCGATGAGCGATACAGGACGGAAGATGCCGAAAGGCTGACTGCCCTCCGAGAATCCCCATTCTGATGAACAGCCGCCACAAGGCCAAGGGTTATTGGTCTGCATGGCAGGATGTTCTACCTTGATATTCAATACATTATCACCCTCACGGAGTGCATCCGAAATATCGAGCGTAAAGCTGGTTCTGCCTACCAGTTCCTTCGGATAACTCTTGCGGTTCACCTTGACCGTAGCAAAGGTTCCCACACCTTCCAACTGCAGGAAGTAGCGTTTTCCGGTCTGTTTATGAACGGAGAAATGTTTCTCGTAGGTGGCGGTACCATGCAGGTTGCCGTGCTTCAGCTGGCGGTAACCGTAATAATCGTCCAGATTACTAGGCACATTCACCCGGAAGGTTCCCATCTTCTTCGTGATGCTGTCTTCCGAAGTCTTGCCGAAGGTTACCTGCCAGTTCTGATTCAGACTTGCAATCTGTCGCTTTCCCTTCTTTTCGGGTGTCGGGAAAGAAACCTGCGAACGTCCCATCGGCACACTCGTAGCCACGGCGATGCCTCGCTGTCCGGCATGGTTCACGGCACAATAGAAATGGTATACCACGCCCTGATGCTTCAGCACATAACTCTTATGGGCGAACATATCATCATAAGGCTTGGAAGGATAAACCAGGTCGGCTCCCTCCCAGTCCTGCCAGTTCACCAGATCCCGGCTTACGGCAAAGGTATTGTAGGCATTGTATTTTCTCTCCGGATTATAGGCAGAGAAATAGAACATGACATAATAATGCGGGAACTTCACGATCTGTGCATCTCCCGTAATGATGCCCGGAGCCTCATGAAAGAACACCGGATTTCCTGTCTTTCGCTTGGCAGTGCGGAGAGGCAGACGGCGCCAGGAAGTCATGTTGCTGGAGAGGGCGATACCGATGCGCTCTGCCTTCAGCTGGTTGGCAGGGTTGATGCCACCGGCATTATAGAACATCACGAAAGGTTTGCCCAGCGTCTTGTTCTTATCCCAGTAGACGGTACTTTTATAGTGAGTAAGTTTCTCCCACCACTGTGCACTTTTGTCGTTGATAGAGAGAACAGGCGAAGGGGATGTTTCCCAAGGATGTGCCTGGGTGATATCGCCTTTAGTAGAAGCCATACCCATATTGAGCGGCTTGCGGATGGCCTCATAGCCCGTACCTTCTCCACCGAAATAGCTCATCCAGTGGCGACCTTTGTATTTTGCCATCTCATAGGATCCGTTCCAGGTCCAGTCTATCAGCGCCGGGTATCCTGCACGCTGGTTCATGTCCCATCCCTTGTCGGCATAGCAGAGTAGTCTGCCCAGGGTTTTCCATTGCAGCAGGTCATCGCTGGTAGCGAGCCATGTTTCATACCCTCTGCCATCCGTTCCGTCCTTGCCGTTGTATACCACATAGGTCATATACCACTTGTCACCCTCCCTGTACACCATCGGACAGTCTATCTGGTGGTAGTTGTCCTTAGGAGCTACCACCATACCATATTTATAAGGTGTCTTCACCTCGTCGTATATCTTCTGCATCACGTTCTTGCTGATTTTCTGTGCAAAAGCGGTGATGCCGCCAAAGATAAGAAGAGATAAGAGTACCAGTCTCTTTCTTTCGATCTTCATATTTTTATTTTAGTACAAATTAATTTTAAATCTTACAAATACAAAGACGTTTGGAGATAGTTTTTGTAACTATTTGCATAAAGTTTATGTGTTTTAGAATTACAAAACATGAAATGATAAAGATTTAGAAGAAGTAACCCTAAATATAATGAAGTAATTACGAATATTACTTCATTATATTATAGGTTAAGTTTAAATCTCTCCTTAAACATAGCCATTTCTCTTGCAGGAATCTGAAGCTGAATCGCCAATTTTTCCCATCTTGAAAGATGGTGACATATTGATATAATCACCTTCCAATTCCCTTTTAAATCTAAAGCCACCCATTCTGGAGAAGTCATCTATGCCCATGAGGTAATCGAATGAGGAATTTCTCATAACACAACTCCCCTATCGGCAAGTTACCAAACACTCAACAACTGTTAAAAACACCCGCCAAATCATCACTTTTCTCCCCAAACTCTTGCATAACTCAAATAAAAGCCGTACCTTTGCATCGTCAGTCCTCGCCAAGCCTCTTAACAATGCTCAAATCGTGCGAGGCGTTTTTTGTTTATG
>OGOQ01000222.1_pt1 | contig 66257 bp, 50 predicted proteins | sample 1552691 | NCBI WGS metagenome assembly OGOQ01 (sample SAMEA2580209, study PRJEB22360) | human gut metagenome | biome: human gut; feature: human-associated habitat; material: faeces | place: Denmark | collected 2008/2010
CGGGATACACCCCCGCCCCCCCCGCCGAGATGGCGGCGGCCGAAGGCGCGATCGTCCGCAAGGAGCCGCGCCAGGGCAAGGGCAACGTGATTCGCGCCATGTTCGAAGACATCGATGCTGACGTGTATGTCATGGCCGACGGTGATGATACGTATCCCGCCGACGCCGCGCCGGCCATGGTGGACAAAGTCCTCGAAGGCTACGACATGGTGATCGGCGACCGACTGAGCTCCACGTACTTCCAGGAGAACAAGAGGCCCTTCCACAACTTCGGCAACCGTCTGGTTCGTGGTTCTATCAACGGCTTGTTCCACGCCAATGTCACCGACATTATGACCGGTTACCGGGCTTTCTCGTTCACCTTCGTCAAGACCTATCCTGTGTTGTCGCGCGGCTTCGAGGTCGAAACCGAGATGACCATCCACTCGTTGAACAACAACCTCCGCCTTTATGAGATGCCGATTCAGTATCGGGACCGCCCCGAGGGTTCGGTCAGCAAGCTCGACACCGTGGGTGACGGCATCAAGGTGATGGGCACCATTTTCCGCATGATCCGCGAATACAAGCCGCTCCCGTTCTTCGGCGGCATCGGCTGTGTCCTCGGCGTCCTTGGCGTCGTGCTGTGCGGCACGGTGACGGTGGACTTCTGGAACACCGGCATGGTGGCCCGATTCCCCACGCTGATCGGAGCGGTCATGCTTGTCATCGCCGGGCTGCTGCTGTTCGTGACGGGTGTCGTCCTTGACGTCATGGCCAAGAACGACCGCAAGGCGTTCATCGTCGAGTCCAACAGTTTCGCCATGTTGAGACGCAGATAGCCGTTTCCCCCATTGGCTCCTTCCTTGCACAAGGAAGGAGTTTTTTTGTTGTTCCGACACCGATGCCGCGCCGATGAGGGATGCTTCTTGGGTGGGGGAGGGCGACACGTGTGTGTGATCGAATAAAGGTGTTCACTGTCGGCACTTGTTCCTGAACACCCTGAGCGTTCAATTTGGACGGTGTCGGCGGTGATGGCGCCGGTGGAATGAGAACACCGGCATCGTCCGGTTCCTTGATGGATTCCCGAGTGCCTGTCAACCAAACTGATGGTTCTCGGGAGGAAAGGAAATGACGACACCGGTGTGTGTCCGACGGCGTATCAGGCAGCTCGACCGCCAGGGCTTGAGCCACAGGGAGATATCGCGGAAACTCGGCGTATCGCGCACGATCGTGGTCAAGTACGCCAACCACGGGGATTGCTCTCCCAAGCCCCTTGGCTCGGGGCATGCGGGCAGGTCGCTGGTCGACGTGGGGTATTCGGCCGTCGTGGACGGGTGGCCGGCCGCGGATCTGCGCATGCCCGTCAAGCAGCGCCACACCGCGACGCGCGTGTACGAGCGGCTCGTGGCGGAGTGCGGGTTCACGGGCTCGTATTCGTCGGTGCGGCGCTGGGTCAAGCGTTGGAGGCGGGAGCATCGCGTGGAGTCGGACGGCTTCGCCGAGTTGGAGTGGGCACCGGGAAGCGCGCAGGTCGATTTCGGCCAGGCCAGGGCCGTGGTCGCCGGAGTCGAACGCGTGGTGCATTTCCTGGTGGTGTCGTTCCCGTATTCGAACATGCGCTGGGTGGTCGCCCTTCCCGGCGAGACCTCGGAGTGCGTGTGCCAGGGTTTGCTGTGGATCTTCGAGCGCATGGGCATGGCGCCTAGGGTGGTGGTGTTCGACAACGCCACCGGCGTGGGCCATCGCAGGCCGGACGGCACGGCCGCCCGGACCCGCTTGTTCTCCCTGTTCTGCGCGCATTACGGGTTCGAGCCGCGGTTCCGCGACCCATATTCCGGCCATGAGAAGGGCAGTGTGGAGAACGCCGTCGGCTTCGTCAGGCGCAACCTGATGGTGCCGATGCCGTCGGCCGAGAGCTTCCAAACGCTGACGCGCGTGTGGCTTGACGAGTGCGGACGCGTCGCCGGATCGGATCACTGCCGGCATGATGTTCCGGTGAACGAACTGTTCGAGGCGGAGAAGGACCACATGCTTCCATTGCCCGGCGTGCGGTTCGACCCGTGCGACTGGAGGAGCGTGAAAACCGACAAGACCGGCGCCGCCGCGATCGACGCGAACCGGTATCCGGCCGGACCGAAATGGCGTTCCATGCGCCTGCAGGCCGGGGTGCGCGTCTTCGAGATCGAACTGCGGGGCCCCGACGGCGAAACGATCACCACGCCGGAGAGGATTTGGGGCCATTCGGCGAAAACCCAGGTGGATCCGGCGAGCCTGCTCGCGATCATCGCGCGAAAGCCCCGCATATGGGGCGAAAGCCCGATCAGGAACGATTTCCCCGAAACCGTGCGAGCCCTGCTCGACCGCATGGACGCACGCACGCGCTCCGATCTGCTCGACGACATCCGAGCCGTTGCCGCCGACTGCGGGTTCGCCGCCACGGTCAAAGCGGTGGAAACCGTCATCAACGCGGGACGGACCGTCGACCGCGCGGCGATCGGCACATGCGCCAAACGCATCCTCGAGGGTGCGGGAACCGAAGGCGGGCAGGATTCGAAGCGTTACGACAAATACATGAAGGAGGCCGAATGAGCCAGCAAAAACCGCGGCAGCGCGGCGGCCGCGTTCCTGACAAGGCCACGCCGGAACAGGTCATGGCCTTGGCGCGCAACCTGCCGTTGACGCACGGCGTGCCCGGGAAGGCCCTGGAGGACGCCACGCCCGGCCGGCTCGGCTTCCTGGACAACCTGTTCGGGAAGGAGAACGCGAGCCGGGCCGGATCCAAACGGCGGCGGCTGCCCGGACAGGCCGGGTTCCCCCGGAACAAGACGCTTGACGGCTACGACCGGGGGCATAGCCTCGTTCCCCACCGACCGGGGCCGCGAACAGCTGGAAAGCCCGGAGTTCGTCGACCGGGCCGAGGAGCTCGTGCTCCACGGCGACGTCGGCTGCGGCAAGACCCACCTGGCCATCGCGATCGGCATGCTGGCATGCCAACGTATGATACCCGTGAGGTTCTTCACCGCCTCCAGCCTGGTCATGCGCTTGAGGAAGGCCAAGGACGACAACAGATTGGACGCCGAGCTCAAGTCGATGGGCAGGGCCGGGCTGGTCATCATCGACGAGCCCGGCTACCTGTCCATCGACATCGACGGGGCCAGGCTCCTGTTCCAGGCCGGCGCGGACGGCTACGAGACCCGCAGCGTCATCTCCGCCTCGAACCTCGAGTCCGGCAGATGGGGCGACGTGTTCGGCGACGGGGACATGGCCGCCGCGGTCATCGACCGCATCGTCCACCACGGCGGGATCCTCCGCTTCCATGGCGAATCCTACCGGAACGAACACTCCCTCATGAAATAAACCAGACAAACAACAAAACAAGGAACCAACCGCCGACGGTGTTCAGATTAAGTGCCGAACACGTCCACTTCAATTTGACGAAATACAGCCTTCAGCCGTTTCGGCCTGTAGGGCCGGTAGGACCCGTTCTCGTCGGACGCGAACCACGGGCCGCGTCCCGGCTCGCGGCTGACGGTGGACTTGCCGCGGCCAATCCCCAGGGCGATCTGGCGGACCCCGAGCCCGTCACGGTTCCTCAACTCGTCGATCCGGATGCGTTCCTGTGCCGACAGGTGGGAATAGGCTTTCATATCGAGTGCAACGCTTTCTCTTCGGTTGTGGACCTGAACACTTCCAACCATAGACAGGCGTTGCACTTCTACCTAGAACCCGGGGACGTTGAGAAGTTGGTTGAATATGCTGTTCATCAGGCGCTTTGCGGTTGTTTGTTTATCTTGGTCGAAAACATCCTACCCGGAAAGCGCTCTTCTCTTACTCCCTCAACAACTCAACGGAGAAACCCCACCCACGAAAACAGCAATAGCGCCATAATTTACGTTTTCCAACCAAATTTGAGCCCTGTTCTTACGTTTTATAACCAAAATAAGGTGCACTGGGCTACGTTTTCCAACTTTGGTGTCTAGCTGAGCTTGAACCAGCTATGGTTCTGAAACTATTCTGATGGATTTACCGCAGTTCGCCTGCCAAGTATGGCTCCACGAATGCGAGGTTGCTACCGCGTTCGAGTGAGTGGAGGTCTTGCATGGCATATTGCCAAGATTCCTCCCACGTTGTCGGATTGCCGTGTATTCGCCGAAGAGATTGAAGGGTTGTAGAGAACAGGTTCGGGTTGCGGGTAAAGCGGTCTGCTAGTTTGATGGCGCTGCTCTGCTTGTGCTGTGCGTCTAGATTGTCAATCCTACCGCGAAATGCGTGTTCGAGGTTGCGGCTGACGTAGAACAGGCGGTACGGGACCATGAGCGTGGCGCGGCCGTTCTTCTTCCTGAACCCATCGAGTTTCAGCAAGGCATCCACGCCGTTTCGCTTGGTCGTGCGATCCGCAATCAGGATAGTGCGGTTTGGCGTGATGATGTCGGTCGTTGAATATTGCGTTCCATCCACCAATGGGTCTTCCCGCACTCGGTCGTCAGATGTGAACGCCCCGTCTAGGTCGCAGATCTGGATGACATGGCCGAGCTGGCCCCAGGTGCGGTCGTGGTCTCTGAGGTAGTACTCCACGAGTTCGCGCACCGTCTGGACAGGATTGTCCGCTGGATAGAACCCGTTACGACGCCGGAACTCCTCACGGTGGTTTGGCGCAGTCAACACGTCGCAGTGGAATTCCTGCCCTTGGAATAGGCGGTTCTCGATTAACGACGAGAATGCCGGCACGAGCAGGCTGGCGTCGCTTGCTCCTTCTACGACCAGCAGGACGATCTTGCGTTTAGCCACGGTTCACCTTCGTTCCGGAGGTGTTGAGTGCTGCCAGATCGTCGTCGATGTCATCGTCCTCATCGGGATGGCCGGCGGCATAGAGACTGTTGCCGAACATGCGTGGTATGGGCGAATCATAGATGTCGGGGCCGCTCCAGCCGAGCTCGCTGGCCGTCAGGTACCGTCGGCGCTGGTTGTTCGTGGAGGACTTGCGGGGGATGATCGCGAACCGGTTATTGGGATCGGTCACTGTAGTGCGAATGCAGCCGTTCGGCAGCACTTCCAACGCACGCAGGTTATGGGCGGTGAACACCAGCTGCCCTGCGCACCCGTCCGCCAACTGGTACAGCATGTCACCGAGCAGCAACTCGAACACGCCGGAGTCGAACTCATCCACGGCAACCAGCGCGTTCTCGTCGTTATACGCGTGCTTGAGATAGCCAAGCAGCGCGGTGATGCGTATGATGCCTTCGCTCTCACAGCGGAGTGGGACCGTGATATCGCCACGACGCGAGAACAGCTCCGCGGTGACCCGGTCCTCGCCATCTTTGCCGGAAGGCGCGGTTCCGATCTTCAGCAGGACATGCAGACCAGGCACGAGGGTGGGCAGGATGCGGTCGAAGGACTCCACGGTCTGTCCAAGTCGTTTCGCCTGGCCCGGGGTCAGCGGGTTCGGTTGCAACAGGTCGAACAGAAACTCTGTGTTGCGACCTGCGGAATCCTCCTCCATGATGGGGATGAACGCATATGCGGCATAGGAGCCACGACGGGTAGTGGATACGAAGACATCATTGGTCGCGTAATCGCATAAGGCCTTGCGTAGGCGTACGAACTCATCGAAACGTTCGTTGATGTATGTCAGTGATCTGGCGGACACACCATTCGCTTCCCGCACGCGGGAGACCACCCAGTCGATGAGGAACTCGGCATCGGGTCGGTCTTCAAGCGCGGCACACCGCGAGAACAGGAATGAGCGCCCCTCCATGTACGCACGATCAGCGGTGCGTGAGACCACGGTTTTCACCGAGGTGACCGCCTCGATGGAGCGCCACACATATACCGGAGTTGACACGAAACCATCGGTCTCAGAATCCTCCATCCGATGCCCCAACGCCTCCCTGCCTAGGCGTGAGAGATCGTCGCCGATGCGAACCGACTCGGAAACGACGCGCGCTCGCGTCGAATCCGGGTTCGCTCTACGCAGGGACACCTTGTATTCAAGGTAGCTGGGCTTCTGTTTTCCTCCGATGAGGAGCGTCGCCGTCAAGGTTGCAAGACCGGTGCTGACGCTAATGGCATCGCCGGCGGTGTCCGGCAGCATATTCCCGGATAGCAGCGCGCGCAGTATCCCGATGGCATCGATAACGGTGGTCTTGCCTGATCCATTCTGTCCATAGATACCCGTTACGCTGCCGCCAGCGGGCAGATCGTCAAAATCCAAGACGCCGTGCGATATGTTCCTCATGTTGTCTAGAACAAGTCTTTGTAAACGAATCATCGCATTACCGTTCTTTAAAAGTCATAATAATCAATTTATAATTGAAATATATGATTATTGTACAACATAAGATATATTTTCGCCACCAAATCTCGCAATCGGTATTCATTGATTGCGCTGTCAGTGACCTATCGGCGGCCTGTCAACGGCCTATCAATGACCCTGCTTCCGGTACTTTTCCTCAGTCCCGGCCTTATCCGGCATCCACCAGCTTTCGTGCGCGCGGTACCAGTCGATGGTCGCGGCCAGACCTTCCTTGAAATCGGTGTACTTTGGCACCCAGCCGAGCTCGGTCTGAAGTTTGGTGGCGTCGATGGCATAGCGCTTATCGCCACCGGGGCGGTCGTTCACATGGTCGAAGTCATTGGCGTCACGACCCATGAGCTTCAGAATCATGTGCAGCACATCAATGTTGTTGTATTCGCCATTGGCTCCCACGAGGTAGGTTTCCCCGATGCGGCCTCGGGTGAGAATAGTCCAGATGGCGCTGCAGTGATCTTCCACGCTGATCCAGTCGCGCACAGCCAGACCTTGCCCGTAGAGTTTCGGGCGAATGCCGGCAAGAATGTTCGTGATCTGGCGGGGAATGAACTTCTCCACGTGCTGATAGGGGCCGTAGTTATTGCTGCAATTGCTGATGGTGGTTTTGAGTCCGTGCGTGCGGTGCCAGGCGCGCACCAAGTGGTCGCTGGCGGCCTTGGACGCCGAATATGGGCTGGACGGTTTGTAAGGGCTGAGCTCGGTGAATTTGCGCTGTTCGTCCAGAGCCAGATCGCCATACACTTCGTCGGTGCTGATGTGGTGGAATCGAATATCGTGGCGGCGGGCGGCCTCGAGCAACACGTACGTGCCGGTCACGTTCGTATTGAGGAATGGGGAGGCGTCGAGAATCGAATTATCGTTATGCGATTCGGCGGCGAAGTGCACAATGGCGTCAATCGGGGGTACTGCGGCTGCAGAGCGTTGGTTCAGCCCAGAAAACAGGGATTCCACAAGCTCGGCATCGCAAATATTGCCATGCACAAAGGTCAGGTTCGCGGCCGGCACGCCATCGAGATTCTCGCGTTTGCCGGCATACGTGAGCGCATCCAGAACAGTCATGTGGGCCTGCGGATGGTTGCGCGCCACCCAGTGCACGAAGTTTGCGCCGATGAACCCTGCGCCACCGGTAACCAGAATGTGTTGCGGCGCGAATGATGGGTTGGTTGCTTCGTTGGATGCTTTGTTGACCGCTTCGTTGGTTGAGTCGAGGGCCTGTTCGGAATTGCTCATATCTACCAATCGTAACCTGAGGTTTGCCTGAGTGCGGGGGCTTATATTGGTGGTTGCGTTGTTCTGCACTCTGTCTTTGTGGCGGCGAACGGGTCCGGGCAAAGACGCAGAAATGTAAGAACATGCCATGCATTGCCTTGAGTCTGTCGTCTGGTCTTGGATTGTGTCTAGTCTGCTGGTAAGTCTAGGAAGATTGCCGATTTGCAATTGGGTGAGTAAGATATTTTCTCGGAAATCGAACATAATAATTGATATATTGACTTTATGAAAGGGAATGCGCGCATGCCGGAAACTACTCAATACCCAGACCTAGTCATTGTCGGCGCGGGCCTGTTTGGCCTGACGGTGGCGCAGCAGGCGGTGGAGCATGCGGGTGCCCGTGTGCATATCATCGACGTGCGCGACCACATCGGCGGCAACGCGTACTCGTACTTTGATGAGGAGACCGGCGCGGAGATCCACAAGTATGGCGCGCACCTGTTCCACACGTCCAATAAGCGTGTGTGGGACTACGTCAATCGTTTCACGAGCTTCACGAACTATGTGCACCGCGTGTATGCCACGCATGACGGCGAGGTCTATCCGCTGCCGATCAACCTGGGCACCATCAACCAGTTCTTCCATGCGCATTACACGCCGGCCGAGGCGCAGAAGCTTATCGCCGGGCAGGCGGGCGAGCTGGCCGGCACCGATCCGCAGAACCTCAACGACAAGGGCATCCAGCTCATCGGCCGTCCCCTGTACGAGGCGTTCATCAAGAACTACACGGGCAAGCAGTGGCAGACCGACCCGTCCGAGCTGCCGGCCGCCATCATCAAGCGCCTGCCCGTGCGCTTTAACTACGACAACCGTTACTTCAAGGACACGTGGGAGGGCCTGCCCGCGGACGGCTACACCAAGTGGATGGAGCGCATGATCGATGACCCGCGCATCACGGTTTCGCTGGGCGTGGACTTCTTCGACGAGTCCCAGCCGTACAACAAGGAGGCGCTCAAGGCCGCCGGCGTGCCGGTGGTGTACACGGGCCCGGTGGACCGTTACTTCGACTATGAGCTGGGCGACCTCAAGTGGCGCACGGTGGACTTCAAGGAAGTACGCTACGACGAAGGCGACCACTTCGGTTGCCCGGTGATGAACTTCTCCGACGCGGACGTACCCTACACCCGTGCCATCGAATTCAAGAACTTCAACCCGGAACGCCACGATGCCCAGAACCCGAACAAGACCGTGGTGTGGGAGGAATACAGCCGTTTCGCCGAACGCGGCGACGAGCCGTACTACCCGGTCAACACGGATGCGGACAAGGCACTGTACGCCCAGTACGAGGCCAAGGCCAAGGCCGAGCCGAACACCGTGTTCGGCGGTCGCCTGGGCACGTACAAGTACTATGACATGCACAACGTGATCGACACCGCCCTGACCGCTTACGAGGAGCAAGTCGCACCGCTGCTGAAGAAGTAGATCGTCGTTTCGCCAGAGGATTAACGATTTAGCCTGAAACCGACTGAATATTGCTGAGGCAATAGCCGGTTTCAGGCTTTTGTGTTTTTGGAAGCCAAATTTCCTGGGGTACTTAAGGCTCGCCACGAGGAGTACAGTTGTCTGTAACGCACAATGTGGCGCGTAAGACGAGGGGCGCATCTCGCAAGTGGGGTGCGATGCAGTTGAAGGAGTGCATGTCATGACTGATCCGAATGTCAATCCGAACGGCCAGGTGCCGTGGCAGCAAGCTGACGCCAATCCGACTGAGCCGTTAAATGCGATGACGGCGGAAACGGGAACCGCCGCCAACAATGCTCCAACCCAAGCAATCGCAGCGGGCGAGCAGCCCACTCAAGCGTTCACTCCTGTTGAACAGCCTACGCAGGCGTTTACACCTGCCGAGCAGCCCACCCAGCCTTTTGCGCCGGTCAATCAGCCGGTACCGCCTACGCAGGCTTTGCCACCAGTGACTCCTGCCGCTGCGCCCGCGCCCGCACCGGCAGCACCCGCGCCTGCGCCCGCACCGGCAGCACCCAATTCGCCCTATCCGGGGGCGGCTCCGGCAGGCGGATCGGTTCCTCCGGTCTACGGCAGCGTCAGTGCTCCGGTATATCCGGGCGGCGGGGCCGTGCCTCCGCAAACGCCCTATAACCCGTATATGCAAGGCGGCCAACCGAACGGCCAGCCGGGATGGTCTGGTTCTTACGGCAGTGTGCCGCCTGAAGCGAACCAGAAGTACAACGGTCTGGCTATTGCCGGTTTTATCTGCTCGTTCCTTGTCTCACTCCTCGGTCTGATCCTGAGCATCGTGGGCCTCAACCAGATTAAGAAACAGGGCGGCAAGGGCAAGGGCTTGGCCATCGCCGGCATCATCATCAGTGCGGCGGGCATGGTGATACAGGTAATACTGGTCATCGCGCTGATCGTCGGCGGTGCCTCGTATGCCAGCAAGGCTATAGATGAGGCGAAAACCGATTCCTTCTATAGTCAGTCCTCTTCGGGCAACGGTGATAGCAGCGATAAGAGCAAAGCTCAAGATAATCTTGACGATGCGCTGGACGACACGTTGGGCGAAACCCATGACGATCTAACCGACGGCGATTATGGGCTGTACGATTCGATTCAGGATTTCGTCGACTCTTTGGAATTCAAGGACTCCATTGAATCCGAAGCGGATACGTTTGCAGACACCGGCATCACCTTCAACTACCGTGTCGACGGTGACACCTTGGTGTACGAGTACGTGCTCGACGACAGCTATGCCTCGCTAGGCGATACCGCCGCTTCCTCACTGGATGCTATGGACAGCACCTATCAATCCACCGCGAATCTGCTGGGCTCGATGTGCAAGACCTCCAGCGGCAAGGCATCATTGCGCGTCATCATGCACACGCAAAGCGGCCAGTCGCTGTATGACAAAACCTGGACCGAAAAGTAGCAATCCCAGCGAACGTGCGTTTTGGTCGATTGAAGGCCGGTCTGCTTGCTCCTTGGACGGATGCTTCTGCGGAAGGAACCGCCAAGGAGTAGGCTTACAGGCATGAGACTCGCACGTTTTTCTTTGAATGATTCGCCGCGCTACGCCTTCGTGCAGAAGGACGAAACGGACGGCAAGGACTACCTCATCGAACTGGACGGCCATCCGCTGGCCGGCGACCAGGTCAAGCCCACCGGCACTCGTTACCCGGTCGACGGCGATGGCATCCGTCTGCTCTCCCCGGTCATCCCCTCCAAGGTTTACGGTCTGGCCAAGAACTATGAGGCCCACGCCCAGTTCATGCACGAGGCCGGCCACTCCGAAATCGCCCACGCGCCGGAAGACATGGTGATCTTCACCAAGCCGTCCACCTCGGTAATCGGCCCCGACGACCCGATTGTGTACCCGGCCTGCTCCAAGGACATGAACTTCGAGCCGGAAGTGGCCGTGGTGATGGGCCGTATCGCCAAGAACGTGACCGTCGAGAACGCGATGGATTACGTGCTCGGCTTCACCTGCGTCAATGATGTGACGTTGCGCGATCTGCAGGGCATCGACCCCACGTGGACGCGCGCCAAGGGCTTCGATACCTCCTGTCCGCTTGGCCCGTGGATCGTGATGCGTGACGACCTCGACTGGAAGGACGCCAAGATTTCCTTCACGCTGAACGGCGAGGATGTGCCGATGGCGTCTGGCACCACCGCGAACCTGATTCACGGCATCCCCGAGCAGATTGCCGCCATTTCGTCGTTCTCCACGCTGCTGCCTGGCGACGTCATCATGACCGGCACCCCGAACGCCTCCGGCCACCTCGACCCAGGCGACGAGACCATCGTGCACGTCGAAGGCATCGGTGATCTGCGCAACGTAATCGTTCGGGCGTGACTCGTTCTGGCTCCCCTCTCTGAGGGGAACCGTCCAGGCGGAGAAGCTGACTGAGGGGAACCAAGAACGCGCCTTACGCTCCCGGCAGAAGTGCGTGCAGGGCGGTCATCACCACCAGGCTGATGATGGCCGTCACTGTCAGCGAGAAGCCGGCGAGTTTGGCGTTGCCGGTCAGCGAATCGGTGAACTTAGTTGAGAAAATCGTGATCGGGGCGAAGGAGCCCAGCACGATGATCTCGCGAATCCTCATGTCAAACTGCCGACCGCGCCGAGACGCCGGGACAGTTCCGTGCCGGCAAGCCGCAGCTTGGTCTTAAGCGACCGCTCCTGTTCGGGGCGCAGCGATCCGCTCACGAAAGTGAGAGCCAGCCCGGCGATGGGAAAGTCGTTGTAGTCGCGCACAGCGACGGCGTATGAATCAAAGCCGGGCGTCACGTCTCCGTGTTCCTCGGCAAAACCGGTGCGTTGGGTTTCGGCGAGCGTTGCCTCCAGCTCCTTGGGCGATTTGGGGCCGATGCCGGTGCGGTCGGTGAACGCCTGACGATTGGGATATAGCGCGCGGACCTGATTGCGGGGGAGTGCGGACAGAATGGCCCGCCCGGTGGCGGTCAGGTGACTGGGTAGGCGCACGCCCACGCCTGACACTAGCGGCGGGCGATGCGCGGCGCGCTCCTCAATCACATAAATGATTTCGTTGCCGTGCAGCACGGCCAGATGTCCGTTTTCGCCGGTCTCGTCAACAAGACGCGCCAACGCCGGATGCGCGACCTGCGATACACGATGTTGGCGAGAATAGGCCGATCCCAGCTCGAAAGTCTTGAGTCCGATGCCGTACGCGCGCTGCTCGGCAAGGCGGGTGACCAGTCCGTGACGCTCCAAAATCTCCAACAATTGGTACACCGTGGAGCGCGGAATGCCGAGTTCGCGAGCGAGCGTGGCGGCTTGCGTCTGACCATTGCTCGCGATGAACTCGAGGATGTCGAGCGTACGGTCGGCCGCCGGAGCCAGCGAGACACGTGGCGCGGATGATGATGTCTGATGTTCCCGTTCTGATGGCTTCACCTGCGCCCGCTTGACGGTACGTGGCTCGGTGAAGGCGTATTGCTGCGAGGCATGGCTCATATTTCCATCACCTTACATGTCTGAGATTTCAGACACAAGATGGACGAAGTGGCTTATGGCGGGCATCCGACTGAGGTGAAATGGCCAAGGTTTGATTACTCGGGGAGCGATTGGTCGCGTTTGCGTCGCCTGCTGTTGATGGGCAGGTGCGGTGAGCGAATGCGGGCAGTCGCGGATCCCCGGCGAAGCATGTGCCGCATATGTCGTATATGCGGAATGCGGCACATATATAGAAAGGTATGAGCATGGCAGAGCAGACGGTCACCGTAGGTGTTGGAGCGCTGAGCATCGAGGACGTTATCGCCGTAGCGCGCGGCGGTGCCAAAGTGGCGATTTCGGACGAATCGAAGCATGAGATGGCGCTGAGTCGCGCGGTTATCGATCATTTGGCCGACGACACCGTGCCGCATTACGGTATCTCCACCGGATTCGGCGCGCTCGCCTCCACCTCCATCCCCAAGGAACAGCGTGCGCAGCTGCAGAAAAGTCTGATTCGCTCGCATGCCGCCGGTGCCGGACCGGAAGTGGAGCGTGAGGTGGTGCGCGGCCTGCTGGTGCTGCGCCTGAGCACCCTGTGCACCGGACGCACCGGTGTGCGCCCGGAAACCGCGCAGGTCTACGCCGATATGCTGAACGCCGGCATCACCCCGGTGGTCTACGAATACGGTTCACTCGGATGCTCCGGTGATTTGGCGCCGCTCGCAGCCTGTGCTTTGGTGGCGATGGGTGAAGGCGAGGCCCGCAACGCTGACGGCCTCAAGATCGGCGGCGGCGAAGCGCTGCGTGCGGCCGGCATCACGCCCGTCGATTTGAAAGAGAAGGAAGGACTGGCGCTGGTCAACGGCACCGACGGCATGCTCGGCATGTTGTGTATGGCCATCACCGATCTGCGCCTGCTGCTCAAGACCGCGGATGTCGCCGCCGCGATGAGCGTGGAAGGCATGCTCGGCAACGACCGCGTATTCGCCGCCGACTTGCAGGCGCTGCGCCCGCATCGCGGCCAGGGCGATTCCGCTGCGAACATCGCCCGCATGCTCAAGGACTCTGGTCTGATTGAGGCCGGCCGCCCGGGCTCCACCGTGCGTGTGCAGGACGCCTACTCGCTGCGCTGCACCCCGCAGGTGCACGGCGCCGCCCGCGACACCGTGGAATACGCGGCCTCCGTGGCGGGCGTGGAACTCGCCTCCGCCATCGATAACCCGTGCGTCACGCTGGACGGCCGTGTGGAGTCCAACGGCAACTTCCATGGCGCGCCGCTGGCCTATGTGCTCGATTTCCTGGCGATTCCGACTGCCGACGTAGCCTCTATCTCCGAGCGTCGTACCGACCGCTTCCTTGACGTGGCGCGCAACCGCGGCCTGCCGGCGTTCCTGGCTGGTGACCCGGGCGTGGACTCCGGTTTCATGATCGCCCAGTACACCGCCGCCGGCATCGTCTCCGAAATGAAGCGCAACGCCGTGCCCGCCTCGGTCGATTCGATTCCGAGCTCCGCCATGCAGGAAGATCACGTGTCGATGGGCTGGGCCGCCGCCCGCAAGCTGCGCCGGTCGATTCCGGCCTTTGCGCGCGTGCTGGCCGTGGAACTGCTGTGCTCCTGCCGCTCCTTCGACTTCCGCAAGCCGTGCCGCCCGGGTGCGGCGGGCGCCGCCGTATACCGCGTGGTGCGCCAGTACGCCAACGAAATCGGCCCCGACGTACGCGATACCTGGACCACCCCGCAGATTGAGGGCGTGGCCGAGGCGATTCTCTCCGGCGAAGTCCTCGCCGCCGCCGAATCCGCCGTCGGCGCACTGAAGTAGCGGCTGCCCAAGCTTCCTCATCAGAGGGGGCTACTAGTCACCCTCCCCACCAAAATCCAAAACTTGAGTCATATGCACTCAAGTTTTGGGAATAGAATGGGTTCCAGGTCGGTTGACCATATCAGACAACGACAAGCTGCGGTCTGTCGCAACGCTCGCAGGGCTTTCGAAGCCCGCGAGCCGCACTGCGCAGACCGCATGATATGGAGGAATACGATATGGAACAGAAGTTCACCACTATGGCCCAAGAAGCCGTCGGCGACGCGATTCAGAGTGCGTCCGCCGCAGGAAACGCGCAGGTCGAGACCCTGCACGCCATGGATGCGCTGCTGCGCCAGGAAAACGGCGTGGCGCGCTCTCTGATCGAGGCCGCGGGCGGGGACCCGCAGGCCATCGGCGCGGCGGTGCGCAACGCTTTGGTCGCGCTGCCGAGCGCATCCGGATCCAGCACCTCGCAGCCACAGGCCAGCCGCCAGCTGACCGCCGCCATCGCCCAGGCTGAGAAGGAAATGCAGCAGATGGGCGACGAATACGTCTCCACCGAACATCTGCTTATCGGCATCGCGGCCAGCAAGCCGAACCAGTCGGCCGAAATCTTGGAGAAGAACGGCGTCACCGCAGCCTCCCTGCGCAAGGCCGTACCCGGCGTGCGTGGTGGCGCGAAGGTCACCAGCCCGGACGCGGAAGGCTCGTACAAGGCCCTAGAGAAGTACTCCACCGACCTGACGGCCGCCGCCAAGGAAGGCAAGCTGGACCCGGTCATCGGACGTGACCAGGAAATCCGCCGCGTGATTCAGATCCTCTCCCGTCGTACCAAGAACAACCCGGTGCTGATTGGCGAGCCCGGCGTCGGCAAGACCGCCGTCGTGGAGGGTTTGGCCCAGCGTATCGTGGCGGGCGACGTGCCCACCACCCTGCAAGGCAAGAAGCTCATCTCCCTTGACTTGGGCTCCATGGTGGCCGGTTCGAAGTACCGTGGCGAGTTCGAGGAGCGCCTGAAGAGCGTCCTGAACGAAATCAAGAATGCGGATGGTCAGATCATCACCTTCATCGATGAGATCCACACCATCGTCGGCGCGGGTGCGGCCGAAGGCTCGATGGATGCCGGCAATATGTTGAAGCCCATGCTGGCCCGTGGCGAGCTGCGCCTGATCGGCGCGACCACGCTGGACGAGTACCGCGAGAACATCGAGAAGGATCCGGCGCTGGAGCGTCGTTTCCAGCAGGTGTTCGTGGGTGAGCCGAGCGTGGAAGACACCATCGCCATTCTGCGTGGTCTGAAGCAGCGTTACGAGGCGCACCATAAGGTAACGATCGGCGACGACGCGCTGGTTGCCGCCGCGACCCTCTCGAACCGTTACATTTCGGGTCGTCAGCTGCCGGACAAGGCCATCGATCTGGTCGATGAGGCGGCCGCTCACCTGCGTATGGAGCTCGACTCCTCGCCTGAGGAGATCGATGAGCTGCAGCGCAAGGTGACCCGTCTTGAAATGGAGGAAATGCAGCTCAAGAAGGCCGAGGATCCTGCGTCCAAGGAGCGTCTGGGCAAGCTGCAAGCCGAACTTGCGGACACCCGTGAGAAGCTCAGCGGTCTCAAGGCGCGTTGGGATGCGGAACAGGCTGGCCACAACAAGGTCGGCGACCTGCGTGCCAAGCTCGACGACCTGCGCGTGCAGGCGGATAAGTATACCCGTGAAGGCAACTTGGCGGAGGCCTCGAAGATTCTGTACGGCGAGATTCCGTCCATTCAGAAGGAGCTTGCCGCCGCGGAGAGCGCGGATGCTGAATCTGCTGATGCCAGCGCGGCCAACCCGGCCGATGAGCCGATGGTCCCGGACCGTGTGGACGCCGACTCGGTGGCTGAGATCGTCTCCGACTGGACCGGCATTCCCGTCGGCCGCCTGATGCAGGGCGAAAACGAGAAGCTGCTGCACATGGAGGACTACCTCGGCAAGCGTGTGATCGGCCAGAAGGAAGCCATCGCCGCCGTGTCCGACGCGGTGCGCCGTTCGCGTGCCGGCATCTCCGACCCGAACCGTCCGACCGGATCGTTCCTGTTCCTCGGCCCCACCGGTGTGGGCAAGACCGAACTGGCCAAGGCGCTCGCCGACTTCCTGTTCGACGACGAGAAGGCCATGGTCCGCATCGACATGTCCGAATACATGGAGAAGGCTTCGGTCTCGCGCCTGATTGGCGCGGCGCCGGGCTACGTGGGCTACGAGCAGGGCGGCCAGCTGACCGAGGCCGTGCGCCGTCGCCCGTATTCCGTGGTGCTGTTCGACGAGGTCGAGAAGGCCAACCCGGAGATCTTCGACGTGCTGCTGCAGGTACTTGACGATGGTCGCCTGACCGATGGCCAGGGAAGGACCGTGGACTTCAAGAACACGATCCTGATTATGACCTCTAACCTCGGCTCGCAGTTCCTCGTGAACGAGGACATGGACGCCGACGCCAAGAAAAAGGCCGTGATGGACGCTGTCCACATGAACTTCAAGCCGGAGTTCCTGAACCGTCTGGACGACATCGTCATGTTCCACCCGCTTACGCGCGAGGAGCTTGGCGGCATCGTGGATATCCAGGTGGCTGGCGTGTCCCAGCGTCTGACCGATCGCCGCATCACGCTGGACGTCACCGACTCGGCTCGCGAATGGCTTGCCAACACCGGTTACGACCCGGCTTATGGCGCTCGTCCGCTGCGCCGCCTGGTACAGACCGAAGTGGGCGACCAGCTGGCCCGTATGCTGCTGGCCGGCAAGGTCCACGACGGTGACACCGTGCTCGTCGACCAGACCGGCGGCGAACATCTGGAGCTCTCCGCTTGGGCGAGCGACCAGATTGTCTCCGACAATCCGGACGTGAGCGTGGACAACGTCACCGAAGACAAGTGACAATCACTGGCTCCCCTCTCTGAGCAAAGCTGTCAGCGAAGCTGACTGAGGGGAGTTCGGGCTGGCGAGCTTCACTATATTGGCTCTCCTCTGAGGAGGAGAGCCTTTTCGCTACCATGGTGCTGAACTTCATACGAGGAGGGCCAGTGACTGGACGATTCGCGCCGACGCCGTCGGGGCGCATGCATATCGGCAACGTGTACGCCATGTTGGGTGCATGGCTTTCGGCCCGCTCGCGTGGCGACCGCATGCTGATGCGTATCGAGGACGTGGACAAGCCGCGTGTGGTCGCCGGTGCGGACCAGCTCATGATGGATGACCTGCATTGGCTCGGCCTCGACTGGGATGGCGAACCGATGTTCCAATCCCAGCGCACTGAACGATACGAATACGCTCTCGAATGCCTGCGCTCGCAAGGTGTGCTGTACCCCTGTTTCTGCTCGCGTGCCGACATTCGCGCCGCCTCGGCCCCCAACGAGGGCGACGGCTTCATGGTGTACCCCGGCACGTGCCGCCGCCTGCTGCACGACCATCCCGACGAGGTCCGTGCCCGTTTGGTTCGCGGCGACCAGCATTCCATCCGTATCGCCATGCCGGAATCGGCAGCGGGAGAAAAGCAACGTACAGTGCCTGACGATTCCGCTGCGCTGTCGGGAGCCGTGCCGCCGGAACAGCAGGGCGATGCCGGAATCGTTGATGGTGTCGCATGCTTTAACGACCGTGTCTATAGTCCACAGCACTACGATTTGGCCCGCGAGGTAGGCGATTCCGTGATTCGCCGAGCCGATGGACTGTTCGGCTATCAACTGGTCGTGGTCGTGGATGACCTCGATATGGGTGTTGATGATATCGTGCGCGGCCGTGATCTGCTGCGCTCCACCGCGCTGCAAATGTGGATTCGCCAGTGTCTGTTGGCTGGCGGCTTTGAGCCGGAATGCGGCAACACGGAAAAGCCTCTCGCCGAGCACCCCGAGTATGCGCACCTGCCGCTTATCGACAATGCGGCCGGCCGGCGTTTAGCCAAGCGCGAACGTTCGCTGGATATGGGAGCCTTGCGCGCCCGCAACGTAACCCCCGAGCAAATCATCGGATACTGCGCCTGGCTGCTGCGTCTGCAACCCACTCCAATTCCTTGCAAACCCGCCGATCTGCTGGCAGATTTCAGCTGGGAGCCACTGCGCGCCAACCACCTGGACCGCGCGCTGAAACCGGATGATCCAACCACTCCACAATGGCTGGCAGAAGCGTTAGGCTAGAGGCAGCCCAACAGGAAGGATTCCAATGTCGTCGAAGCTCTGGAGAAACGTGGCGCTGGCAGGCGTGGCCGCCGCCGGTGCTGCCGTGTGGGCCGTGGCCCCGCGCACGTTCAATGACAAGCGTCGTAATTTCGTGCCCTCCATTCCGGAGGTATGGTATGCCCATCGTGGCTTGCATGATGCGGGTTCTGGTTTGGTCGGCTATACCGATATCGCTGATTATGGTGGGGATAATCCGGTTAGCGCCCAAGCCGATACCACTGAGCGATCCATCGCCGAAAACGATGATTATGTGTCGCTTGCCCGTCGCATGGCTGTCAAGGCCGGCTACGGCAGTGCGGATATGACCGGTCCGATTGCTCCCGAAAACTCGCTGGCCGCGTTCGCCGCCGCCTGCGAGGCTGGCTATGGCATCGAACTCGACGTGCAGCTTACGCTCGACGGCCAAGTGGTCGTGGTCCATGACGCCGATTTGTTGCGCGTGGCCGGCGATCCGCGCCGCATCGAAGACCTGACTTACGACGAACTCGCCCGTATTCCGCTCTTCCCGAACGGCGAGTCAGGCGATTTGAAGGCCGAACCGTTGCCGGGTGCCGACGCGAACCCGCCGCTGGTGGTCACGCCGTCCGCCGCGCCGAAGGGGTACTACCAGCATGTGCCGCTGTTCTCCGATGTGCTGGACGTGGTGGCCGGCCGGGCTCCGCTGATTGTGGAATACAAGTTCAGCAACAACAGGGCTTGGGATGAGCGTAGCGAAGAGCTCATGGAAAAGGGCCACGCCTTGCTTGAGGCGTATGACGGCCCGTACGTGATCGAATCCTTCCACCCGGGCGCGGTGAATTGGTACAAGGAGCATCACCCTGAGGTGTGCCGCGGTCAGCTGAGCTGGCCGGCGAAGCTGAGCAAGAATGGTGCGGCTGAATGGGCCGCCGGCTTACTGGCGTTCGACTGGCTGTCTCGTCCTGATTTCGTGGCTTATGACTGGACCGGTGGCGCTTCGCCGCAAGTCAAGCTCGCTCGTTCGATGGGTGCGATGCCGGTTTCATGGACCGTGCGCAGCAGCGATGAACTCGCCCAGTGCGCCCCCTACTTCGACCGCCACATCTTCGAAGCGTTCGTCCCCGACGCAGTGTGAGGTTGAGGGCGTTATTGATGCGCCCATGGGGTGGTTACAGGCTCATCGGGCGGTAACTTGCCCATGGGGCGGTTTGAAGAATATGTGAAACCGCGGAATTAAGCCATTTTGGCATACCGCCCCATGAGGATTTTGCCGCCTCATGGGGCAATTACCGCCCCATGGGGGATTTCCCGCCCCATGAGGTATGGCGTTTTACTTGTGATACGGCTCGCCAGCGTTGATTTTATAAGCGCGATAGATCTGCTCCAGCAGAATCACGCGCATAAGCTGATGCGGGAACGTCATCTTCGAGAAACTCAGCAGAAAATCAGCACGACGCAGAATCGCGTCGTCAAGGCCGATTGAACCGCCGATGACCAGCTGAATATGGCTGGTGCCACGCAATCCAAGGTCGTTGATTTTGGCGGCCAATTCTTCACTGGACAGCTGCTTGCCATTGATGGCAAGGGCAATAACAAACGCGCCGTCCTTCAGATGCTTGGCGATGCGTTCGCCTTCTCTGGCCTTGATCTGTCGGTCAACGCCTTCGGAGGCATGGTCAGGCGTTTTCTCATCTGCCACTTCAATGATGTTGAGCTTGCAGTAGCGCGAAAGTCGCTTGGAATACTCGTCAATGGCGTCGCGAAGGTAACGCTCCTTCACGCGCCCCGGCGCAATAATGTCGATTTGCATAGATGTTCCGTTATGTTGGCTCCCCTCGGGGAGGGGAGCCAGGGAAATCAGTCAATTACGCCATAGAGACGGTCACCGGCGTCGCCGAGTCCCGGCACGATGTAGCACTTGTCGTTAAGACGTTCGTCGACCGCGCACACCACGACCTTGAAGTCGATGGACGGGTCGATGTGCTCCTCGACGTACTTGATGCCTTCGGGGGCCGCGATGATGTTGATCGCGGTCACGTCCTTGGCGCCGCGCTCGGCCAGGTAGTGCGTGGCGGCGACCAGCGTTCCGCCGGTGGCGAGCATCGGGTCGATGAGGAAGCACTGGCGGCCGGACAGGTCCTCGGGCAGACGGTTCGCGTACGTCACCTGCTGGGTGGGGTGCTCCTCGTCGCGCTTCATGCCCAGGAAGCCGACTTCAGCAGTCGGAATCAGGCGGGTCATGCCGTCGAGCATGCCCAAGCCAGCGCGCAGCACCGGCACGATGATCGGGCGCGGGGAGGCGAGCTTCTTGCCGGTCATCGGGGCGACCGGCGTCTCGATCGGCGCGGCCACCACGGACAGGTTGCGGGTGGCCTCGTAGGCCTCAAGCATCACGAGTTCGGAGACGAGCTCGCGGAAGGTGGAGGAGGGGGTGTTCTTGTCGCGCAGCACGGTGAGCTTGTGCTCGACCAGCGGATGATTCAAAACATGGAGTTCCATGATTCCCAGCCTAGTCCAAGTTTGCCGACCTGCCGAATTGGTAATGGCGCGGCTTGCTTATCGGATTGGATTTGTGGGTGATTCGACTTTTTGCTGCGATAGGCCAGTTGCAGCAGGACAATGCCCTGTCCGTGCCGAGATCTGCCTCTGATACCTCTGAGAGGGTAAAGCGTAAAAAACAACACGGTGTAAAACAGGGAATGAAACTGGTGTAAAACCGGGAATGAGATAGGTGTAAAATCGGGAATGAAACTGGTGTAAAATCTATATTGTTAGAACGATAGAACTGGGAAAGGCTGCAATATGAACGATTTGAGTGGTCGCGATGGTACCTTGACCAGGCTTGATTATCGTTCACGCGTGGTAGATAGCAGATTAAGTAAACTGCTCAAGGCGTTCGGTGCAGTGGAAATCGTTGGGCCGAAATGGTGCGGCAAGACATGGACCGCGCTCTCCCGGTCTCGAAGCGTTGATCGTCTGGATGATGTGGCAGTTTTCGCGGCCGCCCAAACCGATCCTGCATTGGTGCTGATGGGGGAGGAGCCCCATCTGGTGGACGAATGGCAAGATGTACCGCAAATTTGGGATGCCGCTCGTCGCCATATAGATGACAATGCGAACCGCAAGGGGCAGCTGATTCTTACAGGTTCGGCTATTCCAAAGGATCGTGACGCCATTCATCACAGCGGCACTGGTCGCATTGCTCGTCTGCGCATGTGGCCCATGAGCTTGGCTGAATCCGGAGAATCCACGGGCGCGGTCAGCCTATCCGATTTGTTCGAGGGGAAATTCGAGCCTGCCGAATGCAATACGAGTATCGAAGACATCGCCAGATGGTGTTGCCGTGGCGGATGGCCCGCGAATCTTGAGCTAGACGATGAATTCGCCTTGGAAATCCCGGGCGAATATATCGCAAGTGTGCTGGATATCAGCGTGCCGAAGATGAAGAAGAATCCTGAAACTGCACGAGCTTTGATGCGAGCTCTTGCCGTGAACATCTCGCAGGCACCAAAATATGCGACGCTGGCTGCGGATATGGCATATGGCGATGAGCGGCGTGAGCCGGATACGCAGACGGTGAAGAGCTATTTGGAAATGTTCAAGGACTTGTACCTTCTGACGGATTTGGAGGGTTGGGAGCCGCCACTCCGCGCAAAGAGTCGTGTGCGAACCAAGCCCAAGCGATATTTCGTGGATCCTTCGTTGCCTGCTGCGGTTTTAGGTGCCGCGCCGAATACTCTGATGCGCGATACACAGACGCTCGGCGATCTGTTTGAAACGCTGTGCATTCGTGATTTGAATGTATATCTGTCGGCTATGCCGGGTGCCGGGAATCGCATTGCGTATTACCGCGATGACAAGGGGCTTGAAGTTGATGTCATTATCGAGTTGTCTGACGGCAGGTGGGGTGCCATCGAAATAAAACTCAGTGACCTTAAGGTGAACGATGACAATGCGGATAAGCTCAAATCCTTCCGCAACAAAATCTGCGGCAATCCCATGGCTCAGGTCCGAGACCCCGAATTCATGATGTTCCTTACCGGCCGAGGTGGGAAGGCCTATCGCCGCAATGACGGCATACTGGTCGTGCCCATCGCAACGCTCGGGGCGTGAATCTGGTAAAAGAAAAGAAGCGCCGAACCGCGAAAGCGCCTGTCGGCGCAAGGGCCGCTCGCGGCGGCAAAAAATGGAGCCCGGGGCTTAAGCACGGTCCGACGCGGATACTTAGTATAGCTTGCGATGGGTCTCGCCGCGCCGGGGAAGGGGTGGCGTTGGCCGGTAGCTGATTGTTGGGGTGCGGTCGGTGGGTTTCTCCCTCAGTCATGGGCATCGCCCGTGACAGCTCCCTCATCAGAGGGAGCCTGGAGCGGGGTTACTCCAACCGTCCGCGACGCCAGAGGTTGGCACCGTGTTGGAAATCCTTGGCGGTGGCCATGAGGCTGCCGGCGGTGTGCATAAGGCGGGCGGCTTTGGTGCGCACGGCCTTCTCATCGGCATCCGAGGAGAAGCCGCCGTTGGCCTCGGCCCGGGTCACCATGCGCCGCGCCTCCACGCGCAAGCCCAACGCCACCACATCGGTAAACGCCGCCGCACGCTCAAGCGCCACGGCAAAATCGCCCACAAAAGCACCGGAGAGAATCGAATCGGCCAATCGCACGATGTCATCTTCACTGGGAGCCTGATCCACGCCGGCGATGGCGGAGGCGGTAGTGGCCACCGGCTCCGCCAAGCGCCACAGATGCGCGATTGAGTCGCGATTCGATCGCATCCACGTACGCAACATATACAGTCGCCACAGCACACCAGGCAGCGAATCCGGCTCGGCATCGCTCCATAGTTCGGCGATTTCATCCACGCCGACCGTCTCCACCAACGTGAGCACCCGCTCAACAACCGCCGGGTCTTCGCTATGGCGCACACGATCCAGCAATGCGGCAGCAGACAGATGACTCATCTCGCTCAACGCCTGCGGGTCCATGCCACCGGCCAATCCATCGGCCACAGCCGGGTCGAGCTGAGCCGGGCGCGAGGGGCGTGAAGAACCCATGCGAGCAGGTCCGAATGCCGCTCCGGCCGCACGCAACGAGCCGAAGCCCGGGCCCAGACTGCCGGCGGCACCATTGTGCGCGGCATGAGCTGCAGCGGCAGCGGCCGAGGAGTTGGATGAATCAGGAAATGCGGGTCTAGTAGACAAGCGGTTGAACCTTCTGAATATCGATGATTTTGGGACCATGAGGCGTCGGAGTGACGAACAGCGCCACCGCCGTGCCGGTCGGCATGAACGGTGTCTTGGCGATCAGGCGTTTGCTCAGAGACGGCGTAACGCACATGCTGCGCAGGTGTCCGAACATACCACCAATCACCGGCCGGTGCATGCATATCGCTATGGGCTGACGGCGCTCAAGTGCGAACTCGATTTCGCTGAGTAGACACTCCCATGCGGTGTCCGGCGCAGCGGCGTATGCATCTTCGGTGAGCGGATCGAGATGAACCATGTCTCGTCCGGTCTGCCACGCGAACATCTCCAACGTCTCCTGGCAGCGCACCCAAGGCGACGTGGCCAGTCGGGTCGGATTGAAACACGCCAGCTCGCGGTTCAGCGCGTATGCCGCAGCCGCGCCGCGCGGCGTGATCGGACGGTTCGCGTCCGAACCCTTCCACAGCTTGCGCGCTTCCGCTTTGCCGTGGCGCACGATAATCACCGGCACCGCGTCCAGTGCACCTTCTTCGACCCGATCAACGAATAGCGCGAGGATGTCCTTATCGGTGGAATGGCTGAGCTTCTTGCGGGCCTCGGCCGGCGTCAGCCACAAAACTTCGTCGATTTCGCCGATGTCCGCCCGATGCACCGGGCCAAACGCATGGGTACGCCGCAGGTTGTCGATGGCGCTGATCGGCGTGGCCATCCAGAACTGGATGTGCTTGGTGTCCGCCGACCGATCCTTGGTATGGCGCTGTTTGCGGCCCTCTTCGGACAGCGGGTACTCGATGTCGCCCAGATAGGGACCGAGCTCCACGGGCAGGCCCGATTCCTCGCCGATCTCGCGCACGGCGGCATGCCGGTGTGATTCGTTTGGGTCGACCTTGCCTTTCGGCCAGCTCCAGTCGTCGTATTTCGGGCGATGCACGATGCACAGTTCGATGCGGTTGAGTACGTTGTCCGCTGTGGCTGGGCTGTCGGCCTGCGCCGGGTCCGGGGTGGAAGCCGCGTCCGATGCGCCGGGTGCTGCCGTGGTCTCGCCGTCAGAATCCGTGGTGTTCGCGATGATGGTGCCATCGGTGGCAATATTGGATTTCACTGATGGAGATGATGCCCGCGTCGGCTCGGCATCATCCTTCCACCGGTACAGAATACCGCCGGCGGCTTCCACGATTCGTCTCATACTGTTCGTACCCATCTCTTGTATTGTAGGTCACGTTGGACCGCTGCTACGTAGTTTTTGCGCGCTGAACAACGATGCCCGGCATCCTCTCGAAAGAGGAGCCGGGCATCGTAACCACCCTCAGTCAGCTCGTGCTGACAGGGAGCATCGAATGAAATCAGTTGTGCGAATTGGGGCGGCGCTGGTGCTTGCGAATCAGATATTCCTGACTGTCGACCAGCGGGCGGCCCTCGTCGTCCTTGGTGTGCAGCACATACGTGCCGTCGGGCTGCATGTGCCAGCTCATGGTGGAGTCGGCCATCTGCAGGTCCACGTACTTGATGAGCCCGTCGACCTGCTCCGGGGCGGTGACACGCACCAGAGCCTCCACACGGCGGTCAAGGTTACGGTGCATGAGGTCAGCCGAACCGATGTAGACCTCCGGGCCGGAAGCCGGGCCCTCGCCGATCTGCGGGCCGTCCGCATTGCAGAAGGCGTAGATGCGGGAGTGCTCCAGGAAGCGGCCGAGAATCGAACGTACGCGGATGTTCTCGGACAGGCCGGGAACGCCGGGCTTCAGAGCGCAGATGCCGCGTTCGACGATGTCGATCTTCACGCCGGCCTGAGAGGCACGGTACAGGGCGTCGATGGTCTTCTCGTCCACGATGGAGTTGACCTTGATCTTGATCCAGGCCTCCTTGCCGGCGCGGGCGGCGTCCTCCTCGCGGCGGATGCGCTGAATCAGGCCGGTGCGCACGGTACGCGGGGCCACCAGCAGACGGTGGAAGCTGGACTTCGGCGCGTAACCAGAGAGCTGGTTGAACAGACGAGTCAGATCCTGGCCGACCACCGGGTCGCAGGTCAGCAGACCCAGATCGGTGTACAGTCGCGCGGTCTTCGGGTTGTAGTTGCCGGTGCCTACGTGGCAGTAGCGGCGCAGACCGTCCGCTTCCTGACGCACGACCTCGATGAGCTTGCAGTGGGTCTTCAAGCCCACGATGCCGTACACCACGTGCACGCCGGCGCGTTCGAGCTTGCGGGCCCACGCGATGTTGGCGTCCTCGTCGAAACGAGCCTTGATTTCCACCAAAGCCAGCACCTGCTTGCCGGCATGAGCGGCGTCGATCAGGGCGTCGATGATCGGCGAGTTGGAGCTGGTGCGGTACAGGGTCTGCTTGATGGCCAGCACCTTCGGGTCCGCGGCGGCCTGCGCAAGGAAGGCCTGCACGGAAGTGGAGAAGGAGTCATAGGGGTGATGCAGCAGGATGTCGCGCTCGCGGATGGCAGCGAAAATATCCTGTGCGCGGGAGGACTCGACCTCGGCGATCTGACGGTTCGTGGTCGGCACGAACGGACGGTTCTTCAGGTCCGGGCGGTCCACGCTGCCGAGCTCAAAGAGCACGGTCAGGTCCAGCGGGCTGGGCAGACGGTATACCTCGTCCTGGCTCACGCCGAGCTGGTCGGCGAGCAGCTGGGAGAGGAAGGGGCTCGTGGTGTCCGTGATCTCCAGTCGGATCGGCGGTCCGAAGCGGCGGCGCAGCAGCTCCTTCTCCATGGCGTTGAGCAGGTTCTCGGCGTCATCCTCTTCCACGTCGATGTCCTCGTTACGAGTCACGCGGAAGGAGCGGGCCTCCTTGATGATCATGCCCGGGAACAGGGATTCCAGATGCGCGGCGATGAGCTTTTCCATGGCGATGAAGCCGTAACGCTCGTCCTTGGACTCCTCATCGGTCATGTCGTCCACCGGCACCAGGCGCGGCAGGTTGCCCGGGATCTTGACGCGGGCGAAGTGCGACTTGCCGGAGGCCGGGTTCTCCACAATCACGGCCAGGTTGATGGAACCGCCGGAAATGTAGGGGAACGGGTGGGCCGGATCCACGGCGAGCGGCGTCAGGACCGGGAACACCTGCTGGCGGTAGTAGCGCGAGAGGCGCTCCTGCTCGGAGGATGTGAGCTTGTCCCACGTCAGCAGGACGATGCGCTCCTTCTCCAATTCCGGCAGAATGGTGTCGATCGTGTAATGTGCGTGCTCGTCTTGCAGACGGTGTGCGGTCTCGCTGATCGCGCGCAGCTGCTGACGCGGGCTCAGGCCGGCGGCAGACGGCACGGCGATGCCCGAGTCGATACGGCGCTTCAGGCCGGCGACACGGACCATGAAGAACTCGTCAAGGTTCGAGGCGAAGATCGCGGCGAAGTTGGCGCGCTCGAGCAGGGGCATGTCTTCGTTCTCCGCACATTCGAGCACGCGCTGGTTGAACTTGAGCCAGCTGAGCTCGCGGTCGAAGAAACGGTCCTTGGGCAGCGGTGCCTCGCCTTCCTGATCGACGCGGCGGTCGTTGTTGTCGTTTTCGGCAATATGCTCTGCGATTTGGCTGCGCAGAATTGCCTTCGAGGGTGCGTCAAATATCTGTGCCATAGCTTATATCGTAAGCTTTGGCGTGGCCGGAAAACGACTGAACGCGCCAGAATTCAACGGGTGTTCATGTTAGTTCGGTGTTGGTTGGTTTTGAGTGTGCTAGCGTCGCTCGCGACACGCCGTGAGCGGCGGTGAAACGAACGAAATCGAACATCGGACGGGTTCGATGTGAACGGTTCAGCTCGTTTTCCGATAGCCAGAAAGTGCGATTGAACAGTTGTGATAAAAAACGCACAACGACTCTCTGCAGGTTGCGAGAAACGGGAGTGATGAATAGATTATGAGGTACAAGAACAACTGAACAGAGCAGAGCCCACAAATAGTGTATGGTCACGAGGACTGTTACGTTGGACGGGCATTGGAAAGACTTACCGTTACAACGATGATGTTGTGCAGAGATTCTGCTCCAGTAGTTGAACTTGTAGAAAAGGCCCGCTCCGGCGGGCCTTTTCGTTTGTGTGTACAGTGGAGGGCATGACGGAAACACAGCGTACGCCAGAGGGGATGTCGTCGAAACCTCGTATCAAGCCGGCCGATGCCGAAGACGGCCGTCCGGTCTCTATCTCTGCGCGTCTCGGACGACTGCAATTCCACTATTCCGGCAAGTTCCGCGTGCTGCAGATTGCCGACATTCAGGATGGGCCGAAAGTCTCCAAAGACACCATCACCCTGATTGAGGCCAGCCTTGATGCCACACGGCCTGATCTGGTGATTTTCTCCGGCAACCAGATCGCCGGCTACGATCCGGCGTTCGCCGATTCATTCCGTAAACGTCGCTGGTGTGACGAACCTATTGCCGAATCCGCGCTGAACCATACCCGAGCGCTGGTGCGCAAGGCCATTGGCCAGTTCACTGAGCCGTTGGCGGCGCGCGGCATTCCGTGGGCTGTGACGTATGGCAACCATGATTTCCAATGCGGGCTAAGCAATGCGGAACTGGACGGTATCTATCGTGAGTTCCCCGGTTGTGTCAATCCGCCGAGTGAGACCTTGCCGAACCAGATTGCATATACCTGTGGAGCGGGTGGCGCTGTGCAGACGCCGTCTGGTGCCACTGGCTCCGGTGCGGGGATTACCGCGAAGGCTGATACGTTGGGCGTCGTTGACGATGCTGGTGCCGATGCTGTTGTGCCTTCTGCTGTGTCTTCCCCCACATCCGCAGTGGGTTCCGGTGAACCAGGCACCTTCGCGCTGCCGGTTATGGACGTTGACCATACGCGCAATGTGCTGGGTCTGGTCATTCTTGACTCCGGCGATTACGTGCATGGCGGCGGCTTCGGCGCACCATCGCCCGCAGCGCTCGCCTTCCTGAACGCCGTGCCCGACCGTATCGGTGCGAAATCAATGGTGTTCCAGCACATGCCGATGCCCGAGTATTACAACGTGCTGAAGCCGGTGGCGGCCAACGCGGCGTTTGCCATGCAGGGCTATCGTTCGCACGCCGATACCTACTACGTGCTGGACGAATTGCAAACCCAGCCCGGCGGATATTTGGGAGAAGGCATATCCTGCCCTGATACGTCAGGCGAATTCGAATTGCTGCGCGAGGGGTATTTCGGCGTCGTAGCTGGTCATGATCATCGCAACGGTTTCGTCGGCGAACATGAGGGTCTGTTGCTTATCGCTACGCCAACCTGCGGATTCAATACGTACGGACCGGCTCCGGCCAAACGTGCCACGCGATTGATCGAATTTGATATCCGTCACCCTTACGAGCCGCGTACGCAATTGCTGGAGTTTGGCGAACTGGTGGGCAAGCCCAGTTCCAAACGCGCCTATACCTATGCGGTGAACCAAACCGCGCCTGGCGAGGGCGAGGGTGATGATTTGCTGCGCAAGCCGTCGCTATGGAGTCAACTGTCCGGTTTATTCAGGTAACCCGGTTTATTCAGGTAACTGTTCCTGATAGAGGCGGAAAGCGGCGCGAAGTATTCGAGGTTTCGGTGGCCTTCCGCTGTGTTGGACGATTAGTGGCAGAAATCCCGCGTCTCTTTCGTTGTGACGCGGGATTTCTGCCGGTTGGGCTATCGGTTGGATTGACTGGTATGTTTCAGCGAACGGCTTTGACCAGTGCCTCGGTGAGGTACTTGCCGGCGGCCATCACCAGCGGCGCATAGCGGCGTCCGGGGGCGGCACCCATGCGGCCGGTCGGGCCGGAAATCGAGATGGCGGCGATGACCTGGCCGGAGGCGTTGCGGATCGGGGCGGAAATCGAGCACACGCCCTCTTCGCGTTCGTTCACGGACTCGGACCAGCCGCGCTTGCGTACGGCGGCCAGCTTGGTGGCGGTGAACTTGGCGTGGCGCAATCCCTGGTGCAGACGGTCGGAATCCTCCCAAGCCAGAAGAATCTGGGCGGCGGAACCGGCTTCCATCGACAGCATGGCACCCACCGGAATGGAATCACGTAGGCCGGAGGTGCGTTCCACAGCGGCGATGCACACGCGCTGATCGCCTTGGCGGCGGTAAATCTGCGCAGACTCGCCAGTGCGATCGAGCAGGGTCTGCAGGATCGGGCCGGCGGCGGTCAGCAGACGATCCTCGCCTGCTGCGGCGGCAAGTTCGGCGAAACGGGAGCCGAGTACGAATCGGCCATGCTGGTCGCGCAGTACGAAACGGTGGCGTTCCAGTGCAATAGCCAAACGATGTGCGGTCGGTCGAGCGAGACCGGTGGCGGCCACAAGCTGGCCCAGCGTAGACGGGCCGGATTCCAGTGCGTCAAGAATCTTTACGGTTTTATCAAGGACGCCAACGCCGGAATGGATTTCCCCATCGTCCTTGGCGGTGGTGTCTTCAACCGGCTCGGACTCGGTCAAGCTGTTGTTCAATGGTTCTTCCCGGGAATCAGTCATAATAAGGGCGATTATGCCATCTCACATAGTGAAATGGCAAATTGGGGAAGTGTCTCACAGGGTGGCCATGAAGTTGAAAGGGCGTTCGTGGATGCCGAAGAGACATGTCTGGAGCGGAACCGAGTCATGACTAGGTCATGTTCGAGTCGGGTCCGAGTCATATTGAGGCCATCATTTGACCGTATCTCAATATCCGGCATGCTCATGGCCGGGCCCATCGCAAGCACATAGGCTAGTACCACGAACAAGGCGCGAACACAATACCTCGCGCGGAATTTTTTGGAGGAATCACTATGGGAACGACACTGGCCGAGAAGGTCTGGGCCGATCATCTGGTGCGCAAGGGCAGCGACGGAGCTCCTGATTTGCTGTACATCGATCTGATGCTCATGCATGAGGTCACCAGCCCGCAGGCGTTTGAGGGCCTGCGCTTGGCCGGCCGCAAGCCGCGTCACGTGGATCAGCTCATTGCCACCGAGGATCACAACACGCCGACCGTTGATATCGATCGCCCGAACCCGGATGAGACGAGCGCGTTGCAGTTGACGACTTTGGAGAAGAACTGCAAGGAGTTCGGCGTGCGCCTGCACCCGCTGGGCGACGCCGATCAGGGCATCGTCCACGCGTTCGCCCCGATTCTGGGCCTGACCCAGCCGGGCATGACCATCGTGTGCGGTGATTCGCATACGTCGACGCACGGCGCGTTCGGCGCGCTGGCGTTCGGCATCGGCACTTCCGAAGTCGAACACGTGATGGCCACACAGACGCTGTCTCTGAAGCCGTTCAAGACCATGGCCGTCAACGTCAACGGCAAGCTGCCCGCGGACGCGACGGCCAAGGACATCATTCTGGCGATCATCGCCAAGATCGGCACCGGCGGCGGCCAGGGTTACGTGATCGAATACCGTGGTGAGGCGATTCGCAACCTCACCATGGACGAACGTATGACCGTGTGCAATATGTCCATCGAGGCCGGTGCGCGTGCCGGCATGATCGCGCCGGACGAGACCACGTTCGAGTACCTGAAGGGCCGTCCGCACGCGCCGGAAGGCGAGCTGTGGGATCAGGCCGTGGCGTACTGGAAGACGCTGAAGACCGATGACGATGCCGTATTCGACAAGGTGGTGGATATTGACGCCACCAAGCTTGGTCCATATGTGACGTGGGGCACCAACCCCGGCCAAGGTCTGCCGATCACCGCCTCCGTGCCGGAGCCGGACAAGATCGCCGACGCCACCAAGCGTGCCGCCGCCGAACGTGCGATTACATACATGGGTTTGAAGCCGGGCATGCCGATCAAGGACATCGCCGTGGACACCGTGTTCATTGGTTCGTGCACCAACGGTCGTATCGACGATTTGCGCCAGGCCGCCGCGATCATGAAGGGCCACCACAAGGCCGAGAACATTCACCGCGTGCTCGTGGTGCCGGCCTCCTCCCGTGTGCGTCTGCAGGCGGAGAAGGAAGGCCTCGATAAGGTGTTCAAGGACTTTGGTGCCGAATGGCGTAATGCCGGCTGCTCGATGTGCCTGGGCATGAACCCCGACAAGCTGGTACCGAACGAGCGCTCGATTTCCACTTCGAACCGTAACTTCGAGGGCCGCCAGGGCAAGGGCTCGCGCACGCATTTGGCGTCGCCGGCCGTAGCCGCCGCCACCGCCATCCGCGGCACAATCTCGTCCCCCGCCGATCTCTGAGTCAATACACATGAGCCCCCTCTGACGAGGGGGCTGTCAGTCGAAGACTGACTGGGGGAGAGATCCCCGAAAGGAAAATTGTTATGGAAAAACTCACCACACTGACCGGCGTGGGCGTGCCGCTGCGCCGCTCCAACGTCGATACCGACCAAATCATTCCCGCTGTGTTCTTGAAGCGCGTGACCAAGTCCGGCTTCGATGACGCCCTGTTCTACGCATGGCGCCGAGACCCGAACTTCGTGCTCAACAAGCCGGAATACGCCGGTAAGGGCCAGATTCTGGTCGCCGGCCCCGAATTCGGCATCGGCTCCTCCCGCGAGCACGCCGTGTGGGCGCTGCACGATTACGGTTTCCGCGTGGTCATCGCGCCGAGCTTCGCCGACATCTTCTACGGCAACACCGCCAAAAACGGCGTGCTGGCCGCGATTATGCCGCAGGAGTCCGTCGAGCTCCTGTGGAAGCTGCTGGAAGAAGAGCCCGGCCGTGAGATGACCGTGTCTTTGGAGACTCGCACCGTCACTTGCGGTGATGTGACCCTGCCGTTCGAGGTGAACGATTACGTGCGTTGGCGTCTGATGAACGGCTACGACGACATCGATCTGACGCTGCAGCACGAGGACGACATCGCCGCCTACGAAAAGATGCGCGCCGAAAAGTTCCCCTTCAAGCCCAAGACCATCCCCGCCAAACACTGGGCCGAAGAAAGAATCGAGTCCGCCCGCGAGCCTGAGGACGCAGACTGGACAGGGCCGTTGGCCGATCGCGGCATTATTTAGCCGCGATCGGCCTGCCGAGCTGCGACAGCAGCGAGGCCAGCATTGAGCCTCGCCGAAAGGCGAGTCCATAATTGCAGGCCCAGGGCCGTTGGCTCTGTGTCTGATTGAGATTATTGGGTCGCTCGCATCGCATCAGACAAAGGTCTCACTGGCTCTCGCCAGTGAGACCTTTTACGTATAGGGTCACTTCACGCAATCGTCTGGTTCCAATGCGGCAACTCGCTTAGCATCCCAAATACTTCCACCAACAACGCGAGAAAGTGCCATTCCCTCCTATCTCTTCTAGGGTGTGTTTGCACTATTTAAGTTTGCGCCAATATCACCGTACGAATCGTAGTATTCCAGACACGTACTTTGGCTGGGCAGCTCCGACGTTCATCATCTTTGTGGTAGCCAATGCCGCTTTCGCCATTATTTCGTTTGACGGCGCGATGGTGGGTTGAGTGTGCGTGTACGCATGTAGGTTGGCTTATCGTTGAAGCATGAGTGATTTTGAGCCGTTTTACGACGTCAGCCGCAGCTACGAAGACAACTATGAGCAAGGGCCGTTCGGCGCGTTCGCCGAGGCGCTGAAGGATGGCAACGGTGCCGATGCCGCCGGAACCACCAGCGAGGGTGCCTCGGCCTCCTTCCTGGGCCAGCCGGTCAACCTGCCTTTCGGCATTCCCGCAGGCCCGCTGCTCAACAGCCGTTTCACCACGGCCGCTTTCCACATGGGTTTCGATCTGGCGACCTACAAAACCGTGCGTTCGCGCGCCTGGGGCTGCAACCCGTTCCCGAACGTGCTCGCCGTACACCCCAAGTCGGCGGACGGTTCACTGACGCCGGGCAGCGCCGAACTGGACGAAGGCGTGCTGGCCGACACCAACTATGAACAGCCGATTTCCATCTCCAACAGCTTCGGTGTGCCCTCGCAGAGCCCTGACGTCTGGCAGCCGGACATGCGCGCCGCCATCGAGGCCGCCGGTCCCGGTCAAGTGCTGGTCCCGAGCTTCCAAGGCTCGCGTGTGGAGGGCATGAGCGAGGAGGAATACATCGCCGACCATGCCACTACCGCCCGCCTGGTCAAGGAGACCGGTGCCAAGCTCATGGTGATGAACACCAGCTGCCCCAACGAGGGCCACAACCGCCTGCTATGCCACAATCCGCTGCTCGTGGGCCGCATCACCGAGGCCGTGAAGCAGGAGATCGGCGACATCCCGCTGATGGTCAAGCTCGCCTACATCCCCAGCGACGACGCTCTGGAGCTTATGGTGCGTTCCACCGTGGGCCACGGCACCGTGCAGGGCTTCAGCACCATCAATACGATTTCCGCCAAACTGGTCGATGCCAATGGCAATCAGGCCCTGCCCGGCGCGGGCCGCGATCGCTCAGGCGTGTGCGGCAATGCGATTCGTGGCGCCGGCCTCGACATGGTCGCCCGTCTGGCCGCGATTCGTGAAAAGCTCGGGCTCGATTTCGCGATCAACGGCGTCGGCGGCGTGGTCTCGCCCGCCGACTACCAGGCGTACCGTGACGCCGGCGCGGACTCGGTGATGTCCGCCACCGGCGCGATGTGGGACGCCGAACTGGCCCACAAGATCAAGGCCAGCCGGTAAATCGGCTCCAAAAACAAGCAACAGCCTGTACGGGCCGTGATTCCCAGACGATTCCCAGACAGTGCCCATGTTGCATTGAAACTGTTGCTGTTATATGTAATCACGGCCGAACAAGCTGCATAACTTAACCTCTTTCTTCTTCTCTCCTTTCTCTCCCCGGCGCCCATCACGCCGGGGTTTCTTTTTTGCGGTGGGTACAGCCGTCTTACTCGGCCGCCGCCTTCATGGCCACGGCGCCGACGTAGTAGACCGGCTTGTCGAAGTTCGGCTGGAACAGGAAGTCCACGTTGGCGAGCTGGTCGATGGTGAAGCCGGCCTGAATCGCCATGGAAATCACGTTTGCCGCGCCGGAGATATCGGCCTTGGAACAGAACTGGCCGCCCTTGACCTTGCGGGTTTCCGGGTCCCAGGTCAGAATCGACGTGACTGGGGTGGTGGTGAGCATGAAGTCCGGGCGATAATCCTCGGTGAGCGAGGTCTCGCGGACCGTGAGCCCGCGGCGTTCGGCACCGGCGCGGGTCAGGCCGGAGGCGGCGAGCGAGAGATCGTACAGCTGCACGGCGGACGTGGCCTGCGTGCCCATGTACTTCACGGTCGGCGTCTCGATGTTGCGGCCCACCAGCAGGCCCTGGCGCACCGCGTTGGTGGCCAGCGGAATGTAATCGTGCTGGCCGGTGGGGTTGTAGAACACGGTGGCGGAGTCGCCGGCGGCGTACACGCCCGGCGCGGACGCCTGCATGTAGTCGTCGACCACGATCGCGCCGTTCGGCAGCATGTCCACCTTGCCCTTGAGCAGGTCGGTGTTCGGCAGGAAGCCGACGGCCAGAATCGCCATTTCGGCCGTGTACTCGCCCTTTTCGGTGACCACAGTGACGGTGTCGTCGTCATTGTCGCGGAACTCGACCACCTTCTGGCCGAGCGCGAGCGTGACGCCGTGCTCCTCGAACGCGGCCGCCACCTGATCGGTGATGGTCTTATCGAAATTATTGGCCAGCGGGCGATCAAGGCCGTCGACCAGCGTGGTCTTGACGCCGGTGACGCTGAACTGCTCGGCGATTTCCGCGCCGATATAGCCCGACCCGATCACCACTGCCGACTTGGCGGTTTTCGCCTTTTCCTTGATGGCGATGGCGTGATCCCAGTTCTTGCACAGCAGCACATGCGGGCTGTCGATGCCGGGGATCGGCGGGATGACCGGGCGCGAGCCGGTGGTCACGACCAGTTTGTCGAAAGCGAGGGTCTGTTCGGCGGGGTCTCCGGCCTCGTCCAGCGCGCGGTAGGTGAGGGTTCTGGCGTCGAGGTCCACGGACGTCACGTCGGTGCGCATATGCATGGTCGCGCCGGCTTCGGCCAGAGCGGCAGGGGAGGAGTAGAACATTTTCTTCGGGTCGGATACGTGGTCGCCCACCCACAGGGCGATGCCGCAGGAGAGGAAGGACAGCGTACCGTTGCGCTCGAAAACATGGACGGTCCAATCGGGGTGCTCGGCGAGAATCGAGGTGGTGGCGAACGTGCCGGCGTGCGTGCAGCCGATGACGGCGACTGTGGTCATGAATGCTCCTTTGCTTGTGGCCATGGCGTCTGATGCCATTGCCCTGAATCGTAGCGTAGAAGTATGGAGAACGCCGTGGCGGCAAATGTGAGAAAGATCACGTTATCGGTTTGATTCGACGGGGGGTATGGGATCCGTTGTGCACGGTGATCAAAGTTCGGCTGGGGTGCATTTCACGGAGTCGGCACATGGCTTATGGCAAACTGGACGGTAGCATTTTTTGAATCTTGATTGATTGAGGAGAGTGGCGTGGCTGAGAATCCGGATGACGTGTTGCATGTCGAGGGCGGCAAGCCTTTGAATGGCACGATCAAGGTGCGTGGCGCGAAGAACTTCGTGAGCAAGGCGATGGTCGCCGCGTTGCTGGCACCGGGCAAGTCGGTGCTGAAGAACGTGCCGGAGATTCGTGACGTGCATGTGGTGTCCGATTTGCTACGTCTGCACGGCGTGGACGTGGATGTGGACGGTGCGAACGGCATTGTGGCCATCGACGCCTCGCGTGTGCAGCTGGCCGATGTGGCCGACGTGGATACACTGTCCGGTTCGTCGCGCATCCCGATCCTGTTTTCCGGCCCGCTCGTGCACCGTTTGGGTGAAGCGTTCATTCCCGCGTTGGGCGGCTGCGCGATTGGCGGACGTCCGATTGACTTCCATCTGGAGACGCTGCGCAAGCTGGGCGCCACGGTGGACAAGGAACACAAGGACGGCATCCACATCACCGCGCCCAACGGCCTGCACGGCGCGAAGATCCACCTGCCCTACCCGTCGGTGGGCGCCACCGAGCAGACTTTACTGGCGGCCGTGCTGGCCGAGGGCAAGACCGAACTATCGGGCGCGGCCACTGAGCCGGAGATCATGGATCTGGTGTGCGTGCTGCAGAAGATGGGTGCAATCATTTCTGTGGACGTTGATCGCACCTTCCGCATCGAGGGTGTCAAGGAACTGCAGGGGTACACGCACACGTCGCTGACGGATCGCATCGAGGCGGCGTCCTGGGCGTCCGCCGCGCTCGCCACGCACGGTGACATTTTCGTCAAGGGTGCCACCCAGCCGGAGATGATCACGTTCCTCAACGTGTTCCGCAAGGTGGGCGGCAAATTCGAGGTGACGGACAAGGGCATTCGTTTCTGGCATCCGGGCGGGGACTTGAAGCCCGTGGCGATCGAGACGGACGTGCATCCCGGGTTCATGACCGACTGGCAGCAGCCGCTCGTGGTGGCCCTGACCCAGGCCAACGGCCTGTCGATCGTGCACGAGACCGTGTACGAGAACCGTTTCGGCTTCACCAAGCCGCTGGTCGAGATGGGTGCCACCATCCAGTTGTACCGCGAGTGCCTGGGCTCGCTGCCGTGCCGTTTCCGGCAGCGCAACTACAAGCATTCCGCCGTGATCTTCGGACCGACCCCGCTGACCGGACGCGACATTGACGTGCCGGACCTGCGTGGTGGGTTCAGCCATCTGATCGCGGCCTTGGCCGCGTCAGGCCCCTCGGACGTGCACGGCATCAGCCTGATCGACCGAGGCTACGCCGACTTCCGCGGCAAACTCGAAGCGTTGGGTGCCGACTTCGATTAATTCGGCCGTTCCTCGGCTCCCCTCTCTGAGGGGAGCCACAATTTTCTACAACAGCCCGTCCGCCTCGAGCGCGGCGGCCATGCGGTCGAAGCATTCCTCCAGTAGCGGGTAGGGCATGGCGAAGTTCATGCGTACGCATCCGCGCCCGACCTCGCCGCATTCACGGCCGTCCGTCAACGCCACGTTGGCCTTCTTGAAGAAATAGTTGGCCGGGTCATCGATGCCCAGTGGCGAGAAATCCAGCCACGCGATATACGTGCCCTGCGGCTCCACATAGCGCACCTTGGCGAATCTCGTGCGCATCTGCTCGTTGACCAGCGCGATATTGCGCTCGATATATGCCATCACGCCCTCGAACCATGCCGCGCCGCCGTCATAGGCCGCTGTGGTGGCTATGGCACCGATGGTGGCCGTCTGGTGCTCGGACCATTCCGCGTTCCTCATCCATAGTTCCAGATCGTCCGGATTGGTGAGAATCACCTGCGCGCACTTGGTGCCGGGAATGTTGAACGACTTCGAGGCTGAAGTGGAGGTGAAAGCCTGCATGGCCGTCTGCCGGTTGATTGAGGCGAATGGCACATGCGTGTGGCCTTGGTAGACGAACGGCGCGTGAATCTCATCGGAGAATATACGCACGTTGTACTTGGCGGCCAGATCGGACAATCGCAGCATTTCTTCGCGCGTCAATACCTTGCCGATCGGGTTGTGCGGGTTGCACAGCACGAAGGCATGGCAGCCGTTCGCGAACGCCTGCTCAATGGCGTCGAAATCGAACAGCCATTCATCATTGCGCCCGCTGCTCTCGCCGGCGCCCTCGCACAGCATCGGAATCTCAAGGACCTCCACGCCATACAGGCGCGGCACGCTCAGGAACGGCATATAGGCCGGAGTCGGCACCACGATGGAGTTGCCGGCGCGCACGATCTCGCGCAGGAACACTTCGAACGCCTCCAGCACGTCCGGCACCGGGCGGATGCACGTTGGATCCACCTCCCAGCCGTAGCGGCGCTGCCATGCGGCGCACGAGCGGGCGACCTCCTTCTTCCATGGGTCGGGAATGTAGCCGAGCGCGCCACGTTCAGTGGCCTCTTCGATGGCTTCGGCCACGCATGGTGCCAGACCGTAATCCATCTCGGCGATGAATGCGCCGATGCAGCCGGGGTAACGGGTCCATTTATCCGAACCGACCTGCTCCAGATCCTCGATGGTCGTCACGTCGATGTGATTGGCATCAAAGCAAGAGGCGCCGGCGGTTGCGTTGCTCACAGTCGTTGACTGGGGAATGTTGTTCATGCTCATAACATGCCATTGTTCCCGGTGCAGAAGGGCCGCTCAACGGTCTGGCTCCCCGAAATCGTGATGGCGCTCGCAAGCTTGCTTATCGCTGTGCGACTACTTGGCACTCAAATATTTGAGTGCCGTGCGCTCGAGCTCCTCGAGCAATGAACCAAGCGCTGGGCGATGGTCGCCGGCACGAGTCACGATGCCGACCTCGCGCGCCGCAAAATCGTCGGCAATGGGACAGGCCACCAGATCGCCCTGCAAGTTGATATGCGTATCGAGCGCCGGCACCAGCGAGACGCCCATACCAACCTCGACCAGGTTCTGCGTGGCCCAGTAATCATCCGTGCAGTGGCGGATATCCGGCTTGAATCCGGCACGGGCGGCCAGTTTCACCAAATTTGCGCGGCAGGTGGGGCAACCGGCGATCCAATGTTCGTCTTTGGCGGCGGACAGCGGCACAGGTTCGCCGGTCTCCTCGAATCGTTTGGCGATGCCGCTGGAGCGGTGCACCAGCAGTCGCATCGGATCGTAACCCAGCGAATGGAAGGTCAGGTCGTCGCCGATGTGCAGGAAGTTCGGGATGCTGCTGTAGCGGAACACGGCGGCGGTATCGGCCTTGCCTTGGGAAATCAGACCGATCGCCTCCGGTGGCTCCATCTGAATCAGGCTCAGCTCGATGTCCGTGAACATACTGAGCTTGACCACGGTACGGGCCGCGATAGTAGAGCAGATTGATGGTGGGGCCACCAAATGCAGGTGATCAAACCGATGATGCCGATAATCCTCGACTTCACGGGCCGCCCGCTCCAGCCGATCGGCGATGGCCTCGCCGTGGCGGGCGAGCATCGAACCGGTGGCGGTGAGTTCCACGCCATGCGAGGTGCGTTGCACCAGAGTCGAACCGCACTGTGCCTCCAGCTTTTTGATCTGCTGGCTGATGGCCGGCTGCGACCAACCCGTGGCCTTGGCCGTGGCGGAGAACGAACCATACTGTTCGATTTGCCACAACGTGACCAATGATTGGGGGTTGAGCGTGGCCATAGGTACCTCTTTCGTGCCTTTTCGTGCCTTTTCGTGCGGTGATTCAATTATGGCCGGGCGGCAGGATGTGGCGTGCGCGCCGATCGTCAGTCCTCGAACTGCTTGGCGAGCGGAACCATCAGCACGGTGAGCACGGCGAACAGGGCGGTGGTGATGAACAGCACGATGGCGACCGGCATTTGGTCGTAGGCCCAGCCGTACACCATCTGGCCGAGCGGCTGGGCACACATGCTCACGGCCGCGGCCATGGACATCACTTTGCCGGCCATTGCCTCGGGCGTACTGAGCTGGATGGCGGGCACGGCGATGAGATTCGTGAAGCAACTGGCGACCATCGTGCCGCAGGTGAATACGATCAGCACCACGAGTTTGGTCCATGCGTCGACCGGCAGCAGGAACACAATACCCTGTGGGACCATGGCCAGCGTAAGCGTCGCCATCAGCCCCGGCAGCCAGCGCATCGTGAGCTTGGCGGCGAACAGGCCGGCGATGAATGCGCCCGCCACGCCGGAAACACCGATCAGGCCGTCGGCGATGCCGTAGACAGTGGCGTCGAAGCCGAGCACTGTACGAATCGTGTACGGGAAGCCGACGCCGGAATAGCCGATAAGCACAAAGTTGAGCGCCGCCGCGAACAACAGCAGTCTGAACACGTTCGGCCGGTCCTTGATGAGGAATCGCACGCCTGCCTTGAGGTCTTCAAGTGGGGTGGGCAGCTCCTCGTCGCCGCGATCCGGGGCACTGAGGCGGATGAAGCATTCGAGCGCGGCTGCGCCGGCGAAGCTTGCGATGGCGATGATCATCATGAGACGGATGCCGAACATCGCATACAGCACGCCGCCGAGGAAGCTCGGCAGCAGACTGCTTAGTTGTTGGACCTGATTGATCACGGCCATGCCTTGGCGCATGGTGGCCGGGCCGTACTGCCGGAACATCTGGGGGAGTGCGGCCTGCACGGTCGGGGTTTCGAAGGCGCCGAGCACGGCGAGCAGCACCTGCATGGTGGCGATGGCTACGATATGGAAGCCCGTGGTGGCGAAGACGATGGCGCTCGCCAGCACGAGCACGGCGGAGATGGCGTCGAGCGCCACCATGATGGTGCGGCGGTTGACGCGATCGGCCAGCACGCCTCCGAACGGGGAGAGCAGGATGGTCGGCACGATGGAGATGGCCAGCACCGAGGCGAAGATGGTGGCTGAGCCGGTTTCGTCCAGCACCCACATCGACATCGCGAATCGCAGCATCACATTGCCGAACAGCGAGATGCCTTGTCCGGCGACCAGCAGCACGAAGTCGCGGGACAGCAGCGGGCGTTGGGTGGCGGTGCCGGCGATGTCATTCTCAGGTTTCACTGTGCTATTCATTCTGAGCCTTTCTCCGGCTCCCCTGCGAACGTCATCATGCCCTTCGCGGCGACCGTGATGAGCTCGTCATCGAAAATCGGCACGCCGATCGCGTCGAGCATGGTGGCCAAGCAGCGGATGCGATGCTCCATTTCGGGCAGGGTCACCGGGTAGAAATACGGCATCAGCCAATAATTCGGCAGCAACGAAAGCAGCTCTGCGGCCTCGCGCGGATACTCGGTGGGGATGGAGCCATCCTTGACGCCCGCCTCGATCAGCGGCAGGAAGCGTTCGGGCAGATGCTTGCTCCATACCTGCATATTCGCGGCGAACGAAACCGGATCGCTCAGCATCGGCATGGCGGCTCGCATGATCTGCACGTGGTCTTGCTTGGTCATCGAATGCCGCCATAGCACGCGGAACTTTTCGAGGGCGGTAAGGTCAGTGCGATTCATGACGGATTCGTTGAAGTCGTCCTGCATATTGTTGTCTCGGTTGGTGAGCTCTTCGAGGATGGCTTCCTTGGATTTGAAGTGATGGTAGATCGCGCCTTTGGAGAGGTCGCCGAGCTCGTCCACGATGTTCTGGATGGAGGTGTGCTCATAGCCCTGGGCCATGAACAGCCGTTGTGCGGCGTCGAGGATGCGGGTGCGCGTCACCTCGGGGTGAGCGTTACGTGCCATGGTGGCCTCCCTACTGTGCTTGATGTTGCAGATCACTATAGATACCGACCGACGGTATGTATAGCGGTTTCGGCGAGCCTCCAACGATTCCGGCGATTGTCGCCTACCCTTTTTCGCTTGGTATCTTTCGGCTGTGTGCTTGCCCCCGCCAGCAGGGGCAGCATATAGGCATACCAGGGCGCAAGTGTCGCCGTTCTCAGTATCCTTAGAAGAATGAGTCCTGAAGCCTTAAGTGAACTGATTTCCAGCATTGCCCACAACCTCGTCGCCGCCGGCCAGGCCGGCGCGTTGACCGACGAGCTGATTCCGCCCGTCGACAAGCTCGCCGTGATGCGCCCGAAGGACCGTGCGCATGGCGACTGGGCCTCCAACATCGCCATGCAGCTGGCCAAGAAGGCCGGCATGAAGCCGCGCGATCTGGCCGAGCCGTTCGCCGCCGCGCTCGCTGAAGCCGACGGCATTGCCAAGGTCGAGGTGGCAGGCCCCGGCTTCATCAACATCACGCTTGACTCCGCCTCGGCCGCCGCCGTGGTGGACACCGTACTCGCCGCCGGTGCCGTGACCGACGCCGACAAGCATCTCAACAAGGTCAACGAATACGGCCGCAACGACCATCTGGGCGGCCAGACCCTGAATCTCGAGTTCGTCTCCGCCAACCCCACCGGTCCGATTCACATCGGCGGCACCCGTTGGGCTGCCGTCGGCGATGCCATGGCCCGCGTGCTCGAGGCCAACGGCGCCAAGGTGGTGCGCGAATACTACTTCAACGACCACGGCGAGCAGATCAACCGTTTCGCCAAGTCGCTGGTCGCCGCTTGGGCCGAGGCCAATAACTTGGGTGAGGCCGGCTACCAGACCGAAACCCCGTGCGACGGCTACAAGGGTGCCTACATCAACGAGATCGCCGCCCGTGTTCAGGCCGAAGCCGAGTCCGACGGCGTGGACCTGACCGCACTGGCCCACCAGGATCAGGGCCTGAACGATGACGGTGAACCGCTCGGCGAGGCCGATACCGAAGTGCGCGAGGAATTCCGCAAGCGCGCCGTACCGATGATGTTCGACGAGATTCAGAAGTCCATGAAGGACTTCCGCGTGAACTTCGACGTCTGGTTCCATGAAAACAGCCTGTACGCCGACGGCAAGGTCGACGCCGCCATCGAAGAGCTCAAGTCCCGCGGCGACATCTTCGACAAGGACGGCGCCACTTGGTTTGAATCCACCAAGCACGGCGACGACAAGGACCGTGTGATCATCAAGTCCAATGGTGAGTTCGCCTACTTCGCCGCCGACATCGCCTACTACTGGGACAAGCGCCATCGCGCCGAAAACCCGGCTGACGTGGCCATCTACATGCTTGGCGCCGACCACCACGGCTACATCGGCCGCATGATGGCCATGTGCGCGGCCTTCGGCGACGAGCCCGGCAAGAACATGCAGATTCTCATCGGCCAGCTGGTCAACGTGATGAAGGACGGCAAGCCCGTGCGCATGTCCAAGCGCGCCGGCAACGTCGTGACCATCGACGATCTGGTCTCCGTGGTCGGCGTGGACGCCGCCCGCTACTCGCTGGCCCGCTCCGACTACAACCAGAACTTCGACATCGACCTGGCCCTGCTCGCCTCGCACACCAACGACAACCCGGTGTACTACGTGCAGTACGCGCACGCCCGCTCCAAGAACGTGGACCGCAACGCAGCCGTTGCCGGCATCAGCTACGAGGGTGCCGACCTGGCCCTGCTCGACACCGAGGCCGACGGCGAAGTGCTCGCCGCCCTCGCCCAGTTCCCGAGCGTGCTCGCCACTGCGGCCGACGACCGCCAACCGCACAAGGTGGCCCGTTATCTCGAAGAGCTGGCCGCCACCTATCACAAGTGGTACAACGTGGAGCGCGTGGTGCCGATGGCCCTGACCGATCCGGAAACCCGTGGCGACGACGAGGCTCGCAAGGCCTTGGAGATTGCCAAGAACCCGGAGCCGGCCCGTGCCGCCGCCCGCCTGAAGCTCAATGACGCCGTCCAGCAGGTCATCGCCAACGGCCTCGACCTACTCGGCGTCACCGCCCCCGAAAAGATGTGATTATGCCTATTTCTCCAATTTGGCCGGCCGCTACGGCTGTGAATGCCGAAGGCTCCATCGAATTTCATGGTCGTACCGCCGAATCGCTGCTTGACGAGTTCGGCTCGCCGCTCTATCTCATCGACACTGATGAAGTAGTCGCACGTGCCAGGCACTTCGTGCGCGCTGCCGCCGAAGCATTCAACACATCCACTACGCACGTGAGCTTTGCCGGTAAGGCGTTCCTGTCCAAAGAAATCGTGCGATTGGTCACCGAGGCCGGCATGTTCGTGGACACCTGCACGATGGGCGAGATGAAAATCGCCCTCGCCGCTGGCGTTCCCGGACGTCGTCTGGTACTGCACGGCAACAACAAGTCCGATGAGGAAATCGCGCTGGCCATCGAACAGGGCTTCGCCAAAATCGTGATCGACGAGCCCGACGAGCCGGAGCGCGTCGCCGCCATCGCCCGCAAGCTCGGCAAACGCGCCCGTGTGATGCTGCGCGTCACCGTCGGTGTCCACGCCGGCGGCCACGAGTACATCTCCACTGCTCACGAGGACCAGAAGTTCGGCGTGCCGCTGCTGGCCGCCGGGGCCGACGCCGCCGTGCTCGATGTGCTGAACGACCTCAAAGACGTGACGCCTGCCGCTACCAACGCGCGTATCTCTGCGACGCATTCCCTGGAAAATGGCGCGGAAAAGACCGAGAAATCAGAGCGCGAGCTGCACTACGACGTCAAGTACCCGTACGACCTGAGCCACGAGGAAGTCTCCGACACAGACAAGGCGCTGGCCGCCGCGATGGAAGCCATTGCGGACGGTCCGTCCATCGCCGTGCTCAAGACCATCCTCGCCAACCAGGACGTACTCGAACTGGTCGGAGCCCACTCGCACATCGGCTCCAACATCCACGATGCGGAGGCTTTCATTCACGCGGCCAAGCGCATGATGCTGCTGCGCAAGACCCTGTGGGCCACCGACGCCTACATCCTGCCCGAAATCGACCTCGGCGGCGGCTACTCCGTGGCCTACACCGATGGCGAAGATTCAATGGACATTGACGTGGAACTCACTCGCTTGGCGGATGCGGTCAACAGCACCAACCGTGCGCTCGGCATGCCCGCGCCAGCCATCAGCTTCGAGCCGGGCCGTTACATCGTGGCACCCGCCGGCGTAACCCTGTACCGCGTGGGCACCATCAAGCACGTGCACTTGTCCGATGCCAAAGACAGTGCCGGCAACCCGATTGCCGAGCGCGTGTATGTGTCTGTGGATGGCGGCATGTCCGACAACATTCGCCCGGCACTCTACGGTGCCGACTACACCGCGCGTCTGGCGAATCGCACCGGTTCCGCTGAAACGATGCTTGCCCGTGTGTGTGGCATGCACTGCGAATCCGGCGACATTGTGGTTCACGAGGTGCAGTTGCCCGCCGATTTGAAGCGCGGTGACATTCTCGCCGTGCCGGTTACCGGCGCATACGGCCGCACCATGGCCAGCAACTACAACCAGGCGCTGATTCCGGCGGTGGTTGCTGTCAGCGAGTCCGGCGCGCACGTCATGCTCCGCCGCCAGACCGTAGACGACCTACTCAACCTCGACGTCAGCGAGTAATCAGCGTGCAGAGGTGAGCGCCTGACAGTCTGTAATGTGCGGCCAAAACCGTCATAATACGAAAAGGACCGTCAGCTTGATGAGTACTTTCGGTCTGCTGTCGGAAATAATCCGTAAAATAGGCGTGGGATATAGAAAACTTTTTGGAAGGACCCTGAATTGGCTCACAACAGCGAAACCCCGATTCGCGTAGGCCTGCTTGGTGCCGGCACCGTCGGCTCCCAGACCGCCCGCCTGATTGTCGAGCAGAAGGACGAACTGTCCGCTCGTATCGGCCGCCCGATCGAACTGACCGGCGTCGCCTGCCTCGACCCGAAGGAAACCGAGAAGTTCCCGTGGATCGACCAGTCCATCGTCACCACCGATACTTTGAGCGTGGCCACCAACTCGGACATCGTCATCGAGCTCATCGGCGGCACCACCGTGGCCCGCAAGTTCGTGCTTGCCGCCATCGAATCCGGTGCTTCCGTGGTCACCGCCAACAAGGCGCTGCTGGCCAAGTACGGCCCGGAGATCTACTCCGCCGCCGAGGCCAAGGGCGTCGACATCTACTTCGAGGCCGCTGTAGGTGGTGCGATTCCGTTCCTGCGCCCGCTGCGCGAGTCCCTGGTCGGCGACAAGGTGACCAGCATGCTCGGCATCGTCAACGGCACCACCAACTACATTCTCGACGAGATGACCACCAAGGGTCTCCAGTTCGACGACGTGCTCAAGGACGCCCAGGCCAAGGGCTACGCCGAAGCCGACCCGACCGGCGACATCGAAGGCTACGATGCTGCCAACAAGGCCGCCATCATGGCCACCCTCGGCTTCCACACCTCCGTGACCATCGACGACGTGTCCGTCGAAGGCATCACCAAGATCACCGCCGACGACATCGCCGCCGCCACCGCCGAGCACAAGGTCATCAAGCTGCTCGCCGTGGTCGAGAACGGCGAGGCCGGCGTCTCCGCCCGCGTCTACCCGGCCCTGATCGACGAGAACCACCCGCTGGCCTCCGTGCACGGCTCCTTCAACGCCGTGTTCGTCAAGGCCGAGGCCGCCGACGACCTCATGTTCTACGGCCGTGGCGCCGGCGGCGCTCCGACCGCCTCCGCCGTCGTGGGCGACGTGGTGACCGAAGCCCGCCACATTGCTGCTGGCTGCACCGGCCCGTCCATCCCGCTGTACAAGAATCTGCCGAAGGCTCCGATTACCGCCTCCAAGGCTGCATTCGCCGTGCGCTTCCTGATCCACGACAAGCCGGGCGTGCTGGCCGCCATCGCCGCCGAGTTCGCCAAGAACGGTGTCTCCATCAACGGTGTGAACCAGGATCTGAAGCCCACCATGACCGACCCCGGCTACGACGGCGAGATTCAGCAGTTGCGCATCGTGACCCACCTGACCGACGAGGAAACCCTGCGCAACACCGTCAAGGCCGTGCAGGCGCTCGACTTCGTCACCGGTGACCCGTCCATCCTGCGCGTGCTGGACTGACACCGTCTAGGCTCCCTCTGATGAGGCGGTCGAACGGCTGCCCGTGAGTTGAAAGCTGAATACCCAAGCTCCCCTGACAAGGGGAGCTCCTTTTTAAGGAACAACCATGAACCCAATCTGCAATAGCGTTCACGTGCGCGTGCCCGCCACGTCCGCCAACCTCGGCTCCGGCTTCGATACCGTGGGTCTGGCGCTCGACTACCATGACGAGCTCACTTTCACGCTCAACGACGACCCGAACGACGGCATTGCCCACGTGATCATCCACGGCGAGGGTGCCGACACCCTCCCATGCGACGAAACCCACCTCGTGGTCTCCACCTTCCGCCGTGCCTGTGCCACGTTCGGCCTCGGCCGACTCGGCTTCACGCTGGAAGCGACCAACAACATCCCTCAGGCTCGTGGCATGGGCTCTTCCGCCGAGGCCATTGTGGCCGGCATCGCCGCCGCCGCGGCCTTCGCCCAGACCGGTGACCTCAACCGTCCGGCCGTCTTCGATATGGCCGCCCAGATTGAAGGACACCCGGACAATGTGGCCCCGGCTGTGTTCGGTGGCCTGACCGTCTCTTGGGACTTCGAAACCGCAGAAGGCGTCGGCTCGGTCGCCGTTCCTGGTGGTGAACCGCTGCACGGCGGATTCCACGCCGTCAACTACCCGGTGGACCCGTCCATCACCGCCGCCGTGTTCGTGCCCGACTATGAGCTGTCCACTGAGAAGGCCCGTCAGGCGCTGCCTAGGGAACTGCCATACAAGGACGCCGTCTACAACGTGTCTCGCGTGGGTCTGCTGCCCGCTGCGATGAATCCCGTGGTGCTGGCTCAGGCCGCCCAGCAGGGCAAGTCCGGCGTCGCCGCTGCCCCGGCTCAGGATGCCGATACGTGCGCTTGCTCTGGCGGAACCCGTGAATCGGCGTTCGCCGACGAGCTTGCGGCCGCTCAGGCCCAGTCCAACGCGCTGCTGTTCACCGCCACGCAGGACAAACTGCACCAGCCGTATCGCGGTGCCCTGATGCCGCCGTCCACCGAGCTCATTGCGCTCTTCCGCTCCAAGGGCTATGCCGCCGCAGTCTCCGGTGCCGGCCCCTGCGTGCTCGTGCTGCATTACGGCAACGCCCGCGAAGCCATCGACCAGATCGCATCGGAGCAGCTTGCTTCCGGCCATTGGCGTGTGCTTCACCTGCCCATCAACACCGCCGGCGTCGAAATCGAGCGTCGCTAAGTCGAGGAGAAGGCTCCCGCTGGCGGGGGCTGGCCGCCGCAGGCGGTCTGAGGGTGGTCCACCATACCGGCAGAGACCACCCTCAGTCTCACTTCGTTCGACAGCTCCCGCCAGCGGGAGCATAAGGACTTAAGTCATGCCCATTCCACTAATTCTTGCTTCCAAGTCCAAGCCTCGCCGTGACGTGCTGTATTCGGCGGGTATCTGCCCCACAATTCGCGTCTCGCATGTGGATGAGCCTGCTGCGCTGGAAGCGGCCGCCCGTGAAGAAGGCGTCACCGTCGACGATTTGAGCATCAAGCAGCGCGTGATGATTCTGGCCGCGGCCAAGGCCGAGGCCGTTCATCGTGCGTATCGTGATGTGGCCGATACTGCCGCCGCTGCGACCGGTGACCGCGTGATCGCCTACCCGCTCAAGGCCAAGGAAATCAAGGATTCGGAACGCGAAGCTGCCGTCGAAGACTTGCGTGAAGCCGCCGCTGGCAAGCCCATTGACTATTCCAAGGCGGAAATCGCCACCACGCGCGACTTCTCCGGCATCGATATGCCGACCGTCACCGAACCCATCGCCACCGCTATTGCCGGACAGCCGGGACTGACCGAGGCGACAGTCGGCCCGCTGATTCTCGGCTGTGATTCGATGTTCCTCTTGGGCGGCGAATGCTACGGCAAGCCGCACAGCGAAGCCGTGGCCCGCGAACGACTGAAGCGCATGAGCGGCGCGACCGGCGAACTGTGGACCGGCCACTGCCTGATCGATTTCGCGACCGGGCGTACCGTGCGCGGCGCAAGCCACGCCAAAGTCCATTTCGGCGAATTCACCGATGCCGACGTCGAACGGTACATTGCCACTGGCGAGCCGCTGGAAGTCGCCGGATCGTTCACGCTGGAAGGCTTCGGTGGTGCGTTCATCGACAGTATTGAGGGCGATCCGCACGGCATCATCGGCCTCAGCTTGCCGCTGGCCCGGCATCTGGCCGGCGAACTGGGCATCACGTGGACTGACCTGTGGAATGTCGGCCGTGGTGAACTGGAACCGGAAAGCAAGGCATCGGGCAACCAGCACGCTGGCATTCTGCCGCCGGTCGAAAACGTACACCAGCCCGGCGATGGCTGGGTGGACTGCGCCTGCGGCCGCAAGCATTGGGGCACCAACGGTGCTTCCGGTATTCTGCTGGCTCGTCGCGACCCGGTGAGTGGCAAGGTGACCCACGTGGTCATGCAACATCGCGCCGCGTGGAGCGCCGAAGGCGGCACGTGGGGTATTCCCGGCGGTGCCACCGCGGACGGCGAATCGCCCATCGAGGGCGCGCTGCGCGAAAGCTATGAGGAAGCCAACATCACTCCCGAAGACATCGAGGTAGTCGGCTCCTACCGCGAGGACCACGGCCCGTGGGCCTACACCACCGTGTTTGCCTTCGAAAAGCCCGGCCACACCGTCGAGCCCAAGGCAAACGACGACGAAAGCATGGAAATCTGCTGGGTCCCGATTGACGACGTGCCCAACCGCAAGTTCCTCACCGCCATGAAGACCGACTGGCCCCGCTTCGCCGCCCGCCTGGACGAGTTGGCTACCGCGCAATAATGCGCGTAGCGCCTGAATGCAATGCTCATAATGACCGGCACCGAATAGTGGTTGCCGGTCATTAATCATTTGCGTATCTCTAATCCTTGCGGATGAGGAGCGGGCCGGTAATCCAGAAAGGTTCATACCGCAGCCCGATGGTCGGCTGGGCGTTCGCTCCGTACGCTCGGGAGTATGAATACAGCAGCATCGCAATTGCAGCAGCCTCAGCCGGCGCCGGGACCGGCGGCTCAGCCTCAGCAGTCTCAGCAACCCCAACAGTTCCAGCAGCCGGCATCGCACACCCAGCAGTGGGCCCCGGTCATCGAGGCCCATGACCTGGTCATGGACTACACCGCCAGCATGGCCCGCGCACAGGCCGGGCACGGCGTCACCGGCGTGATACCAGCCGGCACGGGAGCCGGTTATGCGTCGGCGAATCCCGCTGCGGCCGGACCGGGTGCCATTCAGGCCGGCCAGCCATCCCAGCCAGCCCAGCCCGGCTTCGCCATGCCGACCATGCACACGCTCGCCCTGAACCACGTGAACTTCACGCTCCGGGAGGGCGAGACGGTAGCCGTGATGGGCCCGTCCGGCTCCGGCAAATCCACTTTGCTGCACGCGCTCGCCGGCATCATTAAGCCGACCGCCGGCACCGTCATCTTCCGTGGTGCCGACCTGAGCCGCATGAGCGACGCCGAGCGCACCAAACTGCGCCGCAACGACTTCGGCTTCGTCTTCCAGTCCGGCCAGCTGCTGCCCGAACTGCCGGCGGTCGAAAACATCGCCCTGCCGATGATGCTTGACGGCATGCCCTACCGCACCGCCACCGACACGGCGATCCTGTGGCTGGAACGCATGGGATTGCGCGCGCTCGCCACGCACCGGCCGGGGGAGATGAGCGGCGGACAGATGCAGCGCATCGCCATCGCCCGTGCACTCGCCGTCAAACCTGCCGTGGTCTTCGCCGACGAGCCGACCGGCGCGCTCGACCAAGCCACCGGCCGCGAGGTCATGGGCATTCTCATGGCCGCCGCGCGGGACAACGGTTCCGCCGTGGTCGTCGTCACCCACGACCCCAACGTCGCTTCGTTCTGCGGCCGTACCGTAATGATGCAGGACGGCCGTCTGCACCAGACAGACGCCAACCCCAACTCCGCCCCCGCTGGCGGGGGCTGTCAGCCGCAGGCTGACTGGGGGGGGCCCGAGGGGGCTGGACCACCCCCCGCCCCCCCGGCCACCGAAGACCACGGGCGCTGAACCACCCTCAGCCTCGCTACGCTCGGCAGCTCCAGCCGGCGGGAGCGAAACCACCGCAGGAGGCGCGCGATGAGCACGTTCGCCCTCTGGCGGCTGTTTCACCGCCCCGGCTTGCGCGGCAGCGCCGGCCACACCTCGATGCTGGCAATCATCGCCTTCGCCGCAGCCACCACCATCTTCCTCACCGTGCTCGGCGGCGTACACGGTTTCATCTGGCGGGCTTCGGCCGATCATACCGTCGCCTGCGCGTTCGACTTCGGTGCCTGCCGGCCCGATACGGTGGCCGCGTGGAAACGGCAGATCAGCGACCCGACGAGCCTGGCCCAATTCTCCACCGCCTATGTGGCGTTGGCGGTATTCGCCTGCATGCTGCTCGTCGTGCCGTTCGTGGCGCTCGCCGGTTCCGCCGCACGACTGGCCGCATCCCGCCGCGACGCCCGTCTCGCCGCCCTGCGTCTGGCCGGCGCGACCACCGGTCAGGTGGTGCGTCTCACCGCGCTTGACGCCGCCGGACAGGCGCTGATCGGCGCGCTTATCGGCATTGCCGGCTATTGCGCCCTGATGCCGGCAGTCATGCTGATTCCCTTCCAGGAGCAGCGGTTCACCTTCGAACAGCTATGGGTCGGCCCGCTGGCGCTGGTAATCACCTTGGCGGGCGTGGCCATCTTGGCGCTGATATCGTCGCTGGTCACCTTGCGCCGCGTGGCAATCACCCCATTGGGTGTCACCTCGCGCACCGCCACCGCATTGCCCTCAGGCACCCGTATGGTGCTGTTCGTGGTAGTCGTGGTGGTGGCCATGATCGTCTTCAAGAACCCGGCCATGCTGGCTCAGGCCGGCCAGGCGGTGATGTACGGCGTGATCATCGGTTTCATGCTGCTGTGCTTCGCGCTGGTGAATCTTATCGGCACGTGGGTGATCACCGCTCGCGCCAAGGCCAAGGCCAAGCGCCCCAAGGATGCGGCCACGATGATTGCCATGCGCCGTATTCTCGACAACCCTAAGCGCGCCTGGCGCAATGTGTCCGGCATTGCGTTGGCCGTGTTTATCGCCGGCATCACGTCGATCTGCGGATTCTTCGGATCGGCCGCCGTGGTCGATGACGCCAACGACCCGTTCACCGTGTTCATTCGCGACATCGGCACCGGCGGCATTCTGACGCTCGTGTTCGCCGCTGTGCTTGCCGCGGTCAGCTCCGGTGTGATGCAGGCCGGCAGCGTGTACGATCAGGCCGGCGAATATCGCATGCTGGTGTTGGAGGGCACTGATGTCAAGACCTTGAACCGTGCGCGATTCATCGAGGTACTCACCCCGCTCAACATCGTGGTGATCGTGGCCGGCGGCTGTTCCATGCTGCTTATGGCCCCTCTGTTCGCCGCTTCGATGACCGAACCGGCCGCGCTGGCCAGCTTCTTCGGCGGGCTTGTGTTGTGCTATGCGCTGGTTTCCATCGGCGCGTTCGCGTCCAATCATGTGGCGGCCAGCTTGAATCTGACCGATTATCGGGCTGATGACTGAGCCGAGCTGCGCAGCGAATCGTTCTCAATAACAACTGTGCGTACTTTCGTATACGCAAATCGAACGTAGAAACGCTGAAATCACCGCAAATATGCGGATGAGCAAATGTTCGTTTGTGCGATATCTGTGCATTTGCGCGCACGGATACTATTGAGAACGCTTCTCTGCGCACCCATCACGACAGCAGCGCCGCGATGATCGCGATAAACACCGGGCTGGTCATGGTGCTCATCAGAATGCCGTCGCGCGCGAAGGTGAGACCCACGTTGTAGCGGGCCGCGTAGTTGTATACGTTCTGGCCGGTGGGCAGAGCGGCGAGTACCACGCAGGCGTACAGCTCGGAGCCGCGGAAGCCCATCACGAAGTAGGCGAGCAGGAACGCGATAATTGGCATGATGATGTTCTTGAGGACCGCGACCGTGAAGATGGCCGGGCGATCGCCCTTCTGCTGTAGCGGCTTGGTGCCGTGCAGGGACATGCCGAACGCCATCAGGATCATTGGCACAGCCGAATCGCCGATCATGTCGATCGGGTCGAAAATGAATTTCGGCACTGGGAACCAGCCGCTTTTAGCGGAAATCGCAGAGACCACAATGCCCAGCAGCGAGCCGATAAGCAGCGGCTGATGCAGTGGCTGCTTGGCGATTTCCTTGATGGAGACCTTGCCCTTGGTGGTCACGTCCAGCACTGTCAGGCCCACCGGTGTGAAGATGGCCTGCTGCATGACCAGAATCGGCGCCACAAGAGCCGGATTGCCCAGAATGTAGGTGGCGATTGGCAGGCCGATGTTATTGGAATTGAGGTACAGCGAATTCAGGGCACCGATGGTGGCGTCCGGGGCATTCAGGTGGAAGAACATACGGTTGAGCACCAAAAACACCACGCCTACCAGCACGGCGGAGAAGAACGCCACGATAATCGAGGGGTGGAAGATGTCGAAAATCGGCTCCTTGGAGAGAATCGCGAACATCAGGCACGGGCTCGATACGAAGAAGGAGAACCGGTTGAGCACCATCTGAGCGGACGGCCCGCCGATTCGCATTCGTGCGGCAACATATCCCACCGCGATTACGATGCCGATAACGCAGAAGCCTTGCATGGCGCTGATTAGACCTGGCATAATCCTCCCTTTCGCCACCCCAGTGTGGCACATAAAAATGTATTCGGCCGCAAAATCTCATGTAGTGAGTGTGCTGGGCCCGCCGCCCACGCGGTACGCTGTTCACATGACGCTTGAATTGAACCGCACCGCATCCACTGCCGAGCAGCTGAACAGCCTGCTCACCCAGATCATGGAGAACTTCTCCGTGTCCGACCACGAGGGCCCCCTCACCGACGAGGTCGAGGCCTTCCTTAACGAGCAAGAGCACCTGACCGTCCGCCGTCACGGCGACACAGTGGTGGCCAGCACCGACTTCGGCAAGCCGAGCCGTGTGATCTTGGCCGGGCACCTCGATACTGTGCCGGTCATCGACAATTTCCCACCAAAGTGGCTGGAGCCCGGCGATTCGCTGATTCGCGAAGAAATCGCCCACGCTCATCCCGAAGACCGCGTGCTGTGGGGCCGCGGTGCCACCGATATGAAGGCCTCCGACGCGGTGATGCTCTACCTCGCCGCCACGCTCGACGGCCGCACGCCGGAAACCACCCCGAAAGTCGACCTCACCTACGTCTTCTACGACCATGAGGAAGTCGTCGCCGAAAAGAATGGCCTACGCAAAGTCGTCGAGGCCCATCCCGATTGGATCACCGGCGATTTCGCCATCATCGGCGAGCCCACCAACAGCGGCATCGAGGGCGGTTGCAACGGTACGATTCGCTTCGACGTCGTAACCCACGGCGTGGCCGCGCACTCCGCCCGTGCATGGATGGGGGAGAACGCCATCCACAAGGCGGCCGACATTCTGAACCGACTCAACGCCTACGAGCCGGCCACCGTGAACGTGGACGGGCTCGATTATCGCGAGGGCCTCAACGCCACGCTGATCTCCGGCGGCAAAGGCACGAACGTCATTCCGGATGAATGCCGCGTACACGTCAACTACCGCTTCGCCCCGGACAAGTCGTTGGCCGAGGCCAAGGCTCTGATGATGGGCGCGGACGCCGGTGCCGAACTCGGCAATGGCGAGCATGTGGCTACCGGCGGCGTGTTCGAGGGCTACGGCATCGAAATGAAGGACGAAAGCCCCTCCGCGCGCCCGGGCCTGAACGCCCCGCTCGCCCAGGATCTGGTCCGACTGGTTAAGGAGCGCACTGGCCGCGACCCGCTGGCCAAGCTCGGCTGGACCGACGTGGCACGCTTCTCTCAGCTCGGTATCCCGGCCGTCAACCTCGGTGCCGGCGATCCGCTGCTGGCTCACAAGCACGACGAGCAGGTGCCTGAATCCGACCTGACCGCCATGGCCGCAATCCTTACCGACTGGCTGGTCTGACACCTCTCTAGCTCCCCTCCCTGAGGGGAGCTGTCACCGCGGGGGAGGGGAGCCGAGAGAACGTCAGCCTCGCCGGGCCACGCCCGCACAAAATATGTGGCATACTAAAGGATGGTGGTTCTGCATAACCATCAGCGTGCGAGATGGCGTCGATCCCCTTGCGGCTCTTGAGAATGAGACAACGCAAGCGCCGGTGTCCGCCACCCGCAGGACAGACTTGAGACGAAGTTGCCTTTACGCGGCGCGTTTTCGTGCGGCCACGGTGAGAGCGTGGTGTGAGACAAGCGTATAGGCCTGGAAATAGGCGTCGTGATGCAGCGCGCCGCGAGGAGCATTGTGCCCACTGACAACCGTGAAGGTTTCGTCAACGACGGAACCGATAATTCAACCGTATCCAATGCCGATTCGGCTGCAGCCGTGAACGCTGCGCCTGCCGCCGCCTCCCAGCCCGCCGAACCTGTTCGCCGTCGTCGTGGCGGCCGCCGCGTGGTCCGCGGCACCGGTGCTGCCGGCGCTTCTCTGGAACTGCAAGTGCAGGAACGCGCCCCGCTGTTCGAAGCCCCCGAGCTTCCCGATGCCGGCACTGCGGCCGATTCCAAGTCAGCCGATTCCAGCGATTCCGATGAATCCAGCGATTCCCAGGATTCCGCCGAACGTCCAACCCGCCGCCGTTCGCGCCGCGCCGCTTCCGCAGTGGCCGACTCGGATAGCGAGGATGATCGTCCTCATCGTTCGCGCCGCACTGTCAGTGCCGATGATTTCGATGACGATGACGCCCCACGTTCCCGCCGCCGTTCGGTTGTGGACGATGACGATTACGACGAGGACCGCCCGGTTCGCCGCCGCTCTCGCTCCCGCCAGTCCGACGATGATGACTACGAGGATCGGCCGGTTCGCTCCCGCTCTCGCCGTGCGTCTATGGATATGGATGATGATGACGAGGACCGTCCGGTTCGCCGTCGTTCTCGCCGTGCAGTTGCGGATACGCACGAGGACACCCCGGATGAGCGCCTGTTCGACGCGGTCGAATCCCTGCCCTCTGGCCACGAGGCCGTGCGTCGCGGCCAGCCGATGACGTCCCTGCTCTTCCAGGAACCGGTACTGCCCGCCGCTGTGGATGCGCACGATACCGCTGACACTCGTGATGACGATGTTGACGACGACGAACGTCCGTCGCGTCGCTCCCGCCGCTCGCGCAGCCACGATGATGACGACGCGCAGCCGCGCAGCCGCCGCCGTGACGACCGTGACGATCGTGGCCGCAATGCCGCCGACCGTGATGCGTCTCGTGACGCTTCCCGCAACGCTGCCGCCGGTGACGCCAATGCCAGCGCCAACACGGACCATGATGATTTCGATTCCGATGACGCTTCCGACTCTCGCCGTTCCCGTCGCTCCCGCCGCCTGAACGCCCAGGAGCGCCGTGCAGCCGCCGAAGTCGAGCAGATTGAGGAAGACCTCGAGCTGGACGATATCGCCTACTCGCCGATTGCCGAAGAGGAGGGCGACGAAGAATCCGACGCCACCCGCACCCGTTCGCGCCGTCGCCGCCGTCGCGGCTCACGCGGCGAAACCGGTGCCAACGGCGAGCACGATACCGCCGAGAACGATGCCGAAGATACGCGTTCCCGCCGTCGTGACGATCGCGATGATCATGACCGTGATCGCGATGAGGACGATGAGGAGCAGACCGTCACTCGCCGTCGCCGCCGCCGTCGTGGCGGCAAGAACGGCGAGGGCACCGACGACCAGAGTCAGAACAGCGAACAGCCGCTGGTCCGACGCTCCCGCAAGCAGCAGTACATCGACGAAATCACCGATGTGGAAGGCTCCACTCGTCTCGAGGCCAAGAAGCAGCGCCGCCGTGACAACCGCCGTGAGCGCAGCCGCCAGAGCCAGCTCATGGAACAGGACTTCCTCGCACGCCGCGAGAACGTGGACCGCCTGATGGTGGTGCGTGAGAAGGAACACCACACCCAGATTTCCGTGGTGGAAGACAATGTTCTGGTCGAGCATTACGTCTCCGACATTCAGGAAGTACAGACCGTCGGCAACATCTACCTTGGCCGCGTGCAGAACGTGCTGCCCAGCATGGAGGCCGCATTCGTGGATATCGGCCAGGCCCGCAACGGCGTGCTCTACGCCGGCGAGGTCAACTGGGATGCCGCTCGTCTCGAAGGCCAGCCGCGCCGCATCGAGCTGGCGTTCAAGTCCGGCGACCCGGTGCTCGTGCAGGTCACTAAGGACCCGATCGGCCACAAGGGTGCCCGCCTGACCTCTCAGGTCACGCTCGCCGGCCGCTTCCTGGTGCTCGTGCCATCCGGCGGCATGACCGGCGTGAGCCGCAAGCTTTCGGAGCGCGAACGCAGCCGTCTGAAGAACATCGTCTCCAAGATCGCCCCGAAAGACATGGGCGTGATTATCCGCACCGCGGCCGAAGGCGCATCCGAAGACGCCATCGTCAAGGATCTCGAATCACTGGTCCGCCAGTGGGAGCGCATCAACGCCAAGCGCGAGGAATTCTGGCACGGCAAGCGCCCGAAACTCCTGCAGGGCGAGCCCGACGTGGCCATCCGCGTGGTGCGCGACATCTTCAACGACGACTTCAGCAAGCTCATCGTGGAAGGTGACAAGGTCTACGACCGTATCGAGGAATACCTTGACACCATGGCCCCCGACCTGAAGGACAAGCTGGAGAAGTGGGACCCGGCCGAGCATGAAGGCAAGGACGTGTTCGACAAGTGGTCCATCGACTCCCAGCTGCGTAAGGGCATGGAACGTCAGGTCTACCTGCCGTCCGGCGGCTCGATTGTCATCGATCGCACCGAAGCCATGACCACCATCGACGTGAACACCGGCCGCTTTATCGGCAAGGGCAAGTCCTTGGAAGAAACGGTGACGCGTTGCAACCTGGAGGCGTCTGAAGAGATCGCCCGCCAGCTGCGCCTGCGCGATATCGGTGGCATGGTGATGATCGACTATGTGGATATGGTCATGCCCGCCAACCGCGATCTGGTGCTGCGCCGCTTGGTCGAATGCTTGGCACGCGACCGCACCAAGCATCAGGTGGCCGAAGTCACCTCGCTCGGTTTGGTGCAGATGACCCGCAAGCGCATCGGCCAGGGTCTGGTCGAGGCGTTCTCCGAGGAATGCCCGACCTGCAAGGGCCGTGGTTTCATCCTGCATGATCAGCCGACCGTTTCGGCCGACTACGACGATCCCTACGCGCTTCGCGGTGGCGACCCGTTCGTCAAAACCAACAAGCACGGTCGCGGCACCGCTCCCGCTCCCGAACCGGCTGGTTCCAGCGCCGACGTCAAAGCCAAACTGGCTCAGATTGCCGCCGCTGCCGTCGCTGCCAACAACACGGCGGAAGAGTAAGCGGAAGAGTAACAGGTGTGTCGTGCTTGACACGCGGGCAAAAATCATTTGATTTAGTCCGCATGGTGGTGTAGATTCGAAACTCGGTGTCTGACCGCAAGCTCGGTGCGTGTTAGGCAAGGTAGCTTTCCAAAACATAAAAGGAACGATAATGTACGCGATTGTGAAGGCCGGTGGCCATCAGGAAAAGGTCGAGGTTGGCGACGTCATCCTCGTGAACCGTCTCGACGCTAAGAAGGGCGATACCGTGGAATTCCCGGTCTCCCTCGTTGTCGATGGTGACAAGGTCACCCTTGCCGCCGCCGATCTGGCCAAGGTGTCCGTCAAGGCTGAGGTTGTGAACGACGAAGCCAAGGGCCCGAAGATTAGCATCCAGAAGTACAAGAACAAGACTGGTGTTGCTCGCCGTAAGGGTCATCGCCAGAAGCTGACTATCGTCAAGATCACGGCGATTGCCTGAGTTATAGAAAGGACCATGAATCATGGCACATAAGAAGGGTGCGTCCAGCTCTCGCAACGGTCGCGATTCTAACCCGCAATACCTCGGCGTGAAGAAGTTCGGCGGCGAAGCCGTCGTGGCCGGCAACATCATCGTTCGCCAGCGTGGCACCAACTTCCACCCGGGCCACAACGTCGGCATGGGCAAGGATCACACGCTGTTCGCCCTCACCGATGGCTCCGTGAAGTTCGGTGTGCGTCGCGACCGCAAGGTTGTCGACGTCATCGCCTGAGCGATATAGCGTCAAGCTTTTTTCAAGCCGCGCCCGTAAGGACGCGGCTTTTTTGTAAGGTAATCAATATGAGTGATTTTGTGGATCGAGTAACCGTCCATGTCAAGGGCGGCGATGGGGGCAACGGTTCGGCCGGCATCCGTCGTGAGAAATACAAGCCGTTGGCCGGCCCGAACGGTGGCAATGGCGGCGACGGTGGTTCCGTGGTGTTCGTGGCCGACCGTAACGCCACCAGCCTGCTCGACTATCGTTTCATGCCGCATCGTGTCGCCGGCAGCGGCACCATGGGTTTGGGCGACAATAAGGACGGCTCCAAGGGCGAGGACCTGATTCTGCCCGTGCCCTGCGGCACCGTCGTCTTTGAGGCGCGCGGCGAACAGGGCAAAGCCAAGCATCCCGGCGCGCAGCTCGCCGACCTGCGCCACGAGGGCGACCGCTGCGTCGTCGCCCAAGGCGGTGCCGGCGGCCTCGGCAACATCGCCCTGGCTAACAAGACCCGCCGCGCCCCCGGCTTCGCCCTGCTCGGCGAACTCGGTGAAGAGCGCGACGTGATTTTGGAATTGAAGTCCATCGCCGACGTGGCGTTGGTCGGTTTCCCTTCGGCCGGAAAGTCGTCCCTGATTGCGGCGATGAGTTCCGCCAAGCCGAAGATCGCCGACTACCCGTTCACCACGCTGGTGCCGAATCTCGGCGTCGTTATCGCCGGCGACTCTCGATACACCATCGCCGACGTGCCGGGCCTGATTCCGGGCGCCTCCGAAGGCAAGGGCCTGGGACTGGAGTTCCTGCGCCACATCGAACGTACCGAAATCATCGCCCATGTGATCGATTGCGCCACGCTTGAACCGGACCGCGACCCGATGTCCGACTACCACGCGCTGGAAAACGAGTTGGCGCTCTACGCCGACAAGCTCGAGCTGCCGTTGGGTGCCATCCCGATTCCCGAACGCCCGCGCATCGTGATTCTGAACAAGATCGATGTGCCCGAGGCCAAGGAATTGGCTGAGTTCGTGCGTCCGGAGTTCGAGAAACTCGGGCTGAAGGTCTTTGAGATCTCCACTGCCTCGCACGAGGGTCTAAAGGAGCTCAACTTCGCGTTGTCTGCGCTGGTGCACGAGATGCGTGAGGAAGTGGCCAACCGCGAGCAGGCCGAAGAGGAGGCTCGCGTGGTCATCAAGCCATTGGAGACCAAGGGCCGCCGTCCGCGTCGTGCTGACGAGGGCGGCAGTGCGCTTGAGTTCACGGTCGAGCGCCGCGAACTCGGCAATGGCGAAGTGTTCTTCGAGGTGCGTGGCGTCAAGCCGGAGCGCTGGGTCATGCAGACCAACTTCGACAACGACGAGGCCGTGGGCTACCTGGCTGACCGCTTGGCCAAGCTGGGCGTGGAGGACGAGCTGCGCCGCAAGGGTGCTCACCCCGGCGACGAAGTGCGCATCGGTCGTGGTGCCCGTATGGTCGAATTCGATTGGGATCCGACCATCTCCGCTGGTGCCGAAATGCTCGACGGCTCCAACCTCGGTGCCCGAGGCAAGGATCTGCGTCTCGAAGAGCTGGACCCGCGCACGCACCGCCGCTCCAACGCCGAACGTCGTGCCCAATACCACGAGATGATGGACGCCCGTGCCGCCGTGCGCGACGCGATGATGGCCGAACGCAAGGCCGGCCACTGGGCCGACCCGACCGTTGACGACGATCGCCATGACGAAACCAGCCTGTTCGGCCACGGTGAGTCCAGCGAAGATGGTGAAACCGAGGAATAAATGAGCACTCCGAGTCAGGCCGAGGTGCGGCGCATGATCGCCGCAGCCGGAACCATTGTCGTGAAAGTCGGCTCCAGCTCGCTGACCCAGCCGAGCGGTCACCTCGACCCGGACAAGCTCGACGCGTTGGCCGCGGCCTTGGCTCAGGTCCGATTGATGGGCGGACGTGTGGTGCTGGTCTCGTCCGGTGCTATCGCCGCCGGTTTCGGGCCTCTGGGCTTTGACTCGCGGCCGGTGGACGTGGCCACTCAGCAGGCCACCGCAGCCGTCGGCCAAGGGCTACTGATGGCCCGCTACGAGACTGCGTTCGGTCGATTCGGTATTCGCGTCGGCCAGATTCTGATCACTGCCGAAGATACGATTCGTGCCACCCAGTACCGCAATGTGGAACGCACGCTGGACCGTCTGCTTGACCTCGGCGTGGTGCCGATCATCAACGAAAACGATTCGTTGGCCTCGAACGAGATTCGCTTCGGCGACAACGATCGACTCTCCGCGTTGGTGGCCAACCTGGTGCGGGCCGAAGCCTTGGTGCTACTGACCGACGTGGACGCGCTGTACACTGCGCCGCCCTCGCAGCCCGGCTCCCGCCGTGTGGAATATGTGCCCAACGTGATTGATGCGCTGGGCGACATCCAAGTCTCCGGCTCCGGCTCCAAGGTCGGCACCGGCGGCATGGTCACCAAACTCGAGGCCGCGCGCGTGGCGGCCGTCTCGGGCATCCCCACGGTACTCACCTGCGCCTCGAACGCGGGCCCTGCGATGATGGGCGATCCGGTGGGCACCGTGTTCGCACCGGTTAAGGCCCGCGGCTCCTCACGCCGTCTGTGGATCGGCTTCGCCGCCGACCCGCGCGGCACGATTGTGGTCGATGCGGGTGCCGGCCAGGCGATTCGCGGCGGGCGTGCCTCGCTGCTGGCGGCCGGCGCGCTCGAAGTACATGGCGATTTTTCCGCCGGCGATCCGGTCTGGATCGATGCCGAAAGCGGTGAACACCTGGCCCGAGGCCTCGCCGGCTTCGATTCCGAAGAAATTCCGCAGATGCTCGGGCGTAACACCGCCCAACTCAAGCGTTTCCTCGGCCCCCAGTACGCCCACCCACTGGTTCATCGCGACAATCTCGTGCTCGTGTGACTGATGGAATCTGTCACACGACAGATTCCATCACCATAGTGCGGCTCTGGCGATTTTTCGTGCTGTAGGTTTAGCATGGGAGCCATGACTATGGCGCAATGGCAGACTCTTTCCGACCGTATCAACACTGTGGCACCGAGCGCTACGCTCGCCGTCGATTCCAAGGCCAAGGCCATGAAGGCCGCCGGACTTGACGTTGTCGGCTTCGGCGCAGGTGAACCGAATTTCCCGACCCCCGCAAACGTGGTCAAGGCTGCGGCAGATGCCTGCCTTGACCCGAAGAATTACAAGTACACGCCTACGCCGGGCCTGCCCGAGCTGCGCGAAGCGATTGCGGCTAAGATGCTGCGCGATTCCGGCTATGAGGTCAATGCCGATCAGGTCGTGGTGACCAACGGCGGCAAGCAGGCCGTGTATGAATCCTTCCAGATCTTGCTCAACGATGGCGATGAGGTCATCATTCCCGCTCCGTACTGGACCAGCTACCCCGAGGCTGTGAAGCTTGCCGGTGGTGTGCCGGTCGAAGTATTCGCCGGTGCCGACGTGAACTTCGAGCCCTCGCTTGAGGCGCTGGAAGCGGCCCGTACCGAGCATACGAAGGCAATCATCGTCAACTCCCCGAACAACCCGACCGGAGCCGTCTGGAAGCCGGAAACCGTGGAAGCGATCGGTCGTTGGGCCGTCGAGCACCACATTTGGGTTATCTCCGACGAGATCTACGAGCACCTGAACTATGACGATGCGCACACCACCTACATCGGTTCCGCCGTGCCGGAATGCCGCGGGCAGTTGCTGGTGCTGAACGGCGTGGCCAAGACCTATGCGATGCCGGGCTGGCGTGTCGGCTGGATGGTCGCTCCGCTTGAGGTGGCCAAGGCCGCCGCCAAGCTGCAGGGTCATATGACCTCCAATGTGGCCAACATCTCCCAGCGTGCTGCTTTGGCTGCTGTGGCCGGCCCGCTGGATGAGGTGCACGAGATGCGTAAGGCCTTCGACGCGCGCCGCCGTGCGATTGTGACCGCCTTGAACGATATCGAGGGCGTCAACTGCCCGACTCCGACCGGCGCGTTCTACGTTTTTGCGGACATCACCGCTTTGCTTGGCAAGCCGCTGGGTCCCAAGGGCACAGTGTCCGATACGTCCGCTGACTTTGCCGCTGCACTGTTGGATGAGGCCCACGTGGCCGCCGTCCCCGGCGAGGCCTTTGGTGCTCCCGGTTACCTGCGTTTCTCCTACGCACTGGCCGACGAAGACCTAGCCGAAGGCATGCGTCGATTCAAGGAATGGGCTAACTGAGAAGAGTCGCGTGCTACGCGCGCGACACGCGATTTGCGATAATCCACCGGAGCCGTTACTATAACGACTTGGCGGTTTCGCCGTGGCGAAGCGTTCTCTACGGAACGCACGCCGAGGTGGATTTTCACCTAGGGAAGTGGCGCAATTGGTAGCGCAACGGTCTCCAAAACCGTAGGTTGTGGGTTCGAGTCCCGCCTTCCCTGCCAAGTTTCTAATAATCAAGCAGCTGACGCGAGGTACGGAATGGCTAAGACGAGCAAGAGTGAAAAGGCAGTCAAGCCGAATGTCTTCATGCGTATCGGTCTGTTCATCAAGCAGATCATCGACGAGCTTCGCAAGGTCGTGACCCCTACCGCCAAGGAACTGTTCTTCTGGTCTCTGGCCGTATTCATCTTCGTGCTGCTGCTGATGGCCCTCGTGACTGGCATGGACTTCGGTCTAGGCAAGGCCACGCTGTGGGTGTTCGGCTGATCCGCACAACCTAAGGTGAATAACAACGCATGAGTGATGAACTGAATCTCGAGAACCTCGACGCCGTCCCGGCTGAGGAGCCTGTTGTCGAGGCTTCCGAAGCTGCTGCCGATGAGGCAGCTGCCCCGGTCGAACCGGTCGCTGACCTTTCCGCAGAATCTGACGCATCCGTCGACAATGCAGATGTTGAGTCCGACGCTCCGGCGGCGACTGAATCCGCTCCCGTTGCTTCCACTCAGACCGAGACCGTTTCTCTGGATGAGGACGAGGAAGAAGTCAACGAATCCGAGCAGGCCGAGGAGACCGATGCCGGTCAGCAGGCCGTTGACGAATTCTCCAAGTCCCTGCGTTCCCTTGATGGCAAGTGGTACGTGCTGCACACCTACTCCGGCTACGAGAAGCGCGTGAAGACCAACATCGAGTCCCGCGTCGCCTCCTTCGGCATGGAAGACCAGATCTTCCAGGTCGAGGTGCCGATGGAAGAAGTCGAGAAGCACACCGAGAAGGGCAAGAAGGTCATCACCCGCGTGCGTGTTCCTGGCTACGTGCTGATTCGTATGTGGCCGGATGAGAACGCCCGCCGTATCGTTCGTGAGACCGAAGGCGTGACCGGCTTCGTTGGCCCGACCAAGGATCCGGCGCCGCTCTCCCGCAAGGAAGTCGTGGCGATGATGGCTCCGATGATTGCTTCCGAGGCACTCAAGGCCGCCGGCGACAAGCCCGCCGCCGCCAAGAAGCGCAGGGTCGAGGTCTCCTACGCCGTTGGCGATCAGGTCACCGTCACCGATGGGCCTTTCGCCACCATGGCCGCCGTTGTTTCCGACGTGGAGCCCACCACTCAGAAGCTCACCGTGCTCGTGTCCATCTTCGGCCGTGATACGCCGGTGGAGCTTGGCTTCCACCAGGTTCAGAAGCTAGATTAACTCCCAAACTTTGCAGAGCCCGACCATCGTGGTCGGGCTTTTTGTGTTGTCCGGGTGGATTTGCATAATAGGAAAGCTTGTGTCTGGAGAGGAGACTCGCTAGCACAGCACAGCAATATAAGTTGCGGGAGGAGACCGACCACAGGCCGATTGCCTACAGCATGCACGGATAAATAATGAGTCAAGACCGAGCATGATGGCAGACAGCCGAACCTGAGGACGGCGACCATTCGAACCGCGTTATAGAAAGAAGAACCATAATATGGCTCCCAAGAAGAAAGTCTCGGCGCTGATTAAGCTCCAGATCCAGGCTGGCAAGGCCAACCCGGCCCCGCCGCTGGGCCCGGCTCTGGGTTCGCATGGCGTGAACATCATGGACTTCTGCAAGGCATACAATGCCCAGACGCAGGACAAGATGGGTCAGGTCATCCCTGTCGAGATCACCGTTTACGAAGATCGTTCCTTCACCTTCGTGCTCAAGACCCCGCCGGCTGCAGCTCTGCTGAAGAAGGCCGCTGGCGTTGAGAAGGGCACCGAGAACCCGCTGACCCACAAGGTCGGCTCTGTCACCAAGGCGCAGGTTCGCGAAATCGCCGAGATCAAGATGGAAGATCTGTCTGCTCGCGATATCGAGGCCGGCATGAAGATCATCGAGGGCACCGCTCGCTCGATGGGCATCACGGTTACGGACTGATAAGGAGAAGGACAGATGGTAAAGCGTTCCAAGAAGTACCGCGAAGCCGCTGAGCGCGTCGATCGCAACAACCTCTACACCGCCAACGAGGCCATCGCTCTGCTCAAGAGCATGCCCTCCTACAACTTCGACCAGACCGTCGAGGCTGTGTTCCGTCTGAGCGTTGACCCGCGTAAGGCCGACCAGCTCGTGCGTGGTACCGTCAACCTGCCTCACGGCACTGGTAAGACCGCCAAGGTCCTCGTGTTCGCCCGTGGCCCGAAGGCTACCGAGGCTACCGAGGCTGGCGCCGACATCGTCGGTGATGACGACCTGATTGCAAAGGTTCAGGGCGGTTTCCTCGACTTCGACGCCGTGGTTGCTACTCCGGACATGATGGGCAAGGTCGGCCGTCTGGGCCGTGTGCTCGGTCCGCGTGGCCTGATGCCGAACCCCAAGACCGGCACCGTGACCATGGATGTCACCAAGGCTGTCAAGGACATCAAGGGCGGCAAGATCGAGTTCCGTGTCGACAAGAACGGCAACCTGAGCTTCCTCATCGGCAAGATGAGCTTCGATGAGTCCGCTCTGGACGAGAACTTCAAGGCTGTGGCCGACGAAGTCAAGCGTCTGAAGCCGTCCACCGTGAAGGGCCGTTACCTGACCAAGGCAACCATCACCTCCACGATGAACCCGGGCGTTCCGGTTGACCCGAACACCCTGGCCTGAGGCTAGCGAGCTTCAATAGCTACTGAAAGGGACTTCCCGTAAAAGGAAGTCCCTTTTTGCATATGCGATGACCGGTTGCGAGAAGGTGAACCTGGATGGTCACGCAATCGAATTCTTGCGACACGCCGTTGAACACATGAATTTGTTACGCATCGGCAATGCAAAACGGATTATTCTGATATCAGAACAGCGCAAATAGGCTGTTTGCGACACGCCGAGGGAACCGTGTGATTGCAACGATTCCTTGGGTTTTTGTGTGCCTTGATTTGCGTGAATCCGGACATGCGTGTAAGTTATTCACCTGTTGCCGCTCAGCGCGGCGGGTTCCTTCTTCTGGTTGGTTTCCCGTCTGGCTGGTGTGGTGGTGGTTTGAGAACTCAAGAGCGTGTTTGTACTACTTCTTTATAGTCAAT
>OGOQ01000243.1_pt1 | contig 64147 bp, 76 predicted proteins | sample 1552691 | NCBI WGS metagenome assembly OGOQ01 (sample SAMEA2580209, study PRJEB22360) | human gut metagenome | biome: human gut; feature: human-associated habitat; material: faeces | place: Denmark | collected 2008/2010
CATAACGGTTTGTTGAGTCATGAAAAATAGAGAAAAACAGATGATTTCTACTTCATAAAACAGCTGTTGAGTAGAGCCTGGATGGTGATGATAAATACATGTTTTGTGCGGTGAGAGTGAATGATTTGTTTATAACGAACAATGAATGGTGAGAGCTAAACCGAGTGATATATACAGTTTTAACAAAACTCATGCACCGACAGGGTTCGATTCAACAATCCAACACTTAGAAAAAACGTTATTGCAGGGTATACGGGGTTCGACTGCATAAAACAGCACTTCGATGCTTGCAAAAGCAAGACAGGTGTACTCAATAAACCGGAGAAAAGTAGAAATATGATTGCTGCGCCGGAAGGGTATGACAGTAAGGAAAAACACTTAGGTTAACACACGCTGATATCATCCTGAATTTGGATGTGTAGATAGATTAAAAAGAAATGAAAAAGAGATGACGGAAAATGAGGGGAGATAATGATGCAAAATTCAAAATATACAGTTTTAATGTCGGTATACTATAAAGAAAAACCTGAATACTTATCATTGAGTATCGAAAGCATGCTGAATCAAACTGTTAAGCCGGATGAATTTATTATCGTAAAAGATGGTCCTCTCACGACGGAACTTGATGAAGTGATAAATAATTTTGTGACGGCGTATCCTAAAACGTTTAATATTATAGTCAATGAAACTAATCTTGGGTTGGGACCAGCACTTGCAAAAGGAATAGAAAATTCTAAAAATGAGCTTATCGCCAGAATGGATTCGGATGATTATGTGGTCAGCACGAGATGCGAAAGGCAGTTGGAGAAGTTTAGAGAAGATCCAAAATTGGGAATGGTTGGATCTTATGAGGCTGAATTTGTAGATGATATAGATAATGTTATATCAATTCATAGAGTGCCATCTGAGAATGATGAAATCGAACGATTTATGCACCGTAGATGTTCAGTATTGCATCCAACAGTTATGTATAAAAAAAGTGCGGTGTTAAAAAGCGGCAACTATCAGTCAGTCTTGCTGTATGAAGATTATGATCTGTTTGCAAGAATGGTGCTAGAGTATCACATAAAAAGTTATAATATTCCGGAACCTCTGTATTATATACGAACTAGTGAAGACTTTTTTAAACGTCGTGGCGGCATTAAATACGCAAAAACTGTTTTGAAATTTAAGTGGGGACAGTATAGGAAAGGGTATATGTCATTGATGGATTTTTGTATTAGTGGTTTGGGGCAAGCATTTGTTTGCGTGCTTCCGAATTCATTGAGAAAAATCTTTTACATGAAATTTTTGAGAAAGTAATATAGGGATAAAAATAATTATGACAGAACCGATAAGAGTTTTACAGGTTGTAGCATCATTAAATGCTGGAGGAATGGAAAACTATATAATGAATTTGTACCGAATGGTTGATAAATCAAAGGTGCAGTTTGATTTTGTAGTTCATCATGCAGCTGTTGGTCTTTATGAGGATGAAATACAGGAACTGGGCGGTAAAATTTACCATTTTACAGTATTGGATGATAAAAATGTTGTTAAGTATATTTCTGAATTGAACAGGTTCTTTGATGAGCATAAAGAGTATCAAATCATTCATGGTCATCTAAGTAGTCTTGCTGTTTTTTATCTTGGAGTAGCAAAGAAATATAATGTACCATGGAGAATAGCTCATAGCCATGGAGCTGGCTTTTTGCATACCTTGAAAGGGACGGCAAAATATTTGTTATTCAGAACAACAAAATGGAATGCTAATGTTCGTCTGGCGTGCTCAACGGAAGCAGGTAAGTATCTTTATGGAAAAGACACTTTTGAGTTTGTACCAAATGGAATAGATGTGGACAGATTCACGTTCGATGAAAACAAGCGCATTGAAATGCGGAAAATGCTTGGTATCCGTGACGAGTATGTTATTGGTCATGTTGGAAGATTTAATTTACAGAAAAATCATGAGTATCTTTTGCGAATTTTTAAAGAAGTTCAGCAAAAGACACCGAATATCAAGTTATTACTTCTGGGAGAAGGAGAGCTGTTTTCAAAGATTCAAAAATTAGCAGAGGATTTGGAAATCAAGGATAAAATTATCTTTGCCGGGGTTCATAAAGATGTAGAGAATTATTATCAGGCAATGGATGCTTTTGTTTTACCATCCTTGTTTGAGGGACTTCCTGTAACAGGAATAGAAGCGCAGTATTCAGGACTTCCTTGTTTCTTTTCAGATGAGGTGACGAGGGAAGTTAAGATATGCTCTGACACAAAATTTTTGAAAATCGGCAATGAAAATCTTGGCTTATGGGTAGATGCTATCAGCCAACAAAGAATAAACAAGGAACGAAATAAAATTGAACTAATTACGAAAAAGTTTGATATAAGAACTGCTGCAAAATCAATGGAAAAAAGATATATAGATTTGTGGAAACAAAGTAATAGTTGAAAGGATTATTGATATATGAGTAAAAAGGTTGGGATAATAACACAACATCGAGTGGTTAATTACGGGTCGGTTTTGCAGACCTATGCATTACAAGAAAAAATCAAAGATATGGGCTATGAATGTGAAGTCATTGATTATTATCCAGAACGTTTTACTCCGCTCGGGATGCTAAAAAGGATAAAGAACAAGGGAGAAAAATTCCAAAAGAGTTTTTTGATTAGAAATGCTGCAAGAGCAATAATTATTCCATCTTACATTATACGATTTCGGATGTTTTTTAAGTTTCTCAATGATTATATTGATATGACACCTAAAACATATAAAAGTGAGAAAGAATTAGAAAGCGAAAATTTTGATTATGATGTTTATTGTACAGGAAGCGATCAGGTCTGGAATTATGGATGGAATGAAAGAATTGAATATCCGTATTATCTGGCATTTGCTCCTGAGTCAGCCAGAAAAATATCATATGCTGCAAGTTTTGGAAAAAGTAAATTAGAATCAGATGAAGTAAATGAAACGAGGCGTCTTTTAAAAAGATACGATAGTATTTCTTTGAGAGAACTATCAGGAGTAGAGATTGTTGATAAATTGGGAATCGAGAATAGTACAAATGTTTTAGATCCCACATTGTTATTAAGTGGAGAAGATTGGAGAAAAATTTCTTCCAGAAAGTTCACGAAGGACAGGTATATTCTAATTTACAATTTGAACAGAAATCCAAGAATTGATGCGTATGCAAAAGAACTTTCAATTAAAACAGGTTTGGAAGTTAGGTATTTAAGTTATCAATTACATGAGTTTTACAAGAATGGAAAAATGTTCTGTAATCCACCGGTTGAAGATTTCCTTGCCTTAATTGATGGGGCAGACTATGTTATAACAGATTCGTTCCATGCGACAGCATTTTCTTTGAATTTCAACAAAGAATTTGTAATTGTATATCCGGGAAAATACAGTACAAGATTGCAAAGCATCTTAGAAATTTTAGGATTAACAAATCGAGTTGCAAAAAATGAAAGAGATTTGAGCATTGTTGAATCAAAAATTGATTACAACCGTGTAAATGAGATACTTGCGGCAGAAAGAAAACGTTCTTTGCTATGGCTTAGCAATGCTTTGAGTGGTGTGAAAAATGAAGACAGTATGTGAATTGAATATGTGTAATGGCTGTATGGCTTGTGTGGAAAAGTGCCATAGAAATGCAATTACAATCAAAGATGATTTGAAGTATTATAATGCTCTGATTGATACTAAAAAATGCGTTGACTGTGGACTTTGCACGAAAGTGTGTCCACGAGAAAATGATAATGACATGAGTAAGCCGAAATGGTGGTATCAAGGATGGGCAGATTCTGAAATAAGAGAACATGCTTCATCTGGGGGTGCTGCATCTGCAATTATTCGCGCATTTATAAAGCACGGTGGATATGTAGCATCTTGCTTGTTTGACAGCGGAAAATTTGTATTTGAAGTAACAAATGAGATGGCAGTTGCAAGAAAATTTGCAGGATCAAAATATGTTAAGAGTAATCCGGAAAAAATTTACGGAAAAATTCAATCACTATTGAAAGCAAATCAGAAAGTTCTTTTTATTGGATTGCCCTGTCAAGTAGCAGCGGTGAATCAATTTATTAAAGATAAGACCAATTTAGTTACCGCTGATTTGATATGTCATGGAACTCCATCACCTTATTTACTTAAAAAGTGCCTTCAAGAATATGGACATGATATAAATACCCTTACAGATATCAATTTTCGAATAAAAAGTTTATATGAGTTGAATAGAGACGGGAAACCTATTGCAGCGTTTCATACTATGGATAATTACCTTATCGCATTCCTTCACTCATATGATTATACAGAAAATTGCTATTCGTGTAAGTTTGCTACTTTAGACAGAGTATCTGATATAACGCTGGGAGATTCTTGGGGAACCGAACTAAGTGGAGAAGTGAAAAATGGTGTGTCACTAATTCTTTGTCAGAGTGAAAAAGGTAAAGAGCTGATTGAGAGTGCTGGATTAAACCTTTTAGATGTCGACATCAATAACGCGATTTCACATAATGAACAGTTAAATAAACCTTCAAAATGCAGTAAATCGCGTGATCAATTCTTTGAAAACTATAACAGGTACAATAACTTTGGAAAAGCCTTGGTGAAAACAGCACCAGGAATTGTGGCGAAAGAAAAAGTAAAATCTATCGTTAAGTATATTGTTCGTGGGGGGGGGGAACACAGGCTTTCATGATTACAGTAAAAGACGGTAAGATGTAATTGCGAGTCGGCAACGGTAACGGAGGAAAACATATGAGCAAAAAGAAACTTTTAATATACTATCCAGAAAGTATGCTTAAACCAGTAGGAGGTCCGGCAGGGTATCTATTTAATTTGAGACAGGGCTTAGATACATTGAACAAGGAGGAATTTCCGATAGATGTTTCTTTTTATGAAGCGGCACCTAAAAGTTTAAGGGATACTGTCAAAAATAAAGACAAAATACCAAAACGTTTGCGAGAATTTAGAAGAGCAGTTGATGACATTTTTTATGAAAAAAAGGCGTATCCATTAGACGAGAAATTACATCAATATGATATGATTCATTTCCATTCAATTGATGCAATGTATTTATGTAGAAAAACTTTGGAAAATTATAAGGGGACTGTAATTCTAACATCGCATTCTCCGTGCGCAAAGTTTAAGGAAAAACTAGCGTGGCTGAATCCGTTTGATTATAAGATGTTGAAAAAATGGGTTGACAGAATTGAAGAAATGGATGCCTATTCTTTTAAGCGCGCAGATTATATTATTTTTCCATGTAAGGAAGCGGAGGAACCATATTATCATACATGGGAAGGTTATGAACAACTCCGAGAAGAAAAAAAGTATCGTTATATGCCAACTGGAATAGTTGGATGTAAAGCAAAAGTAAATAGAGAAGATTTCAGAAAGAAATACGGAATTCCAGACAACGCTTTTGTGATTTCTTATGCCGGAAGGCACAATGAAATAAAAGGATATGCTGACTTAAAAAGACTTGGAGAAAAGCTCCTTGCGGATAAGAACGTATATTTTCTAATAGCTGGAAAAGAAGAACCGATGACGGGATTGAAAAATGATCACTGGATTGAGGTGGGATGGACAAATGATCCACATTCACTTATTGCGGCTTCAGATGTTTTTGTATTGCCAAATCATGAAACATACTTTGATTTGATATTATTAGAGGTTCTTTCGCTTGGAGTACCCGTTGTAATGAGTCGCACAGGCGGGAATAAGTATTTTGAACAGTTCAAACAACCGGGATTAAAATTTTATGATACGTTGGAAGAAGCACAGGATAAGATATTGGATATTAAAAAAATGCCAGTAGATGAATTGTGCGATGCCAAAGCTGGAATAATTGAAATGTTTAATAACGAATTCACTGTTGAAAAATTTGCAAAAAATTATATTAATATTATTTCAGAAATTGCAGCAAGCATTAGATGACATATAGGAGACTTTTGATGAGCAGCGTATTCTCAAAGGTAAGAAGAAAAATTGAATATATCCATAATAAAAAAGCAACTTATGATTACGCTCCTCAGCAGGGAGGTTGGGAAAAATATGGATCGCCAGTGTTTGGCGATGAAACGACAGCCTCCGTGTTTGATCCATTTGTAGTAATGATAGAAGATAGATACCGCCTTTTTGTCTCGGAACGAAAAAGTAGCGGAATAATATGTACTGATTCTACGGATGGTACAGAATGGGAAAAATGGAAAGTTGCTTTAGAAGCAGGGGATAAGGGAAGCTGGGAAGAACGGGTTAATCGCGCTTCTGTTTGTAAAATAGATGGAAAATGGTTGATGTGGTACACTGGACAAAGTAGAAATAATAGTGCAATAGGCATCGCCACAAGTGATGATGGCATTCGATTTACAAGAATGCAACAAAAACCAATTCTTGTTCCGAGTGAGCCATACGAAAAAGGCTCGGTTATGAATCCGTGTGTTCTCTGGGACAAAGATGAAAAAATCTTTAAAATGTGGTATGCAGCTGGTGAGCAATTTGAACCAGATGTTCTTTGCTATGCGGAAAGTAAAGATGGCATTAACTGGGAAAGGTATGCAAATAACCCTATACTTGAAAAGTCGAATGAAAAGTATGATCAATGCAAGGTAGGCGGATGCGATATTTTGAAGGAAAATGATAGATACTATATGTTCTACATTGGATATCAAAATGTGGATACAGCTAGAGTTTGTATGGCAGAGTCAAATGACGGAATACATAATTGGGTTAGAAGTATGGATAATCCTGTTATTTCACCAGAAAAAAAATCCTGGGATGCAGATGCAGTTTACAAGCCTACGGTTGTTTTAAATAAACAAAAAAACAAACTGTTGATGTGGTATAACGGTAGAAAACAAAATTGTGAGCGAATTGGTTTGGCAGAATATCGCATCAAATAGAAGATATGGGGAGGGTTAACCGATGATAGTAAGTATAATTATTCCGGTTTTTAATACAAAATATGAAGATTTATTAAAATGTTTGGATAGTATCCTTGCTCAAACTTTCCCCAATTTTGAAGTGATTATTATTGATGATGGAAGTGAAGATTATTACGGTAATAGACTAGATGAGTTGCTTCAGTTAGATTCTCGTATAAGTGTGTTTCACAAGAAAAATGAAGGGGTCTCAGTAGCTCGTAATTTTGGAGTGAATAAAGCAACAGGACAGTATATCTTATTCGTTGATGGTGATGATATATTAACTCCGTGGTTACTAGAAAGCGCGGTCCAAGCTATTGAGGATTATGATTGTGATGTTATAGTTGGAATGATAAATACAACAGATAAAAGGCCAAGTATTTTTCCAAGTAGAGAAAAGAACGTAAAATTTGAACTGTTGGATAATCATAAGAAAAAAGAATTGGAGTGTCATATTTTTTCAAAAAGCTGTGAGAGGTGGAGACCTGATCAGGATGGATGGGAATTTAATGGAGAAGGATGTTGGGCACATTTCCTGAAGAAGGAGATTGCACTGGAAAATCAATTTATCCCAGGAGTTGCAGTTGGCGAAGATACTATTTGGGCATTAACCATGTTAAATAGTTCTAAGGATTACCGAATTGGAATGCTTTATGAAAAATGGTATTATTATATTCAAAATGATTATAGTGTGTTGAATAAATATAATCCTAAAATCGTGGGACAATTAACTCTTCCAGTGGATATTCTGGAAAAAAAGTATGGTGCTTCAACAGGCATTGTGCATGCCGCATATACAGATTGGTTACTTATGAAGCTAAAACATATATGTTTTAGAGCATATTTAGCAGAGGAAAATACTGACCCATTCAATAAGAAAGTGTCTGAATTTTCAAAAGTTTTACATACTGCTCCATGGATCGAAGTTTTAAACAGACGTAATACTCAACCGTTCAAAAAGAGACTGAAGTTTTTTTTGTATGATAAGAATATTGCGTTATACTTCTACTCTTGCTTGAAATTGGTGAAAAGAAAAAAATACGATATAGAGGACGGGAGTAGAAATGAAAGTAAAAATTAATCACACATTATTTATAACGCTAAGTTTAATTACGCTGCTGATTGCAGGAAATTATTGGGGGATTGCTCAGTTCGTTTTGCCTTATAAAGCGAGACTATATATTTTGGTTCTTTCTGGAGCGATACCTTTATTATTACCGCTGTATTATAAGAAAAGAAGTATTATTATACCTTGGATGCTTTGTTTTTTCTTTGTGCTTTTTAGAAATCAAGAATTTTTGAGTGGAGGCTACTACAATTCAATAAGATTAATAGGCGCTTACTTATTCATATTTGCCAGCGTTAAAAGTTGTGATTGGATAAAAAAGGCACCCCAAATAATAACAGCCGTAGGAATAGCAAATGTTATTGCAACTCTTTTGTTTTTTGTGAATAATGGATTGTATCAGCTTTTTATTAATACAACTTACAAACAATATCAAGATGGAACACAAGACGGATTGTATGGGTATCGAGCGGCTCTTGCAGATCATTACTCTCAAAATGGAACATATATTACAATAGTTTTATTGACTGTATGGGCTGTATTTTTGACCTTAAATGGTCACGAAAAGAAGCGAAAATATATAATGATAGCTGGTATTGCTACAGTTATCGCACTTCTTCTTACATCTAAAAGAGCACATTTGCTTTTCGGCGTAGCAACTTTAATAGTCGTTTATTATGTTGTTAATCCTGAAAAAAGGTTGTTAAAATCCTTCAAGCTCATGATGGCAGCGGTGGCTGCTTTGATAGGATTGAATTTTCTTATGGATTATGTTCCAGATATTGCAAGAGTATTTGAACGATTTCAAACAGCCGGATCTGATAATGCAAGTTTATTGCGGATTCTTATGTGGGATAGGGCGCGCTCTATTTTTAATCAAAATCCAATATTGGGAATCGGATGGTATGGATTTCGATATAAATCCGGCTTGAGTACGTTAACGGGTGCCACTGCTGGGTGTCATAATATATACCTTGAATTATTATGCGAAACAGGACTTTTAGGTTTCTGTGTGTTTATTATGGCAATGGCATCAAGTATAGTAATAACATGGAAAAATATTAATTATCTTAGTCATCAAGAACGTGATGTCGAATTGACAAGTATAAAATTAGCCTTATCGGTTTCGTTTGCAATTCAATTTTTTGTGTTGTTATATGGAATGACAGGAAATCCTATATATGATTCGACTTTTTGTTTCTATGCAGTCGCAGTGGCAATTAACATCTCTTTTACATCAAATATGCGAGGTAGAATATGAAATATGATTATTTAGTAGTAGGCTCCGGCCTTTACGGAGCAATATTTGCACATGAAGCAAGGGTACATGGCAAATCTGTATTAGTTGTTGATAAACGCCCCAATATTGCGGGCAATATTTATACCGAGAACATTGAGGGCATTAACGTCCATAAGTACGGCGCACATATCTTCCATACCAACAACAAAAAGGTCTGGAATTATATCACCCAATTTGCCGAGTTCAACCGCTTTACGAACTCGCCTGTAGCCAACTACAAGGGCGAGCTTTACTCGCTGCCGTTCAACATGTATACCTTTAATAAGATGTGGGGCGTGGTTACGCCGGAGGAGGCTGCCGCCAAAATTGAGGAGCAGCGCAAGGAAATCACCGGCGAGCCGAAAAACCTAGAAGAACAGGCAATCTCTCTCGTGGGCCGTGACATCTATGAGAAGCTCATCAAGGGCTACACCGAGAAGCAGTGGGGCCGCGACTGCAAAGATCTGCCCGCCTTCATCATCAAGCGCCTGCCCGTGCGCCTGACCTTTGACAACAACTATTTCAATGCCTTGTATCAGGGAATCCCAATCGGCGGCTACACCAAGATGATTGCCAACCTGCTGGACGGCATCAAGGTGCGCCTGAATACGGACTATCAGGAGCACAAGTCCGAGCTGGATGCGCTGGCTGACAAGGTGGTCTACACCGGCCCCATTGACGCCTACTTTGATTATAAGCTGGGCACCCTCGAGTACCGTTCGGTGCGCTTCGAGACGGAGCTGCTCGACCAGCCGAACTTCCAGGGCAATGCTGCCGTCAACTACACGGACCGTGAGACGCAGTGGACCCGAATCATCGAGCACAAGTGGTTCGAGTTCGGCAAGGATGAGAATGGAAATGACTTGCCGAAAACTATCATCAGCCGTGAATATAGCAGTGAATGGAAACCGGGGGATGAGCCGTATTATCCGGTCAATGATGCTAAGAATAGCTTGCTGTATTCTGAGTACAAGAAGTTGGCAGATGCAGAGAATAAAGTGATTTTCGGCGGTCGTCTGGGCGAGTACAAGTACTACGATATGGATCAGGTTATTGCTGCTGTACTAGAGAAATGTGAGAAAGAATTCGTGGGAGAAAATGTATGAGCAGAATTGGTATATTAACTTTTCATTCTGCAAATAATTTTGGTGCATTGCTACAGGCTGTATCATTACAAAAGACAATTATAGAACATGGTGGTACAGAATGTGAACTTATAAATTATGAGCCAGAGTTTATTTATAAGGATTATTCAATTAGCCCATTCAAAAGTAAGCATCCGAAAGTTATTATTAAAAGCATACTGAGAATTCCGGATAAGATCAAGCGAAATTCAAAGTTTCAGTCATTCAGAGAAGAAAATACAATTTGTTCAGGACAATGCCAAAGTGAAGATTCTTTTGAGAAGACTTGCAACTCCTTTGAAAAAATTATTGTAGGTTCGGATCAGGTATGGAATTACAATCTTACTGAGCATGATATGCACTACTTTCTGCCGGAGATCGATGACTCAGTAGAAAAAATAGCTTACGCAGCAAGTACAGGCGGTGCTGATTTTTCAACAGATGAATCGAATGAAATGATTCAGTGTCTTCAAAGGTTTAAGAATATCTCGGTAAGAGAAAGTGCATCCAAAGAGGCTCTTAATCAAAGATTAAAAGAAAAAAACATTGAAATTGTATTAGATCCGGTTTTCCTCACAACCCAAAGCAATTGGTTGCGTTTGGCGGCAAAGCCAGTAAAAAAAGATTACATCCTTTTTTTCAAAATGGGATATAGTAAGACCGCTGAACCGGCGCTGGAGTTTGCTAAAAAATTAAGCGAAGAAACAGGCTATGAACTTCTTATGTTGTGGGATCAGGAAACGTGGTTTAAATATCGTGATGTTAAGCACATTGGAGCTGCAGGCCCAGCAGAATTTTTGCAGTGGATTGCAGGTGCAAAATGTGTAGTAACAAATTCGTTTCATGCTACAGCTTTTTCTATTATCTTGAACACACCTTTTTATGTGGAAACAGAGATTGAAAGAAAAGATAGGGTTCTTAATATTCTCAATATTTTCAAGTTAGAGAAATGTGGACTTGTAAAAGGAAAATCTGCAAATGGATTGAACATACCAAAAATTGAATGGAATGTAGTGAATTTACTACTGGACAACGAACGTCACAGGTCACTGGATTACATTGATAGGATATTAAAATAAGCAGTTCTGCCTTGGTATTTTATAGCCACATATCAAGGCAGAACTTGTTATAGGAGATACTAATGAGTCGTAAAACAGAATTAGCAAAAAATACGGCCATACTGACAGTGGGAAAGTTATGTACGCAGTGTATTAGCTTTTTCCTACTGCCTTTATATACGGCAATTTTATCAACGGAAGAGTATGGTACATTTGATTTATTAGTCACATATTCAGCTTTATTATTGCCTTTGGTAAACTGGCAACTAGATCAAGGACTATTTAGGTTTATGTTAGATTACCGTGGGAACAAAGAAGAAGAAAGCAAACTTTTGTCAACATTGTTGTTTTCTAGTATGATGCAATCTGTTGTCTATTTTGGTATGTATCTAATAATTACTCCCAAATTACATATCGAAAATGCATACTTCCTTTTGCTTTATGTGATTTTACAGGTATTTACAGCACTGTTCTTGCAGTTTGTAAGGGGATTAGGAGAAAGTGTCAAATATACGGTAGCATCCTTTATCTCGGCAACAACAACGACAATATTAAATGTTATTGCTTTGGTTATTTTGAAAATGGGACTCCAAGGATTGTTTGTTTCCACGTTATCTGCACAGATTGTTACATTAATTTATTTGATATTTGCATCAAAATGCTGGGAATATATTTCTCCAAAAAATATTCACCTGAGTATATTTAAAAGTGTTGGAACGTACTCCATTCCGCTAATTCCAAATAATTTGGCTTGGTGGGTTGTAAATGCTTCAGATCGAACAATTATTGCACATTTTCTTACAACAGCAGCAAATGGAATTTACTCTGTTGCAAACAAATTTCCAAATGTATTTATAAGTTTTTATAATATCTTAAATTTATCTTGGACAGAAACAGTTTCATTGCACTATGGTGATGAAGATAGGGATGAATTTTTGACAGAAACAATGACATCATTGTTCAAGTTATTTGCAGCAGCTTGTTTTGGTATTGTTGCCTGTATGCCTTTTGTTTTTCCCATAATGGTTAATCTAAAATACAGCGCTGCATATAATCAGATTTTGATTTTAATGTATGCGATGCTTTTCCGTGTATTGGTTGGATTATATAGTTGTGTCTATGTGGCACAAAAAAACGCAAAAAAGATTGCGTACACATCAATCTCAGCGGCTATTATTAACATCGCAGTCGATTTGATTTTAATTAACAAGATACAAGTGTTTGCAGCATCCCTTTCAACGCTGATTGCCTTTCTTTCAATGTTTATTGTTCGTTATATTGACGTAAATAAAACTGTACACATGAAAATTAGAAAGCCTATTATTATTGGCAGTGTCCTTATTGGTGGGATGCTCATAGGAACATACTATTGCGGAAATAGGATGATCCAATTTGCAGCACTTTGTATTACTGCAGTTTATGCAGTTTTAACTAATGTGGACATGCTGAAATCGGGTGTAAATCTGGTGAAGAGCCGTCTTGGAAAATAAAACTTGAAATAGTGTGAGTTGGGGAGGACAATCTTGAGAGCAGAGCAGATAATATTGACATTCTGAAAGCAACTTGTGCTTTTCTGATTGTTTGTATTCATGTACCGTTTCCGGGAGTAATTGGAAAATATTTTACAGCATTGACTAGAATTGCTGTACCAGTATTCTTTATGATAACCGGATACTTCTACTTTGATGTCGAGGAAAAAACGGCGAGACTCGGCAGATAAAAAAGATTTTTAAATTGGTACTTGAAGCAAATGTACTTTATCTGCTGTGGGATTCTTTTTATGCCGTATTAAGCCGAAACATGAGCTTCTTGCTTGATACATTTACGATTGAAAATGTGCTGAAATTTATAGCTTTCAATGAGTCTCCGCTGAAGGGGCATCTTTGGTACTTGGGAGCAATCCTGTATGTGCTGATTATTATGCACATCTTTGATAAGCTGAAAATCGAAAAATGCCTTGTTTTTGCGGCACCGTTTTTACTGATGGGAGATTTAATTCTAGGAAAATATTCTGTTCTGTTGCTTGGAAGAGAATTTCCTTATATCCTTGTCCGCAATTTCTTGTTCGTTGGTATTCCTTATTTCTGTATAGGGCGGTTGATTAGAAATGGATTTGGGCAAAAAGTCAAAAAGAAAGTCTTGACTATTTTCTTGATTGTGTTTTCTGCGACATCACTGCTTGAACGATTTGCTCTGGTTAGCCTTAATGTTAATTCAGCAAGAGATCATTATATCAGTACGACCTTATTGGCTATTACGGTATTCTTATTTACCTTGCAATGTCATGGGAGTAATAAAACACTAGCATTGATTGGAAGAAAATATTCCACATGGCTTTACATTTTGCATCCGATATTTATTACCTGTATTGGCATGGTTGCCCATAAAGTGGGTGTGTACGGCATCTATAAGTTTATTGCGCCAATCGTGGTTTACATTACAACATTGATTTTTTTGATGATAGTTGACAAGATAAAAATGGCGGCAGTAATAGACCGCTGAAAGAAGGTGGCAGTTTGATAACAGAAGTGAAAACGAAAGTTTATGCTGGAAGATTGAAAGATAGGGCTTCTCTGTTACGCAGTTCATCCGGTGGAGCTTTTGTAGCTCTTTCGGATTGTTTTCTGGATAACGGTGATGCCGTGGTTTGCGCTGTGTACAATTATGAAGATCACGCCACTGAGTTTCAACTAATCGAAAACAGAGAAGAACGTGACAAGTCTATTGGCTCTAAATATATGCAGAGCAAGCCAGGAAAAATCTATAAGATCGCAGAGGACTGGCTGATTAATCATCCGGAAAAACGATTGCTTTTTGTCGGCATGGGATGTCAGGCCGATGGTTTTCGTAAGTTTGCGGAAATGAAGGGATTCCGTGAACGAGTATGGATAGTTGATATTATCTGTCATGGATCGCCGAGTCCAAGGCTCTGGAAAGAATATGCTGAGTCTGCTGAGAAAAAGTATGGGAAGATTACATATTTGACATTTAAGGATAAGCGGAATGGTTGGAAAGCTCCGACGGCATATGTAACAGCTGGCGGTCAGGAGCATCTGATAAAGGATTATGTTAAAGTCTTTTATAACCAATGTGCATTACGTCTGTCCTGCTATGAATGTCCGTATGCGACAACTGAACGAAAGACGGATATGACAATCGGAGATTTCTGGCATATTGAGGAAACAATTCCGGACTTCTATGATGAAAAAGGCAACTCAATCTTCCTGATCCACACAGACCGAGGAGAGCAGCTCTTTGAGACAGTCAAAGTGAAGTTGGAGTATAGACTAAGCGATACAAAACAATGCTGGCAGGCGAACTTGGAAGCTCCTACTAAAAGATCAGAGCAGAGAGATGAATTTTGGAATGATTATCAAAGGAAAGGAGTGGATTTCGTTATGAAAAAATATGGAACAACTCCCTTAAAAACGAAAATCAAAAACAAGCTTGTTAAGCTAATATCAATCGGGGGGGGGCAAACCCTAAATCCTGATTTGATTTATTATGTTGACTACTCCGAAAGGAGGGCGGCATAATGAATTGGTCGCAGCCTAAGGTATATGCTGTAAAGCATAAAGACGAAGAAATCAGGGCAGCTTCACGTTCTGGTGGTATTTTCACGGCATTGTCAGACTTGGTTTTGGATGATGGTGGTACTGTTTATGGATGCGTTTTAACTGATGATTTTCATGCTGTTCATGTGAGAACTGATAGCAGAGATGGACGAAATCAAATGCGTGGTTCAAAGTATATCCAAAGTAAAATGGGAGATACATATAAGAAAGTACAGGAAGATTTGAATGCAAAAAGAGAGGTGCTATTCTCTGGAACTTCTTGTCAAGTCGCTGGATTAAAGCATTTTCTTGGTAAAGATTATGACAACCTTATATGCATAGATATTGTCTGTCATGGAGTTCCGAGTCCTGTTGTTTGGGATAAGTACCTTAGATGGCAGGAACATAAGAATCATGGAAAAGTTGTTAAGGTTGACTTTAGAAACAAGAAGGATTTCGGATGGAAAGATCATGTTGAAACCATTTGGTTTGATAATGGAAAAAATGTAAGTAGCCCGATTTTTAAGAATCTCTTCTATGGTCACATGGTTCTTAGACCGAGTTGTTATGAATGTCCATATAAGTCCATCATGCATCCAGGAGATATTACGATAGCAGATTATTGGGGAATCGAAAAGGCTGCTCCGGAATTCGATGATAATAAAGGAGTGTCATTGGTCCTAGTTAATAATGAAAAGGCTGATAGCATCTTTGAAAATGTGAAGATTGAATTGAAGTGGAAGAGCACAAGAATTGAAGATAGTATGCAACCACCTTTGAAAGCCCCATTTCCAAAACCAGAGGGAAGAGAACAGTTTTGGAACGATGTGAATGATAAATCTTTTTCGTATATTGCCAGAGCATATGGGGACAATGGAACTGCAAATTATATAAAGAAGGTTCTGAGAAGAGCAAAACGAAAAATACAGCACTTAATAAGTAAAACTTGAGGAAAGGAGTATTTATGAGTGGAAAAGCATTAAACAAGCAGGAAATGGATAGTATCGATCTGGCTAAATTTGTTTTCGCTTTTGCGGTTATTCATATTCATGCGGGGGGGGGACGGTCGTACATCCGATTTTAGCAAGTATTGTTAATTCTTTTGATAGCTTAGCGGTTCCGTTCTTTTTTATAGTGGCAGGTTATTTCTTTTTTAATAGAATTGAAAAACTAGAAAACGAAGCTCAGAAAAAAGAATATGCGATAAGTTATCTGTTGAAAACATTGAAAATATATTTTGTCTGGTCAGTTGTGCTTTTACCGAGCAGGTTGATACTGAGTAAAAGTAGTATGCTTGGCGTACTTTTGAAGTGGTTCAGAACCGTATTTTTTATCGGTGATGCGCAGCTATGGTATTTGAATGCATTACTGATTGGATTGATTCTGATTTTGATATTGAAGAAATCGAAAATTAACGATACTTGGATCATGTTGATAGGAGTTGTATTCTTTATTGCCGGTATCTTTGTTCAAAAACAGTTGGATGTGGCATCTGTCAATGGATATGCAGGATTTTGGAAATTGTATTATATGATTTGGGGAAAGACAATAAAAAATGGTGTGTTTATGGGGATGTTTTATTGTATGCTTGGGACGCTAATCCAGAAAATCCCTCAAACAAAAACAGTATTCATTTGCACAATCTCAGCTTTTATACTTTATGTTGTGGGAGTGTACTTTCAGTACGAATGGAGAAAACTGTTGCTACCTGTTGTGTCGGTGCTTGTAGTTGAGTCAGTTATTATGCTACCTTTGCATATTGGATCTTTGGGAAAATGGTTCCGATCTATGAGCACGTTACTGTTTCTGTGCCATTATATTTTTGTCAGAGCGTTTGAATGTTTTCCAACATTAGCAGTTTGTTTCCCAGAAGGAATACATAAATTTATGTTTGTTGGTGTGTCTGCATTTTTATTGTCTGCATTGCTCGTCTGGGCTGGAAATAAAAATAAAAGAATTAGGTGGTTATGGCAATAGTGAAATGAATAGGAAGGTTGTTGTGAATGGTGGAAAGAGAAATACCAGTACTATATAAAAGAAAAGAAGAATGCTGTGGATGCACAGCCTGTTATGCTATCTGTCCGAAAGAAGCCATTTCTATGGTGGAGGACGAAGAAGGGTTTGAGTATCCACAGATAGATGAAAGCAAATGTGTCCGTTGCTATCAGTGCTTGAAAGTATGTCCAATAAAAGCAGCACGAGCACAGTAAGGAGAAATTATGAACACAACATTACTTATCATGGCAGCCGGAATCGGCAGCCGATTTGGAACAGGAATAAAACAGTTGGAGCCGGTCGATGATGCAAACCATATCATCATGGACTATTCAATCCATGATGCGATTGAGGCTGGCTTCAATCATGTAGTATTTATCATCCGCAAGGATATCGAGAAGGAGTTCAAAGAGGTCATTGGTGATCGTATTGCCGCTATTTGCTCTTCTCATAATGTAACTGTGGACTATGCTTTCCAGGATATCAACGATATTCCGGGAGAACTTCCGGCAGGCCGGACAAAGCCGTGGGGAACCGGACAGGCCGTGCTTGCAGCGAAGGACGTAATTAAAACCCCGTTCATCGTGATTAACGCGGATGATTATTATGGCAAGGAAGGCTTTAAGGCTGTCCATGAGTATCTGGTGAATGGCGGAAAGTCTTGTATGGCTGGTTTTGTTCTGAAGAACACTCTGTCCGATAACGGCGGTGTGACCCGTGGTATCTGTAAGATGGATGAGAATGGAAACTTGACTGAGGTCGTGGAAACCAAGAACATCGTAAAGACTGCAGATGGAGCAGAGGCAGACGGTGTGGTTGTTGATGTGAATTCTCTGGTATCCATGAATATGTGGGGCTTGACTCCTGATTTTCTGGATGTGTTGGAGGACGGATTCAAAGAGTTCTTCGAGAAAGAAGTACCGAGCAATCCTCAGAAAGCCGAGTATCTGATCCCAATCTTCATCGGTGAGCTGCTGGAGCAGGGAAAGATGTCCGTAAAGGTCTTGAAGACCAACGACACCTGGTACGGAATGACCTATCATGAAGATGTCGCAGCCGTAAAGGATAGCTTCAAGAAAATGTTAGAAAAAGGCGCGTACAAGGCTGATCTGTTCAGTGATTTGTAATGGAAGCAATAAAGGTATTAGCCAAAATTCTCACAAATATCCTGACTGCTTTGTATGAGCCGTTTGGATTTTCACTTCTGCTTTCCTTCCTCGCCATGTTCTTCTATCTATATGCATATGAACCTGAAGAGGCTGGCAAAGGATGGAAGAGTGCCATAGTGTCCTGGTATCAAAAATTCAAGGGGAGCGTGTTCTTTCGGAAGTTATTCTTGCTGGCTTTTGTAACATCGATGATTTTGTTTAGAACGTTACTAAACCGTAATCTGTGGCTAAATCCTTTGTCTGATGTCATGGGCGGATGGGGCATCTGGGAGACCGTGAATGGTGAACAGGTTCTGACCACTGAGTGTATTGAAAATGTGATCATGATGGTGCCGTTTTCAGCAGTAGTGATGTGGACGTTCGGAGAGAAGATTGGAAACGGCTGGAAGAAGATACTGTGCAATAGCGGAAAGATAGCATTTATCTTTTCTGTAAGTATTGAGATGCTACAATTATTGCTTCGCTTGGGTACATTCCAGCTATCAGACATCTTATATAACACAGTCGGCGGAGTGCTAGGCGGATTGATGTACTGTGCGGTGATGAAGGTAAGAAAGCGTCTGTAAAACTGGATGAAATTGTGATATACTGGGAGCGGTAGCTCCCTACGCTGCTCTGATAATCATACACCTCTTCGTGGTGAGCAGCAGGCAACGCTGATATAAGCGGCTAAGTGTGAGAAAAGAAAATATTCGGGAGGAGTCAGAATGGATTATAAAGAACGATTCCGCAATATACTGAAGCGACTTAATAGTGATTCCAATAAAGCACGGTATAATGCAATCTGTACTTTAACACAGAATGATGATGAGCAAAGAGTGTGGGCTATTTGCAGAGAATTCTGGGGAAATAATAAAGCTCCTCTGGATATTGAGAATTATGATGTGAAGGATTTGGATTCGGCTTATGCAAGGAGACTGTTAAACGAGCTAGAGTCACTTTTAGATAAGCTGGGCTGGGAGAAAGAGTAATCATATTCCCCACACCCCAACACAGTGCTATACTTTAATCACTAAAAAGGAAAGAGGTTATCACCATGCCCAGAACGAAAGGCAGCAAAAACCGTCCTAAAACCAATATCACCAAAGACTACGTATCCCAGATCGCAGAGAAGCAGGAGACTATTGTGTCTCTGAATACTGAGATTGCATCCATCCAGAAAGCGATTGAGGAGCAGAAGAATACACTGAAAGAGAAGAAAACTGTTCTGAAGAAGGTTGAAAAAGAAGTGGCATCCTTGGAAGCGAAGAAGGCAAAGGCAGATGCTAAGGCCGCTGAAGAAGCTAAGAAGACCGAAGCGGAGGCTGTGTTGAAGAAGTTGCTGGCAAGCGGGATGAGCGCGGATGATATCCTTGAAAAACTGAAATAAACAAGAACCCAAGAAAAAATAAAATCCGTGTGGACAAACTGAACTTCAGGAGTTCACACGGTATTTTTTGAAGGCTGCCGTATAGTTTATAACGAAAATAAAATAAGGACAAAATTATAAGAAATGGAGCGTGAGAAAATGAACTTATCAAAAATACATCATATTGCAATTATCGTATCTGACTACGAAGCCGCAAAGGATTTCTATGTGAACAAGCTGGGATTCTCTGTTATCAGAGAGAACTACCGTCCAGAGCGTAAGGACTGGAAGTTGGATCTTCGTGTCAATGAGCACACAGAACTGGAGATTTTTGCTGAAGAAAATCCGCCGAAGCGTGTGAACCGCCCGGAGGCCTGTGGCCTACGTCACCTTGCGTTCTGTGTGGATAGCGTGGAGCAGACGGTGAATGAGCTGGCGGAAGTTGGCATTGAATGTGAGCCGATCCGTGTGGATGATTATACCGGCATGAAGATGACTTTCTTCCATGACCCAGATGGATTGCCGCTGGAGCTGCACGAATAATTATGGGAGAGAAAAGAGCATATAAGCCCCGGAAGCCCGGCGGTGGCCGGAAGAAGTTGAAGCCAGAGTACGATGCCGGGAAAAATCTGAAAGAGCAGATGGAAAGTGCTGTGGCGTTTTATGATTCTGAGATATCCTTGCAGGCCATCGGCGATGCTCTCAACCTAAATCCTATCAAAGTTCGGAAGCTCCTCATCACAGCTGGTGTGTATGAATCTGAAGCGGCGGAAAAAGTAAAAAACACTTTTGAAGAATACCGAGAAACACAAGACTACAAAACCTCCATACTCTCAACCGCAAAGGCGCTTAACCTTTCCAAAGCCTCGGTTACCTCCTACCTGCCATATAATAAAGGTGTGTACTTCCCAAGTACAGCAGAAAAAGAGAAGATCAGTGTTGGAGCAGAGCGGCAGCGGAGATACAGAGCGATGAAGCGGTGGAGGACTGATCCGACAGAAGAAAACTTCTGGGGTGTGGTTCTGGCTTATGCTGGTGTGAAATTCAAAACTTACTCTGGTTTGCTATTTTCTTACGAAATTAAAAAAGGCAGGAACGGCGAGTACACGAAAGAGCTGTGGATCGACCGCCGGGAGAAGAGTAAAAGTCTGGCGTGGAGTTCTATTGTTTTGGCTCTGGGAAATATTAAAGGGGAAGTAGTAGACGGCCCCAAAGCTCTGGGCGATATCCGGGGCGTAACTTACATCTACGGGATGTTCTATCGGTTCGGCTTGATTGATGTGCCGGATAAAGTGAAGGAGAAGATGGGATATCCGAAAAACCGCAAAAAATATGTTGCTATGTGCAAAAGTCTACGGTAATATGTGCCGTAACTGAGGATGTGAATCTCAGTTGGGAAGGATGGTAGCATTATAGAAAAATTGAAGGAGATGCTGGAGGAGTATTTGAAGAAAACGAAACCAGAGTATTATCCACCAGTGGAGAATCTGCTGGATCTGATCTACGAACATTATACAGAGAACAACCCAGTAGAGAAAAACACAGTTGCCGGGAAAGCCGCAAAGACCAAGGAAAAAGAACTGGAAGAGTGGCTGCGAGGACTGGAAGGAATGGATAGGCTCGTAGATGATTACGTCGGAGAAAAGATTCCACTCTGGGAGAAGATCATGGACCGGCAGGGAACGGTGTGCTGTGCATGGGAGAAGACCGCTTTTGAGGAAGGTCTGAAAGTCGGGATACGACTCATGATGGAAGTGTGTAGTTTGTGACGGAAATAAAATGAACTCCTAGAGTTCAAAAAAGCCCTCGCTTGTTACGGCGAGGGCGTGTGTTCTTATTCTTCGTTTTTTTCAGCTTTTTTCTTTTTAGGTGCAATTTTGTGGCCGGAGTAGATTGCCATGCCCATGCAGACCAGAGTGCCACAAGCGAAATACTTGTGAGCCTGCATCAGTTTCTTGCAGCCTGTGTAGAAGCATCCTGCCATACAGGCAAGTGCACCGAGTGACCAATATTTATGTGCTTTCATTTTGTGTGTCCTCCTATTCGTTATCTTCTGCTCGTATTCTGAGCAGTTCTTCTATTTCATGGTTATTTGCCTGCCGGACTGCTGGTTTCTCTTTATAGGTCTGTGCACCGCAGTCTGGGCAGCGGTCAGGTAGTTCCTCAGCAGAGAAGCAGTAGCGGCAAGCATCGCAAAAATAATAACTCAATTCATGTTCACCTCTAGAATATCCTCAAACGGAATGATGGTCGGCAGTTCCTTGCCGATGGTGTTCGTTACGCCTGTGTAAATCCTCAGTTCCTTATTTATTGCATCCACAGAATCAACTCTGCCGGGAAGGTCTTCATAGTACCCATCCGTAAAATACTTTACCTTCACCAGCTGATTCTTCCGTAGCTGACCTATTTTATTCCCCAACAGTTCTTTCTGCTCCTCAGACAGCTCTATCTGTTTGCCTTTCAGATGGTCTTTCCCCTCGGAAGCAATCTCATCTTCATAACCGCGCAGAGCGGCAAAAGGGGAGAAGATTTTGGCACGGTTTGATATGCTCATCCGTGGCTTAATGGGTTCTGGTCGGGAGAGGGGAAGAAGGTCAGTATACTTATACTGGACTGCTTTGCCTTCCGGTGTGTTCTTGTAGTTCATCACACCAGCCCTTTAACAAACTTCACAGCACCAGCAATCTCCTCTGCATTCGGATGTCCTTTGGCGATGCCGCCGACCAGCTTGAACGGACCGAAGGCGTCAAAGCCGAAGCAGCCGTAGGAGCCGAGAACTGTAGAGCCGCTCTGCTGGATTGCTTCCGTGATTTTCTTTGTATAGCTGTCACGCTTTGCACCGTAAGTATAGAGCAGCGCGGTTTTCTTCCCAGTAGGAAGATTCTTATCTACAAATGCCATCACTCGCTTCTCAAACTGTGAGAAGTAGATGCCCGAAGCAAAGATGATGAGATTGTAGGGCGTGAGATCAGCGGTGTCAGTCTTAGTGACATCAATCAAAGTGGTATCAGGTGTAGTAACAGCATCGATCAGCTTCTTCGTATTGCCGTGATGCTCAGAATAATATACGATTGCAGTTTTCATGTCGTTCTCCTTTACTTAGCTTTATGACCACCTATCTGTTGATTTCTTTCTCTCATCGTAGCGCCGTCCAGATAGTTGGTTCCTTTTAGTACAGCGTTCTTGCCGAACTTCTTCTTGAGACCCAGCATCGTATTCTGCAGCTTTTTCTCTTTTTCCAGTTTGGTTGTGTCCGTGAATAGGTCAACTTGGAAGAATCCCTCATCTTTGACTACACGGTTGGCGGCTATTGTGATCCGTCTTACCGTCAGGGTTTTATCCGCTATTCTCTCAAACAGCTCAGTTGTGGCAGAGATCAGGATGCTTCCGAGGTTGGTCGGATTATCCAGTTTTGTGCTGCCATGAGCACCCTTCGGAACAGTGCGGCCGTAGTGGTCGATATGCACCAGACCTCTGTACTTTCCGCTGTCACAGTTTTCTCGGTCATAGCCTACATCCAGTGTCAGGCTGTCCGTAACCAGTCCTTTATCTGTTAATTGTAATACTAAGCTGTCAGCCATCTCCATGACAATGATTCTGGCTTTGTCATATGGGTAAGGGCAGGAGAGCACCTGTCCCTCGGAGATACTGTTGGTGCTGGGGCGGTAGGCTTTGATTTCTTTCATGCCGCAGGGTTCCAGACCCCAAGCATGATCAATCAGAAGTTCAGCATCAACACCGAATTCCTTATATAAGATATCCTGATTGACGGTGCTGAAATAGGCCAGCTCGCCCATCGTATGGATGCCGTGCTTTTCTAGCCGCTTGACGGTGCCGGGACCGGTCATCCAGAAGTCAGTGAGTGGCTTGTGGTCCCAGAGAAGATAGCGGAAGCTCTCTTCATCCAGCTCTGCGATGCGGACCCCGTCCTTGTCAGGCGCAGCGTGTTTGGCAGTGATGTCCATTGCCAGCTTCGCCAGATACAGATTCGTACCAATCCCGGCGGTGGCTGTGATCCCAGTTGTATACAGCACTTCCCGGATCATTGTCATGGCAAGGTCGTGTGCTGTCATGTTGTAGTGGGATAAGTACGAGGTGGCATCGATGAACACCTCGTCGATGGAATATACCACGATGTCCTCTGGCGCGATGTATTTCAGATAGATGCCATAGATCTGCCGCGATACCTTTTCATAATATGCCATCCGGGGTGGCGCAACAAGGTAAGAGAGTTCGAGTGACGGGTCGGCGGCAAGGGATAAGGAATCATAGGAAGCAGAGGAGAAGGATGGTTTGCCGTCCTTATACATAGCTTTTCTTAATCGTACCGCTTCCCTTAACCGGTTTGCATTGACCTCCTTGACCTTCTGCACGACTTCAAACAGTCTGGCGCGACCCGGAATGCCATAGGCTTTCAGGGAAGGAGACACAGCGAGACAGATAGTTTTCTCGGTGCGGGAGGAATCTGCCACGACCAGATTTGTGGTAAGCGGGTCGAGGTGTCGAGAGGCGCATTCCGCACTCGCGTAATAGCTTTTGAGATCTATCGCAAGATATGTGCGATGCATCGTGTGGTTCCCTCCTTTCTGACTGTGTCCTTGTTATATTGCTGTTAATGTCCGGATCTCTCAACGAACCACCGGCCTAACCGACCGTTGAAGCGTGGATCAAGATGCTCAAAGAACAGATGTTTTTCCTGTCCTTGGATGAGCACAGTAAAGCAGTCACCAGAGTAACCGTTGTCTGCGGTTCCGGCAGGGCGGAAGTCTCGCACCTTTTCAATAGGGAAGGTACGTCCATCCGACCAGGTAATCGATGTCGGCTGCATATAGCCGGTAGAATCAAAGTCGGAGGATACCTTTACATAGACTCGTTCTTTTGTCATAAGCAGTCACCTCCATGTTTAATCGTAACATTTAGAGCAATTCTTCATGGAATCCTTCAGAAAGTTGCTCTTAAGCTCCGGCACAGCAGGAAGCTGGTATCCCTTTGCGGTAAGAATGTTCAGTTTAAAATCAACAAAGTTTTTTTCGATTCCAGCCACCTGTGCGATCTCCTCAAGGGTGGCGAATCCTGTATGCGTGTATTGAAAGTCCTGCAGAAGCTCGTGATATTTCAAGGCACGGTATGTGCTGGAGCAGTGAGTTGGCAGAGAAGCCTCCATCTGAAGCCTGTCAGCGTTAAATTCATAGAAGCCGATTGGTTTCAGCACATCATCATCTGACAACAGCAGTTCAGCAGCAAACGTATTCGCTCTGCGTTCTGCTTTTGCGTTGCTGAGACTATAAAAATATGTATCCTGGAAAGCCTGACCGGATGCCGCATGTTTCCGGTCAAAGATAGCGTGCCCAAGTTCGTGAGCCAGTGCGGATCTGCGTTGTTGCTTTGAGCAGTTTGGATTGATGCCGATGTATTCGCAATTTAGAAGCACAGTATAGAATCCAAGGAGTTCTTCGCAGAACCGGATGTCTTTAATTTTAATGGCGCGCTGGGCAATGATAGCTTCCGGGTCATTGCTCTTGTATCGGCGGCTTACAGCGTCGGCGGCAGTAATAGCAAAGTTGTCCAACAGCGACTCCTTTCCTCTGTAAGTCGATTACAGATATTTTTTAGGAGTAAACTTTTTTGCCTCTTCTTTTGCGTCAAGGAAGAGGGCTTCCATTTCCTTAATGAAATTAGCCTGATCTTCTTCGGACAGCTCGCCGCCTGCAAAAAGGGCAGAGGTCTGTTCTTTTATTTTCTTTGCCTGCGCTACACCGCGGGAGCCATACTTCTTACGGACGTCAGCGTAGAATTGGTCATCGCTGAGTTCCTTCTGGAAGGTGGCATCATCCATAAAGTAGTCGGTCGTGACACCAAGAGCAGCGGCAATCTTCTGGATTGCGTCCACGCTTGGTTCGCGTTCACCGGCTTCAATATAGCGGATGGCACGATCAGACATGGATGCTCGTCTGGAGAGTTCGGCCATGCTCATACCTTGTGCGGTTCGCAGAGCTTTGATCTTTTCGCCGTTGGTCGCATTCGGTGTAAGTGCAGTGGCTGCTTCAGCCCGGACATCCTGAGTGTCTAGTAAGTTCGTATCTTTTTTCATGTCATGCCTCCATGTGGGATATTTTGCTGTTTTTTGCCGGAAGGGAAAGTTGCCGGTGAGAAGCAGCAATTTTTTTTGTAAAGCCTACTTGACAAGGAACAACTGTTCCTATATACTAAGAACAACAGTTCGTGAACTTCTGTTCCTATAATACAATAAGAAGTTGTAGAAGTCAATAGGGAAATGAACTTCTGTTCCTTTTTATTATGGTATGGGATGTAACATGGACTTACTAAAACGTAACTCCGAGTTAGGTAACGCAACAAAAGCAACATAATAAAATCATTGCGTGATATTGACAAGTATGCAATATGGTGCTACTATATAAACAGAGGAGGTGTGACACCGATGGGAAGAAAGAAGATAACGAATCTTTTTCCTGATTACATTCGGACGGGAAAGGCTGATATGGAAGTGCTGAGTCAGTTGGTTCTGAGTGCAAAGGGAGAACGGTCGATGAATGACTTTGCGAATGAGTGCGGGGTAAACACGTCGACGATTTCCCGTATTATCAATATGAAGAACACAACCGCCTGTTCTGATGAGGTGCTGGTGGCGATATCAAAGGCTGCAGATCCGAACAGTGGAGTCACACTGGAGAAGCTGTTGGCGGCCAACGGAATGGTGAAACTTGTTCCTGCTGGTACAGAGGGAGCGGCTGTCTCTCCATCTCAGATTGTTTTTGGCTTGGCGGATATCGCAGAAGAGCAGAATATTGAGCCAGATCCCAATTCATCAAATACGTTCTTACGGAATGCAGCGAAGACGCTTACCGGATATATGTTAGAGCAAAATTACAGGGAAACGCTGCAGAACGCATTCCTTATGAACGGCTATTATGTAGAACTGGTTTCCTACGAAAATATGATCTGGCCAAGAACCAAACATTATATAGCTGATTTCGCAATTCGGACAAATGCTCTTTTGGAAGAAGGCATTGATACATGGCTGTTTGAGTGCAAGTCTTATACGGCAGGAATCGGCAGAGGTACGATCGGCAAGATGAATCAGCTGTTTGCGATGGCGTATATGGAGAGCCCTCGTGAGCACGGAATTAAGGTTTCGGTAGTAGTAAACCATGTAGCTATGATTGAACAGGCGAGAGAGTATTATGCCGGCTGCAAAGTAAGGGATTATTTTTCTTTTATTTTAATTGACCCGGTGAACCGATGTGTAAAGGATGAATTTTGCATTCCGCGAATCGATGGAACAGAGAAGTCAGTGTTTAAGGTACAAGATGGGAGATGAGGATATTGATTTCAAAATGTGGAATTTATACGTCGCAAGGAAAGCGGGTGCTCCTTGCAACCCGTGCAGTTGTAAATGGCCGCAAGGCTGTTGCCTATGTGAAGAACGGGCAATTGCAGGGGTATGAGTACCTGGATGATTTTAATGAGCAATGTTATTCTGGTCCGTACATGACCTTTGAAGACAAAAAGGAACAGCTCAGGATGTGACTGATCCCAGTAACCGCTTGACTCACCGCAGGACGTGTGAGCCAGCCTGATTGAATTTACACCTGCCTGCAGGTGCTGCCCGGATATGCTGGAAAGCGCAGTGTGCGTGGTAAGCCGAGGTAGACTTTAGATGATCTTAGTTTAGGTTGTCTTGGGTCTGCCTCGGTTTTTTTTGTTATCTGAGTTTACAAAAGCGATGCTGAGAGCATCTTTACATCACGCAGACGTCTAAAAAATATGAAATACTGGGTTATTACTTAGTAGTGGAAATCCAGCTTAGTGGGAGAAAGGGTGAAGTTTCAAAGAGATTCTGATGATAAATAGAACATATGCAGTATGCACAAAAAAACGACTTGATTCTGAACTATATGACAAAATTTTCCAGAGCCTATTTACGGACGGAATTATATCTGATATAATTAAATTTACCACAAATTGTGGGAAAATTTGATTGTATAAATATATCGAAATCGTAGTCATATAGGAGGTGTACTGGGAAAGATAGTTGATTGATGCCACATCACTCATCAGATAATTGAGTGAGCGAACGGCGTACAAAGATTACATATATTTAGTAAAATTAATTATTTATTTACTGTTGAATTGGCGGCATAGCGCCGCAGGAAAATCTATTACTATAGTTTGAATTAAATAGTTTAAATTAATTTTTACTAATTTGTTGGGTCGAAGTGCGCTTGTTTGAGGTTGAAAAGTAACTATCAATCTGGTACATGCCGGTACATATAGATAAAAGAATCTGTAGACCGGAGTAAATAAAGAAACAAGTATTGTAGCATTCGATGCACTTGAATCTTTATTTGCTCCGGTCTTTTTGTCGTTTATGGACAGAAGGCGGGTGGGTACCATATTTGGATAAGTCCAAAGGAAATAGAGGTTGCCCATCCGGAGCGATTAAAAAAGTTATCTGAAAAAATGAATCAGACCGGGAAGAAACTTAGACCGGATATAATCAAGTAAAAGTACGAAAGAGGAAGGAGGTGAGCAGCATGGTCGATATTCACAGCGAAGAATACATATTGGGTCAGAATATAAGAAAGTACCGATTGCGGCTGGGATGGTCGCAGGCGGATTTGAGCAATGCGGTGGATATTGACCGAGCTGACATCTCCAAGTATGAGAATGGAGCGAAAGGTATAATGAGCAGCACACTGCTTCGTAAATTTGCAAAAGCCCTTGGTGTTACGATGGATGCACTGATGGACGAAGAAGAACCAGAAAACACAGCGGCTTCAATTCAAGAAAAATATGAGAAGTTGAGCTCCAGGCATCAAGAGATGGTAAAAGAAACCATTGATGCGTTCTTGTTCCAAGAAAGTCATGTGGCTATGGCTGGTTAAGTACCGTACAGATCAAATGTGTCTGTGCGGTATTTTTTTTTGCCTTTTTTACTGCCGATATAGGGCTTTCACAGAATCGATATGAAAATGTGGCGAATTCGCCACAGAAGTGTGTCTTATCTGCCATCTGCAAGAGCCTTTCCAACTGGTAGACTATAAACAGTTCAAGGGACAAGCCCACAGAGCCAAAACGAAAGCACCTGTCGGCAGTACCTCGGACAAATTAAAAAAATATCGAAGCCCGATTCTAGAGCAGGCGAAGGATACCATAAGCGATCTGACAACACAGCAGAGTTATTTGCAGGAGCTGGAGGACTGAACATGGGATCATTTTAACCTTCTTTAGAACCGGGCTTTTTGCGCCTTTTTGACCGCAGAGCCTGTCCGTTTCATGAGGATGCGGCGAATCTGCCATGCATGTTCTTCAAAGCCAGAGCTTTCAGTATCCTTCCCTCCCAGAAGTCCGGGGGAAAGGACAGAAAAATGATGAACATGATGACTGGAGCAGTAGCAATCAACGGTGGAGTAGGTGTGATGGAGATCCATCAGCCGCAGGTGGCAGTCAGCCAGATGGCAGCAAGTGCGGCACAGGCTGCAGAGCAGGTGGCTCTCAACGCACACATCACCCTGCGTGAACTCAAAGGAATGATCGACACTGTAGTGGAGAAGAAGCTCCCGACTTTCAAGACGCTTATGGAGATGAACCCGGTGGCAGTAGCCCGCACGAGCGTGAACGGTGCAAAGCTGACAGCCTATGAAAACGGCTATGCAGTCTACGAGGTGGACAGTGCCCACACTGTCATGGCCGTGGATCGCTGCGGAGATTACCGCTACGATTTCACCGATGGCACACACCAGATCGTGCCGGCAGAGACATTCGAGGATGCCGAGTGGAGCCTGCGCCTTCTGATGGAAGGGGAGAAGCGTATGGAACACAACCTCAGTAAGACTGCTGCAAAGTTTGAGCAGGTGCCGCTGGAGTGCGATGGCTCTGACTGGTCCGCTTCTATTATGGTGGATTTTTTGGATGAAGACAATGCCGAGATGCTGGCAGACAGGGAACTTCGCCGTCTGTATACTGCCATGAACAAGCTGACCGAGCGTCAGATGGAAGTGGTCCAGCTCTACTTCTATAAAGGTATGACCCAGCAGGAGATCGCAGAGGAAATTGGTATCGGCCGCCGTTCTGTTGGAAACTGCCTGGAAGGTGCTCTGAAAAAAATCAGAAAAAACTTTTAAGAAAAGTACCTCCCAAACAGCTCCAAACGGTGTGCTTTATGTAAGGATACAAAATCCTCAATACATCAAGGAGGTAAGAACCTATGAAAGCAGTAAGCGACAAGGTCATCCAGCAGACCCCCGATCCCATCGAGCGTCCACCCGGCGGGGGAGATCCGGTCATCGAACCGGATGCTGCAGCTGTGGGTGCGGATACAGTAAACAAAGCGGCTGCAACGGCGCCGAAGAAAATTTTTGTCTGCTCGCCATACCGACCGACCTCAAAAACAGAGGAATGCAGGAAAGATGAGCTGATGGCGAATATCAACCGCGCCAAGACTGCCTGCAGGATTCTCACCACACTGGGTTTTCTACCGCTGGCACCGCACCTGTACTTCACCCAGTTCTTAAAGGATGAGGATGCACAGGAGCGTAACACCGGCATGAAGCTGGGAATGCGCTGGCTTGAGGATGCGGACGAGCTCTGGGTGTTCGGTAACACGATATCCGAGGGGATGGCGGCAGAGATCGAGAAAGCGCATGAGCTGAACAAGCCGGTACGCAATCTGCCGGAGCCGGGGCGAGTGGTCGAACTGCTCTTAAAGAGCATCTCGGAACAGTACCATGTTCCGCTGGATGATAGGAAAGCTGAAAACAGCAATGGGCAGCAGGAAGCTGCAGAAAGTGAGGAAAACAATGGCTAACGAAAAGAAGAACGGAACTCTGGAGGAGATCATCATGGAAATGCTCAAGGAAGGCAAGGCTGTCCGCATTCCCATCAAGGATGTAGTGGACAAGCTGCAGGAGAATGTTAAGGCTGCGGAAGATGCGCAGGAGGCGGTTCAGCCGGAAACTGAGAAGTCAGAAGCGGTGCCGCAGGGCGGACAGGTCAAGACCGTGCCGATCAACATCCACATCGACAACCTGCATATCCACATGGATGAACGCATGACTTCCTACAGCAACTTCGAGGGCTACTCCGATGAAACTGATGAGCCTGATGCGGACGAGCCGGAGGATATTGATGTGGATGCGATGATCGGTCTCATCAAAGCAAAGACCGGTCTGTGCGAGAAGGTCATTCTGGCAGTGCTGGCCGCCCAGGAGGAGTACCTCGATTCCATTTGGGGTGAGAACATGGATGAGGAGGACAAGGCATGATGGATGAGATGAATGTTCTGAATGCTCCAAAGAAGGTCGTGGATGGGCTGACTGAGGTTTTTGAAGGACTCGCCCAGATGTTTGAAGGCGTGTCTGACCAGCTTGAGCTTCTGGGCGCAGATGCTGCCCCGGAGGATAAGCGTATCTTCCCGATCGTGGATCAGGAAGCTCCTGCCGTGTCTGAGAAGAAAGGTGCAGCAGCACCGCATCCCCGCAAGAAGCCGATCAAGAAGACCCGAAAGGTCGAGGAGGCTTCGGACAAGCTGGAGGAACCTGTCACTGACAGCAACAGCGATGCCACTGCAGACATACAGCCGGATGCCGAGAACAGTGCCGGGGAAGCAGAGGAAGAAGAAAACTTCCCGGCAGATGATGCCGATGCCCTTCCGTGGAGCGAGGATACCGGTCAGAAGAAGGAGACCGGCCAGAAGGACGAGCCGGCCGATAAGACCAGACAGCCGGATAAGTCTCAGCAGGCCAAACAGGAATCAACTGCTGCCGCTGCAACACCGTCTGCGGTGACGATCACCAAGGATGACATCACAGCGGTCATTGTGGCGAAGATCAAAAAGAAGCGCGACAACAACGAGAAGATCGGTCGGCTTCTGAAGACTTATGGTGTTGCCCAGCTGTCTGACCTGCCTGCGGAGAAATACGAAGCGTTTCTGGCTGATGTCTCCCAGATTTAAGGGAGGTCATGATGCCAGAAGTACACGCAATTTTGTCTGCTTCCAGCTCGAAGCGGTGGCTGAACTGTACGCCATCGGCAAGGCTGGAGCAGAACTTTCCAAATGAATCCTCGGTGTATGCCGAGGAGGGTACTGCCGCCCACGCTCTGGGTGAGTATAAGCTCCGCAAGTACCTGCATGAGAGGGTGCAGCGTCCAACCTCTGAGTACGAGAACGAGGAGATGGAAGCGAACACCGATATCTACGCAGAGTTCATCATTTCAACGGTGGAGCGCATCAAGGAAACCTGCCCGCATCCACTGGTCATGGTGGAGGAGCGGCTGGACTACAGCTACCTGGTTCCATCTGGTTTCGGTACCGGCGACTGCGTGATCATCGCAGACGGGACACTGTATGTCATGGATTACAAGAACGGCAAAGGCGTGTTCGTCAGCTGTGACCACAATCCGCAGATGATGCTGTACGCCCTGGGTGCTTATCACGCCTACGGATATCTGTACAACATCAAGCAGGTATCCATGACCATTATCCAGCCGCGACTGGAAAATATCTCAACGTATGAATGCAGTGTGGAGGAACTGCTGGACTGGGCAGAGACCTATGTCAGACCGAGGGCGAAGCTGGCCTTTGAAGGAAAAGGGGAGCAGGTTCCCGGTGACTGGTGCCGGTTCTGCAGGGCGAGGACTTCCTGCAAAGCCTGTGCCGAGGAAGCTCTGGCACTGGTGAAGGAAGAATTTCTGAATCTGGATGAAGGTGTTCTTACCGATGAGGCGGAGGAGACCGATGCCACTGCAGCTTACAATCCGGACACCTCCGCACCGACCTTCAAGTCCCCGGCACTCCTTTCCAAGACGGACATCGAAAAGATGCTGCCAACCCTGAACCGTATCGAGTCCTGGATCGAAGCAATCTTTGCCTATGTCAGTTCCGAAGCCATCAACCACGGAGTTGCGTGGGATGGCTATAAGGTGGTCGAGGGCAGGAGCAAGCGGCAGTTCCTTGACACAAAGTCGGTGGTGGCCGCAGCAGAAAAAGCCGGATACACCGACATTTACAAGACCGAGCTGATCTCCCTGACTGAGTTTGAAAAGCTCATGGGGAAGAAAAAGTTCAAAGAGATTCTGGGAGAGTATGTGGTCAAGCCGCCCGGTAAGCTGGCGCTTGTACCAAATTCTGATCCCAGAGAGGCAGTCGATCTGGAGACTGCCGAGGATGAGTTCACGCCCCTTGACTGAGGCTGGACATAGAAAACCGCATTACACAACAGGATGCCGCAGTCAGAAGAGAGGCGCGGCATCACAAAAGAATTTGGAGGATTTTTATTATGACTAAGAAAATTACCAGTGCAACGAAGCTCGTTATCCCGTGCCGTATCTCTTTTGCCAACATCTTCGAGCCGAAGAGCATCAATGGCAGTGAGGCGAAGTATTCCGTTTCCTGTCTGATCCCGAAGGACGATAAGAAGACCCTGCTGGCGATCCACAAGGCGGTCGAAGCAGCAAAGGAAGATGGCAAGGTACGCAAGTGGGGTGGCAAGCTCCCGCCGAACCTGAAACTTCCGCTGCGTGATGGAGACATCGACCGCCCGGATGATGAGAACTACCAGGAGCATTTTTTCCTGAACGCCACCAGCAAGGATGCACCGCAGGTCGTTGACCGTCACGTCCAGCCTGTGGTTGACCCGATGATGGTCTACTCCGGCTGCTTCTGCAATGTCAGTGTCAATTTCTATCCGTTCAATGCCAACGGCAACCGTGGCGTAGCGGTAGGCTTGGGGAACATTCAATTCGTCAAGGATGGTGATCGTTTGTCCGGACGTGCATCTGCAGACGCTGACTTTGATGCGCTGGAAGATGATGAGGATGTTCTGGGCGGAGACGCCGGTGAGGAACTGCCGGATTACCTGCGTTAAGCACAGACAATTTGTACACAGCTAAGTAAGCAGGCCGGGGGATGTGTCAGAACATCTCCCGGTTTTTACATAAAAAATTGATTCACATGACGGATTGATTCATACGAAGGGGTGAGATTTTTGAAAGAAATATTGGTCGATATTGAGACTTACAGTGAGGTGGACATCGGCAAGTGTGGTCTGTACCGCTATGCTACGGACCCCAGCTTCGAGATCCTGCTGATTGCCTGGGCTACCGATGAGGGAGCCGGCTTTGGTGAAACCAAGTGCGCTGACCTTGCATCAGGAGAAACCATTCCAAGGGAACTGCTGGAGGTATTCCAGTCCGGCAGTGTGCGGCTGATCGCACACAATGCTGCCTTTGAGCGTGTCTGCTTCTCCGTGCATCTGAACCGGAACTATCCCGGACAGTATCTGAAACCGGGAGAGTTCCTCTCACCGGATAACTGGATCTGCACGATGGTCATGGCGGCGTCGCTGACTTTGCCGCTGGCACTGAAAGATGTCGGTGCGGTGCTGAAGACCAGCCAGCAGAAAGACAAAGAAGGTGAGCGGCTCATCAAGCTGTTTTCTGTGCCATGTAAGCCGACCAAGTCAAATGGGATGCGCACCCGGAATCTCCCGGAGCATTACCCGGCAGACTGGGCGAAGTTCAAATATTACTGCATTCAGGATGTCAACACCGAGGTGGACATCTACAAGCGGCTGAAGAAGTTTCCGATGCCGGAACTGGAATGGCAGCATTACCGCACCAATGAGCGCATCAACGACCGTGGCGTGATGATCGATACGGAGCTGGTGCGGGAAGCGATCACCTGTGACCTGATGCTCTCCGACGCCATGAGCAAAAAAGCCTACGAACTGACCGGGCTGGAAAATCCAAACTCTGTATCCCAGCTCAAATCTTGGCTGGAAGAGCGTGGCATCCCAATGGATACCCTCGGCAAAAAGGATGTGGCGCAGATGATCGGTGAGCTGGATAAGAATGGCGTGGATGCAGAGGCACTGGATATGTTAAAGCTCCGGCTTCAGATGGCAAAAAGCTCCGTCAAGAAATACCAGGCGGCGGAACGTTGTGTCTGCTCGGACGGCAGGGCAAGGGGACTGTTCCAGTTCTATGGAGCAAGCCGAACCGGTCGCTATTCCGGTCGGAACATCCAGTTGCAGAATCTGCCGCAGAACCATATTTCCACGCTGGATGAGGCAAGGACACTGGTCAAGATGGGTTGCTTCGACATGGTGGAGAGCATCTACGGCAACACACCGGATGTCCTATCCCAGCTCATCCGTACCATGCTGATTCCAAAAGAGGGCTGCGAGTTCATCGTGGCAGACTTTTCAGCCATTGAAGCCCGTGTGCTTGCGTGGGAGGCAGAGGAGCAGTGGGTGCTGGATGCATTCCAGAACGGCGAAGATCTCTACTGTGCTACCGCTTCCCAGATGTTCCATGTGCCTGTCGTCAAGCACGGTGTCAACGGCGACTTGCGTCAGAAAGGAAAGATTGCAACGCTGGCTTGTGGCTACGGTGGTTCCTCTGGCGCACTTATCAGTATGGGTGCATTGCAGATGGGACTGCACGAGGTAGAACTGCCGGAGATCATTGATTCGTGGCGGGAAGCCAATCCGAAGATCATGCAGTACTGGTGGGCTACCGAAAAGGCAGCGATAGCTGCTTACAAGACCGGGGAGCGGCAGGAGGTCGGAAAGATCGCATTTGAGTTCTATTCCGGTACCCTCTGGATGGTGCTTCCGTCCGGCAGGAGGCTCGCCTATCTGAAGCCGAGACAGCAGCCGAACCGCTTCGGCCGTATGAGCCTGACCTATGAAGGCGTGGGGCAGAACCACAAGTGGAGCAGACAGGAAACCTACTCCGGCCGGCTGGTCGAGAACGCGACACAGGCCATCGCCCGTGACATTCTGGCTGAGGCAATGGACCGCATCTCAGCAGAGGGGTTGAACATTGTGGCCCATGTTCACGATGAAGTCATCATCGAGGCACCAAAGGATCAGTATACAGTGGATGAAGTCTGTAAGCTGATGTCCGTCAATCCGGCATGGTGTAAGGGCTTGCCGTTGGCTGCAGCTGGTTACAAGGGTGACTACTATTTCAAAGACTAAGGGGGGAGCAAGATGCCGCATGTACTGAAAATGAAGGACGGAAAACTCCTGACACCATTTGGTATCCGAGACCTGTTGGATGCAGTCGAGGACTATGCCGGCGAGGAACTCCGCCGGGAGATCGAGGAGTATATCGAAACCAATGTGGAGGATATCGATGATTACGAAAAAGAGTATGACCGCATGGAACGGGATGGTGAACGACTTGCAGACCACCAGCGGTCAGTCCTCTGTAACATTCGGGACGAGGTGGATGCTCTGGACACACTCCTGCAGGATACCAGGTTGAGCCGCAGGCGTATGCAGGGAGCGGTCAAGATCATCCGGCAGATGATCAACCGGGAATTGTAAGCACTTGGAACTTAGAATAACACGGCGTCATTGTTATAAGGACACAGACGCATAAACAGGCGTATAAATATGCGCCGCAGAAATGAAAGGGAAAACACTATGAAAACAGGAAGAAATTTGCAGGAAGTCCTGGTCGAGTTGAACCGTCAGAATCAGGCAAAGCAGGACTTCATCAGTCCGGCGCAGGGAATGCGTCTCCGGGAAGATGGACACACCTTTGAGATCAACCATCTTACCACCAGCCAGCAGGAGGTGTTCGGTACGACCTCGCTGTTCCATCGTCAGGTGGCTTCGGCACTGGGTATCCCGGCCAAATACTATGATCTCATGCAGGCACAGAAACCGGAGCTTCTGGCTGAGAACGTGAACAGCTGGTTTGCGGACAAGCCCAGTTCTTACATGGTCCGTTCAATGGATTACGGTGCCGGACAGGTGGCCCGTGCGCTGCTGTCGGAACGGTACCACCGAATTGACAACATGGAAATCGCCACATCTGTCCTGCCTCTGTTCGCCGGAAACGATCAGTACGAGGTGACGGAAAACCGTCTGTACCTCAAGGTGGTCAATCACCGTCTGGAGATGGAAGTCCGCAAGGGCGATATCGTACAGGCCGGTGTGATGATCTCCAACTCCGAGGTTGGTCTGGGGGCTGTATCCATTCAGCCGCTGGTATACCGTCTGGTCTGCACCAACGGTATGATAGTGAACGACATGGGCGAACGCCGCCACCATGTCGGCCGGCAGGCAAAGGCAGTGGAGGACAGCTTTGCACTGTATTCGGATGAAACGATGGAAGCGGAAGACAAGGCATTTCTGCTGAAGCTCCGCGATACCACGATGGCCGCTATTGACGAGAGCAGATTCTCGCAGGTGGTCGGCCGCCTGCAGGAATCTATGGCAGTACCGATCACCGGCAAGGTGCAGGACGTGGTGCAGCTGACCGCGCAGAGCTATGGCATCAATGCCGAGGAGCAGGAAGGCATCCTCAAGTACCTCATCGAAGGCGGCGACCTTTCTCTGTACGGCCTTTCCAATGCGGTGACCCGCGCATCGCAGGACGTGGTTTCCTATGACCGTGCCACCACACTGGAAGGCATCGGCTGGCAGGTCGCCACGATGGAGCCGCAGCAGTGGAAGCAGATCAATCAGTGAGGGGGCGGCTATGGAAGAGGTCATTCACTGGATCACAGAACACAAAGAGGAAAGCGCTCCAAACAGGAAAGTCAGCCACAGCCACCCGGACCCGACAGCCAATGAAGCCATCGGCAATGTGGTTCGGGAAGAGCGCAGGAAGAAGCACCGCCCAAGGAAACGCCCGAAAAAGGAATACCAGGAAAAGAAACGCCCACGCATCGGTGTATGGCGGGCAGAGGAGGCGAAGTCGGATGAGGGAGAATGAAGTCGAAAAGCGGTTTGTGGAAGCAGTAAGGGCCGTCGGAGGACAGGCCCTTAAATTTACCAGTCAGACCATGAACGGCGTGCCGGATCGGTTGGTTCTACTGATCGGTGGCAAGTGTGCGTTTGTGGAGCTGAAAGCTCCGGGCAAGCAGATGCGAATCCTTCAGCGGAAGCGCAGACAGCAGCTGGAGGCACTGGGCTTTCCGGTGTTCTGCGTTGACCGTTTGGAGCAGATTCAGCCTGCGGTGGACGCACTCCTGCACTGGACGCCGGGTGAACCTCTCCCACAGGGAATCGGAGCAAAGATCCCGGAGATGCCGGAAGTTACGCTGCCGCAGGGAGATACACAAAGCGATGAGCCGGAAACACAGGTACAGGATGCCGGGGAGGAGGTGATGCCGCTATGAAGTTCATTCCACACGATTATCAGAGTTACTGCACCGAGTATATTAAAACGCACCCGATTGCAGCACTTTTCTTGGATATGGGCTTGGGTTAAGGAAAGACCGTTATTACACTTTCTTCCATCAAAGACCTTATGCTTGAGACTTTTGAGGTCAACAAGGTCCTCATCATCGCACCGCTGCGAGTTGCCCGTGACACATGGCCGGCAGAAATCGAGAAATGGGACCATCTGAAAGGTCTGGACATTTCCGTTATTGTTGGAGATGTTAAGACCCGGATTGCGGCAGTCCACCACCCGGCGATGATCTACATTGTCAATCGGGAGAACATCAAGTGGTTGGTGGAGTATTACGAGAAAAATGGCATGCGCTGGGATTTTGGCATGGTTGTGATCGATGAGCTGTCATCGTTCAAAAACTATCAGTCCCAGCGTTTTAAGTTCCTGCGAAAAGTCCGCCCGTTTGTGAAGCGGTGGGTTGGTCTGACCGGCACACCTTCTTCCAACGGCCTTATGGATTTGTGGGCAGAGATTGGGATTCTGGATGGCGGGGAGCGCCTTGGAAAGTTTATCGGCCGCTACCGGGAAGCCTACTTTAAGGCTGGGTCGATGAACCCGGCAACAGGAATCGTGTTCCAGTATGTACCCAGACAGGGAGCAGAGGAGATGATCTACCAGCGGATCTCTGACATCACGATTTCTATGAAGGCTCTGGATTATCTCAATATGCCGGATTGTGTACCTACAAGGTATGAAGTTGAGATGAACACGCAGGAAAGGGAACTCTACGATATGCTCCGGCAGGATCTTTTGATTCCGCTGAAAGACGGTGACATAGACGCTGCCAATGCCGCATCACTGACAGGGAAGCTGTTGCAGATGAGCAATGGCGCGGTATATGACGAGAATGGCAAGGCGAGAGTCATTCACGACCACAAGCTGGAAGCTCTCGAAGACCTGATCGAAGCCGCCAACGGACAGCCGGTGCTGGTAGCTTATTGGTTTAAGCATGACAGGGAGCGTATCATCAGCCATCTGTCGAAGCTGAAGATCAAAGTCCGGGATATCAAGAGCAGTACAGACATCAAGGATTGGAATGCTGGAAACATCCCGGTCGCCCTGATCCATCCTGCATCGGCCGGACATGGCCTGAACATCCAGCAGGGCGGACACATCCTGATCTGGTTTGGGCTGACCTGGTCTTTGGAGTTGTATCAGCAGACCAATGCCCGGCTTTGGCGGCAGGGACAGACCCATGTGGTGACCATTCACCACATCATCACGAAAAACACAGTAGACGAGGATGTCATGGCTGCGCTGGAGCAGAAGGACATGACACAGGAAAAGCTGATATCTGCCGTCAGAGCACGGCTGGAGGAGTAGGAGAAGATTATGGAAAAGAATACGAGCAATTACAAATTTCTGAATGCAAAGGACCGCGCCGCAGAGAGAAAGCGCAGCTCCAGTGTTATGGACACGGACCGATATCACTACAAGACTGCACCGCATGTGCAGACCGGCAAGCGGAAGCGCGACAGTGACGGATTTTTCACACCGTATGCGATGTTCCGTCCGTACAGTGGCACCGGCCTGCTCTGTGCGATCTTCGGGGAAACACCCGCCCGTAAGACCTCTGACCTGCGAGTTACACAGGATATGCTGGCAAAGGAAGCCTATGAGCATGAAATCGAACTGCTCATGTGTCAGGCAAAAGCCTACGAGCTTCAGTTTCACAAGCGTTTCTGTGCGGAAGACCGTGCGGAGGAATGCTATGCGAAAGCAGTGGCGGCAGGCAAACACCCGGATGCACCGAAGCTGACGGCGGAGGATACCAGACAGACGATTCTGGATGCGGTTACTTGGCGTTTCGATTGGATTCAGCAGAACAAGAGAAAGTGCTATCGCTTTGCTGAGATCCTGATCGATGCAAAGGAGCACCATCTGGTGACAGACAGGGAAGAAAAAGAAAACTTTGTTGACCTGTTTGTGCGGAATGCAGCTCTGATGCCGGAGCCGAACCGCAAGCTGATCGACTGCATGTACGAGGCAGCATGGTATTCCATCTATATGTTCAAGTATGGATTGGATGGACAGAAGGTGCCGGCACCGTGGTACGACACAAAAGAGAATGATTCAGGAAAGGGCAGGGTGAACGACTGATGGGAATGGCAGCGGACAATCTGGAATGCTACGAGAATCTGGCGAATGCAATCATCCTGCAGGCTGTCAAGGATTATAAAACTGTACTGTTCCGTCTGGAGGACCATCCGAACAACCGGGATGCGCAGTTTGAGAAAAAGAGGCTGGAAGGTTTTTTTCACTCCAACTGGTACAACACGCTGACGGATCTGGATGCCTGCACACTAATTTCAGGTGTGCAGGCAAGAGTAAAGGTTGAAGCCATGGAGCGTAGAAGGAGGAGGGCAGAAAACCTGCGCCGGAAAGCGGAGCGAGAGATGAAAAAGCTCGTGAAGCTGCTCACGGAAGCCGGTGCTGCTCTGACTCCAGAGAACATCCGGGCATTAGGTGATATTGCGTGATAAAAATAAACAGACCAGAACAGGAGGTGCAGTATGTCAGACGAGATGGATTATATGGAACAGGCAAAGGAACTGGCTGATTCCTATAGGCTGCTGGTACACAGGCGGGATATGCTCCGGCAGCAGTACGAGGATTCCCGGTCCTGGTTTTACACTAAGGACGAGATCATCTACAAGTTGTCGCAGGGCGCACATGAGGAATCCGAGCGTGTCCAGACCAGCGGTACATCAAATCCGGTGGAGCGCACCGTGCTGAACTGTGACAAGGTGCTGGCATCCATGAACCGGGAAGTGCAGACCCAGCGCACCGAGCAGTTTCTGGAACCCTATTACAAGGTCTGTGAAGATATCGAGCTGTTCGAGGTTGGACTGCGCAGTCTTCGGGGGTGTACGCGGATCGTGGCAGAGCAGCTCTTTGTGGACGGCAGAAAGCAGTCGGAGATCACTGGTATGGATGGGAGAACTTTAAGCCGCCGGGTGGTGGAGCGAGAGAAAGAAACTGCATTGCAGGGGATTGCGGATGTGATCCGCTTGCATGACAGACACAGGAGGGGAGAATGTGGGAAGACCGATTAAGTGGAGTTTTCAGCCGGATAAACGGCATGAAGCCATAGCAAAAGATGCCTGTGGCGGTTATGAAAAACTCAAGGCAGACATTGCAGAAAAGGAGAAAATGCTGGCCGAGATCAAACAGGAACAGGCAGCGGCCATCTCCGATTTGGAGCGCGGCATCAAGAAAGAGATGTATACGGAGTGCAAAAGGGAATACGACAAGCAGAGCACACAGCTTCGTATTATGGAACTGGCTCTGAGCCGGGTGTCTGATTCTGATGCGAGGGTAGCAGTCAGACAGTTCTATTTTGAGCGTATTCCATTGAAGTCGATGAAAGATTCCAACGGCTGTTCTTTTGGAAAAAGCAGGGCAGATTATTACAAGGGAAAAGGCTTCAAAGAATTTGTAGTAAATCTGGAAAAAGAGGGCTTTTTCAGGAAAAACAGCAGTTAATTAGGAAAATTGATTCTTATGCGTACATCGGCTTTTTGCTATACTTTATACTAGGAAAATAAGATAAAACCGGGAGTGGATAAGAGTGCTGGGAGCGAAAGCTGCCCAGAATTTTTATCCGCTTTTTACATGTTGTGCCGTCACGGATTCGGATTCCGGACGGCTGTTTTTGTATCAGGAGAGAAGAGGTGAAACCCAGAATGGGGAGAAAGAAAAGCAACGCACGGATTCTGCCGCGCGGCAGGAAGATCCATGTGAACAAGTACATCAACAAGCGTGGCTGCACCAAGCATAAAAGCGCCGCCACGCATAACCACAGCACCGAAAAGCAGCAGGAAAGCAGCCACACAACTTATGACAGCTTCCCCGCTTACAACTGGCCGACGACCAGAATCCCGAAGCAGTATGAGATCTGGTTTGCAGAACTTGGTAACCATTATGGCACCTGTGTGCAGAGTGGGAACCGTCCGGTGCTGATCCTGACAAACGATATTGCGAACCGTTATTCGCAGACCTTCACAGTTATTCCGCTTACGAGCAAGATGAAAAAGCTCGACCTGCCAACACATATCGTGCTGACAGAAGCACATTGTGAGATGCTCAGAGCGGAACGACTGGAGGATTCCATTTTGCTGGTCGAGCAGATCACAACGATCGACCAGTCGGCACTGTTTGGACGCCTTTGCAGGGTGATCTCTGCTGAGAAAAAGCAGGAGATTGAACAGGCCGTGGCAAGACAGTTTGATATGCACAGTACTAAGAAAAACAAACAAAATACAGACGAAAATGCTGTGCGCGGCAGCAATGCCAATTACGGCAGCAACACTGTATACAGCAGGAAGGAGGTCTAACCGCTATGGTGGATATCAAAAATATCCCGGCGGAGCTGAAGACCTCCTGCCGGTTTTGTGTCTGGAAATTTGAAAAGCGAAACGGTCAGAAGACCAAGATGCCGTATAACCCGGCGAATGGTGATAGAGCCAGGATCAATGATCTCCGCACCTTTGCAGATTTCAAGACTACGCTTGTCACTTATGCAATGGGCGGCTATGACGGCATCGGCATTGCTGTGGGCAGTGGTATCGGAGCTTTTGACATCGACCACTGTATCCGTGAGGACGGGACGCTGAATGACACAGCAGACACTGTACTTTCAATCTTTTCTACAGCGTATGTAGAGAAGTCACCGTCCGGCAAAGGTCTGCGTGGATTCTTCCATGTGCCAGAAGACTACGTCTACGACAAGACGGTCTACTACATCAACAACCGCAGCAAAGGTCTGGAAGTGTATATGCCCGGTGCGACAAACCGCTTCGTCACCGTAACGGGAGATGTTTACCGCACAGGTGAAATTCCCAACGATGAAACGGCGATGACCACACTGCTCGATACGCTCATGAAGCGGAACAAACAGGTACAGCAGACTCATTTTCAGCACCATTCGTATCTGGATGATGAGGCTGTCATCACACACGCTAACGAGGCCAGTAACTCTGAAAAGTTCAAAAAGCTCTTTGCCGGTGAGTGGGAAGACCTCTACGGCAGCCAGTCGGATGCAGATATGGCACTCTTGTCTATCCTGGCATTCTGGTGCGGCTGTGATGAGGAGCAGATGGACCGTATCTTCCGCACATCTGGTCTGATGCGCCCGAAGTGGGATCGCAAACAGGCTGGTTCAACCTACGGTGCCATCTCTATCCGCAACACAGTCAATACCTGCGCTTCCGTTTACATTCCTGTCAACGCGCAGGACATTGTGGATGAGGAGTTTGCAAATCTTGACTCTGATGATAAAGAGGCGGAGCGGCCACCGGACATCAGCAAGCTCACGCTGTCGCTGGAAGAAATGGCTCCGCACACGAATCCGCGCTACGGCAGGGATGAGATCGGTTTGGGCAACATGTTCGCCGATTTTTTCAAGCCTATCGCACGGTACAACAGTGAACGCGGCATCTGGTTTGTCTATGATGGAGTTGTCTGGCAACCGGACATGGAGAACCTTAAGGTGGCAGAGCTTGCGAAATATCTGGCAGATAAGCTGTATCTGTTTGCATTGAAGATTACAGAAGAAGATGTTAGAAAGCGGTTCATCGACCGCGTCCGGAAGCTCCAGCTCCGCAAGCACCGTGACACGATGCTGAAAGACGCGAAGTCCGTATTCCCATTGTCCATGAAGCAGTACGATCAGGATATCTATCTTTTCAACTGTAAAAATGGAACACTGGATCTGCGGACGATGGAATTCCGGGAACACCGCCCGGAGGATTTTCTCACAAAAGTGTCCCCTGTGATATATGACCCGGATGCCGACTGCCCTCGCTGGCGGACGTTCATCACGGAGATCATGCAGGGGGATAAGGCCAGAGCAGACTATCTTCAGAAGGCTATCGGATACTCGTTGACTGGTGACACACGCATGGAGTGCTTGTTTATTCTGTACGGTCCGACATCCAGAAACGGTAAGGGTACCACAATGGAGAGTATTCTGCGTATTATGGGCGAGTACGGTAAAAATGCAGATCCGACCATGCTGCAGGCGAAGTTTAACAGCCAGAGCGGAGGACCGTCTGAGGAAATCGCCCGGCTTGCCGGCTCTCGTTTTGTAAACATCTCCGAGCCGGAGAAAAAGATCACTCTGGATGCAGCTCTTACCAAACGACTGACCGGTAACGATACGATCACAGCCCGGTATCTGCATGAGAACAGTTTTGAGTTCCGACCGAACTTCAAAATTTTCATCAACACGAACCATCGTCCGAATATCACAGACCTCACGCTGTTTGAGTCTGGCCGAATCAAAATCATTCCGTTTGACCGGCATTTTGAAGAAAATGAACAGGATAAGGATCTAAAGTCCACTTTTGCTAAACCGGAAAATATGTCCGGCATTCTGAACTGGATGCTCGAAGGCTATAAGCTGTTCCGCAGTCAGGGACTTGCCATGCCGGATTCTGTCGTTCAGGCAACAACGGACTATCAGATATTCTCAGATAAGATGGGTCAGTTTTTTGATGAATGCATTGAAGAAAAGGAAGGGTGTGAGCTTCGGCGCGGTGCAGTTTACACACGCTACAAAGAGTGGTGTGGAGAAAACGGATACCGGGCAGAGGCAGCCAAGAATCTCAACCAGGAGATCGAAAAGCGGTACAAGACTGCAAGAAAGCGTCCGAATGACGGTGCCTCCAGCAGTACGACCCCTATGGTCCTAGATGTGGCGTTTACGACAAGTGAAGAGTCGAAGGAGGACTTTGCTCCATTGACATCATGAGCTTGAGATTCAAGGTACGGACGGATTTGTTGCGGCTGTTGCTGGAAGAACACAGTGAAATTCACGATTTTTGATTTTCATAAGTTCCTGCCAAAATTCCAGCAACACACGGCTTCGGAGTCACGTTACCAGCAACAGCAGCAACGCCCCAGCAACAGAAAAACGTAGGAAAATCAAGGGCTTTCGGTGCTGTTGCGAGTGTTGCGAGTGAAAACCCTATTTTATTTATATTATTTTCTTTTATATACTATTTACTTTTTACTAGCAACAATAGCAACAAAAGAAAAAATATAGATCTTAACACCCCTGAAAAGTGCGTAAAATCAATATTTTTGGGGACTGGACACCTCGCTTTGTGAGGAAAGCGCCAGCAACACACCAGCAACAGATTCAGAGGACACATTGGAACTACACAATGGAACATCGCAGGCCGCTTTTGTGGGAGCCTATTTGTGGGCAAGGGCAAAGGCGGCCTGCTTTGTGATACATGAAAGAGAGGACAGAACATGAGTAAGATTATCACCTGTGAACAGGTCAGCAATGGCCATCCTGATAAGATCTGTGACCAGATCGCAGATGCTATTGTGACCGACATTCTTCAGCATGACGGGCACGCCCGTGTGGCGATCGAGTGTCTGCTGAAAAAGAGCCAGCTCTTTATTGCCGGCGAGGTCACCACCGACTACCGGCCAAACTACAACCAGATCGTCCATGATGTGTTCAATCGCATCGGCGCCGAAAAGCTGGGGTGGAACCTGACCGAGCTTCTTCGCATCGGCATTCTGGTGGACAAGCAGTCCCCGGACATTGCACTGGGTGTGGACAAGGGCGGTGCCGGTGACCAGGGCATCATGTATGGCTACGCCACCAACGAGACAGCAGAGCAGATGCCAATCCCGTACATGGTTGCCACCAAGTTCCTGCAGCTGCTGAAGAACCATCCGTCCAAGATGTTCCGAGCAGATGCCAAGGCGCAGGTCAGCTACGATTACGACACCGGCCGAATCACCACCTTCCTCTGCTCCGTGCAGCACAGCCCGGATGTGGAGGTCAGCGACTTCCGGCATATCATCGAATCCATGATGGTGCTGGCCGCCTGCGAGTACGGTCTGGATGGTGACTTCACGAAGCTGGTTAATCCGACCGGTCGTTTCGTGCTGGGCGGCAGCTATGCCGACTGTGGTGTGACTGGCCGGAAGCTGGCGTGCGATACCTACGGTGGCATCGGTCGCATGGGCGGTGGTGCGCTGAGTGGGAAAGACCCCACCAAGGTAGATCGCTCCGCAGCTTACATGGCACGGAAGATTGCAAAGGACATCGTGCAGGCGGGCTACGCTGACAAGTGTGAAGTCCAGCTGGCCTACGCCATTGGTGTGGTACAGCCGGTGGGTGTGTCGGTGGAGTGCTTCGGTACGGATCACCAGTCCCTTGACTTCATCGAAGCCTACGTCCATGACAGCTACGACCTGACCCCGCAGGGTATCATCAAGCGGCTGGGACTGCTGGATGTAGATTACAACAAGGTCAGTGCTTACGGTCACTTCGGCAAGGCTGGTCTTCCGTGGGAGGACTGACCCATGCCGTACAGACCAAAGACACCGTGCCATCATCCCGGCTGCCCGGAGCTGGTGGAAGCCGGCCGGCTCTACTGTGAGAAGCACCTGCTTCTCCACCCGGAAGTAACCCGCCCGGCGGCGAAGCGTGGATACAACAGGCGGTGGCAGAAAGCCCGAAAGTCATATCTCGAAGCGCATCCGCTCTGTGTGCAATGCGCCAAGCAGGGTAAGTACGTCCGGGCAACGGTGGTGGATCACATCATTCCGCACCGTGGTGACCAGAAACTTTTCTGGGACCAGAACAACTGGCAGGCTCTCTGCAAGAACTGCCACGATAAGAAGACGCTGACCGAGGACATCAACCCGACCTACACCTACTGACACCCCCCACCGGGGCCGGGGTCACTTCTCTACAGTGAAGTCACACGGAGACCGGTGGCCCCTTTTGCGTGAAAAACCGCAAAATTCATAGGCCGGGGGTCAGAGGAATAACGACGCAAAATGAAACAGGAAAATGTACAGGCATCGGAGCTTCGGTTCCGGTGCCATTCTTTTTCCCCGAAATGAACCAAAGTGTGTGAAACCTCTCGTAAACAGGGAGCTTTCGCACATTTTAGCTTGTTCCGGGAGGAGCAGGGGCGAGCGGGAATCGGCCGTCGCAACAACGATCCAACCTGGCGGGGCAGTGCCGATTTCAACTTCGCTGCTTTTCGTATGTATTTTGAAATTTTTCTAAGAAACCGCTGAAGAAACGGCGAAAAATGAGAGTGAGGTGAGGGCAGATGGAAGATTACACGGCTGAGATGATCAGGGACATGGCTTTTTCCTTCTGCCCTCAGTGCGGTACGGCAATCGTACCAAACCATAAAGGCAGACCACGGAAGTTCTGCTCACCGGAATGCCGGTCACGGTGGAACAACACCCATCCAAAGCCGGAGAACTGGAAGACCGTGCGGTCGAAGATCTGCCCGGTGTGCGGCAGGGAGTTTTCCTACCGGCACCAGTATGGTCTGGAACGGAAATATTGCAGCCGTGCCTGTGCAAACAAAGGACGCTGGAAGGAGGGCGATGCAAATGGAAGAACCGCTGAACATAGAACGTGATGTGGTAAAGAACGGTGTCCGGCTGGACTGTGTGTTTGAGGGCTATGAGTACCGCCCGGAGAGAGAAGAAGTCCGAAGCCAGCGGCTTGCAGGGTTTGAATGTGTGGAGATCGCAGAAAACACAGGGCTTTCTTTGGAACAGGTCACAGATTACTGCCGGGAACTGGGTCTGCCGGAAACGGGGAGCTGCCAGTTACAGCCATCGGATGGGTCGGGGGAACGGCGCTGTCCGGTTTGCGGACGCATTCTCGTACAGAGAGGGAACAGTGGTCGGAGACGGTTCTGTTCTCCTGATTGCCGGGAGGAATATTACAGGCAGCATAAGCCTTTTCGGATCGCGGTCTGTAAAAACTGTGGAAGGGAGTTCCATGCCGTAGATGAAGGAAAACGGCAGCGGAAGTTCTGCAGTCTGAATTGTTACTGGGATTATCGATACGGGATGAAGGGAGTGGATGAGGGTGAGTAAGATTATCGGTGTGTTTCCGATGTTCAACACCGGGGGTATCTGTGTACATGCGATTGACGATGCGGAAGATAAGGTCCTGGCATCCGTGAACGGGGAAAACCCGGAATGGTGCGAGATGGCTGAACAGCCGCAGGAAGATGGAGATGAGATGGAGTCGGGCTTTTTGTTCGGCTCCTTTTTCGTGCCGTTCTCCGGGGTCATGCGCATGTGAATCTGAATTAGGAGGGCTTACATGAAAGCGACTGCTGAACTGAAGATGCTGCCGGTGTCCGTACTCAAGCCGGCCGCATACAATCCCCGGAAAAAGCTGAAGCCGGGGGATAAAGAGTACGAGAAGATCAAGAACTCCATCACGGAGTTCGGGTTCGCAGATCCTTTGGTGGTCAATGCCGATATGACAATCATCGGCGGCCACCAGAGATTGACCGTAGCGATGGAGCTGGGCTATACCGAAGTGCCTTGTGCGGTGGTGGACATCGACAAAACCAGGGAAAAAGCCCTGAACATCGCACTCAACAAGATCACAGGTGCATGGGATGATTCTCTGCTGGCTGATCTTTTGAAGGACATCGAGGATTCCAACTTCGACCTTGGTAAGACCGGCTTTGAGCCGCCGGAGATCGAGACGCTGTTCAACAAAGTCCACAGCAAAGAAGTCAAGGAAGATGACTTCGATGTGGAATCGGAGCTGAAACAGCCGTGCTTCTCCAAAGAGGGTGACCTCTGGCATCTGGGAAAGCACATCGTTCTGTGCGGCGATTCCATCAAAGCAGAATGCTACGACACCCTGATGGACGGAACCAAGGCAAATCTGGTCCTTTCCGATCCCCCTTATAACGTGGATGTGGAAGAGACGGCCGGTAAGATCATGAATGACAACATGGGTGATTCGGAATTCTACCAGTTCCTTCTGGCAGCGTTCCAGCAGATGCACGGTCATCTGGCAGACGACGGTTCCATCTACATCTTCCATGCAGATACGGAAGGGCTGAACTTTAGAAAAGCATTCAAGGATGCCGGGTTCTACCTGTCCGGATGCTGTATCTGGAAGAAGAATGCGCTGGTGCTGGGCCGCAGTCCTTACCAGTGGCAGCACGAACCGTGTCTTTACGGCTGGAAGCAGAAGGGGAAGCACCAGTGGTATTCCGACCGGAAGCAGACGACCATCTGGGAGTATGACCGGCCGAAGTCCAACAAGGACCATCCGACCATGAAGCCCATCGGTCTGATGAGCTATCCGATCCGCAATTCCACTATGACCAACGGCATCGTGCTGGATCCGTTTCTCGGCAGTGGCTCGACACTGATCGCCTGCGAAGAGACCGACCGTGTGTGCCGGGGTATCGAGCTGGACCCGAAGTTCGTGGATGTGATTGTGAAGCGGTACATCGAACACAGCGATGGTCACTATGATGATGTGTTTGTGATCCGTGACGGCCAGAAACTGAAGTTCGAGGAAGTGGCGACCTTCGAGCCGGAAAGCGAGGATGCCGATGCCTGATGTGAAATGTGTCCTCATCCACGACAACTTCCAGAACTTCAAGCCTTATAACATCCCCAAGGCACAGTTGGTGATCGCAGATATTCCGTACAACATCGGTACAGATTTCTACGCCAGCCGGCCGGACTGGTATGTGGATGGCGATAACAAAAACGGGGAGAGCAGCAAGGCGAGGAAGGCGGCGTTCAATACCGACTTCACCTTCAACATTGCAGAGTATTTCCACTTCTGCAACCGCCTGCTGAAGAAAGAACCCGGCACGGGCGAGAAGGATGCGCCGTGCATGATCGTGTTCTGTGCGTTCCAGCAGATCCCGAAGGTGATCACCGAAGCAGAGAAATACGGCTTCAAGAATTATATCCCTCTGGTGTTCTGCAAGAACTACAGTCCGCAGGTGCTCAAAGCCAACATGAAGATCGTAGGTGCAACGGAGTATGCGCTGGTGCTGTACCGGGGGAAACTCCCGAAGTTCCGTAATCTCGGTGAGGACGGAAAGCCCCATATGATCTTCAACTGGTTTGACTGGAAGCGGGATGGCAGGGAATATCCGAAAATCCATCCTTCCCAGAAACCGATCTCCGTGCTGAAACGACTGATCGAGACCTTTACAGATGAGGGCGATGTGGTCATTGACCCCTGCGCCGGCAGCGGCTCCACGCTGAGAGCAGCAAGAGAACTGGGGCGCAACAGCTACGGATTTGAAGTATCCAGAGATTTTTACCGGAAAGCAAATGAGCAGATGCTCGGAGAGGAGGTCGCCGGATGAGCACAGAACAGAATAAGACTTTGACCCTCGGCAGCCTCTTTGATGGCTCCGGGGGTTTTCCGTTAGGCGGGCTTTTGACCGGGCAGATCACTCCGGTGTGGAGCAGTGAGATCGAGCCGTTTGCCATCCGGGTCACGTCGAAGCGTCTGCCGCAGGTGAAGCACTACGGGGATGTGTCTGCCATCAGCGGAGCAGACCTGCCGCCCGTGGACATCATCACCTTTGGCAGTCCCTGTCAGGATATGTCCATCGCCGGTAAGAGAGATGGTCTGGATGGATCACGGTCCAGTCTGTTTTACGAAGCAATCCGAATCGTGAAAGAAATGAGGTGTAAGACCAATGGAGAAAAACCAAGATTTATCGTGTGGGAGAATGTGCCAGGGGCCTTCTCCTCAAACAAAGGGCAGGATTTCAAAGCAGTCCTCGAAGCAGTCATCGGTGTTAAAGAACCGTCCGCCTCGGTGCCTGCACCTGAGAAGAAAGGATGGCCCGACGCTGACTACTATGTGGGAGACGGATGGAGCGTCGCGTATCGAGTTCTTGATGCACAATGGTGGGGCGTTCCCCAAAGAAGAAAACGTATCTACCTTGTCGCAGATTTTGCAGACCAGAGTGCCCCAAAGGTACTATTTGAGTCCGAAGGCGTGTCTCGGTATTCTGCGGAGGGCTTCCGTGCGTGGCAAAGAGCTGCCGCCGGTGCTGAAAGCGGCACTGGAGAGGCAGGCTTCAGCGGAGCAGGAGGACGGATCTGTCTGAACGACCAGGGCGGTAAGCAGATGGATGTTTCCCAGGATGTGACCGGAACTCTCCGGGCAGAGGAGCATGGACATCAGCCGTGTGTTCTGGAAGCTGCCGGTTTCTGTACCGAGCATTCGGCGGATGCCAGAAGCATCGGATACGAGGAGGAACGCTCACCGACCCTTCGGGCTGGTGTTGTGCCTGCCGCCATCGCACTGGAAAATCATCCTGCTGACAGCCGGGTGAAGATTTCCGAGGATGGTAAGGTGCAGACACTGACAAGTCGGTGCGGTACAGGTGGCGGTAATGTCCCGATGGTCATGGACGCTGTTGAAAATTCAGTGGAAAGCCCGGTGAAAGAAGTTGAAAACTCCCCGGCAGTCACGCTGAAGATCCGTTCCGGTTGCGAGGGTGGCGGCAAGGGAGCCATCTGGCAGGAAGAAAAATCTGCCACTCTCGGCTGTAACAACGACCAGACACTGTTCGTTCCGAAATGCTATGGTGTCTGCTCCAAAGCCAGTCATTCCATGATGTCCGACAATCCGCATAGCGGTTTTTATGAAGCGGAGACCTCCCGGACACTGGATCGCAGTGGTGGCGACCCGACCTGCAATCAGGGCGGCATCTGTGTGGTAGAGCCGGTCGCCTTTACCCAGAACCAGAGGGATGAAGTCCGGGATCTGGGAGAGAAGTCAGCGGCACTGGCAGCAGAGCCGGGGATGAAGCAGCAGACCTTCGTCCTGCAGGGCAACATGATCGGCCGCAAGGATGAGAACGGTCCGCAGGGGGATGGCGTCAATGAGGATGTCTGCTTTACACTGGATGCCACTGACCGCCATGCAGTCTGCGCACCGGAGGATGTGTATGCCATGGCCACCGGCTCCTATATGCAGGTGGCAAAAGAAGTCGCACCGACCCTGATGGCACGGGACTACAAAGACCCAACCACTATCGCACCGGTGCCGCATCTGAACGAGGGTGTCATGGGAACCGTGGCAACCGGGGCACATCCCAGCGGCTTCAACGGGCAGGATGCCTTCAATGACCGTCTGGTCATCGACAATCCGGAAGCACAGCCCGCACCTGTGACCTATACCGTCCGCCGTTTGACACCGACCGAGTGTGCCAGACTGCAGGGATTCCCTGACTGGTGGTGCAGAGATCTCGGAACGGAAAACCCAACCGAGGAAGATCTGGCGTTCTGGGCGGATGTGTTTGAAACACACCGTAAGATCGTGACCCATGCCAAGAAGCCGAAGACGGAGAAGCAGATCCGGAAATGGCTGGCTGACCCGTATACGGATTCGGCAGAGTACCGTATCTGGGGCAACGGCATTTGCTTAGCCAACGCATTCTTTGTTCTGGCCGGCATCGCGTGGTGTGCAGGTCTGGAAGAATAAACTGGCCCGCTATATTACTAGGTAGAAAGCGACCTGTTGATATGGTGGGCTTACATATTGGTCCTATTTACACAACAGATTTTGCGGTCCCTTGTGTAAATGGTCGAACATGAAGAATATCGGGAAATGGCCTTGCTATTCATCCGTTTTAGAGTGATATATGTGCTACCGAAAAGAACATCGGGATGCACAAAAACAAATGAACGAAAAGGAGCGATGAATTATGTTGAAATTTAAACTGAACGTAGCCGAGAGAAAGACCCTCGCAAAACGCATGGAGGAGCTGACCGGCATCCACCCTTACTATACCAAAGCACCTCTGTATTCTTACGACATCGGGAGCTACACCATCGACCGGAATGGCAACCTTCTGGTCGAGCCGGAGAATGCAGATGCCGAGCTGCTGACGACCCTGCTGAATGAGGGACTGATCCGCGGCGGCGAGAGTATTGAGAGTACGGATGACCAGCCGGAGGACACAGAGCTGACAGCGGATATGGATGAGGAGCCTGTGACCGAAGCGGAAACTGAGCAGATGCCCGAAGCAGAGCTGGAGGTTCTGGACGAGCAGGAATCCGAAGATGCAGATACCGCAGAAGATGAACCTGCGGAAGCAGGAGCCGAGGATGCATTGGAGCCGGACAATACGGCTGAGGATGATACCATAGAGGATGAGCCGGATGCAGAATTGCAGGAGACAGAAGATCAGCCGGAAGAGGTGCCGCTGGACTTGGAACTTGCATTCCCGGTCAGCCAGCACAACGGTGTGACTCTCCGCAACCTGGTCAACCTTCTTTACAGCCGCGGCAAGCTCATCGGCAAGGCGACTGGAGGACACTTCCATGTGGAAGAGGGGCTGGTCGAGAAGCTGAAGGACGATAGCTGCACCTTTGCCATCATGAACTTCATCAATGCGGTCAGCGACTATGAGACTGAACATGGTGCTGCACTGGAAGGCCTGAAAATCACCACCGAGAAGGTCACCTTTACCGGCTTCCCGACTGCACCGGACCACGAACATCTGACGGCTTTTGCACAGCTGGCGGTTCTGATGAACCAGCAGGCTATCAGCCAGAAGCGCATCCAGGCAAAGGATGTCAACGATGAGAATGAGAAATACGCACTCCGCACATGGCTCCTGCGGCTGGGGATGAACGGTCCGGATTTCAAAGAGACACGCAAGATCCTCATGGAGAACCTTTCCGGCCATGCGGCTTTCCGCACGGATGAGGAAGCACAGAAGTTCCTTGCAAGGGAAAAGGCAAAACGGGATGCCCTGAAAGCCGCGAAACTGGCGGCACAGAACGGCGATCCTGCCACAGGGGAAACGGTCGCACCGGATACGACCCGGCCGACACAGCCCGACTGTGGGGCAGACACGGCGCAGATGCTGGAGGCGGGAGCGTAAGCTCCCAATCCCCCAATGGGGGCCGGAAAATATGCGAGACCCTCTTCCATTGTACCGATATTAGCTCTGAAAATGTACATTATCAAGCGGAAAAACTGCAGAAATGTACACGATCATTCTGCCTTATATTTGTCGAATATATGTTCTTTTATATCCTTGCTATTATCCGCACCTGACGGTAATATGCACATACCGAAAGGGAAAACAAGGAAAAAACAAAGGAGAACATACCATGAACGATAAAACAAGAGAGCAGATTGAAGCCATGAAGAACCAGACCATCGGGGTTGAGATCGAGATGAACAACATCACCAGAGAAAAAGCGGCAAGAAAGGTCGCCGAGTACTTCGGAACCAGAGCATGGAACGCCGCCGGCGAGTACGGATATTACAGCTGGGCTTGCAAGGATGGACAGGGCAGGGTTTGGAAATTCCAGAGGGATGTGAGCATCTACGGACCGGACGCAGAAAAATGCGAACTGGTCACCCCGATCCTCACCTACGACGACATCGAAACCTTGCAGGAAATCATCCGGCTGCTCCGAAAGGCAGGCGCAAAGAGCGGCCCAAGCCGCGGATGCGGAGTCCACATTCACATTGGCAAAGGCGACCACACCGCAAAGACCATCCGCAACCTTGTGAACATCATGGCGGCGCACGAACAGCAGATCGGCAGAGCCATCCGGATCGATGCAGGGCGCACCGGACAATATTGCCAGGTGGTCAACCATCGCTTCCTCGACCGGCTGAACCGCGAGAAGCCGACCACCATGCACAGGCTGGAAGACATCTGGTACGAAGGCAACGGTTCCAGCTGGGAAAACCGGAATGCCCACTACAATTCAAGCCGGTACCATATGCTGAACCTCCATGCCACCTTTACAAAAGGGACCATTGAATTCCGCCTTTTCCAATTCGCAGACCCAGCGGACGGAAAGCGCAACGGACTGCACGCCGGTGAGATGAAAGCCTATATCCAGCTTTGCCTCGCAATGAGCCAGCTTGCCAAGATGGTCAGGACGGCAAGCCCAAAGCCCCAGCAGACCGACAATGAAAAGTATGCGATGCGGTGCTGGATGCTGAGGCTGGGATTCATCGGGGATGAATTTGCAACGGCAAGGGAAATCCTTCTGCGGAACATGGAGGGCAACGCATCCTGGCGGAACAAATAAGCCGGGATGCACGGGCACCTTTTGGGCGGGCAACCGCCCTTGAGGTGGTAGAAGGAGGTGCAGGTTTATGAAAAGCACGTTAAAAAATGAAAACACACCGGGTGGCAGAACCTTTAAGGTGACCATCACCGAGACCTACCAGAGAACGGTGACCATTTATGAATCCGAGATGAAAGAGCCGACCGTGGAGGAAGCACAGCGTGTGGCAGAGGACTGGTGGCAGGACAGCCAGATCGAGCTTGGGACAGAGGATTTCCAGGGCGTGGAATTCACTGGCAGGGAGGACGGTGAGGCAGATGTTTGAGTTGATCAGCCGAGTCCCATCCAGATATTATCTTGCCTACGGAAGCAACCTTGACATGGAGCGGATGGGAAAGAGATGCCCCTACGCTGTGGTGGTCGGCACGACCGAGATCAAGGGCTACCGGCTTCTGTTCAAAAAGAGCAAGACCGGCTGCTATGCCACCATCGAGCAGGATGCCAATGAAAGCGTACCTGCGGTGGTCTGGAAACTCTCGGAATACGATGAACTCCTGCTGGACCGGTACGAGGGCTGCCCACGATACTACTACAAGAAGCAGTTCCAGCTTCCGGTCTGGAACCTGAACGGGAACCGCATGAAAAAGGCAAAGCCCTGCATCGCTTATGTGATGCACGAGGACCGGCGGCTTGGCTGCCCGGATGCCGAGTATTTTGAACTGCTGCAGGGCGGATACAGCGACTGGGAGTTTCCGCTGGACACACTGAAGCGTGGACTGGCAGCCAGTATCGGAAGGGCGGAAGCCATCCGGTATCTGAAGAAGCGGCAGATGATGTAAGAGTACACGATCAAAAGCAAAAAACATTGTGCAGTATATGATGCTCATCGGCCTTGATAAATCAGGGCAGAAGAGTGATATATACCATACCGCCAGACAAGAGCGGAGAAAACCGAAGGGAGAGATTCAAATGAAGAACAAGAAATATTACATCGCCTACGGCAGCAACCTGTCGGTGGAGCAGATGGCAGACCGATGCCCGGATGCAAAAATTGCAGGGCAGGCGGTGCTGGCCGGCTGGGAGCTTTTGTTCCGCGGCTGCGCCACCATCGCACCGAACCCGAAGAAGAACACGCCGGTTCTGGTGTGGGAGATCTCGGAAAGGGACGAAGGAAACCTCGACCTCTATGAGGGCTACCCGAACTACTACCGCAAGGAAGATCTGAACATCGAACTGCTCCGGGAAAGGGCAGAGCCGGAGATGGTGACCGCAATGGTCTACATCATGGAGAACGACTTCGGACGCCGCTCACCGAGCCGGTATTACTACAAAGTCCTGCATGACGGCTACAAGGCATTCCACTTCCCGATGCACATCCTCGAAGGTGCGCTGAAGGAATGCATGGATAAGAATGCCGCCCAGCGGATGATCGAGGAGGTGCAGGCATGAATTTCGCAGATAAGAAAACGGTCGAGAAGCTGAGAAAAGAGTTCCCGGTCGGATGTCGGATCGTCCTCGATGAGATGGATGACAGGCAGGCACCGACCATCGGAACGCAGGGAATCTGCAACGGGGTCGATGATGCCGGAAACATTTTAGTGAGCTGGGATACCGGAAGCCATCTAAACGTTGCCTACGGCGCGGACAGTTGCCACCGTGTGGCAACGGATGCCGAGGTCAAGGTGTCGCTCGACCGGCTTGGTAAAACGCGACAGACCGGCCCACGTTGCCCCAGGTGCGGAGCAAAGCCCGACTGTTACGACCATCAGCAGCAGGCACTCAGCCGAAGGGCGGACATCCAGATCTGCAACCGCTGCGGAACGGAGGAAGCGTTAGAGGATATTGCATGGGGCGGACAGCAGAAGATGCAGCTTGCAGACTGGGCAATCGTGAAAGGGGGCTGGGTCGAATGAAAGTTCTTCTGATCAAACCGATGGAGCATCCGCAGGTGGTGGACATTGAAAACTCCCTGAAAGAGTTCTACCGCATCCTCGACTGCGACTGCATCACAGCCACGTACCCGTGGGAAGCGGATGCCGTGGCACTGGTAACGGACGACAATGGGATGTTCACTGAGAAGCCGTTCAGCCGGTACATTCCGGAGCTGGAGCAGCCCATCAAGGGAAACTTCTTCATCTGCGGATTGGGAGAGGAAGATTTCGCAGAGCTGCCCCAGGACCTCATCCAGAAATTCAGGGAACGCTTCTGGGTGCCAGAGGCATTCGTCAGCATGTTCGGGCATATGGCAGTCATCCAGATGGATGACGGAACGAAGCCGGAATAAGATACCACAATCAGAAAAAATACCCTCTCGGCCAGAAAAGACCGGGAGGGCTTGGTTTAACAGGAGGAGCCTATGGGACACAGAAAGATGCCGGCTTATGGCGAGAGGGAACACGGCGGCAGATACATTCTGGATGAATACGAATGGTCAAGAAACCACTGCAAGGCGGTGACCATCCGCAGATGGAAAAGGGACCTGAAAAAGAAAGCCAGAGCGCATAACCGCAGGGTGATGCATCAGGCAATGCAGGGCGAGGCCGATTAGACGGAAAATGGGGGCTTTAAACGAATGAGACCCCCCTTCCAGTTTACTGTATATTACCTCTGGAAAGCAACAATAGCAAGGAGAACCGCGCCATAATGTACACAAACATCTGGCAGCGGTTTTGTGTATCATACCAAACCAAAACGGGGGATACGAGGCAGAGCCCCAGTCTCTGCTGGGGAGCCTCTTGGGATTCCTTAGAAGAAATCCCTCATGCTCATGCCGACCTCGTTCAGTCGTTCCTCCATGCTGTGGTAGTGCCAATCCTCTTCCTCTTCTTCGTCATCTTCCTCAAGCTCCTCTGGGAAAGGGTCGTGCCGCCATCCGGCTTTCTGGTATTCTTCTTCCCGAATGTCGTTGCGGTCGTAAATGTCCAGCTCGTATTCTTCTTCAAGCTCTGCGATGCGGTTTTCGATTGCGGTTTCAACTTCTGTAATGGTCTTTTTCATGTTTTTTGTCCTCCGTTTTTGGTTTGGTTTTCTTTGCTTTCGTTGTGTGTATAATGCCGCAGAAACACATATATAGCAAGTCAATCAGGGGTCATATATGTACCAAACATGAGGGACGAAGATCGTTGATAATATGAGGTTTTATGGCCTTGCTATCACAGGGCAGTGACGGTAATATACAGCTACAAAAAGCAAAGGAGGACAGCAGAATGGCTGATTGGAGAACATGGAAAAAAGGAAGAAAGACAACATGGCACTGGGACGAATTCGATGGTAGCGGAAGCCGGGAAGGAATCATCACCGAGGTTCATGAAGACCACGCAATCATGGAAGCAGACGGCATGCACCTCTGGATCGACGATGACACGGCAGAGATGTTCAGCTAAGAAAAACGGGGAGGGAAACTTCCCCGGATAAACACATAAATCCACCAGTTCAGGGCGCAGATGATCGTGTACTTTAGCCGCTTGATAGTGTCCGGCAGTGACGGTAATATACAGCTACCAAAACGAAAGGGGCAAAGAACATGGAACGCTACACTTACGAGATTATCTTTACACGGCTGGATGGACAGCCGGATGAAATCCAGCAGCACACCAGCGAGGAGATGGCAAGAGAATGCTTCCGGCTTTTCGATGAGCCGGACAGCGCAGAGATGTACAGCAAAATCGAACTTAGCCGCCATGACTGGGAGACAGGCATGGATGAGATTCTGGAAACGATGACATTCTGAGAGGAGGAAAATACAATGACCTACACAAAAATCAGCCTTTACCTTGCAAACGGAATCCCAGAGGCACTCAGCAACCTCTGGTACGGAAGCGACAGCGCGGTGGTCGAGATCAGGGATGCCGTTGAGGATGCGAGGAACGGCAAGGACCTTCTGAACCGCATCCAGAAGATGAAGCTCCTTCGGAAATTCACCCTCGACAGGGAGAACGACAAGCGCATCCGCTTCAAGGGAACGGACTGCTGGGGCAACGTAAGCTACCTCGAAATCATCCGCTAAAGGCAAGACCGACAGGCGCAAGGGGCTGGAAATGACCAGCCTTTTGCTCGTGTCTGTCTTCCGAAAGTTGGCATGAAAAGCACATAAATATGACAATTACAGGGCTTGATGATCGTGTAGTTTAGCCGCTTGATAGTGCTCCGAGGTGACGGTAATATACAGTCACCGAAAGGGAAAAACAACAAAAACGGAGGATACGACAATGACGAAGAACGAAGAACGCATCAATAAACTTTTCAAGGAACTGGTACCGGAGACGGGCAAGGCAGACAGCCTCGCAGGGGAGCTGGTAAGGGCAATGAGCCGCATCGGATATCGCTTTTACAACGATGGCGACCAGCTGGGCATCGGCTACGGCAAGGAAACCTGCAACCCTGCAGGGCGCTTCCTTGGAGCCAAGGGCAACGACAAAATCGCAAAGCTGACTGCAGATGCATGGGCAGTCTACAGCGAGGAAGCCTACGAAAAGGTCCTGGACATCCTTTGCGGAGCGGTTGCCGACTATGTCGAGCAGAACCCAGACCTTAGAAACCAGCCGACCGAAGATATGTGGGATTTCAAGGATGAGGAAGAAGACCAGGATGACAGCTGGGATGAAGAGGAAGATGACTGGGGCGAAGAGGAAGATTACGAGGACGAAGAAGACTACTAAGCCAGAAACACACACGGGGCTTGCCGGAAACGGCAGCCCTTTTCTTCTGCTGTAATACGCACAGTTCCGGGCGGCTATCTTTGTGTAGTATAGCCGCTTGATAGTGTGTGACATAGACGGTAATATGCACATACCGAAACGGAAAACCAAGAAAAACGGAGGAAACCACCATGAAGAAGAACATCACCAAGGAAGAGGAAAAAGCCCTGCTGGAGATCGCCAAGCGCCTGATGGCAGCGGTAGACAGCCGGGGCGACCTCGAAGCCCACGACAATGACAGCGAGGACTTCATTGAGGTTCCGGTCTGGGGCATCCAGAAAGCAATGGAAGAAGCCTACCTGCTGGGACGGATGAGCAGATAAACCAGCAGCCCCCGACACAGCCCCACACAGGGGCTTGTGCCACGGGTGGCAAAACGATCCGAATGAAAACCGACAACGCCCCAGACTGGGGCTGATGTGGCGGCGTGGATGCGCCAGAAAGGAGAAGTACATGGAAGAACGGATGATGGATACCATCGTGGAAATCTACAACCACATGGACGACAGCGATAAGGATGCCTTCACGCTGGAGGATGCCGAAGATATGGTGGAAGACCAGATCAGGATGGACAAGGAAGCCGGACGGGAGCCGCTGGCATATGACCCGCAGTTCTTCTACGATACCATTGTGGAACTCATGGAGCAGGACGAAGAGTGATGTACATTCTGCCTGGTATTCCGGGCAGAAGATCGTGTACTTTAGCCGCTTGCTATCCTTTGCACCTGACGGTAATATGCACATACCGAAAGGGGAAAGCCCCAAGGGAAAAACGAAAACACGGAGGAATTCACCATGAAAAAGCATTTGATCGACTTTCCAGAAAACAACATCAGCATCGAGAGTTTCTACGACCGACTCAGACCTTGCTACGACAGCATCATGCAGTTCGGCGACCGGGTTCTGGTTGCCCAGATGAACTGGAACGGCATGCTGGAGGGAGCGGTATACGGATTTGTGGAAGACCCAAAGGAAGGCTGGTCACCGATTGAGTGCCGACTGGAGCTTCTGAAGATTTCCGATGAGACCTACACGGATGCCGGTCACGTGATCGAGTGGTGCATCAAGAACGCACACTGAAAAAGGGCAGAGCTCCTTCGGGGGCTTTTGCTCGTAGTGGCGGATTTCTCCAGTGTGGAAATACACATAAATCCGACAAAAAGAGGTGTGTATGATCGTGCAGCATAGCCGCTTGCTATGTCCGGGCAGTGACGGTAATATACAGTCACAACGAAGGAAAAAGCCCTACGGAAAACAAAACACACGGAGGATACAGACCATGACGAACAAAGCAAAAACCTACCTCAAGAACATTCAGGAAGCCGACACCGAGAAGAAGCTGATCGGCATCGAGATCGCCTTCAAGCAGGACATGACCCTCAGCTGCAACGACCTCGGAAGCCTTTGCAGGGCGGCAGAAGACAAGCGGTACAGCCTGCGGAACAACGAGGAAACGCTGAAGCTGAAGCAGATCCTTTTCTTCCGGACGAAAGCGGAGATGGATGCTTACCACGACATGAGCCGCAAGCCGGAAGACTGGACAGAAGCGGAGATCGAGCAGCAGAGAAGCCGCTTCTGCAGCGTCTGGCAGGTCATCGAGGAAGCGGAGCTGGTCGATGAGTACGAGGCTTGGAAGGAAGCCAACCCCAACGCATAACAACACCCAAAAGGTACACGCCCCGAAAAGGGGCTGTGCCTCGTATCCGATGTGTTTTGATATCAAGGACTTCTTCGGAGGTCCTTTTTCTTTATCCATTTCTGTAGAAAGGAGGAGATGCCAATGGCTACCAGAGGCAGAAAACCAAAGCCGACCGCCATGAAGGAACTGGAAGGTAATCCGGGCAAGCATCCGCTGAACACCAGCGAACCGAAGCCCAATAAGAAAGCACCGGCCTGTCCGAAGTGGCTGGAGCCGGAAGCAAAGAAAGAGTGGCGCAGACTTGCCAAACAGATGGAAGCCATCGGCATCCTGACCGAAGTGGATATGGCCGCCTTTGCCGGTTACTGTCAGGCCTATGCCCGATGGAAAGAGGCAGAGGAGTTCATCACCCAGCACGGCACCATTGTCAAGACCCCGTCCGGCTACTGGCAGCAGGTGCCGCAGGTGTCCATCGCCCAGACCTATCTGAAGATCATGAATAAGTTTGCAGAGCAGTTCGGCCTGACCCCGTCCTCCCGAAGCCGGATCATTGCTTCGGACGGCGGTCCCGCGGATGCAGCCGATGAGATGGAGAATCTGCTGGGAGGAGGTGGAAGCTGATGGCAGAGTGCAGACCAAAAAACTATCCGAAACTGAAAGACTATAAACCCAGCCGGTTCATGCTTCCGACCTGCCATTACGATGCCGCCAAAGCAAACCGGGCGGTGACTTTTATCGAAAACCTGCGACACACCAAAGGCAAGTGGGCGGGCAAGCGGTTCTGGCTGCTTCCGTGGCAGGAGCAGATCATCCGGGATGTGTTTGGCATTGTGGACGAGCGTGGCAACCGTCAGTTTCGCACAGCTTATGTCGAAATCGGTAAGAAAAATGGCAAATCCGAGCTTGCCGCTGCGGTGGCCTTGTATCTGCTTTTTGCCGATAACGAGCCATCTGCCGAAGTCTATGGTGCTGCCGCTGACCGCCAGCAGGCATCCATCGTTTTTGATGTCGCCCATCAAATGGTGCAGATGACCCCGGCACTTTTGAAACGGTGCAAGATCATGGCAGCCACCAAGCGAATCGTGAACTATGGGAACGCAGGATTTTATCAAGTCCTGTCTGCCGAAGTAGGCACGAAGCACGGTCTGAATGTGTCAGGTCTTGTTCTGGATGAGGTACATGCCCAGCCAAACCGAAAACTTTACGATGTCCTTACCAAAGGTTCCGGTGATGCCCGTGAACAGCCGCTGTTCTTCCTGATTACCACGGCCGGCACGGACAAGGAGAGCATCTGTTACGAGCTCCACATGAAAGCTCTTGACCTGCTGGCTGGCCGCAAGATTGACCACACTTTCTACCCCGTGGTCTATGGACTGACAGATGAGGATGACTGGCACGATGAAGCCAACTGGTATAAGGCAAATCCCTCATTGGGGCAGACCATTCAGATCCAGCGTGTCCGGGATGCGTATCAGGAAGCACTGGACAACCCGGCAGAGGAGAATGTATTCAAGCAGCTCCGTCTGAATATGTGGGTGTCCTCGCTGACCCGGTTCATCCCCGAACACATCTACAACCTCGGAAACCAGCCAATCGATATGGAAGCCCTCAAGGGCCGTGATTGTTATGGAGGACTGGACTTGTCCAGCACCGGTGATATCACGGCTTTTGTGCTGATGTTCCCGCCCAGAACCCCGGAAGAAAAATACATCATGCTTCCGTTTTTCTGGATTCCGGAGGATACGATCCCCCAGCGTGTGCGCAGAGCATCCGTTCCGTATGATGTCTGGTACCAGCAGGGCTACCTGATGGCGACAGAAGGCAATGTTATCCATTACGGATTTATCGAAAAGGTCATCGAGGAACTGGGCAAGACCTATCACATTTTAGAGATCGCCTTTGACCGATGGGGAGCGGTGCAGATGACCCAGAACCTTGAGGGGATGGGCTTCACAGTCATTCCTTTCGGTCAGGGATTCAAAGATATGAGCCCGCCTACCAAGGAGTTTTACAAGCTCCTGATGGAAGGCAGGATCATCCACGGCGGCAATCCGGTCATGGCATGGATGGCGGGGAATGTGGTCGTGGATACCGACCCGGCGGGCAACATCAAGCCGACCAAGGCGAAGTCGCCGGAGAAGATCGATGGTATCGTCGCTGCAATCATGGCACTGGACCGCTGTATCCGAAATGAAGGTCAGCAGCAGGGAAGCGTCTATGACGAACGTGACATGATCGTTTTTTGATATGAAGATTTGGAGGAAAAAGCTATGAAGTATCTGATGAGCGCAGAATGGTGGAAGGCAGCCGGCATCCGTGCTGCAAAGACGATGTTCCAGACTGGTGCGGCTCTGGTCGTGACACAGATGCCCGGCGGCACGGTGGACTGGATGACGGTCGGCAGTGCAGTGATCGTGGCAGGTGTTGCGTCCCTCGGTACCAGCCTTGCCGGTCTGCCGGAGCTGGAGAAAGGAGATAAGGCTTAATGGGATTCTGGGAATGGATGGGATTTGAGAACCCAAGGGATTCTCCCAAAACAGAACAGCCAAAAGAAGGTCTGCCGCAGGTCACGGATAACGTCCGCGATTCCGGGCAGACCTTTGTGTTTGGCCGTTCCAATGCCGGGGAGCAGGTGGATGAGAAAGCCGCCATGCAGATCCCGACTGTGTATGCCTGTGTCCGTCTGCTGGCAGAGTCCATTGCGGCACTGCCGCTGCATCTTTACCGGGTGACGGACGATAACGGCAATAAGGAAAAGGCGCGGGATCATCCGTTGTATAAGATCCTGTATCGCCAGCCAAACCCGGAAATGACATCCTTTGTCTTCTGGGAAACGCTGATGACCCATCTGCTCCTCTGGGGCAACGCCTACGCACAGATCGTCCGGGATGGCAAGAATACGGTGCTGGGTCTGTATCCGCTTTTGCCGGAAAATGTCGAAGTGGACCGGGATGAGAGCGGTGAGCTCTATTATATCTACCACGCATACACGGATGAAGTTCCGGGAGAGCAGAACAAGGACATCTACTTCCGCCGGGACGAGATTTTTCATGTGCCGGGACTTGGATTCAATGGTCTGATAGGTTTTTCACCAATTGCCATGATGAAGAACAGCCTCGGCACTTCCATTGCAGTGGACAAATACGGTTCCTCTTTCTTCAAGAACGGCGCACAGCCCAGTGGTGTGCTGGAACATCCCGGCGTTGTGAAAGACCCGAACCGTATCCGGGATAGCTGGGAAGCGGCTTATG